>Ga0196899_1000044_pt1 | contig 65409 bp, 73 predicted proteins | sample VirMetDEL_Sep_01_FD_169095 | JGI IMG/M metagenome (GOLD analysis project Ga0196899, IMG submission 169095) | Aqueous microbial communities from the Delaware River and Bay under freshwater to marine salinity gradient to study organic matter... | ecosystem: Environmental > Aquatic > Marine >... | reverse complement strand
CCTCTCCTAACAGCATTTTAGATTCGTTAAGTTTCGTGATTGACACCTGTAAAGAGTTCAACTCTTCCTCAGTAAGTTTCTTTTTATCTGACATAATAAAGTTATTTATAACAAATATAAGTAATTAAATAATATCTTCAGGTTCAGGTGGATTGCAGTAGAGACTATCAGGAAACAACTCGCAGTATGTTTGAGCGTATTCATCACGAGATGATGAACTACCGAAACTATGAACTCCCATAGGCGTAGGCCATACGATGTTAGCGTTCCACGATTCTAAAGGCTCTGCTTCCCAATACACATCAACAGCGAATTTATCGCTCAAGACGGCTGGAGTGATTTCATTACCTTCTTCATCGTAAGTACCTTGTGTTTTCACGATATATCCGAGTTTAGATATTGCGTGTTTGTAGGTAGGGTTACCTTCCTCATCGTGAGGGAGTGCTGCAATCAAGGCATCTACTGCTGCCTCGTTGTCAAATTCGTACTTTCTTGTTAGTCTCATATTTATGGTGTTGTTAATGTTATACAGTCGTCATCGGACAGGGCTGTAGGGAAGTACATTGTTTGCTTTACGGCTCCAGTGTATATTGAACTTGGGGTATTATAGTATGTATAAAAATTCATTGACGTTAAACTTGTGAATGGCGTGTAAGTGCCTGTATATGCATCTATCTTTTGCCCATTAAAGAATGCACTTATGTTACCGTTGTCATATTTTATTGCCACTTTGTAGAAAGAATTTTGAATATTTAATCCACCCGCGCCAGTACCCACATCCACAGAGTAATTATTTGACGTTATTAAATATTGACCATTTGGATAAAGTCTAATTCTAATGTGATTAGAAGAACCGGTGTGCAGTGTTATATGCTGCTCATTACTTGGAACAGAATAATATAAATTTAAATACCAAACTCCTTGGCTTGGATTAAAAAGGGTATTTGAATTAACGCCCCCTAAAATATCCTGTAACCTTTCCTCTATTGTTCCATACGTTGGGATGTACGATGATGGGTAGGTTGCGTTTTGTTCAACTTGGAAGCCATAGCCATAGAAGTAATTACCTATAGTTGTATTGCCTTGGGCAAATCCTGTTGTCCCACTTGATGCCATATATATCCTGTAACTCCCACCGCCTGTATAATTAAATTTTGCAGATACTCTCCACCAACCATTGCCGTAATCTTCTGCCTTTAAATTAGTTATTGAAGAACCTATATTTGAGCCAAACTCTCCTGTTTGACAATTAAAGTTAAAATAGGAATTTGCATCCCCAGAGTAAATAATGTTTAACCAAGGATTGTTTCCATATTTAAGAAACGCACTGATAACAGGGTTAGTAGCACCTCCAGAAATATCATAAATACGAGTAAATACTCCTAATGTATTTGTAGCAGTTGATTTAAAGGCGTTTTGATATCCTTCTGGACTTATAGTGTTATTGTAATCTATAGATGCGTTGCCTGTTACAAATCCATATTCACTCCTCGGCACAACATTAGTCCTATTCGGTTCAAGCAACAAAGCCGCTGAACCACTTGACCAATCATAGCGAGGCTCATCATCTGTCAATGCATTTATAGCAGTCGCTGTTGTTGTCTCAAGGTATGGATAGGCAACCAAGCCTTGATTGAGCATTGCATCTTGGATGTAGACAGATGAGCCTAAAACGCTATTAAAACTATTATTAGCATCAGCAACATAAATTCTAAAATCAGTTATGCTATTATTTGTTGTTACACTACATCTCCACCAATCATTTCCTACGCTTTCTATAGATGATGAAATTGCTCCAGAACCTTTGCCTCCTGTTGCTCCATTTTGAACATCAAACCAACTATCTAAACTTCCTCCTATTGCATATAAAAGAATCCAGTTGGCTGTATTTGATTTAGCGTATACGGAAATTGTTTTTACTCCTGTACGATTTATATCTTGCTTAACAAGAGATGTAAGAGTTCCATCTGTACTTTCTAACAACCAAGCATCATTGCTTCCATCATACCCTGCTTGACCACTTGTAATAGATGCTCTTATAGAAGCCCAAGGACTTGTATCAAACTGATTACTACGTAACAAAAAATTCTCGTACCCCTTCTTAATGTATCCGTCTTTACCAACATACGTTGCCGATAGGTTAGACCCACGAGTAAAAGTAAAGTCACCACTACCATCCGTAGGCTTCATACTATAAGCAGTCCCCTCTTTAGCGGATTCAGTAGAGGCAATAAATGCTAATGATGCATCACCAAAAAAACTTTCTACAGGCATACTATTCTATTTCGGGGAACCAATCCGCTCCCAATGTTTCTAATTCTGTTAACTCGGCTTCATATGCACCATTTTTAAGTATGGCAAAGTCTGTTCCGTTAGGGTGAGGAATAAGGTTAGCCCATCGGTTAGTTAGACCTGGATAGTTCTTCCCTTCTGTAACCATTTGGTTGTATGCCTCGCATTGCTCTTGTGTTCCTATATAGTACATTAGTAGATGTTGTAATGGGTATTAATGTTTTCTTGAATGGCTAAAGAATTATTTGTGTTATTTGTGTTCCAATAAACAAATTCTTGCATTGTGCCCCCTAAATAATTTATAGTAGTTGTTCTATGTCTACCTAAAGTCAATCCAGTGTGTGAAACACTATTAACTGTTTGTGTTGATGTGTTTGTTCCGTTAAAATAAGATTTTAACTGTGTGCTATTAAAGTCAAGTGTTGCTAACACTCTTGATGAAATACCTGTTTGTGATAAATCATATTGAGTATCATTATCAAATCTATACCCGGCGGCGTCGTCGTATTGTAAAAAGAATTTATTATTTATTTGAGAGTCAAAAACATTTGCATTATTTAAATTGTCGTGTTTATACAATACAGATATTAAAGAATCCTCACTACTTAAAGGTAATCCAGTAGCAGTCTGCATAAAAGTTGGGGTACCGAATAGCACAGCAGCCTTGCCGTCTTCCTCCACCAACGCACCCGCATCAATAATCTTTGGCTGTGCTGTATCAGTACCTTGAACAGCGTGGTTAGCGTTTGCGCTTTGGTCGTACCAAGTGTGGACGTGACCATCTGCCGTGAGTTGTGTTACTCTTATATTTTTTAAATATATAATGTTTCCTGCACCACTTCCTTGGTCTGGATAAATAACTAAATCATCACTAACACCATTAACAACAATAACTTCGTTAAATGTAGCCCATTGACCAGAGGTATAATATATTTCACCCCAGTTCCCGTTACCGCCTGCACGAAGTCTGTTAAAACCATCTAAATAAAAGTCAAATGAAAGATTATATGTGGTTCCAATTTCAGTAGGCAGAATATTAAAGTTGAATAACTGTGAAGGAGAGTTTCCGTCCCATACCGCCTTTAAAACTTCTTCTTTACCATCGTGTGTTTCGCCAAGAGTGATAGTAAATTGAGAAGAACCTAAAGCAGACCCGTTAAGTGAAAAGTCTGATTCGTATCTAATATACTCCGCATTCACCCAATCCAACAAAGCAACAGTATCCAACTCGTTGTCGTAGAAACCAATGTCCCTTTCAGTATCATCACTGCTCCTGCGTACTCTAATGGCATCACCCGTATATCCATTGCGTAACTTCCGTAATGAATACGCTGCGGCTGCATCACCATATTGGTCTAACATACCATCAAACTCGTACAAGCGTAACTTATCGCTGATATTAAAATAGGTCTTACTCATTATGCTGTTAATTCATTTAGTTCCGTATCCGTCAAGAAACTGTCAAGCGTGAGGAACTGATTGATAGAATCTGTGGTCTGCTCAAAGTTATTGCGATGCCCTAATTGTATCTCCGTTAGTGATGAGGTGTCAAAGGCTCTCGCAATGTTTTGAACGATGCTTCCGTTATGGCTAATCTTCAACGCTGTTGGTGAGTAGGCTAATGCAATCTTATTCACCCCTTGTGTTACGGATACATTCCCTCCGAGGAAGGTAAGTGTCTTTGCGCTGTCTGCGTTTATGTTGATGAATATCGTTCCTGTTGCTGCTACGTTCTTGGTTAGGGTAGCAGTATCTTTTGCACGAGTGGCTGTAGTTCCGTAGGTCGGGATGTAGGATGATGCTGAAGATTCATTTTTTTCTGCTTGAGCGTAACCACATAAAAATTCAGAGTTGTCATTATAGTAAGCGTCTACATATATGTTCACTCTATTTGTAGTCACAGTTGATGTTTGTATGGAGATTATTTTATATACACCATCTGGATATGTTTCTACATGTATATTTGAAGGAAGCGGTGTTCCGTTAGGGTTCGCAAAAAACCCTTCTGTTGAATAGTCATAAACAATAGAAGAACCCTGACCATAGAACTCCATAGATACTTTATTAAAACCATTTGAGCCAGATATAGGCTTGAAGAAGCAACTAAACGTCCATACATCGCCAACTGACACGTTGGCTCCATTTAATATATGCCCAGCATATTGAGCCAAGGAATTTTTAGTAAAGTGTTGGAGCGGCATTCCCTCCCCAATTTTAGTTGTTGATACAGTATATGAGGCTCCGTTAAATGTGTTAAATAATAAAGACGGGACAAAATTTGTCCTGCTTGGTTCAATCAACAAAGCACCATTGCCGCTTGTGTAGTCTATGCGAGGTTGGTCTTCAGATATCGTTGCAGCCTTTGCTGTTGTAGTTGTTGTTTCAATGTAAGGATAGGCTGACAATCCTTGATTAAGCATTGCATCTTGTATGTAAATTCCTTCGCCGAAGGTAGTATTCCCACTATAAGATGTTGTCTCACAAGCGTAAATCCCTGCAATACCAGTGCTTGAAGAATTGTGAGTAATAGAAAACCTAAACCATCCGTTTCCTACGCTTTCACCATTAGTATAAACATCGGGATACGCTACGATAGGATTTTCTACACCTCCATCTATTAATGAAAAAATAACACCGACACCATCACCAGAAAAGTACAAGCCTACATAATCATATTCTCCTTTTTTTGCATAAACACTTAAAGTAATAACACCTGTTTGGCTTCTTGTTTGACGAATATTTGAAATGTTTGTCGTTGCATTTATTTTCCAAGCGTCATTAGTTCCATCGTATCCGCTTTGACCACCAATAGGTACATCTACTCCTATTGTAGTCCAAGGAGACAAGTCAAAACTATTACTCTGTAGCAATAGGTTCTCGTAGCCTTTCTCTATATACCCGTCTTCATTCACCCTCGTGGCTGACAAGTCGCTACCACGGCTAAAGGTAAAGTCACCACTTCCGTCATCGGGTTTTAAACTACCCAATACTCCGTCACTCCAACCGCTTGGAACTACTAATAGTGATGATGAGTCTGTTACATTTGCCATACTTACGATAATTCTATTGCGTCAAAATCTACTAACGAGTCATACACATACGTTTCATTCTCAAAGTTGTCTAACCTTTGAATCATTGCACTAACAAGTAACGATGGGATTACAGCAGCCGTAGATGCACTATTGGCAGTTGCCTGACCAAGTATATTGGTTTCTATCTGTTGTACCCTTAAAAACTTGTTGGCGTACTCAAGTGGAATCAAATACGATGCACTCGTAGCACCACTAATGTTTGACCATCCACCTGTTCCTGTATCGCTCACCTGCCATTGGTAGGTTGTGGTAAGCGCAGGAGAACTTGTTACCGATGCTTTCGTTGCTGTTATTGTCTCCGTGATGGCTACAATCCCACTAATCGTAGGTACGCCATTAATCACAGGGGCAGTAGCATCTAACGCTGTAGCCTCTAACCTTCCGTCATTATCTACAAGGATGCGGTAAGGTGTGTCATTGCGTGAGCGTATAACCACCCCCGCTAAAGATTCCTTTACCTCAATGTTTCCATCCTTGGTGATTCTAAACTTCTCGGTGACACTCGTTCCAGTGCTTGTGTAGAACACCATATCACTTGAAGTGTTGAACGGCACACCTGTATATTCAGACTTGATGTGAGCAGTGTCTAATTGATACTTACCCGATACCAAGTCACTAATGTCTGTGGTGACATCCGCAAGGATACCATTCACCTCACCACCATCGGCTTCCACTCTTGTGGTAAAGTCGTTGTATAAGGTTTCAATTAATGATGGCGTGTCGGGGTCAGTAAACTTACGAGAGAAAGTAAGCGTACCCATAACCTCATTTGAGGTAGGGTTTGTTTCACTTGTGGCTTCAAGTTTTACAACAGGCGATGAAGTGTCTACAGACTTTATAGTGCCATTAGAGGTAAGGCTTCCTACTTCAACAGCATTGGTTGTTGTGTTCCCTTCTGTTGTTACTGAATCAAGTGTCGGGTCCGGGATGGCAGCAATCTGATTAGACACATACGTAGTAAGGTCTGTTTGGTCAGTAATCGTGCCACCTATGTTCCCCCAATCAGGGTCAGGAGGAACGGGTATCGCTGCAATCTCTGCATCAACGTAATCTACTAAATCAGTTTGATTAGTGATTACTCCGGTCACACTTCCCCAAGTGGCACCATCGCCACCACCAACACCACTTGTTTTGATGATGACCGTATTAGGCGTCTTGTGTATTAATGTAACCTTACTTCCCATTGATTTTTATTAGAAGTTAACCCAACTCGTTCCGTTGTAGTACGACATTTGGTTTGCATCTGTGTTGTATATCATTAGTCCAGCCGCTGGGGTTGCAATAGCATTCTTTTCAGCATCTGTCATCCTTGGGGGTAGGAAGCCTTGGGTAGTGGATTGAACATCAAGCAAAGCACTTGCATCATTTGATGGGTTATAACTTTTTGATATAACAAAACTATTTCCACTTGATGGCACGATAAAATTTAGATTGGAATTATTGTTAGCATCTACAAATCCCCTAAATTGTGCGCTTGTGGTAAATACGGCTGATTTTATATAGGTAAGGCCCCCATCAGTTACCTTCATCAACTCCGTCCCCGCTGAATTTTGCACTAACAAGGCGGTTGTTGCAGAGGTTGTGCCCTTTCCTTTAATGTATGCTCTTACTGCCGAAGAACCTTGAGTACCTCCAATACCCACATAGTTATCGTTAGCATTTGCAAATATTAAATGGTCAGTACCGTCACCCCTAACTTGAAGTGAACCACCCGAACTATTTGTAGGGTTAATGTCTACATATCCACTATCTTTAACTCGGAACATATCAACTCCATCACTATTTTGCACAAGCAGAGCCGTAGTGGTTGCATCGTTGCCCGAGCCTTTTACTTGAAGCCTTGCAGTTGGGGTGGATTCTCCGATGCCTACTCTTTGTTCACCATCACCCGTGATGCGCATTGCTTCGCTATAACCAACGCCGTCAAATGTTTTAAAATCAATTCTAAAAAATGAACTTAAGTGCGCTGAACTGCCCAATTTTAATGACCTCCCGCTGTTGTTTTGCGCTTGGATTATTGGTGTAGCACCGCCCTCCCCTAAATTTATATTACCATCATCAGTTAATTTAAATAACTCATCTCCATCACTATTCTGCACCAATAACGAGGTAGTACCCGAACTCGCTCCGCTTCCTTTGATGCCCAACTTTGCACCCATTGAAGAAGACTGGCCAATTGATACATCTCTATTTGCTACATTGTAAGCAAGCCTTACATTTTCTGTGATTCCAGTAGTTACATAATCTATATCTAAATTATTCCCTCCCGAAATATAATGCACTTGTGCGCCCGCTCCATAAAATTGCATCGGCACATTTGTTTGACCATCAAAGTTTAAATCAAGCGTACCGCCAATACTCAAGGCACTATTGCTCAACTGCAATATCGTATCCGTACCATCACCCGTAGAGATAGCCTTTAAGTCTGCGGTCAACGGGTCATTGTCCCCAACCTTTAGTAATCCGTCAAATGTAGTTGCAGGTGTTAAACCGCTTAATGATGTACCCATTTTAATTCCAAGTTTGTACTGTTAGTTCACCCCAAGTTACAGGCTGAATATTTGCATATGTTGTTTCAGAGAATATACTCTCTTGTATTAATCCTGTTGGATTGCTCGCAGCCGTAGCACTCTCCAATACGTTGGTCTCTGTCTGCTGCACTCTAACGTACTTATTCGCATCTTCAGAGGTAAGAGTATAGGTAGCGTTAGTTGCGCCCGCTATATTGTCCCAATTAAGCCCTGTGGTGCTTCTTTGCCACTGCCACGTTCTAACAGGGGCAGGACTACCTGTAACACCCCCTGCAATCGCACCCAATGTGTACCACACCTTCTCGGTTCCTGTAATCACAGGTGGAGATGTAATAGCAGCATCAGTAGAGCCTTCAGGGATGACAAGCAGTTGAGCATCATTGCTTACTACGATAGTAAACAAAGAGCCGTCCTCCGACTCCATATCAAACTCAGCCTTCGGTGCGTTTAAATAGTTTATTAAATCAACTTGATTGGTTATAGTACCGGTAATATCACCCCAAGAGCCACCGCCACCGCTGACGCCACGATTGTTAATTACAACCGATATAGGTGTTATGTTGCTGATACTTACCGCATTAACATACGACTTTCTAACGCTTACACTATTAGCCTGTAAATTTGTTAGAGAGACAGAAGGGGATGCAGACTGCTGAATAGCAACCTGATTGTTCTCAGATATGTTTATGCTTACCGCCACTATTATGCCGTAGTAACATCGTCAACAACAATAAAGTCGCCACCTAACCACGTATGAACCTCACTTGTTGCAGTTTTAGTTGCCTGAAGGTCATAGGTGTAAGAACCTCCCTTGATGTCCATATTTGCTGCAGCCTTCTCCATTACAAGATTTCCTGCATTGTCTTTGTTAAAGTCTGCGTCCTCAAACACAAGCACAACCGTTGTTGAGGTTGATGTCTTGCGCACCTGAGCCTTGAACTCATAGGCTGTAAGGTCGATTGCATTACCATTGCTATCAAGCCAATCCATATCCAATTTAAACGTATCATTACGTCTACAGGTGATATCAAGTCTTGACGTGGTATCTAAATTTACTGATGCCATTATACTTATTCTATGATTTACAAATATACCCTTGTGGTAGGGCCTAACTAAAAAAGTTGGGGCCAACTTGCGTCAACCCCAACCTACCAACAGAACCACCAAAAAACACTTGGTCAGTCAAGTGTTTACTTTAATGCACTCTGCAAAGTCTTTATAACCTCAGGTCCGTTGGTTGACTCGGTGATGTGAACTACAAGCCCCTCTACCTTATCAGTACCACGAGCAACGGTACATATTACCTCGTTGCTATCGGCCCATTTCCATCCATTAGAGCGATTATCAAATTTAAGAACACCGGCCTTCTTAGCGCGGTTAATTAGGGCAGACAATGAGTTCTGCTTGTTCTTACTCTTCTTGATAAACTCAGTGGGGTTATTATCAGCGTAGTCTTCAATAAGGTCTCTAAGGACTACCAAGTCTTGCTTGTCGTCCCAACCCATTGTTGCCGCAAAGTCACGAACATCAGCAGCATTCATATCCGCTGCAACGTTCAATGCCTGACGGCGTGTGCTACGAGTCTTACGTTTTTCTTCAGCCTGTGCCGTAGGATTAACACGCTCAAAGATTGCTTTCACATCCTGTGAACGATTCTTGTTTGAAGCATTGTAGTTACATAGTTCAAGGTACTCGTAAATCTCTGCGTCATCACGGCGTGAGCCATCCAATACCAATACGCCGTTGTATTCCTTTTGGAACCAAACGCTATGGCATTTCATCTTACCTCCCACACCAACACTCTTGATGTTAGCGATGTCAACGTACTCATCCTTAGACGAGTCATACACGCGGTCCTTGCCGGGTACGTTTACTGCTGATGGGATTTTAAATGTTTCAGGTCTTGCCGGGTCACCCTTAATTCCTAAGATGCGATATACGGCTTTCTCGCCTCGCTTGAGTTTTGGAGGCATTGATTCTTTGGAAATATCATTCCAATCTTGATGCTTTTTCATTTGTTTGTTTTGTTGGTTGTGTGGTATAAAAAGAGGACGGGGCATCGCCCCATCCTCCTGTATTCAAATCAATTATGATTGAATGTCAAGTTTTGCGAAGTGCTCAACACCGAGTACCTCCAAGCCTTGTACAGACTCGTAGTGGCACTCAAGAACTGAACGCTCGTCAGTTGGAGTTGGTGCAAGACCACCCAACATAATTTCGCGGTACTTGAGGTCTGTTCCGTTGCCCGCCATATAGCGTACACGCATACGGTCCAAAGACTCTCCTGAGCCTGCTGCTTTGATTGTATCGTTCGGTACGAAGTAAGCCTCGTGCTGAAGACCTGCAGAACCTGTGAAGTTAACCACTTGTTGGTGGTCAATCATTGGCAAGTACTTCTTCACGTAAGAACGTCCGTATAGACGGAACTTATCTACGCCCAAGTCGATGTCACGTCCGTCGATAGAGAAACGTGCGTTAGCAGACAAGTCAGTGTTACCCAACGAGTTCAAGTAGTTGTCGAACGCAACCTCACCGCTTGTACCTGTGAAAATCATATATTCACGTGGTGCACGCTTTTGGTTCAACGTACGAGTCAACTCTTCCATATCGTCATTATCGACAGTGCCTGAAGTATCAGTAGACTGAGTGATACCACCATCAACGATGTTTGCACGCAAACCTTTAGTAGTCTGTACAGGGTTGCCCTCTGCATCAACCAAAGAAGGAGTAGCGTCAGTAAACAAAGAAGTTGAAGCGTCACCGAACATAAGTGCGAATGCGATATCGCCACGGAAGCGCATCAATGCTTCGTGCTGACCTTTCAAGAAGTAGTAAGGCTGACCTTTAAATTCGAACTCAATCTTAGATGCGTTCTGAATGTCAGTGATTACGTACTTCTCTTTGAAGATTTGCACTTGGTTAACTTGCTTAACCGGAGCAATCTTGCGAGCCTTAGGAGAGTTAGAACCTTCACCTGCAGCGTTAGAGAATGCTACCAACTTGATGGCATTAAGTTCAGTTGCAGCAGAAGCGTACAAGTTGTCGCTCACCTTAGTGATAGTCAACTCGTCATATCCTGAATTGATAGACTTAACGTAAGCGATAACACCGCTATCCAACATAACCAAGTCTCCTGCACGTACGTGCTCTGCATCAGTTGCAGCAGCCAACGTTAGGACACCTTCAGTTTGGTTACCTGCGAATGCACTTGCAGCAGCAGAAGTTACTGCGCCACCATACAATTCTTGGTTTACAAAAGTGTGGTACTGAGGAACAGCAGTCTCGATAGAGCGTCCCATCAATTCCATTACATCGAGGAATGAGTACTCCTCGTTAGTTACGTTAAGTAACTTGTTCAAAATTTCGCGTTGGTCCAAGAAGTTTACAGAAGAAATGTATGACTTATGGACTGCGTTTGCGCCACCAAAGGCGGTAGATGCTAATGCCATTGTTTTAAATTTTTAGCGTTAAACTATTTTCCCATCGCTCGCAACGCCGCCTTGAGGAAATCCTCTTTGCTGTCTCCACCTGAAGACACCATAGACTTTGTTGGTCGTGATGGATTCTTTATTTCACTTACCACCTCTTTGCCACCAAGGTTCTTGCCGTGCAAGATTAGTGAACGCTCAAAAGTATTTGGGTCCAAAGCATAGTTCATCACCTTATACCACTTAGAGTAGTCCACCTGACCTCCCTCGTTTTGAAAGAGTTGGAAAAACTTGTTGTTGTCGACGGTCATATCAACAACGCTTTGAGGATTATCGATTTCGTACGCAAAAGGCTCTCCTCCATATTCAATGATAACTCTCCCATCATTGAGTATACTTTGAGTTTCAGCAGCAGACTTCACGGTACTCTCCCATTGGGCTAACACCTCTTGGGCTTGTGCAGTGCTGTCTACTTGCGGTTGTGCCTCACGCTCGGGTGCTTTGAATCGCTTCTGATTTTCGATTAGGTCTTCCCTTAGTTTACTTGCTTCTGTCTTCAGAAGTTCTTCACCAAGTTCTACCTCTTCGTCGTCATAGCGAGAAGCATCCAATTGATACTTATCTACAACCTCACGGCGAAATAAACGCTCGAAGTTCTTCTCACTCATATCTGAGTATTGACGGCGCATATTGTGTCTCACAACATCCAAGTCACTCATTGAAGAGAAGTCGACGTTTTTCGCCTCTATATACGCAGAGACATCACCTGTCTCATTGTAATATTCTACTAATCCTTTGATAAAGTCGTCCATCTCTTGGCTTCCTGAAGCAGCAGTTTCGCCGCCCTCGAGTCGAGCCTTGAGTTCTTCGACTTGGTCATACAGAGTGTCGTGTGCTTCAATAAGCGTATTGATGTCTTCATAATTCCCTGCAGTGTATTGTGACACCGCTCCATTAAATGAAGTCATCTCCTCCTCAGAAAACATTGGAGTCTCTAACTCCTTAACATTCTCATTGGACTCGACCTCTCCGTCAAATGACTCTGCTGATTCTATATCGGCATTGTCATCAAAGGTTTCCTCTTGAGCCGATTCCACATCGGGTTGCGACTCATCTTGTACCGGTTCTTGAGCCGTATCAACGGTCTCTTGAGCCGTATCCGCAGATTCCTCAGTAAGTGGCGTACCACCTACACTGAAATCTGATAGATTCATTTCTTCTGACATAATTGTGGTTGTTGTTTGCGTTCGCTAATTTATTGTACGTTTTGGGCAGTTTCCATATTTTCAGGGGGCATTTGTTGCATCATATCCTTTTCTGCTAACTCCATACCCATTTTCAAGCCTTCGGTTTCTTCCTTCTCAGCCTGAAGAGCCTTCTTCATTTGGGTCTCCAATTCGTACTTCTGTTGTTGTATCTGCATCTGTAGTTGCGCCTTGAGTTGCTCAAGTTCCATCTCAGCCTTAGCCTGCAGTTGCATTGTTTGCTGCTTGGCTTGTTCTGACGCCTGAGCACTCTGCATTTGAATCTGACCATTCTGCTGCTGCTGACGCATAGCCTTAGCCTCAAGTTCTTCTTTACGCTTACGTATCTTATAAGCAAGAACCTGCTGCGCTACTTTTAAATTATCTGTGGTTTCAATCAAGATGGCATCCTCCATCTCAATAAGTCCCTGCTGCAAGTTAGCCTGCATAAAGGCAAGTAACCTCGCGCGAGATTCATCGTCCGGTTTATCCTCAATACGAATGCCATACTCGTGGATGTTCATATTTGGGTTTGCCTTAAAGAACTCTATTGTGTTGGAACCCAAGGATTTACGATACCCTTCGATGTTACCTCCGTTTTCTAACACGTCCTGAATGCGAAGTATAATGGCTCCACATAATTTATTAAGAAGGAGTTTCTCTGCCTCAGAGACAGACGCTAAGGAATTGTTAGTGCTCTCCACGGCTAACTTGGCCGTTGTAGTAAGCGCACGTCCATCAGGAGTACTACCATCGGTAAATTCATTCAGACCTGTGATGTCACGAATCATCTGAATGTTATTCTGAATAATCTGATAGTAATTCAAAACATCTTGACCAAGTCCATTCTGCAACTCTTCGATTGGTCGGTAATTAGTTGGACGTCCCTGTATATCTACTTTGCGATATACCAAGACACCTTTCTTATTGAACAAGTCAATAACCTCCATAGGAGTCATTTGATTTCCGCTTGCACCTAAAGGAATGTCCTCCAATGCTCCCATCTCAATCATAATCCCCTTAGGGCGAGCCTCAGCAATTGCCTGTTGCAATCGGTAATATGCAATCTGAATATTATCAGCAATTGGAATCAACTGCTCCATAATGCCCAATGAACGCATATTATGGAAGTCAGGAGAGTACAAGTGATAAGACATCTCAGTGTCCATCATTGCATTCTTCTGACGCTTCATATTTGTTTTTAGACCGTAGTCAAAGATAAAGTCAGTATCGAGAATCCACTTAGCGGTATAAACCACTTTGTATTCCGTCTTCTCATACTTGTTCTTCTGACGTTGGCGATAATCTGTTGGTACTTTTTTAAAGACTTTGTTGCCTCGCTTGTCCACGCGAGTCTCGTGCATCATTTTATTTACACTATAAAACTCGATATCCAAAACACGAATCTTCATATCGTCGTAGTTACGAGCGTATGGAGTATTCATTGGCATAGACATATTAGAGTTTCCATACTTGCCCTTTACAGAGTTAGCGATGGTCTCGTATTCTTTATCGGAGAACTGACCCTGAGCCATCTCCTTTAGTTCAGCAATGGTAAGTTCAAGAACCTCACCCACGTGAGTCTTATCCTTGAAGTCATTCTCTGAACATACATTAATGATAACCTGAGAAGGGTTTACACGACGGATGTTTATCTTTCCATTGTCGTCAATGTCCTCCTTTATAACAGCGATGCCGTCATCGAATAAATCTTCAATCAACCTACGGCGTACTTCTTCATAATTGTTTTGGTACAGAACGAGGTCGATAGCCTGCTCCATCTCAATACTCATCTGATGCTTATAGGTGTAGCGACGCTGCATCTCGAGTTCATCCAAGTCCATTGGGTCACCCGGTAAGCGGTCTACGCCTACACGCTGAGGTAATTCAGGGTCAACCTTAGATAGTCCATCGTGAAGGATGATACGCTTCTTTGTAGCCTCGAAGTATCTTTCTTTATCCTCCTGAGCAAGAGAGTCAATAGCAGTGGCTGCAATGTTGTAATCACGCTTTACCAACTTGCTAATAGCGATACGTCTGAATTTAGGAATGATAGGAAGTACAGACCAATCGATATTTAACCAACTCTCATTGGTATCTTCTGTTACACCAAGTACCGGTTTGTATTTATTAATAGGCTGATTACCCATTGCATACTCTTTGGTGCGGTGATGCTTCCATCGAGCGTGATAGAAACTCGAAGCATTGACGCCCTGATATTCTTGCCAAGCGGCCTTACAATATTGAAGAATCCAAGAACGGTTCTTCTCCTCGTTTGACACAAGGTGTGATGGGTAGTTACGACCACCCGTGCTATCTTTAAATATGCTCATCCTATCTTACGTTTCCTAAACAACGAACTAACCTCAACAAGTTTCTCAGCCTTAGCGTAAGCATCTCTTACGAGTCCCTTATCTGCTATGAGCGTATATCCTGCTGCCATAGCGGCATCAAACTTAGTAGTGTTATTAATGTCAAAATTAAGCCAATCCAAAACCAACTCCTTAAAAACCACACCATCAATGTGATTGACAATGTAATCTTCTGTAACTTCTGCAATCTGTTGATGCGTTTTTTGGCTTCCTGACATCCCGGGTTTATTGCTTCCCGGCAGCCACATCAAAAACTGAGAATACCCTCGGTCCTCAAAGTAATGCATAATACCAATCTTGTTGTCCTCAAACAGCATCTGACATCCATAATATACACACATCTTCAGCATATCCTCATAGAATATCTTGGCCGTCGGTGGACGATGGATGTACTGACAGACAAAGGTATTGGTAAAATCAGGGCTTGTAATATCGTGTTTCATAAACACATATGCCGCACCATCCGAACGTCTGTAGTCCGTTGTAATGTTATGGTCAAATGGGTCACACCCTGCTACAAACTTTAAGTTGTTTAGCGGCACATATGATGAAGACTTCTTGGATACCCTGTTAGACTTTTCAGGGTCATCAAAAAGATAGGACACCTCAAACTTACCATTTGCACGAGGCACAAATACTACCTCAGAATCCCGCTCGCCATTCTTCCATTCAAAGTTTCCTGTTGTAGTTAGGTTCTCCTGCCACGATATCTTATCAAGTTGGTCGTTGAGTTTAATAGCGTCATATAAACATCGGTCCGCATCTATCCTGAAAGCCTCATCAGGAGTCATCGGGAACTTACGAATAAAACTGCTTAGTCCCTTTTGGTCTTGACGAAGACCTTCTCGCTCATTGAGTAAGTATGTTGTGGCTTTGTCCACATTACATATCCCGTATTTGTCGAACTCCAACGACTCTTGTGCCGCAGTGAAGTATCGGTATAAACCGCTCTTTGTTCTTCCATTCGCATTCTTTTTAGAGTGGTCTGAATATTCCCACAACATTCTATACTTGTCCATCTGACCCTCAATCTCTTCGACCGTGGAAGTCAACAGGGCCTTGCCTATAATCTTACCATCAACCTCAAGACAGAACTTATGGGCATCCCAACGCTCCATAACATCTACCTCAACGGTTTTGAAGACCTCGTCCTGTACAAACCTTTTTAGTTTGTATCCATCATATGCAAAGACATCAGAGGATTTAAAGTCAATAGTTGATTCAAGTTCTTCGCTATTGAACTCATCCATTGCCTGAGCACCCTTCTTCACTGTTTTAAAGAAGCGAAGTTCGCTCGATGGGTTTACACCCTTAGCCATATCAAATATCGGGCGAAAGAAATCAGGCAGTTTACGGAAGGGCGCCACGATAGTCTCTCTAAATACTTTCTTAGCATCTTGATTTGTTTTACTCTGTATACCGCCGTTGGAATACTTCATACGACTAAGTCCTTCAAGTAGGAAGCACCCTGCCTTATATGTCTTACCGGCACGGCGGCGGGTAACGTTAAGCATCCCATAGCAGTTGGGGTCCTCAATACAATACTGCAAGAAGTAGAACTCCCGGCGGTCGGTATCCCTGTAACTCGGTCTACCAATATCAATCATATAATGAGTGAGGTAGTAGTAGTGCATCCCGGTAATGTAGGTTGGCTCACCATTGTTCATAAACCAACACCCATTAATTCTACGATGCCACTCTACTCTACGTATCTGCTCCAACTCAGGATTAAAGAAATCCGGGTCGTCTTCCTGCCTGCTGACTTCCTGCTTACGCTTTCTGTTCCAGTCAACTGGAAGTTCTGTGGGTTCCCACCATTGGTCCTTAGCGCGAGGGGAACGTTGTATAATCTCAACCTTCTCTATCTCCTTGGTGAAGTGATTGTATACGTGACCTACAGGAGGCACCCAACAATCAAGGCCCTGAACATTTACCTTCCTAAAACCCTTTCTTTTAGTATACATCACCTAAGTTCTCCGGTGTTATCGTTCTTCGCGTGGTAATGGTCTTAACCAAGTCTTCATCACCGGCATATAATTTAAGATAATATTTCTCAAGTCGCTCATTGATGTTGTCAAGGTCCTCCATAATCTTACCCTTAATCTGTAATGCCTGCAACAAATCTTTATCTCGTTCAGCCTCTACGCTGCGCAGCAGTTTACTTTGATACTCATAGAAGGTTTCCTCATTTGACACTATCATCGACCACGTACGGCTGTTAACGAAACGTAAGTATTCATCAATCATTGAAAGTACCCCCTTGTTTTTGAGGGACATCACACCCTCAATAATATCTTTGGTCCTGTTATCCTCAAGGTCAAAACCGGAAAGGATAGCGGCTTGTTCTTTACGTCGAAGCATATCCGGGAAAAACTCCTTTAATGGAGAGTTCGGGTCGTACAAGTAGCAGATGTATTTTATTATTCTGTCCTTGAAATCGCCCTTGTAATTCTTAAATGAAGGAATCAATTCAAGTCGAGGAACCTTGTTGATAAGGTCCTTATCGACATTGTGAATAGGGAATGTTAGAGACGCAAAGTCTGAGTCTGAGAATAGTTTCATAATTGGAGGTTCTATGGCAAAAGTAGAAAGATTACCGAGTGGTAAGTTAAAATATAGAGGTGAAATATTCCCGGGATACAATAAACCCAAGCGCGCACCCAAAGGGTCTAAGAAGAAATATCGCGTCCTTGCCAAGCAGGGAGAGAAGATTCGCATCGTAGAATTTGGTGCTCGCGGGTACTCTGACTTTCTACAGCATAAAGACTCCAAACGCCGTGCCAACTTTAAGTCTCGACACAACTGCTCAACCGCAAAGGATAAACTCACGGCTCGTTACTGGGCTTGTAATTATAACTGGTAATGGATTTAACAGACGTGAAAGTTTACGGATTTAATGCCGTGTCATTGATGATTACAATGACAGACGTAGAAGACACGTTAAAAATCATTTTGCTTATTGCCTCAATCGGATATACCGCACAGAGGTGGTACATAATGAATAAAAACCAAGAAGAATGAAACTCTCCTTAGCCTCAAAGATTTCACTTAGCATCGCTATATTTATTATGCTCGGGTTCTTTGCAATGCAAACTTCATTGGTCATAGGCTACGCAGAGGTTGATTATAACAAAATAGTTATAGGGTGGTTTTCAGTAGTACTGTTTATGCCCTTTTTCTTTTTTACGCTCATTGAGTTTGTACGCAGAATACGATACAAGTTTCAAACCATAAACGATACACTCGGGGCAATCAATGAGTCAAACATATTAGTAGAGTTTGATGTAGACGGAACTATTCTCTCCTGCAACGAAATATTCTGTAACGCCTTAGGGTACACTGAAGAGGAGATAGTAGGCAAGCACCACAAAACGTTGCTTCCAAAAGATATTGATGTTGACGGATACAAAGACTTTTGGTTTCAACTAAAGAAAGGCAAAACAAAAAGCGGTGAGTTTAGAAGGATAACAAAATCCGGGGAGACTATATGGATATACGGAAACTACAATCCAATCAGAAACCCATATGGAGAGACCTACAGAGTTTTAAAGATTGCCTCAGACATCACCGATAAGAAAAACATTGAACTTGAGGTCGGCAAAAAGAACGCATACTTAGAGCACGCCGCCAAGATACTACGCCACGATATGCACAGCGGTATTAACACATACATACCACGCGGGCTAAGTTCACTAAAGAGAAGGGTAAAAGCAGATAAGATAAAAGAATTAAAGATTGAGTCTCCATTAAAAATGATTGAAGAGGGACTCATACACACCCAACGAGTATACAAGGGTGTGAAGGAATTTACCAACTTGGTAAAAGCAGACAGTCAGTTAGAAAAGGTTTCTTGTGATTTAAAAGAAATACTAAAGACCTACCTATATTCAACGGCATACATAAGTCAGGTATCAATCGATGAGTTGGTTACCTGTGAGGTAAACGAATCGTTGTTTTGCACCGCCGTTGATAACCTGATACGGAACGGATTGAAGTATAATGATTCATCCACTAAAATGGTATCCGTATATATGGAGTCAGAGACAACGCTTGTTATTGAAGACAACGGGCGTGGTATGTCTCAGGAAGACTTTGATTTATTATCGCAGCCATACACACGACGTGATGGTCAAAAAGAAAATGGCACCGGACTCGGACTCAACATCTGTGTCGCTATAATCAAAGAGCACGGCTTTAGTATGACATCTGAAAAATTAACGCAAGGAACTAAAATAAGAATAGAACTAAAATGATTAAATCAATATTACTTGTAGACGACGAAGACCTCTTCCACTTGGTATTTGAAGACGCTTGTAGCCTTTTAGATATGACGCTATCACTCGAGGCGCTAAACTCCTCTGACGAGGCTGACAGGATGTTTAAAAAGTGGTTTGAGGAAAGACCTTCAGACGACAAGCCTGAGTGTGTATTCGTCGACCTCAACATCATTGGCTCATCCTTTGATGGGATTGAACTTATTAGAAAGGTAAACTCAGACTACGGCAATGGTGTGGTCATCGGTATTATATCGTCATCTGATGATAATAAAGAGATTGACAAGGCTAAAGCAGTAGGTGCGCAGTTTTGGATTATTAAAAGTGACGAGATTGAACCACGCTTGGAAGAGTTTGTAAAGGACTATCAAGGATACGTGGATAAGACCGCTCCATTTAAAGTATACAAATGATATCAGGAAAAGACACGGTAGAAGAGGCACTGCGTAAAGCAAAAGCCAAGAAGGTTTACATAGAAGGAAACTTTGTAAAGATTCTACCAAAGTCTTTACCTAACGACATCAAGGAATATTTAGCGGAGTGTAAGGAGCGAGATATAAAAGCCCGACGCAAAAGGCTCGAGGTAACCAAGCAGGTTCAAAAGCAAAATAAAGAACTTGAAGAGGCTGCGGTAATCAAAGAGGCTTTAGTCTTGGAGTTGCAAAACGAAAAGGATGAAGCAGAGAAGTTGCGGGACGAGGCTGTAGAAGACTTAGATATCCTGCAAAAGAGGACGCAGTTTGAACTTATCGGACTGATTGTAAAGGTAGCCTTAGTAATTATAATAGGCGTTGGAGCAGTGACAACATTGATGTACATCACAGCGTTACTGGCTAACAAGGACACTACTATACTGGGAAACGCTTGGAGCAATCTCTTTGGTATCTTACTAACGAATAGTTTTTCTATTATAGGAACGATAATGGGGGTGAAGTATGCCACAGAAAAGAACGAGTAACTGGGATTACGATAGCGTCAAAGCACACTACGCTAAGTACAAGGATAGCGTGGCTGTTGACTGGGTTTATAGTGAAGAAACCGGCAACTTTGAAACTGTGTATATACACAAGGATGCGGACTATAATAACTCGGTCAAATCCTCTGATTTCAATGAACTCTCACACGAATTACAATATTACATAGTACCGGGATTCTTCGCTCTGATTATAGCCTTCTTTATCTTTGGTTCATTAGTGATGAGAGACAACAGAGCGGCGATGGTAAGAAAGGATAAGGACTCTATTTTAAGTATGATGAAAAATGACGCCAAAAAGAATTAAAAAAAAATCAAAGGTTAACGAAGCGGGAAACTATACAAAGCCCGGAATGCGTAAACGATTATTCAAGCGTATCTTAGCGAGCAGCAACGGCGGACGTGCAGGGCAATGGTCAGCACGAAAAGCACAACAGTTAGCCTTGCAATACAAAAAGAACGGAGGAGGGTATACATCGTAATGGCAATGAAGAAAACACAGAAGTCTCTGAAGAATTGGACTAAGGAAGAATGGACCACAGGGAGCGGCAAGCCTTCGTTGGAAACCGGTGAGGCATATCGTCCAAAGAAAGAAATCAAGAGGCTAAGAAAAAAAGGCCTTTTAAAAGTAGCCAACAGAATTAAACGTGCTGCTATCAAAGCAGGTAAGCAGTTTGCTGAATACACCAACGCCACTAAGATTAGAGGCAGAATAAGACAAAAGTAATGTTTCCTTGTACCGGATGTGGCGCCTGTTGTCGTCGTATAGGCTGGATGCCTGAAGAAGAATTAAGTAAACACGGACTTGTTGCTGATGCTACAGGAGCGTGTACCAACCTTTTACCTGACAATTCTTGCGAAATTTATGAAGACCGTCCGGATATTTGTAGAGTAGACGTTCAGGCTAAACAATCAGATGTTGATGTTGACACTTATTATCGTGAGAATATCAGACTCTGTAATGATTGGATGGACGAAGATGGAATGTCAAATTTAAAAATAGAACTATAATGACTCCTAAGAGAATTAAGAAGAAAGGTGGCAGTGCATCTTACACAGCACCTATGAAGAATGAAACTGCATCAAAGAAAAAGCCTGCTGTTGTTATCAAGAAAGACGCTCGTGAAGAGATTGTTGAGTTGAACTCTGCAAAGTTGAAGAAAGATATGACAGAGATGTACAACGAAATGAAAGCAAAAGGCATTGACGGCAATAGCGGAGTTGCCGGATTCTTAAAGAACCGAATGGAACTTGATTCCTTTATCGAAGACGCTAAGAAAGATGGACTAACTAACGCTCAAGCGTTGGCTCGATTCAAGAAACAATATAAAATGTAGAAAGTATGAATCCTGTTGCTATTAAAAAAGTCAAAGATGGCGTAGACCCTATATCACAGACGATGATAGACTTTCAGAAGTCTGACCCGCAAATGTACTCACAATTGTTTGCAGCAACGTCGTCAAGGTTTCATCAGATGAGTGGTTCTGCACCAAGTTCTCAAGTAAACAAGGCCGGGTTTGTACAATATCAAAACGACCTTAGCGATGAGTTCCGAAATATTTTAAGTCAATTTATAGGCGCAGACGGGAAAGTTGATAAAACGAAAGCGGCGGCGATGATTAAAAAGTACAACACAAGTGGCGTACGCGACCAAAAAAGTTTCACAAAAACAATGAACGCTTTTCAGCAAAAGTATGATGTGAACCCAAAGTACTATGATAAGTCATTGCCTTCTGCAAAGAATAGACTCAAGCACTCGGCCGCGGGTGGCTTTGAAGTTATGGGTAATAGTACTACCGACCAATACTTCCCGGATTTTCCCGGCAAGATGGAGAAAGAAGCAAAGGAAAGGTTTGTGAGAGAAGGCGGTACTCTTCCAAGCGGGAGCACTATTAGAAGAATTAGATAAAAAAAAAAGAGGGCATCGCCCTCTTTTTTAGTACATCTTGGTTACCATCGTTACCCTCACCTCTAAAGTTGATGGGTGGTAGTATGTCGTTACAAGTAGACCACTAAACTCTCTGACGTCTGTCTGAGTTCCATTGTCGTTGTAGATGGTTGACTCTACCGGGTTCTTGTACAACTCTTGGTAGAAGTCCTCGTCATTCTCCAACACGGCCCAACAATATCCCATATCCAAGACTTCAACGTCCTGTAATATCTCAGGTAATTCAGATTGGGCGTTTGAAAATAACGGAGCGGCGAACAGGCATAAAGCAATAAATAACTTTCTCATAAGGCAATAATTTTTGGTTACTATTGCAAGATACTGTAATTATTCGTTACAATCCAAATCTTTCTGTAATTTTATTTCTTCGAGGGCCTGACCTACTCGCTTGTATTTTTTATAATCCCAAGCAGTATGCGCAGTGTGCATCAGCGTATCAGCGGTACGTATAGCCTTATCGAGAGAGCCTACTCTCTGCAATATCCTTGTTGCTATTTCCATCACGTTCTCCACTTTCCAACGATACAAGTAGTTTAAACTGCGTCTTTAAAATCTCAAGGTCTCGCGACATACAACGTAGTTCGTTCTGTAATTTTGTTATTCTTCTGTCATTCTCGGCAATCAACCTTAGTCGTGCCTCTCGCAATCTTTGTTCCATAATAGTAAGTTTTAGTTGTCACTAATATAGTTAAAATTTGCAACGAAAAATAAACATCAGTGTAACTTAGCGCTATGGTACCAATCATAATACAAATAGAAGGAGCGAAACTATGGAGCAGTCTGCGCAGTGCGGCCAAGCAAACTGACGTTCCCCCACAGGCTCCGGTGGAACCTACGGACACACTCAACCTTCAGGAAAAAAAAGAACAGCCCTTTGTCTTTGACGCAGAGGCATTTAAATATGGTATTCTCTTCCCTGAGAACTCAGGTAAGCGAAACTACGGGGCAATGAACCCGCAGTCTACGGCTACGGGTGCCTATCAGATTCTTTACTCACAGGCTAAGGATTGGCTTCCAACACACGGATTTGAGAACATAAAGACGCGCAGTGACTTTGCTAACTCCCCTAAAGCACAGGAGGCTTATATGGATGCTCGTATGAACACCTATGTGGAGAAAGATGCTGCAGACCTTACAAAACGATACAAGCCACAACTCGGTGACAAATGGGAATACAATACAGCCGACGTAGCGGCCCTTGTTCACTTTATGGGACGAAGAGGTACTATGGAGTATTTCGCGGCCATACGCGACGGCAGAGACCCAATGACAGTGCTCCCGTCACACGTTAAGAACCTGCCACCGGAGAAGTACTTGAAGTTGTTTAGAGAAGGATATAACTCCTATCAAAAATAAAAAACAGAATAACAATGGAATTAAGGGTAATTAGATATTGCAGCCGTGAGGACTTCACCCTCGGTATGTTGATGGAGGACCGCACATTCTTATGCTATACCCTTGAGGATGAGCACCGAGAAGAGAAGGTAATGTCTGAAACACGTATCCCCGCAGGACGATACCGAGTCAGTCTCAGAAAGGTTGGTGGGTTCCACACACGCTACAGCGAGAAGTTCCCTAATATGCACAAAGGGATGTTATGGGTCAGAGACGTACCGGGGTTTGAGTACATCCTAATTCACATTGGAAACACCGACGAGCACACTGCAGGATGCTTACTTACGGGATTAACCTCAGACTCTAACAAAGGAGTTATAGGGCGTAGCACTGACGCTTACAAGATGATTTACCCTCGTATAGCCGAGGCATTAGAAAACGGTGAAGATGTCTTCATCACATATGAAAACTACGATGAGTTATAAAAAGATTAAGCGCATAAAGAAAAAGCCCGCTAAACAGCAGGCCGCAATCGCTATCGCTAAGAAAGCAAAGGGAGGCTATTAAGTAGTTCCGCTATAGTTTAAGCCATCTACGTCTACGTTCGTATTTACGTACAAGGAATCCTAAGTTCTCAAGGTGTGTATCAGTAGCCTCGTTAAATCCTGTGTGAGAGGAGGATACTACGGTGTTGATTATCTCCCAACGCACATCATTTAAATAGGCGTTGACATATCGTTTATGGCGGAGTTTTCTAAGGTAGTTCTTCATATTAATTCTGCTCGATGCCATATTCATCTTTGTCTCGGTTGCATAATGCTATTATGTCTTTCATCTCTCGTTGGTGTTAAAGGTTATAGGCTTTTACCTCATCTTCAGTTAATGGTCTTACCCAATCTTTATCCGCATACAAAGGCATTGCTTTATATCCGTGTGGCTCTACTACAATCTCATCATTGTCGCAGTTTGCTTGGAAGGCATCATTTTCCACTGATGCTACAATCCATACTAATGTTCCTTCTTTCATCTCTCTTTGGTGTTAAAGGTTGCGTTGTAGTAATTATCAAATCGTGGTTGAGGTAATGATTCCCAATCTCCGCCTTCCATATATGCATCCATAATCTGCTCCTTCTCTTTCTTAAGCATTGATTCAATCTTCTGCTCAATCATTTGTGGTGTATCTAAATCCATTGGTAGGGTTGCTCTAACCCATTCCAATAGTTCTTGCATTGATGTTTTCATTTCTCTTTTACTTAAGTTCGTATTCTACTCCATCCACTATAACCTTCTTCCCTACACAAGGTCTATTCAGATTATTGGTAAAGGCTTCAAACTCTTCTTTAGTGACTCTCTTACCTTTGATTACATAAAGACCATCTGAATTTTCAAAGGTTAATTCACTGCCTTCATCATCATAGGTGTATTCATACCAATAACCATTTGTTAACTCTTCTCTTTCATAGGCTACTATATCTGATTTCTTGTGGTAATACTTTGTTACTTTTGTTCCTTTCATCTCTCTTTGGTGTTAATGTTCTATTAAATACACAAAACCCTATTGTTCTGTATCATTATTGATTATATGCTTTTGCACATGAATTGATGCATAACGCCCATTTTTATATGCTTTGGCATTTGTAAGGTTATAGCCTTACCGAAATCAAATCTCGTGAGGTTTTACCCTTACTTTGCAATTCGCGAATTACGAATGTGTACCACTTTGGGCACGTACATTCTATGGCCATCCCCATTGCTTTCTATAGTTCTCCAAACACCTTGTTGTAATCCCTAAGGCTGCGGCTGCTTCCTTCTTGAGTTTGAATCTTCTAAGTGCGATACTCACTAACTTCTTTCTGTTGTAATCTATATTTAAGTTTTCTTTCATACAAGTAAAAAACCGGGGGGAGGGAAACCCAATGTAACCAAACCAAAAAGAGAAATATCCCCTCGCCCCCGGTAGTCTAACATCTAAACCGTTAACGAATCTCTTCTAAATACTTGATTACGTCATTCCAATATTCTACATCCTTGGAAAGCAATGAGAGCCACTTAATCTGAGTGGCGTGCTTAATGGCATCATCATATCCTTTCTCTCGGATTAATCGTGCTGCTGTGTACTCAGGTTCGACCATTATTGTAATCTTTGGGCTAATATAGTAATAATATTTAAAAAAAGAAAGGCCCGAGAAAAATCCCGAGCCTTTCGCTACCAAAACTTACCTAATGTGTGTTGCACAGAAAGATGTATAAATATACGCAACTTCTACATACCAAGCGTAGATTTAGGTGAGAAGTCGTAATCGTCCAAAAGCGCACGCTCAAAGTGGTTGTTCACGTGAGTGAGCAGGTAATCTCCAATATTGGTTGTTACAAAGGCCTGAGGCTTACCAATGCGTGAGCGCTTGGCCACCTTCTCAAGGACATTCATTCGCTCTAACTTTGCCACATAGTTATATATGATGGGGCGTTTATACTCCATACTGAAATATTTTAGGGCGCGATATATCTCCATCGTCTTCACAAAGGGATAGGGGTCCCCTTTCTTTTTCTTCTCCTCTAATATGAAGTGTATACATAGTATGAAGGTAAACATCTTACGTTGTATACGCACCTCTTCAAAATCAAAGTCGTCAGCGGCGTCCTTTAACGCCTTGTGAAATAGTAGATACTTTCTGTACATTACATCCTCCGCAACCGCAGTCGCATTCTTTTGGTTCGATAGCGCACCATTTACGCACCACCTCAATTAATTTCTTTCTTTTGGGCATAGGGTTCAATCTCTCGTTTAAGAATTTCTTGTTGCCATTCTTTAAGGATGAGATTGTTAACTGCCGCAGGCTTCACATTCTTCCGGCGAATCGATGTTACACGTAGGTTGTTGAGCATCTTCTAATTGGTTTACGAATGATTCAAAAGAGTCGTCCATTGTTAAATAAAAAAAATAGTGTTAGACAAAAAAGCACCGCCCCACAGGGGAGATGCCTGTAATAAATTCCGTTGCATAAGTTATCTACGGATGAATGCCGGAGTGTGAGGACCTTCCCAAGCGGAAATGATGTTATACTCGACGTAGTCGATAGCATCCGTAAATTCTGTTTCCTCACCGTGTTCCTCCTCGAGGCTTTTGTATATGATGTCAACGACCTTCCAATAGTCATAGGCGAGGTATGGTACATCATTACCGCGCTGTATGATTCCTACGAATGCATCGTCGAGGTTGTCAGCGATGAGTATCGGGTACTCGTCACCAAACATATCATATACTAATTCTTCGATTTCTTCTCGTGACACCTTATGCATTTTTGTTATTCAAATATATTACCGCGTTAGCGGTCGACTTTAAAAATTAGCGGGCTATACGTTTAAATTATAGTAGGGTGAGTAGGCGTGCTTAACCTCCCACGATTGTATCTGCCTCTGACTGAACTTATAAGGGATAAACTGCGATGGCGATATGAATCTAATAAATATGTAGATGTCAGAATCGCCGATGTCTACCGCTCGTTTATTGGCCTTTAGGGACCCTTCCCCGGCTTTGACGTTGATGGAGAGTTCATCACTATCGCCGACCATCATCACCTGAATGTCGGAGCCGTCACTACCACGCGTTTGAATCATCGTCTCTGAGGCGTACCACTTAAATCGTGGGTCTATCTCAAAGTAGCGCCGCACGATGAGTTCTCCTAAGATGCCTACATAGTCAGTGTAGTAGTCGCGGTCCACCTCACCTAAGAGCACACTCTTCTTTTTTCCGGTGCGCACCTTTGAGGGCTTGCCACGGTAATTTTCTCTGTTGGCTTCAAGACGAAGGTTTACAACGTCTTCGGCATAGTGCCTAAGATAAAATGGTATCACGCCATACTCCTGACCATCTACGCAAAGTTCTTTAAACATTCTTCTTGGATTACGGCGAATAGGTCTTTCTGTCTCATCGTATACATAACCTCACCCTCAATCTCATTGGCAAAGTCTGCATTTTTTGCATACACCACATAATCCCCCTCACTAACCTGAAGGGCTGGCTCATTACGCTGCGGTGTTCCGATATGGCGCAAGCGGCCAATCTTATAGTTCTTTTTCTTTCTATATGCCTGCGGGATGATAATGGAGGAGTTCCCATAATGGGAACTTACCTCCTCCTCTAACGGCTCGACGAATACCCACGAGTTGGTCATATGCATCTTGCCGTCACGGATATAACAGAAAATATTAAAGTATTCCACCTGATAATACTCCTTGTCCTCGTGCCATACAAGGTTGTCAGGGTGGATGGTTAGATAATTGAAATACACCTTGTCGCCCACCTGCAAGTCCATCGTGGAGTTGCCGTGTGCATAGTGTGATGGCGATAACAATCCGGGGACCGCCTCAACAATGCCGCTGATGGACACGTGGTGAAGGGGCTTAAAGGACGTATCTAACCATAGAACGGTGCCACCTGAAATCTCAATCTGATTGTTGTACTTCTGTGGCGTGCTGATTAACACAATGTCTTTAGTAGTTTTCATAGTGAGATAAATATACTGAAAATATTTTGAACCTTTCAAGAGGTAAAATAAAATTTGTTCAGGGCTTGACTATTCCAAAAATATCTTGTAACTTCGCTTTGTAGCAACGCTACCGGTAATGCTGAGATATCCCGAGTAACCCGTAATGCTTCCGTAGCCTCAGAGGCGGAAGCCTAAAAAAACATTAAGGGCTACGAAATAGCAACACTACCGAACAAACCTCGTAATTATGAGGCGCTCTATATACCTACTCCAAGGTACCGGTTAAACACCTCGTGGCATAATAAAAATTATACCCCCTCTTTTTTTTAACCTCTCCATCCCTCTAAAATCCCATAACCCACTTTCCACAACCGGGTACCCCCATTCCCCGTTTGAAAAAAAATTGTGTAGTCGTATGACGTGGGGATAATGCATATGTATGGTGGGCTGCTCTGCCAATGGGAAACGCAGAACCAAAACCGGGTACCCCACACCTGCTCAGGACCACTTCCACTGCCCTGAAAACCCACCCCCTCATATCCTTACTTTTGGGCGATGAAAAAGGAAACCTTAAGGGTCTATCTCTCTCTCGAAGTGATAAGCCCTCTGACCTCTTCCCTACCACCTCTACACCCGTGTTTGGGGAACCCTTTGACCCTGCCCTGTTGTATTTCTGTTATATATATATAAGACCTGCGTGTGTGGGGATTTGCTCTGAAAAAACTTTCGCTCTGTATCCCCCGTAAACACTGAGGTTCTAAAAAAAGATTGGTACATTGTTAGGAATTACCAACAATTTATGTTTACCTTTGTAATGTCCAACGGGACGAACGCTTTTTGACTTAATGGAAATTGAATGCGAGAGTAGCGGCGTGAGCCGTACCGCACAATGGATAGCCGCGCTGAAAGTCAGACGGGCTTGTGGGAGCACTGAGGGCCAAGGACCTCACCCACTCGTAAGCCACCTGACAGGTCCAAGGGAGTAGTAAGCACCGCGATGTCATTGTGTAGGACGGGGTAGCGCACCGAGGTTGGTTGACTAACTGACGGAGGGTGAGGGTAACATTCGACAACACTTGAGGCGGTGCTTCGTTTGTTGGTTTGCTGAGGGAGGGTCGCGAGACTGCTCCTCGCACTTGTTTCAGGATGTAGCCTTGGCTGCGTGATGGTGACGGGTGAGTACGAGGTTCAGGCCGGACGGATGGACTTCAGCAACTGCGAAAGCAGAATGGATGCAACCCCGTACTACATTGGCCGTGTCGGGGGTCGTTAGGTTGCATCAGGTCTACCGGTTTGACACGCCATTGCTTTCCAATAACATATCAACGCTGCTCAGGTTCTTGCCTGAGGCCTGAGGTCGTGCTCGGGGCGTTGTCTACGGCTATGCTGCGAGGCCGTTCTATCGCAGTCTACCAAAACTACGTTCTATGTTATCAATCATTGATGTGCACTTGGTCACCACATCCGGTGACAATGACTACCACGTCAGTCCGTACTATGTGACGGCTATCAAAAATGCTTCCAAGGTCAGCCTCAATCGGCTGCCTCATATCATCTACCACGCGGTCAAGTTTTGGCCTGTTGGTGAGTTCGATATCATCTTCAAGTTGCCTGAGGCAACGGACACTATTTCCTTGGCTATTGAGACCACGGGTGAGCCGCTGACGTCACCTGAGGATGCCAAGGCAAAGTTGCTTACACTCTTCAGCAGTTTGGTGTGATGGTCCACGGGGAGGTTCGAGTCCTCCCACATCATCTACGAGCGATGCGTTCACGCTCTTCTATGGACGTCTACCAAAACTTTATGTGTTATGCCTACTAATGTCATCACAGGTCGCAGTATCAGCGACAACAATGCAACTTTCAGCGAGTACCACAACGGATACATTCGCTCTGACCAAGCGCGTTACTTGCGCTACACCAATGCCGATGGTGAGAGCACTACCGGCTACGTTCACGAATCCGCCGTTGCTGCCTCTGAGCAGTTCATCGTTGGCGGCACTACTTGCCTTGCATCTGAGGCTGTAGGAATCCCAAATTTGCCGCTCGGCCTGCGGTTGTTCTACAAGGCTGACACCACCCGTGACCACGACCTGATGGAGTGTACTTCCGATGCTGATGTTCCGGTGTTGCGCTTGGATGAGGAGTTACTCAACCTTGGCTTTACGTTCCGTACTGAGGGTGCGTTCCGCAATGACGGCGGAGTCATCCGTGCTACGGAGGGTGAGAATCGTGGCCGTGAGTACTCTTTCGTACACATCCCGATGATTGTTGGTGATGAGTTGAAAATTGTTAAGACGCCATTCTTGGCTACCACTATTTTCCGCTCTCGTTTCATCAAGTTCGGGGGTCAGTCTTACTTCACTTCCAAGGCTGTGTTTGAGCAGTTGATTGCCAATCAGCAGTGTGTTCAGTCAGACCGCGAGGTTTACCTGAGCATTGACGATGCTATCGCTGATGGCAACGTGCCAACGTGCTACGCTTGTGACTACCACGCCTCACACTACGACGAGGCTTTCAACGACCGCAATAGAGAGCAATTGAACAACGAGAACATCAAGTTCCGTGTAGGCTTTGAGATTGAAAAAGTCGACAAGGTTGCTAAGTTCAAGTTGGGCAATATGAACTACAAGAAGACGCTGCCAAGTGGTACGCGCATCATCGTTGAGCAGGACTCATCCTTGAGCGGCGTTGGCGCCAATCGCGGCGGAGGCTTCGAGGCGGTGACTACCATCTTCGATTTGTTTGGTGACGATATCATCAACGACTGCGACCACCCGTACTTCAACCTGTTGCTCGACGCCAAGGCTACGAGCGTCAACCCGAGCGGTACGAATGGTGAGTACAACTTCGAGGCCGGAGGCCACGTGAACCTCTCGGTTAGTGGTATGACTACTGACGAATTGAACAAGGCCCTTGAGCCGTTCTCAGGACTGCTCTACGCTTGTCACGCTCGCAACTTGCGTCGCTACGCCAACTTCCAAGACAAGTCACGCTTCAACCGCGGCTCAGTCTACGACGGAACACCGGCGTTCGAGAACAAGTACAACGGCCTGATGGAGATTCGCCTGTTCGGACCTGTCCGCAGCGTTGAGGGCTTCAAGGCACGTGTTGAGTTGCTTCGTGCTATCTGCACGTTGATTGAGGCAGGTAACGTCAAGAACTACCTCGACGTGAACCGCATCTTGCGTGACCGGAACACGCCATTGGCCAAGGCTGCTGCTGCTGAGTTGGCTCACGTGGAGCAGATGTTCAATGAGGCCCTCGGTGAGGACCTGACTCCTGAGGCTGATTTGGTTGATACCATCCGCAAGCGTGCGATGCTTTTCTCTGCTGCGATGGATGCTCAGAACTTCGGACTCAGCAAGGCTAAGTTCGGTGTGTTTGCTGACCGCGCTCAGAAGCAGTTGGCTGACGTGTACGATTCGCTACACGAAACTACCAAGCGTCGTATGAGAGACAACTTGGTGAGCCGCGAGACTCTCTTCTCGTAGGGTGTATGGTGCACGGAGGGGTTCGATTCCCCTCCCATCCACAATGCCGATGTCCTGACGGCTTTCTCTCAGGACCTATCAAAAGTGAGTCACCTTAGTCGGTGCATAATGCCTTATGAAAACTTCAGTTGTTTTCACTTACAACAATCAGGTGGGTGTAGCCAAAAACACGCTACATCCACAGGCCAATGTAAACGCTAACCTCATCATCAAAGCGATTGAGAAAGCCAACGAGAAATTCATTGATGAGGTCAAGACCATTCTCATCAACGTGCGTCAATCCGGCGTTGCCCCGGATGGGTTTTCACACTACGCCGATATCAAGGTTTCGTTCCTGTTCAAGTCTGAGTTCACCGATAAGTTGGAGGGCATCAGAATGTATGACGCGAGGTTGGATAGTGATACGGGAGTTGTCTTCCCGAAATTCTACCACCCCAACACGCACATCACCAAGCGTGGCGTGTACATCAACGAGGTGTCGGGTCGTAAACTTGTGAGTGAAGAAGCCATCTTCAAGAATGTTGTCAAGTCTTGGGCCGGTTACATTGTGACGTCATTGCTCTACAAGGTTCAGCAAGACGCCGCGCGATTGGAGCGTGAGCAGCAAAGAGCAGAGGCCAAACAAAAATGGGCTGACAAAGTTGGCTCATTGGTCGACCTGTCTTTGGCTCAGATGAAAGCCGAGATTGCTGCTTCTCTTGATGTCAATGAGATACTCATTGAGACTGCCTTAGCAAGTGTGGACAAGGTCCGTATGGAGGCTGAGGTTTTGGTTGAGCACACCAAGAACAACGTCAAGGTTAGGCTGTACAAATCAATCAGAGGTAATTGGGAAACCGGTGCTGTGATTGCCGACGAGGCTAAGTTAGAGTTGACTGCCTCACAGGCGGTGACCAAGAATGCCTTGGCTAAGTTCGCGGGATTGAGCATCCTATAATTGTTCGGACAGGGCGAATGGTTTCTGCGGGTTCGATTCCCGCCGCTCTTCTAATTTAAAGTGAGTCACCTGAGGGTGCATAATGCCAATGAAAGAGTACGTAATGGAAAGGGTCGAGGCATACCTATTGACCAACGCTAAGGAGCAGTTCCTGAGCGATAAGTTTACTTGGACCGAGTTCAATCGCCGGACCAAGCAGTTCGATACGCTCGAGGAGTGTATAGAAATCAAGTCTCAGCGACCGAGCGCAAAGGTCGTGGAAATTGTGCATCGCTACACTTCGACCATCAACTATGGTCTGACGAAGATGGAGCGCATTGAACGTTTAATTGAAATTGAATAGACCTATGAGAAAAACACCTTACGAGGTACGTGTGCAGATTGCTGATGCGGACGTGCCAACCCTGTTTAGGGATTGCCTGTGCTCAGGCTCAATCGGGTTCGGTGCACTGCGCATCGAGTTCGCTGATGACGATTACCAAGAAGCCAAGGATTCATTGCGTCAAGCAAGACCTGAGGAGACCTTGTGTTGGGAGGATGTCATCACTGAGATATTGAAAATTGGGAGAGCGCTCACTTTTGTGGACGTAGAAGATTGCGATAGCACCTACAAAGTGAACCTCGATACGATACGCAAGAACGCTGCGATGATTCAGTTCAGAGATTTGAACGCGATGATGAATGAACAAGACGATGCCATCACTCACGACAGCATCCTGCAAACACTAATCTTAGGAGATATAATTTATGGATAATCTTAGAATGAACCCACGGATAAAGTCCCTTTGGGAGATACTCAATGCGATTGGGTGTGACCTTGAGGGCAGCGTTGGTCCTGTTCCACGCGCTTCGTTTTGGTCCAATGACCAAGGCGAGAAAGCCTCAGGGTTTTACCTGTACCGCAACACCAAGGACAACTTCAGTGATGAGGAAGTCGACACCATCCGAAAGGTGGCTGACTCAGTTGGATTTAAACTGCGTTCAGTCAGTGAGTACGAGGATGTCGATGACCGCGAATACAAACCATCACTAACCTTTGACTTGTAATGTTTCGTAATAATGCGTAACTTTGCATATCGTTATTGTAACAATGCCCAAGCCGACAGGGCTTTGATGTCGGTCAGAACTCACGAGCGCAAGAGTCTAACACTGCGCACCAAATACTATGTGTGTTATCATCGTAAACAAAGACGGCAAGAAACTCCCCAACGGAGTTGTCGCAAAAGCAATGGCCATCAATCCGGATGGCTTTGGTATCGCCTACCTTGATGGCGATAAAGAAGTAATCAAAACCATGGACTACACTGAGGCCTTCGAGCACATTCAGTCACAACGTCCATACGTCGCGCACTTCCGCTACACCACGCGAGGTGCAACCAACATCGACAACTGCCACCCTTTCCCATCAGGTGAGGGTGTGCTCTTCCACAACGGAACTATCCGCATCGAGACTGCTGAGAATCAAGTTGACTCTGAAGTTGTCGCGGACCTTGTTGGCGATATGGACCCTGTCAAACGTCGCAAGGTTTTGGAACTCACCGACTCGCGCTTCGTGCGTGTGGCCAATGGTGAGGTCGAGATATTCAACGAGGATTTATTTGTCAATCACCACGGCGTATTGTACTCTAAAAACAATGTGCTCACGGGAAACTTAATCGCAGTGTACGGAACACTGCGCAAGGGCTTTGGCAACAATCACTACCTTGGTAACTCAAAGTTCATCGCATCAGGTGAAACCTTTGACCGCTATCGTATGACCGGCAGCGGCATTCCGTACTTGCTTCAGGGCAAGAATGCCAAGGGTGCTAACCACGTACGCGTTGAGGTGTACTCCGTTGATGAATACCAACTCAAAAACATTGACCGCCTCGAGGGACACCCGACGTGGTACAAGCGTGAGAAGATTGGTATCCGCCTTGACAACGGCATCGTCATCGGTGCTGAGGCGTACATCATCAACGACACTGCGCCATACGATGACGGCAAGTACTACGCTGACTTCGCTGAGATTCGCAAGCCCGTCAAGTACGGCTACTCCACATACCAATACGGAGGTTCTAACGTCACCATCTTCGACTCAGTTCAGGAGACCATTGACGATTCTATTGAGAATGTGATGAGCATCGAGGAAACCATCGATTGTCCAACGTGTGATTCCATTGCGAACTACGATGACTTCGAGGATGCATATTGGTGCTACTCTTGCGGATGTTACAAGCAACCTAAAGCCAAGGTGATATGCTAAGAGTAAAGTTCTTTCGTGGAGGCTTCGGTGGATGGACCAACAAGGCCGTCCGAACGCCACGTGGCAATTGGATTCCGCGCATCTACGTCCTGAATTGGATGGGGATGCGCGCTCCTGATGTCGTGATGGCTGACATTCCGAAGTGGCTTTGGGACAAGGTCCTCCACGCGGATGATTCAATAAAGATTATTAACCCTGAAAATGATGGACAATGGATAGACTGACCGCCATTCAAAGAGTATTCGATGACCTGAGAACTCGGGTCTCGGTGCTCTCTCGCTTACGTCACAAAGCGATGCAAGAAGAACTAAACAATGTGACAATAATCATCAATCAGTTGGAGCGTGCTTTCATTAGCCACCTTGCTGCAGATGCTGATGAGGATGAGAGGCTCGGTATCATCGAGAAGACGATACGCCAACTCGCTACGCCGGATACGGCAGAGAGTGAAGTTGAAAGAATCAGGATGCATCTGAAGAGAAACTTCAGCATTGCAATTACGAAACGTGCTTTACTAAAGAGAATTAAAAACTTTATCAATGCCAATAGAGATAGTTAAACTATTACCGGCCAACGAAAATAATATCCGCAAGGTTATCGAAAGCGTTTGCGCAATTACAGGTGTTCGTGAAGTTGATATGATGTCCAAGTCTCGACTCAGAGATAATGTATCAGCACGCAATATGTGCTTCAGTATCTTGCGGTCGGGTCTTGGTATGACCTATATGAGCATCGGTGCTTACTTCGGGAAGCATCACGCAACGATAATGTACGCCATAAAGGCCAACGATAACGATGTGGATTCCAACATCGCGTACCGCAGTAGGTTCGAGCAGATACTTTCATTCGTTGGGATTAATTATGCCGAGCAAATCACACACGGAGATGCCATCACGCTCATCGTTGAGAATATGTTTAGAAGAGAACCTATTGTAATTGATTGATATTATTTGTTATATTTGAAAAACAAAACGCCAATGAGAATAGACGCCGACAATCAGTTAATACGTGGCAAAGGATATGTCATCACCTTCAAGGAGGCCAAGGCATTTATCATTAAGAACTTTGCTGATATCCTTGAGGACCATGTCGTAGGGCACAGGACCAAGTGGGTGATTGATTGGATGAGCGTGTTCAAGTTCGCGGAAGAAACCAAAATTTTAAATGCAGTTGTATGGCAGAAACTAACAAGCAAAAACTAAACAGGTTGTACTCGGAGTACAACTTGAGTTCCGACGATGTGTTCAAGCACAAGTTGGGATTCAGTATTATTACCCGAACCGGTATTGAAAAGATTCAGGCCGGTATTGGACTAAGCGTACGATACGAGATGGTACGTATGAGTGATGACCACAAGTTCGTGGTAGTCAAAGGGATTGGAACGATGGATGGAACCATTGTTGAATCATACGGAGAGGCCACGCCGGAGAACAACCGAATGAGTTATCCTGTAGCGATGGCAGAGAAGAGAGCATTGTCTCGTGTGGTCCTCAAGGCTGCAGGGTTCTATGCGCTCGGAGTGTATGGTGAGGATGAGGCTGACGACTTCAAGGATAGAAAGGGAAGCACTCCCGCTATCGAAGCGCCTGCCCCAAAGAAACCTAACAACATCGATGAAATCCTGAAAGCAACTAAGATTAAGTTGGAGAAAGGAGAGGTCAACCCAATTCAAGTAAAAGATTGGATGAGTAAAAACAAGACTCATATGACCGAGGCTCAACTGAGTTGGGCCACTGAGATAATCACACCATACATATAACCACCAACACGGGAGGGGCAACTACCACCACTATCAGCCCTGTTTTTTGATATACCAACAGGTTGCTCCTCCCATTTTTATCTATGAAAAATATTACACTTCTTGACGGCACCACGTGGGACGTGGCTGAACTTGAGGCCAAGATGCTTGACGATGATTTCTACTACGGATATCTCGGCAAGGCGGCCCTATCTTCTTCGTCGGCTAAAGACCTTGTCGACTCCCCTAAAACATATTACAACTACCGCGAGTATGGTAGTGAAACAAACACACCGGCCCTTTTGAAAGGGAGAATGCTACACCATATGGTCCTTGAGCCTGAGCGCTACGATGAAATCTATGAGGTTGTCAACGTGCAAAGCAGAAACTCCAAGGCATTCAAGGAGCAGCGCGATGAGTCAGATAAAGAGTGTGTTACTCTAAAAGAGCAGAACGACACTGAGCGATTGGCTGATGCCCTTACAAAGAACAAGCACGTGATGGCTCACCTGCGTGGAGCAAAGACGGAGATACCAAAAATTGGTATGCTGCACGACATTCCTTTCAGATGTAAGGCCGACATTCTCGTACCGGGATACGGCATTTTTGATTTGAAAACAACCTCAGATTTGAGGGCCTTCAGGTACTCAGCAAAGAAGTACAAATACAATATGCAGAGTTACATCTACTGCACCTTGTTTGGACTGCCGTACAACACCTTTAAGTTTATCGTCATCGATAAGGCTTCGTGTGATATCGGCATCTACGATTTGGATGAAAGTTTTTTCTCATCAGGAGAGGAACTTCTTCAGATAGCGATTCAGAACTATAACGATTTCTTCGGACCCAACGCGACCGAGGAAGTCCACGAATATGTAATTAAAGAAACCCTATTTGCGTAATGGAAATTCAAGAACAATATCTTACAACTGAAAAGGTGATGGAGTACTTCAATATCAAGTCGAAGTCTACCCTCAACCGCTACCACAAATTAGGATTGCGATACATCAAGGGGCGACCGAACAGGTATCGCCGTGAGGAGATTGACCGGTTCTTTAAATCGATGGAGAGATGATAGACTTGATTGCACACTCTATACGCAATCATTTTATCCTCGACCCAAAACGAGCCGATAAACTGATGAGTGATGATAACTACGAAGACTCTTCGTTACTCTCGGTTATTATATTTGTCGGCCTCTGCCACCAACACGCCATTCCTGAGGAGGAAGTTAAGGTGTACCTTGGTATGGAGGACGCTGAATATTTGGGCAAGATTTCTAAGTTTATGAATATGTCCGACCGAGCATTGAAGAGAGCCAATGAGGGTACGCTTCGCAAGAGGTCAGACATTTACTACCGATTCTATTCAAAGTATATGATGTGCAGTAGGTTTATTACAAACAACGCTACACGTACACGAGGAAAGAAACTCTACGTATGGCGCAACCTCCTTGCCAATGATTGACTTTAAAGAGATAGGTGTATACCTAACGCCAAATCAAGCCAAGCAGGAGGTGACCAAGGTTGCTTGTCCCTTCTGCAGTTCCGAAAGAAAGAAGAAGAGAGACCCGTCTATGAGCGTGTGGCCGAGTGATGGTACTTACCATTGTCATCACTGCGGAGTAAAAGGAAAAGTGTTGCAAATGAAAGATTATAAAAAGCCTGAACTAAAGAGCCAAGTGCTCAGTGACAAGGTGATACGATGGTTCTCTGATAAGAGGAAGATATCACCCGAATCATTGGAGTACTATGGCGTTACCGAATCCACGGAGTGGATGCCTCAGACCCAAGCGGAGATGAGGGTGATTAACTTTAACTACTTCGATATAAATCAGGAGTTAGTTAACATCAAGTACCGCTCGAGTGATAAGAAGTTTAAGATGTTCTCCGGAGGCAAGCCCATACTGTATGGACTCAACCGCGTTCGAGACCTTGAGCACATCATCATCACCGAGGGTGAGATGGACTGCCTTGCGATTCATACCGCAGGGATTATGGGTGCTACAAGTGTACCCTCAGGGGCGAACAAAGGGAGTAACAACCTGAACTACATCGAGAACTCTTGGGATATCATCAATGCCAAGCGAAAGATTATACTTGCCCTCGATAATGACGAGGCCGGTAAAGGCCTTCAGGACGAGTTACTCAGACGATTGGGTACTAAGCCTAACATCTACTTAGTTACGTGGCCGGAGGGCTGTAAGGACGCTAATGACGTGCTGATACAACACGGCGAGGTAGAACTAAAGAAGTGCATACGAGGAGCCAAGCAGGTTCCTGCTGAGGGCATCGTCTCTTTGGATGATGTGATGGACAAACTCATCCGCCTGAAGAAAGGTGGTATCCCTCGAGGTGATTTGCTTGGATACCCTGAGTTCGATAGGATATTCTCGTGGAAGAAAGATGAGATGACCATCGTAACCGGAGCACCTAACTCAGGGAAGTCAGCCTTCCTTGACCAATGCATCTCCCTTCTTGCGCGTGACTCCGAGTGGAAGTTCGGAATCATATCAATGGAGAAGCCCAACATTGAGTTGCACATTGCAGAATTGATGCAGCGCACCTTCGGCAAAACCTTTTGGGAGGAGATGTCCTTGGAGGAGATTCACGCACATCGAGAATACTTTGCTGACAGGTTCAAGTTTTTGGAAGTTGATAAGAATGAACTTACTGTGGACCACCTCATCAAAAAGGCGGAGGAAATGGTTGGTCGATACGGCATCGATTGTTTCGTTGTAGACAATTGGTCCTTCGTGGAATTGAAGATGCCAAAGTATGGTGACTCACGCACAAACCACATCGGGGATAGTCTTACCAAGTTTAAGATATTCAAAGAGAAGTTCAAGTGTGCTGTAATCATAGTGGCACACACACGTAAACTTGCTAAGGATTCTCAAGGCAATGTGGATGTTGCAGGTATGTACGACATTGCTGAATCAGCACACTTTGCAAACAAAGCGGATAACGTAATCGTTGTGTACCGAAACTTCACCACCGGACTCGTAGATATCTACACCAAAAAGGTTCGATGGATTTACACAGGTACACAGGGAGTGTCGCACTTTGAGTACCACATACCTACCGGTGTGTACACCGAGGTCAGCGAGAATGAAACATCCTTAGAGCAAATCTTGGAACGTCAACGTCAGCAATTCAGAAACCAATTGGAAGATGAAGATTAAGCAAGGCGAGCAAGTGGTATACAAGAACGTCCTGAGAAAGAATAAATCAGGAGGAGGGATATACATCCGAGAGATTGAGAGTGTCGGTAAAGGTTTGTTACGGCCTCTCAGTCTCAAGGAACTCAAGCCCGAGGGTTGGTATTACATCAGACCCAACGGCGTAGGACACAACTATTACCCTGTACAGATATCTCATATGGCAGATTATCAAGACCTCAAGTCATTCATCCGCAGGGGAATGCTTTTCGTAAAGGCCGAATAGTTACAATTATTTATAGTATATTGCAGTAAGATTATAAGTTATGTCAGGTTCAGCAAGTAGAAGAAAGGGTCACGCATATGAGCGTGAGTTGGTAAAGAAGTTTAAGGAACTTGGATGGGATGATGCCGTGACCTCACGCTATGCCTCCAAGATGATGGACGATATGAAAGTTGATTTGGTAAACACCGAGCCGTTCTACGTTCAGGCAAAGTGTACCAAGCGTGCGCCGAACATCCGAAACATCCTGAGCGAAATGCCGCAGACCGAGAACTACAATATCATTGCGTGGAAAGTTCCTAAGGACAACGACCAATACGTGATGATGAATCTTGACGACTTCTTTGAACTGCTTCAAATGTTAAAAGCAAACAAGGTGATATGAAAGTGTGTAAAGCAACATCACGTGGAGCAATGTGCGCACGTGTAAGGAAAGAAACTGATTCTCGATTGGAGGAGATGGCCCTGCTTGTTGCCTGTTTTAAAACGGGCAGTATGTATGACCTCAAGACTAAGAAAGAATTGAACGCTCGCTTGAGCGTGTTGAATCGGGAGATACGAGAGATAGCACCCGAGTACTACAAACAAATCAAGCAAAACGATTAATTTTAAAGTGTTAAAGCGATGAGCGAACAACTATCCGTAACAGGAACCGTGAAGAGTATCGGTCAGTTACAATCAATTCAAACTCGTGATGGAAAGACCATCACCAAACAAGAAGTTTTACTATCAGTTGGAGACAAGTATCCTCAGGATATTCCATTCGAGTTCTTCAATGACAAGACTGAGTTAGTAAGTAAGATTTCTCAGGGCAAGCAAGCACAATTCTACTTCAACCTGAAGTCATTTGTGTACAACGACAAAGTACGAATGGGTTCACCACAAGTATGGCGTGTTGATGCATCAGATTCCCAACCTACCACGAACCAAGCAGCCACTCCGCAGTTCCAAAATGTGGATGGCTCTAACGACCTGCCATTCTAATGACCCTGAAAGAGTTCTTAGATGTTAAGAAAGAATTGTTGGAGTATGCCGATGAGGTAGCCGCACCAAAGCGTGAGGAGTATACCGGGCAATCGGAAGATGTTCTAAACAATTTCAAGCGAATCGCAAACCGGTTGGGGCTAACGCCTCTTCAGGTTTGGGCCGTGTACTTTAACAAGCACGTGGATTCGGTTAATACGTTTATCAAAGGCACTGACTCCGTTAGCGAGTCAATGGGTTCACGCTTCGCGGATATGCTCAACTATCTATTCTTAGGGATATCCCTTATAATAGAAGAAGAAGAGTCAAAACTCCCGAGCCAAAGCCCGAAAGAAGAGAGCCAAGCGTTCTCTTTTTCAACTGCTTTCGATGAGCACTCTGAGTTAGGGATTTGATATCCCTTTCATAAGTAATCACGCTATCTCTCACAAGTATCTGAGCCTCGAGGTTGACTATCAAGTCTTCCTTGAGGCTTAGTCTTTCATAGCAATGTTCACCACGCTCAATGTCCTGTACTATCGACTTGAGTTGTGTCGGTGTGAAGCACGTTAACGAATCCATAGCGACTTGCGAAATAGCCGCGTAAGGAATCGATAGAAAGAGTATCAATGCTAAGTATTTCTTCATCGTGTCTTTGAATTAATTCTATTTCTTCTACAAGCAGACTGTCATACGCATTCCCAAGTAAGACAATATAATCTTCGTAATCTGCAATCTTCTGCTCCAATCTTTTGATGTCGTTCAAGTGCTCAGTGTGCTCAACACCTAAGGCTTGAATCAAAAGGATGATGGCCAAGCCTCCGGCTATGGCCCATCCTAATGCAGTGTTATTCGGCGCTGTCATCCTCTTTCTTTTTAGAGAATTTATCTACCGATGCCAATCCCAAACACCCGAATGCTAATGCAGCCACTGCATTGACAAGCGTAGGTGATGGTGCTACGTGCTCCTCACTGAATGCATTCTGATACATCGTAATACACAATGTGATTGCACATAGGATACCCATAATGCGTTTGCTTGATGGGTTGCCACTCTCGTCTGAGAGCACGCCGTTAATCCAACCGATTACCTTTTTCATAATTATCGCTTTTTAAATAATTCATCTCTATATGGAGCGTCGTTCTCAATGTACTCAGGAAGAACAAGTGCATCTCCATTGCTATCCGTAGGCCAAGCATCATCAAACTTGATGTGACGGATGTAACCTTCAGTCAAGTCATTGGCGTTGGTAACAATCTTACTCATCTCAGCACGCAAGTTTTTCTTGACATCTTTCTGCTCCGCCTTTCTACGAACCTCTTCCGTAGCGTCAGGATACTTCTCATCAAACTCACTCATATCAGCGTTCAACACCTCGTCATCAGCACCTGATTCAAAGTCGTACATCAATTGCTCAAGGCCATCGTAGATAAGTGCGCCGCGTAGTGCGAAGTAAGTCATCTCCTCCTGTGGCGTCATCTCAATCTGCTCACCAAGTTCATTCACCATATTTGGGAACTGATGCTTCGGAACAAAGATGTTGTTGTCAAGGAAGTACTCTCTGAAGAACTTGTGTACACCTTCCTCAGTCTTCGCAGGCTGAACAAGTACCGGCAAGTAGTTGTCGTAACTCGGAACTACAGGACGACCGAATTGGTCCATAATAGGGAAGTCAGGGTCAACCATATGCATATCACGCATCAAGTCTTTGAAGTATCCTTCAGGATTTTCTGACGAGCCAATCTTCTGTTGAATGGCACGGCCCGACATTCCTCTACCGGTACGGGTAACCTGACGCACAATGTTAGGCGTAAGCAATCCGCTACCAATATTCTCAAAGAACTGATATAACTTATCCGTAGTCTTCTTCAACTTGGTGTCTACCTGTGCCTGAGAAGATTGGAATCCACTCGGCTGAATCTCCTTGAACAAGTCACTCAATCCCTTCACAAGTGTGGTCTCATTCATTGACGCCAACATTGAGGTGACATACGTAGCAGCAGTAGACAATGCTCTGTTAGCCTGAGCGTCAGAGTTATCACCGAAACGTTCGTGGTCACGGATGGTTCCCACTGCGGCCAAGGTCATAAACACCATACTATCACGATAGTCAATGCGCTTACGCTTGCTCACCGGCAACACCTCGCCAAAATTATCAGGAGAGAATGAGCGGTTGATTGTAATAGTGAACGGCTTGTACACATTGTTGGACGACAACTGATATCTCTTGGCGTAGTCCGATGGACCTGCACCCGTGATGCTCATCCAAGGTAGTTGCTCGTCATCATCATCACCTCCCATTGTCATACCATACAAGAACATTGTAATCATCGTACCAATCGTAGCACGCGAACGAGCCAATGCTTTCTCGTAATCATTCACTTCAGTCCAAGTGCCACCACGTCCTAACTTACGAGCATTCTTGCCTAAAAGTTTTGTTGTTATTCCTGCGCTCTGCTTGAAGAAACCAAGTGGGCTGTAAGCATATCCTCGGTTAGCAACGTTCACAAGGATACGAGCAAACGGAATGAACAATGCTTTAGTACCCTGAATTACAGGACCCATTGGCTTGTCCTTTGTTTGCTTTATCGTACCGACAAACAAACTGTAGAGTTGACCCATAAATCCTTCAGGCTCGTAGTTGTAAGTATACTCCTGACCTTTTCGGTAGGCACGCTCACCCATCTTCTCAGTCACCTCAGCGGCACGAGCAAGTTCGAATACTCTGATGCGATGTGCAGGAGTACCCTTCTTGTACCCTTCCGCTACAGCCTTGTCGGCATATCCTTTGTATCTCGCCTCACGTTCAGGGTCAGTGCCAAACACTAACTCACGAGCCTTGTCAGTGAGTTGCTCATCCGTAGCAAACTTGTGCTCACGCTTCAGGCGAGACTTCATAAGTTCAAGTTGCGCCGACTGACCCATCGTAGAGAACGCCACGTCAGTACCAATCAAGGTACGTCCGAAGTATTTCATAATACTCGGGTTGAATATCGTAAGCATCACACGACCGATGGCAGTTGATATCTTGTTGCTGCCCTCAAAAATTCCACGACCATCCTTCTGAGTAATCTGAGCAAGACCGCCCTTCATATATTCGTAGATAGGCAACCCTTCGGTGAGTTTCGTATCATCAAACTTACCTGTAGATAATCCCGGAACGTTAGTGTTAAATCCGTACTGAACACCCGTAGACATAATGTATCGGAAGATATCAAAGGCAGGGAGCATACCCTTTAGCATACCCCAATAGTATGCACCAAAGTCTCTCACACTTCGTCCTGCTAAAGCCTCAGTACTACCTTCAAATATCATTTGTTGGAACGAGCCGTAGATGTTCTTGAGGTTGGTACCATAACCTGAAAGCAGGTTACTGTAGTATTGATTCTCAAGAATCTCGTACAATGATACCGGCAAGGTCTCGCTCACAAAGCGTAGCAATGCCGCTTCAGCCTCAATCTTTGGAAGACCCTCTTCAGCATTCTTCATCGCAGCGTGTAGCCTGCGTACCATTGCTGCATCCTCCTCACTCAACGGCTCCTCACCCTTGGCACGAAGTCTATTGTTGATGTGCTGAACGTAGTAACTTCCCGAACCTTTCGATAAGATAGATGCCGCTTGAATGAACCTACCTTTCTGGGTAAGTTCTGGAAGTAGCACATCCATAAGTTGATGAGAGTACCCTCGGTATTCTTTCTCTAACTCAGGCTCATTAGCAACCACCATCTGATTGGCAATCTTATCAAACTCCTCAGCAACAAGGCGTGTCAATACAACACGAACTTCACTCTCGGAGAACTTAACACCCTGACCTGTAGGAGTAACACCTATTCTCAAGCGCTCATCCTCCATCGCAGTAGGATTCATTAGCAAGTCATAGGCTGATTCCAATCCTATCTTCTCGAGCATCAAGTACGCATCTGCCGTGGTAATCTTATTAGAGCGCGGTAAGTACTTCTTAGCATTCTCCGCAATCTCTTCACGTGTCTGCGTGCTCAATCGTCCTGCAAAGTTTACAAAACCTTGGCGTAGTTTCTCGGAGATGGTTGGGTCTTCAGGGTTGAACTCAACGCTAATCAAAGCATCAGCAACCATAGGCTCCATACCTCCACGGATAAATGCCTCACGCATAGCGTCAGCAGTCATTCCCTGAGCACGATACTTGTTGACAATCTCCTTGGCCTGCTTCATATCAATGCCACGGTAAGGGTCCGTACTGAAGTACATTAAACTTCCCGGCTCGGCTTTAGATACAGGCTTGAGTTCTTTGGTCAACTCCTTTAGTTCCTCATTGAATTTCTCAATCTTAGAAGAGTTGAAGTATCCAACATCCTTGTGTCCCTGACGTGCACGCTGCAAGTTGGTAAAGGACATACGCGGCAACTTGTGCAAGCCCGGGAACATAATCTCGTGCGGCTCAAATCTATTACGTGCCTTATCCCACAATGCCCACTGACTCATAAACACACTGAGTCCCGACTGACGTGCTTTCTCTTCATTGATGGAAAGCATACGCATATAGTTATCGCTGACACTCTGAACCTTGTCAGGCTCAACGATAAACTTAGTGCCCTTTAAGTTCGCAGAAATGGTAGGGTTAATTTCACCGGACTTGTATCTAAACTTCACAGGGTTGTTACTAATCATAGAGAACCCTGTCTCCATATAGATAGCACCCACCTGTCCGAACTCATACTGCGCCATAACCTCGTCAAGGTTGTTCGCCTTCTTAGCGCCCGGACGTACAAGCGTAGCCTTGTTCTTATAGTGAGCAGCCAACTTCTTTGCACCCTTGATGCTATCGGCTTTCTCAACCTGAGCGTTCCAACGTTGAACGACCATACGCTCAAACTCTGCTTTGACAGCCTTGTCCTTAAACAATTCCTTCTCAAAGATGCGTAGCATATGACGGTCCATTGCTGAGACAGCAGCCTCACCCGGGTCTTGCCATACAATAGAGAACGCACCGGTCTTAGAAGATAATCCCGGAACCTGATTCTGTACACGCTCAAGGAAGTCTACCCAAGTCTCCATCTTCTTCTTCATAAAGAAGTTAGGATTCTCTAAGTACATCTTCGCAAAGCGAGCAACGTTAGACAGGTCTGCTGAACCTGCAAGTCCAAGTCCGCCCTCATCCATCTTCTGCATATTGAAGAACTCCTTCATCTTGTTGTTGAGTTCTTTTCTCTCCTCAGCAGTAAGCGGTTCGCTCGCATCCTTAGGATACATATTAGCAAGACCTTGGATGGTAACCTTCTCTACATCCTGAGCAGTGAAAGACTTTCTGATAGCAGCAACACCCGGTGCACCGCGGTCATACTTTAAGTTTATCATATCAGGATTAACAACAGCAAGGTTTGCCGTTCCCTCAGGGTTCTCTCTTACAATGAACCCATCAAATCCCTGCTCCTGAATGAAGTCAACAACCTCAGGCTGCTCGATAAGTCTAAAGTTATTCTCAGCCAATGCAACCAACAGATGCAGTGTCTCAAGAATAGGCGTTGTCTTATCGTTCTCATATTCGTCAACCCATACGTAGAAGTTCTCTGAATACGTATTGCCAAACTTCAATTCACCTCGTTGGAACTTCTCGACTAACGCTTTCATTGGAGCATCCAATCTACTAACGGCATAGTCAACGACCTTTTTTGCAAAGAACGTAATGCCAAAACTATGTAGCGAAACCGGTACGCCTGCAATTTTAGCAACTTCCATAGGACCATATTCATCCAACTCCTTGGCAACAGAGAAAGAATATGTTCTTTCGTCAAGCATACCATAAGCGAGGTTGTCCATTATGTCACTATCATTGATGCCTTGGCTAAGGACGTCCGCTGCAATACGCTGAAGTATGCGCATATCACTTAGGCCACCCTCCATTAGAGCGTCAGCAAAGCCTTCTTCAGTGAAGAACTCCTCGTCTACCGATATGTCGTAAATAACTTTATTCTCACCAAGTCTTTTCTTGTCACTGATTCTATTCGGGAAGTATTGCTGTATAAACTCATCCATCGAATGGTTAATCAGGTAAGCAGCAACCAATCCACCGGCGAGTACATCGAGAGGTAGTTCAGGTTTTTCGCCACGAACAATGGCCTCCATATCAAAGAAAATCTGATTTGATAATGCTCGGATACCGCGCTTATCATATCCTTTTCTGTCCATTAACTCACCAAAGATGTTACCCATTCTTGCCGGGTTAAAAATCTTAGCATCAGCATTGACAGCAACCTGAAGTACCTCACCACCGGTTCCCTGAAAACCTTGAGCCAACCTGTAATTCGGAGTGATAAATGGAGTGAACCCTTTTGAAGGCTTCATATTCTCATTCCAATTCACGGTGCCTGCACCTGCGGCTTTCTCAACACGGTCTAACTTATCAAAGAAGAACTTAGTCCCGTGGAAGAATACTGAACTACCCGGCATTAATGTAGTGCCGTCATTGAAGTATTGCTTTCCATCTTCCTCTTCCATAAGGTTAGATACGCCTAAGTATACGCGAGCACGAACAGGGTCTGAAGATTCTCTGAATATAGACGGAACATTCTTTTTGTTAAGTCTCATTCTTAACTCATTGGCTTGAGACTCAACAGAATCAATCATCATTGTGTAGTAACGACTATTTGCCTCAGGATTAGGAACAAGAGAAGACAAGTATTCTGACACCAATTGTTGTCTAACAAACGCATCCTCATCGGGATTCCATCCGTACTGCATACTCCAATCCTCAAACAAGTTTAAGTCTCTGATATCCTCCTCTGTTTGAGTTCTGTCAAACCAATCGCTCTGCTGCTCTGCAATGTCATACAATGCAGCACCACGAGTCAGTCTTCTGTGGCGAAATTTTAATCGCTCAATAGTGCTTCTTACATTAACCAAGCCTGCATCCTTGAACATCTGTTCTTCTGCAACCATAATGGCACCATCCTCCTCTATAAATGCTGTTATAGATTCGTTTGACAAAGGAGTTGTACCATCCTTCTGCTGCATTAATATTTCGTATGATTCAAGAGGTATTTCATCCCTGACTTCTTGTCGGTGAGTACTTCCGTCGCTGATGCTGTGTAGAACAGTGAAGTTAAAATTCATCATATATCTACCCATATTGCTCTTTGTGAAAACAATATTGTCAGTGGTAATCCTATAACCTTCAGCAGTTAAATCTCCGGGCAGACCTTCACTCAAAGCAGGACTCATAATCTCTCCTCCAAACCATCTACGGATAGCCTCATCCGATTCCTCATCTTGCATACCCTGCACACGCATTGCTGCGACCTGCATCTCATTTGGAGTAAGCGGTTGATTTGGTGAAAGCATACCAAAGATGTAGCGGTTGAATGTATCAACAGAGTCGACGTTTACAACCTGCTCACTATCAGGCGTATCTGACGGAGTAGGCACACGGTCAATACCTTCTTGAGTATGTGTGCGTGCTAACTTGCGATACAATGCCGTACGAACGAACTCGTCTTTGATGTCGTTAGGATTCCATCCTTGCTCCTTCATCCATACAAGTTCTGCATAGGTAAAGGTATCAGACAATCCGATTCCACCGGGGATATCCCAATAGACGCCACCACCAATGTTTATGGATTGGCGTGGTCTAACACCACCGAATTTCTCGAGACCATAGCGGAAGCCATACTGCTGCATAGTCATCCCGCCAATCATATAGTCACTCTTGGCTTCATTCCACTCAATCTTAACAGGAGCGTTAATCATTGAGCGGTTATCGGAACGATGTGCTTCGTCTCTTACGAACGCCTCCTCCGCGATGCTGAGGGCATTATGAAGGTTTGGCCTTTCAGTTGCGAGGTTAGGTCTTTTGCTCCGATACTTTGCAATTGTTTCATAATATCCTCGTTCGATATTCGACCTGTTACCTCCTTCTCGCGAGGTGTATTGCGATTTAAATCTTGGGTTGACTTTTGCATAACTAATTTCTCTTACATCACCACGCGTCGCTCTATCGATAACAACTTGTGCTTGACGGTTATTATTAACAAATATATGTAATATATCAGTACTTGGGTCGTAGGAGTATCCTTGAAGACCCATCTCCTTAGCCATCTTAGATACGTACTCAATCTTATCCTCACCTTCCAACTCAGTAGATTCTAACTGAATCATAAAAGCAAGTGGCTGCTCGTAATTACGGATAAGGCTTAGGTTGTCTCCATATCGATTAAACTCAACTCTGAGGTTAGAAGAAACAAATCCTTCTTCTCTCGACTGCTGTATGTAAGACTGGCTACTTCTAAAGGCATCTTCTACTTCAGCCTCGGTGCCGACAATTCTCTTGGACATATATTTAAAGATGTCTCTAAACATATCCACCTGCTCGTACACATCCGGAGCGTTTACATCATCGCTCTCAGGATTAAGGTCGGCTATAAAGTTTATATTTCCTTTGATGCCCGTGTTCATCAATCGAGAATATACCGAACTAAACACAGCCATCAATTCAATGACTTCGTTAGCAGCAAATCCATAGCGGCCTTGGCTCTCTTCCGCATATATGGCGTTGTCAATCTCATAGCCTAACAAGCGCTCTGCGACCAATACCTCACTAATGATTCCATACTCGCGGGCCAAATCAATAAAGGCCGCTAATGAATATGGAAGAGCCAACTGATATTCACCACGCTCAGTCACATCGAGGAAGTATGGTCTGTATCCGTACTTCTGCTCAAAGTTAGACGCCTCATCATTAAGACTTTCACCTGAGCGACCTGTCGCTTGTTCGAAGTCGCGCTGCATCATAGTGAGCACAAAGGTTCTTGGGCTATCAAAAGACTCGCTCCAAACCTCCTCAGGCAATCGGTAGTATCCTAACTCAGGGTCGAACTCATATTCTATGTTATTATAGAATGGGCTGTCGCCTACCTCAAGAAGCATAATAGACTCCTGCTGCTCAGGAGCAAGGATGCCCATAACGGCAGCCAATACTTCCACATCTTCGGTCTTTCCGATGACATTCATCACACGAGAAATCTCATTCACGTATGTGCCGTCTTCAAAACGATAACCACCAAGAGAAGAAAACTCTCCTTGAACTTTGACGTTCAACTCAGAGGATAAATCCTGTAGTGTATTAACAAAGAACGAATGCTGTGGCGTAGCCATTGCATCGTCAAAGTCTTTCTGATTTTTAATCGGGCGATTTTTAAATGGTGCAATTCCAACTTGGAATATACCGGCCTCATTAGGGTCTTTGATTTTACTGAAGTACTTCCCTGCCATTGCCTTACGCATAATCTCTTGCGTAATCTCATTGTCTACAGAGAAGAATACTTCTTGACCTGTTTCTTTATCCTGAAGAACAATCCCGTATGCACGGCCTTGATTGTCCTTAGTCATAGAGTCATCGCTAATTAGGTGTAGTCGACCATCAATCTCAACGAGGCGCTCGATTGTATTGTCTTGCGTTGTCGCAGGTACAATCTTAACACGCTCGTTAAGGTCTGTTCTGATAAGGCCCATATCACCAATGGCTTTAGTGCCCTCATCAGGACGAGCAACAGTGATATCACCGATGCCCGAACGGACAACAAACTCACCTTTGTTATTCTTCAATAAAGAACCCTCAACTCTACCCTGTGAAGTAAGCACACTCATCGTGTTGCCAATGTTCTTATTCAGCGTAGTGTTCTGAGCAGGGAGTGTGTCAATGGTACCACCTAACTTAAAGTCACCCGTAAGTACTTCGTAGGCACCTTGGTCCACAAACTCCTGCAAGGTCATATTCTTGAAGTTGTCCGTGTTTATATTGAAGACCTCAGCGAGGTACTTAAACAACTCGTCAATAGCATCCTTAATCTTACTAAGTAGAGATGGGTCTGAGATAACTTCCTCAGCACGCTTCTCAATAGCAATGACCATTGCCTCCATCGCTTCCTTGCCACGGTATACAGGGTCACCCTCAACCACAGCCATAAGTTCAGGAGACTGCTTAACGAGTTGCTCCATCTTATTATATAGTGCAGGGTTGTTCTTCTTAACGTAGTTTAACCATACGTGAGAGAACTCGTGAATAGGTGTACCAAGTGTTGCCGACTGAGGGTTAATCATAATGGCATTGTTCACCTCATCATACACACCACGATACTTACTGATGTTCTCATCAGCCACACCAATGCTCTTCATAAAAGCACGGAAGGCATCTTGGTCTACGTATACCGGAACATTCTTAAAGTTAGACTCAAGCATCTTAGAAAGAACTCTAATGTGCTGAGGGTCTGTGTTTGTATCTCGGTTGCCTAACAACGCCGATACCTCAGAGTCTAATTCCTTTAGCGTCTGATTAGTCTTAGCATTGTGGTAAGCATCACTAAACGGCGTAGAGAAGTTAGCATCAATATTACTTGGGTCCTCCAACATCGCTTTGATGGTAGACTCATTCACTGTACGCATCTCAGTAGCAACCTCATCGTCACCCTCAATGCTGTTCTTCATAATGATTTGAGCGAGGATGCTCTGCTGCTGATGCTCAGTAAACTCTACTGCATCTTTACCACGCGCTTCCATCAAGCGTTGGTCTAACTCTACAAACGAATTTTGAAGTACACCTATCGTTCTATCTACATTCTCTTGGGTCAATGCTTCAACCTCGCCATCAGAGTTCAACACAGGGCGCCCTACGGCTTCATTAAGAATCTCAAAGGTTTGCTCCTGATTCTGATATGCACGATGCATAAGTTCAGCCTGAACCAAAGTCACATCACTGTAAGTACGAGCAATAGATAACGACGGGTTACCCACACCGACAATACCACCAATAAAGAACTCCTGCATCTCCTTGAAACTGAATACCTCAATCTCAGGAATCTGCAAGTTCTTAGGAGTGAACTGCTGCATAGCCTCGCCAACAAGGCTCTGACCCATACGCTCTAAGTAGCGCTCTTCAACAGCCTCCGTCAAACTTGCTTTAGGTGCCGTGCGGAAGAAAGCCTCCACACCCATCTTAAACAAATCTCTGTTTGTGAGACCACGCTCAATGGCTAAGACCTGATAGTTCTTAATAGTGTTGCCAATGTTATGTACAATATTGTATTCAGGGTTGATTCGGTTGACCAAGGCAATGGCAGCCGATGAACCAAGTGCATAATAACTTGCCTCACGCTGAGTCATACCATTCATAATGGCTTGGTCATAGATGCCGTGATGCATCTGCAAGAACATAGTTCCTGTAGAACCAAAGGAACGAGCACGCTGTGAAGTGCGCGCTGCTGTGATAGGCAACTTGTTGGCACTCAAGGAACTACGAAGGAAGTTTTGAAACCTCATACCCTGACGTGTACCACTTGAAATAATTTTAGACGCAGCAGCAGCCTCACCACCAGCAACCATACCAGCAACATCAACGATGGCTTGGAATGTTTGAGCACTCATCGAGTAGGCGTCAAAGTCATACTCAAGTTTGCTTCCGTCTGCCACAAGTGATTCAGCCTTATCGATAAGAGCACCTGCTTTGTACGGGTCATTAACCATATACCCATCAGCATCAATCACATACTGAATAGAGCCACCATCTTCGATATTAGCATCATACACAGCAGTGAATCCATCACCCAAGTCTAAGGTATACTCAAAGCCAATACGCTTTGCTCGTGAAGACTGATTGGTAAATCGATTGTTGTCAGGGTCAAAGAAATCTACAAACGCATCTAAGTCATCAGTGACGCCACGCTTGTCAATTAATCCTGTTACTGTCTTGAATAAATCAAACGCTCCGTGTACAATAGTAAGACCACCACGCACCAATGATTTGGTTGTAGCCAATACGCCCTTCATTGCAAAGTCGGCATTCTTATCAATGTTACGCTGCAAGTCATCAGTGACTTCCTGCATCTTCATCTCAGTAGCAATCTTTGCAGTGTATTCAGGATAGTACTCTGCTTGAGAATCGAGTTGTGATATTAAATAATCACGAGTCTTCTGAACCTTAGCGTAATCCTTATAGGCATCAGTCTTCTCAAGTTCTTTTAAGTAGTCAAGAGCATCGGTAATGCTACCGGTAAAACCTACATTAGGAACTTCAGGGAATTCTTGGTTCTCATCAAAGTTAGGACCGGCAGTAACTTCAGGGAGAAGTTGAGCGACCTCAATCTGTCCTATATCCTCAAGGTCTAATAGTTCCTCAGCATTCTTCTCGTACCATTGGTAGAGTTCCTCAGCATTAGAAGTATTCGTTTCTTGAAGTAGTTCCTGTAATTTTTTCTCGTTAGGGTTCTGAAGGTACTCAGTAATCTCTTGGTGCAAACCAATCTGTTGAGCACGGTCATTGATGGCCTTAGTGATAAGTTGACCCTTGATAACCTCATCAGGGAACCCATCAGGATAGTATGTTCTTGTCCATACATCAAGGAATGAGAATCCACGCTCAAGTACCTTTTGGTTCATAACGCCACGAGCGACCATATCGTCACGCGTCTGTACGTCATCCCAAAATTCACCTAAGGCTTTTTCGCCATAGACGTTTTCCCAAATGTCAATAGCAGAAAATTCTGTGGGGATATCCTGATTTAAGAAATTGTCCTCAAATGTAGAGAGGTCTTTCTCAAGGTCTTTTAATGCCTTGCGACGCTTAACATATTGCTGAGGAGTCTTAGCCCCAAAGAAAGGCTGTGATTCCCATTTAAAATATTGCGCAAGTTTCTTTTTATTCGGAGGGTCGACAGGGTCAGGAGAAGTAGTTGTACCCGATACGCCAGAGGAGTCTATAAAGCCAACTGATGCATCTTTTTTTTTTAGGTCTTTCTCTATCTCACTTGCTAAGTCGGGAGTAAACTCCGAATCAATAGCCGGGATTATTTGATTTAGCACTAAGTCGCGGTACTCTTTGTTTTGAGTAAACTCGGTGGCGAAGTCTAATTCGTTCATCTTGAACTCTTCACCTAAGTTTGTTTTTATGGACTTGTGTAAATCATTGACACTAAGTTTTTTCATTTTAACCTAATCTATTCAATAATTGTAGTTGTTCCGGGGATAAAGGTAAGCCATCAAACTCACCAACATTTGAAGATTGACCCAAGTTAGTTTGTTTCTTTTCTCCAATCTCTAATGCACGCATCTGCTCGGCATTTAATTCTTGCTTACTGCCATCCATTAAAGTAACCTTAAAGATTTCATTATCAGTATCATAAGATACACTCTTGATTACGCCAATGGTTGTTGGTACACCACCCGGAGTATTGTTAATGACCTCGCGTAGTGCTCGAGAACTTTTGCGAGATATCGACTCATCAATAGCAGACTTGAACATTGTGCTTAGTTGTTCAAACGCCACACCCGGAGCAGAGTACTCTGATGGAGAACCTTTTCTAAACTTGCTCAAGTCAATAGCATCTGAAGTTACATCAAAGGCTTTCTTCTTATTCAAGTACTGCTCGGCGTTCTGCTGACGATACCCATCAAAGAAGTTGATATTGGCAATAGCACTTCTCATATTAAGTGTCTCATACTCAGTCTTGTATGTAGCGCCTTTCTTTTGAGTGGCGTAGGAAACAATAAACTCCCGAGTTGATGGGTCGTAGTGGAACGACTTGATAGGTCGTGATGTGCCCACTTCGCTTGTACGCATTGAAGCCGATGGGAAGAAGTCACTAACGTCTACAACTTCCTTACCATTAATAACGGTAGTCAATTGCTTGGATAGGACATTGCCCTCATTGTAGAATATCTGTGATAATTTTCTAAAGGTAGAGTCGTAAGAAGTATCCTTGATGCCCTCCTCGCGTTGTTGATTAACGATGGTCATACTTCTACGCTCGATGTCTCTGATGTTCAAATCAGTGTTGTCCATACCGAATGTAGAAACACGCTCACTTAAAACCTGAGCCTGCAAGTAGGTATATGCCAATGGCGTACCATTATCCGCAGGGTCGATGTTACTAATCTTCACCTTGCTGTTGCCAACCATAATATAGTCGGAACCTTCTCCGCTTGCTTCTGCCGCTTTGTTTTGCGCGATGATATCCATAGCACCATTACGAAGCAGAACAGCGCCCTCGTAGTTTCTATTGTCTTGAAACCAAGCCTGAATCAATCCTTCATTAACAATCTCATCAGCCGTCTTAGGACGAACAGTTTCCAACTCAGGGTCATATACCGTAAACTGAGACGTCTGAGCAGACACCCCTTCAGTAATATTTGTAGAGCCAAGTGTCGCTCCTTCAGTAGTCGAAGACTTTATCTTTTGGTTGTAATCATCAAACCACGAAGTCCAATACTTATCCTCCATAATAAATGAAGAAAGCAACTCATCACCCAGTGGTTGAAATCTACCACCGGGACCGGCCATATACTCTGTAATAGTAGGTGCTCCATTGACAATAGTCTTTGGACCTACACCGGGAACATCGCCATTGTTTAATGCAAACAAGTGTTGCCTATAGGCTTCCTTGATGATTGGTATGCGGTAGTATCCCGCCGTCTCAAGAGCGTTGAACTCCTCATTCAAACGATTGGAAAAATCCTTAATGGTTTGGTCGTGTAGGTTGATTGTATTAGCCTGCTCAAAGGTAATAGCCAATCCTTGCTCGGCACGCTGAAGAGGAATACGAGAGTCCTCCTGTGCTATTTGAGATGCCAATGGACCAATGACATCAGAATGATGCGGCACGCTGTACATAACAGACTCAATAGTCTTAGACTTCAAGTCCTCTATTCTGTCCTGCTGCTCCTTAGCGTCTTTGATGGACTGAGCGTTAGCACGCTGAATAGAAGACATCTGCGTACGTGCCATTGACGCTGCCTGTCTGTTTACTTGTGATTGTGCCTTGAGGATACTATCATAGTTCGCCTCAGGCGTCTGTGCAAATCCTAATGCTCCTACTCCTTCTGCCATTCTTATTCGTATTGACCCGTTTCCGAGTTATATGTACCTAATGTGTTTGTTTGAAATACGGCGGGAAGCCCTGCGCTTGAACCACCAAATCCAACACCTCCTCGGTTAGCCATTGCGCCGTAATAATCCTGCTGCATCTGCAGTTGTTGCTGAGTGGTTTCTACACCTTGTTGATATTGCCCAATAGCCGCTACGCCACCAAAGGCTGAGGTAATTCCCTGAAGGCCTCCTGATATGAGTTGCGTCTTAGCAGCAATCTGCTCTTGACGGGCAGCCTGTGCATCAGCAATTTCTTTTTGACGCTCCTGAGAAGCAAGCAATGTTGCTTGGTCGGCACGTCCTTGACGGCGGATTTGGTCTTGCGCCTCTAATTGAGCAAGGTTCAATCCCGCTTGTGATTGTTGTGCACCGGTTGCAGCAGTACCAAGGAATGCTTGAGAGGCATCAGTTGCAGCACGAGTATAAGCGGCTTGTGTCTGTGCGCCACGCTGCTCAATACCACGTTCCATAGCGCCAATGTTAGCCATACGACCCGATGCCTGTAGTTGAGCCTCTGACTTCATTGCTCGAATAGCAGGGTCAGCAGTATAATCTCTTCGCTCATCGACCTTTTGTGTCAAGCCCTTGTACAAAGCATAGCCACCCGCTAATCCTTGCGTGACGGCTTGTGCTCCTAATCCTAATGTTACCGGGTCCATATCTTAAATTTTGTGTCCTCGTTGTAGGTTAAATCCAATATCTGCAAATCTAACCTTTAACTTGGATGTGTTATCAAATTCTAAAGTAAACAACATAAACTGATTGATTAGTTTTTCGCCCTTTAACATATTGGTATTATACACTGCAGCATCATATCCTGCCGGTGGTGGCTGAAGCCTGTCACGCAAGATTGCGGCGTAGTATACACCCTCTAATTGACGGAACTCTGAATCACTCAAGTCCGAAGACTGAACATAATCTGAGTATGTTGGGTTGGACGGAATGGCTCCCGAAGAAGTTCTGTCCATATATTTTGCTTCCGTTCTAAAGTGAGCAAACGATGGTGGGGTATCACCCTCAATAGCCAGTGAATGGAACACCTTAACGGCGGATGGACCCTGCTTAGAAATCGAGGTTACTCGACTCTTGTACTGAGTGCCATAAAAGTTGTTTCGTGTGTCGCTTACATTGTGCTTCCACAACTCACCATTCTTAAAGGTAATAAATTGTGTGCCAACACTTTGCATTTGCTCAGGTAAATATGAGTAGAACGTTGTCCATCCCTGCATAGATTCTGAGTAAGCAATCGTCTTAGCCTCACCATCCTCTAATTGATAGTATGATACGCTGAACTCTGAAACTGAGATAGTTATATAATCATCAGGGTGTGGCGTCTGACCACTCGGGTCTTCAATAAAAATCTGTAGTGATGCCGAAGCCTGTGTAGCCTCAAACTCTATATATCCTCCTGTAGTCTCAGTACTTGTATTACCAATGACCGTTCCATCAGAATACTTAATAGTGAAACTATCAAACGGATTATTACCATCAATAAGCAAATCTTCAATCTCCACACGATACTTTCTCCCCGCCTTGACATCTGCAGTTATAGTAAGGGTGACATCAGAGTATGATTGGTCTTGGAAGCCGTCTAAGATATTAGCGTTAGCAATCTCAGATAAGTAATCCTCTAAGTATTCTTGGTCATCATAAGTGATGGCAGGCAGTGTGAGGATGTATTCGTCCTCCAAGGAATCAAACCCTGCAAAACATCCTGTAGAACCCTCAATGATAATTCTATTACAGCGCTCACGGAAGAACGACTTAACGCCCTTGTCTCCGATTGGCATCAGCCCATTGACATCATACTGAACAACAGTGCCATTGAGTGCATCAAGGAAGTATACTCTGCTATTGTTCTCAACAACACTCTCAGGGTGCATCGTTCCGTAAGAACCTCTTAATACCTGAGCCGAACCAATAACGCCACTCTGAACTGCTAAGAATGCACCGCCGCCGGATGTCTGCAATTGAGCCTCTCCAATATATACTGATGCGGTCTCTGTATTTCCAATAGCCAACATCACGTTACCTGTAGACTCGGTCTTAGAGGTGAGCAATAGTTTCTGTATCGGACCCATCTCAGATGGTAAGGACTTTTCATCCAAGGAGTTAAACGTACTTAGCCCATTGATAAGGGTACCTATTAATCTGTTCTCGCTAAACGATATAGAGAAAGGCTTGACAACTTGTTGGAATCGAGTAGTAACAAACCCACGGCCTGTAAGTTGCAACCAATCGTTGGCATTATTAAAGTTGGCGCTGGCCACCTGCATATGTATATCAGAGCCTGTGCCAAACTGACGAGTCTTTATAACAATGTCGCCATCAAAATATCCTGACGAGGTAGACCACGTTCTACTTGCAGTACCCGGGCTATTTATAACATAAGTCTCACCGAACTCAAAGTAAGGTTCATTTTCGTTGATTAGTCGTGGTGTAAATATCTCGGCAAATGCCGTGTAAGTAGTGACGTTTAATCCGCCAAGGCTTTTTGTCACCAAGGCATATATGTCCGTTTCTGTTTGATTGACTACCTGAAGCGTATACTGATTACCCCCAAGGTTGTGTATGGTAATAAGGTCTCCCTCACTAAAGTTGTACCCAAGGTCTTCAATCTGAAGTGATGATATCTCTACCTGAATATACTTATGTATGTTCGCTGAATAGTTGTGGCTCTGATTCGCTTTATCAAAGTCAGCAACATAATGCATATCCTTAATTGGAAACTGAACAAAGAAACTTTTATTTAAAGACTTTGTCCGTACAAACGAATAAGAGTGTGCCCACTCAGGGATATAATCAAGTGCACTCGTTGTCGGCAATTCCCAATTTACCTTTTGAACTACGTTAGAATATGCGCTGCCCCTATCAGGTATCGAAATGCCATTGTTATCAGTAAGTTCTATGACTCTTCCCTGACGGCCATAGCGGTCCATAAATAAAAGAGCAAAGCGATATGCACTCGCGCTCTTCCATAGACGCAGGTTCTCAGTCAATGTAATCGTTGCCTGCACAAGACCTGCACTTATAGTAACCGATGTGTCAACAGCAACGCCTCCCGTGAAAACCTCCGCAGCAAAGCGCACTGTACCACCTGAAGGCACCTGAGTACCTACATATGTTCTGATGGCATTGTATCCACCATCAGCCACCTTGGTCTGACCCGTAAGGTCCTGAGAGGCAGGGTATCGAGTAAGGTCTAACGAAGGTTGATTTAACCAATCGTCAACCTCATCACTTGCCGCAGGCAATGGGTTACCGCTACCGGAGAACTCATAGTACCCATCAGCAGCAGAACCCGATACCTTTACAAACCTGAAGTACACACGTTGGTCAATACCACCTGAGTCGGTATACTCTAACTTCCACATTACATAGTTGCCAACCATATTACCGGAAGACTGCTGAATGTATGGGTAGATGGAGGCGTTCTCACGAAGGCCTGATTCATTTATATTGTCAAGACCCTCTGTAGTATTCCCTAAGAAGACTCTTCCACGTGCAGCCTCAAGGGCCTGAGCCTTAACAGGAACAGCAGAAGAGTAACGCGTCACGTCAGTAGTTGGGATTGCAAGTCTTGTTGTATCATTCCTGAAGGCAATGACAAGTTCAATGCCGTCATCGTCGTGCGCTGTAATAGCATTGTAATTACGCTCGGTGTAGAACACTGAGAAGTCAGCCTCCTGACCATACTTCACCAAGTACTCAACCTCATACACATCACGGCCAATTTCCTGATTTGCAGGTATGGTGACAATGATAGTGTTGTTATCGGTCTCAGGAGTAGTTGTATCAGGGTTCGGATAATGAGATATCTCAGAGTATGGAGACAGTGAACTAATCTCACCATCTACATAGACGAATCTGTAAGCAAAGGTGTAGGCCTCATCTTTAATAAGGTTGTAGTTTACACTTGTGTCGTTAATCCTAACTTGAGTAGGAGGAAGTATTGGCGACTGACGAATGATGGTAATCATCGTATCACGCAAGTCTCCGTAGGCAGTAAGATTATCGTAACTCTTTAGTTGTGTGTATGAGCCGTCGTGCTTCTTCAACCCACGCTCAACATTGATACGCTTTGGCTCCGTGGCTCCATCTGTGAAAAACAAAAGGTCATCATTCATCGCCACACCTGTGATAAGGTTGGATGTAGAGAACTCTAATTTATTCTCAGAACCTTCAAAGTCATCGTTCTCCATCACCTTTCTGATTGTGCCCTCCTTGTGGAAGTAGCACAATATCATATGGTCGGCATTGGAGTTGTGTATAAAGTAAAAGATGCGATGATTCTCCGCATCCTCAAAAGAACCAATACAGGTGTTAGTACCATTCGGCATTGTAAAGGTAACCTTTTCGTTACCCTTGATATTAGACAAAGCCCCCTCGGAGCCTTCCTCATTGGAGGAGATTCTAATATTCAGCGCATTGAGATATTGATTCGCTTGTAGGTAAGCACCATCTCTATCAGTGCTGAGTCCACCGGTAAAGGATTTTCTTTCTATCATATCTTAACAGATTGTCTAAACTCTCCTCTCACAAGTCGTAGTACGTCGGTCTTGGTTAATCCCATAACTCTTGAGCGCAACTTACGAAGTTGGTTGTAGTATTCTTGTTTAGACTCAGCAGCCTCATTCTTAGTGATGCCGCGGTTGTGTTCTTTAAACTTGTAAATGATGTACGCTTCAATACACTCAGCAGCATATGGGTTTACGCCGGATGCTGAAGTTGCTGAATGGAAGCCCACATATTCTAAATATATTTTTGCTGTAGCGGGAACGCTTGGGGAAACCTTAATGACGCCACGCTCACGGATGAGTTTGTACTCACTGCCCTGTGTATCATTTCCATATCCATACATACGTCCCTTGTGCTCACCTTTATCATTGTAGAAGTTGGTGAAGAAGTAACCTCCATAGTTTAATGAAGCCAACACCTCATCAGTAGCAGGTGATAAGTTATCTCGGTCCACTGCAAGTCGAGCAAAGTTGTCGTTCACTCCAAAGACTTTGATACGATGGTCATTATGAACACGACGTCCAAGTTTAACTATATCAATAAAATCATTAGGTAGCGACAACTCATTGTTAGAATCAAGGCTTACCTCAATGGTCTTAACCAATGGCAAGGTATCCATATTGAGTTCTTGATTCAAGCACTTCAGTGCATAGTGCATAAACTGCACGTAATAGTGTATCGGCAGCCCCAAGGTCATCAGGGTACTGCGAACAATTCCGTCTATCGTCGTTGCGTATCTCATACTTGTTTATTCGCATTAGCCACCTCATCGGTAACGGTTGGTACTACACCAAGAAGTTGCATAACTTCCTGAATTATCTGCATCTCTTGGTCACTACCCACGGGGAGCATATCAGTAGAAGAAACCTTTGCAGGGTCAGCCACCAATAGTTTTATATTCACACTGCTGCCCACCTCAGTTTGAGAATTGTAAAAGAGCAACTCACTATTCGTACGCAACTCATAAGGAATCACGTTACTAAGCAATACGTCCTTCATTCCGGTGTGTCCAATCCCGGCAACGATGCCTATCTGTCCGCTCATCATAGGGATGAATGGCTGTTCATAATCGTCAACATACACTCCGCTACCACTCGAGGTTTCTACGCGCTTTGTAATTGACCATACGCCCATACCTCGAGGAAGGCTTAATGGCTGCGCAGGTAACACTGCAGTACAGAACTCATCGTTCACTGCCGTTACCGATACATTATCATATGATGCTATCGCCGTATGTGGCGGAAAAGAATCACCAAGAGTATAGTTTACCTGAAGGGTCTCTAACTTCAAGAGTTTGTTAACTACCTGAAGCACAAGCAGTTCTATCTCCTTCTTAGTAATCTCTTGGTCTGAAGATGCATCCCCTCCATTATAGAGGCGAAATATCTGTTCGGTTATTTTTCCAAGTGTAGTCATTATGTGCCTTGTTGTATTTTGCCTTCAGAGTAACTGATGGCTAATTGGTCGTCAAGATTCACGCCAAGGTATTGCACTGCTCGCATAATGATGGCGTTGAGCGCAGGCTCGTTCCACTCCATCTGTGTAGAGGTGCCGCTATTGTAAGTGATTGTTCTTCCGCTTTGTGTGTATCCAAACACCGGCTTATCAGGGCGCGATAAATAATCTATTGACAACGTAGAGTGCGTCTCCTCAGGATAAAATTGAATTCTACCCTTACCATTAATCAACGCTACAGGTTCAGTTGACGAAGGTGCAAAGATGTAAGACTCTAATCGGATGCCTAATTCATCTTCACTAATTATAGGGACCATTGAATCATTTTTGCGAATAGCAATAACGTGCATATAGTCACTCGGCAAAGTTGCTATTCCCGAACTATTAGAAGCCGAAGTACTTTGTGCCTTAAATGGCGCAAGATGGTCGTGCACAGCAGAGGTCATACCATATGCCACACGCGGGATAGGACGTCCCGGCTGATACTCCTCTACGTGTCCTACAAGTTTATTGAAATACCACATCTGCGCGCGGTCAAGCACGGAGTCTATCTCCTCGGGAGTAACATACCCGGTATTATGCTTGTTAAGCAGCAGTAGTATAAAGTCGTGAATCTCCTGTATTGTCATCTGATTGTACCTTGATGAATGTACAAATATAGGAACGTGTGCTGCCTACTATATAAAAAAGGGGCGCACCTTTACAATACGCCCCTCAACCAATAAACCCTAAGGTCTGACTATTCTACTTCTTCAGCAGCAGGTTCGTACTCCCCTGTGCTTACATCTATATTAATAGAGCCGTACTTCTCTTCCAATGAGTTTTGAACTTTTCTAAATGCATCAGCAAGTTCTAAGACCTGCAACTGAACAGCATATGCCTGAGAAGTTACCTCTCCTAACAGCATTTTAGATTCGTTAAGTTTCGTGATTGACACCTGTAAAGAGTTCAACTCTTCCTCAGTAAGTTTCTTTTTATCTGACATAATAAAGTTATTTATAACAAATATAAGTAATTATTCTTCACTACCGATGCGCATCGTAATAGTCGAAGGAGTAACAATCTGCGCAATAGAACTATCAACTGAAGCCTTTAGTTCAGCAACACGCTCTTCACCCATTTGCTCTTCTACCCAAGAAGATACTTGCTCGTTAGTTAAATCAGCAACGGGAATAAATCCTTCAGGCTGAATTGTTTCAAGGTCAAGCATTTCCGTACCGATTACGGTAGCACTGTGCTCGCCGTCTGCGGTTGTTCCTGTTAATCGCCAATGTACGTTGTATACTACGTCAGTTAATGATTCGTGTGTTGGATATACGTCTACCGTTTTACAATCCCAAGTGTAAGTGTTCATAGTTATATAGTTTTAGTTAGAACGCAAAATCAAGAGCGACTCTTCCCCAGCCACTCCCTGTTTTAATGTAAAGATACAAATCATCATAAGCAATATCACCCTCGGCTCCAGATGTATCTGTGTTACTTGAAGGTCCACCCGCAGTGCCTATACGCAATTGGCGCATTGCAGTGCCATCAACGTGTACCTTAGATGTCTGTGCTGTTGTACCTACACCTAAGTCTCCATCAGAGTTAATACTCGCTTTGTTTGACCCGTCAATATTGAAACTAATCTTAGTGCTTGTATGCACGTTAGTAGGGTCAGCATTAAGAATAAGGTTACCTTCTTTCTTTAAGTGGTCTGGATTGGTTGTATCAATGTACCATTCTTTGTCTGCACTGTTAGGGTCTACCTTGAATGCAATACCACTTGTTGCTTTTACGTGGAGTTTAGAATCTGGTGCTGTAGTGCCGATGCCAACGTTGCCATCGCCTGCAATAACCATCCTTGATGTAGAGCCAGTAGTAAACTCGTATCCGCCTGTTGTAGAACTTTGATACAAAGTATTAAATACCATTCTTGCATCAGCAGGTCTATCCAAAAGTATGTTAGTCCTTGTGGACGATTTTAAATAAGAACCAGCACTTAAATTTATATTTCCAGTAACTGAGACACCATCAGATGCTGTTATTAATTTAGCAAGGGTGTTGTAATGTAACGATACGGTTTTGTCCGTGCCATTTAAAAGTATACCTGTATCAACTCCACCTTGGTCATCTCTTGTTCTAATAAACAAATCACCACCATTAGTAAGATTATCTATATATACTTGACCGTTGGTGTCTGTTATTTTGGTATTGTCAATAACAAGAGTACCATCAACTTTAGCGTTACCAGCAACGTGTAACTTCTCACTAGGCGCTGTGGTCCCGATGCCGACGTTGCCTGTACTAGCCACCCACATCTTGCCTTGGAAGATGTTCATATCATTAGCGCTCTTGCTTATGAACTCAGCATTACCAATTCTGTATTGACCAGAATTTTTAATATTAACACTATTAGAGTAAATAGTATCCGTTCCTACCCCCAAACCAGTGTTGGATGAAGTTCTTATGTTTCCATCTACGTGTAGTTTTTCAACTGGAGCAGTAGTGCCGATACCTACGTTGCCGTCACTTTGTAAACGCATAACTTCCGAAGGTGTAGTTTCCCCTACGCTAAGGCGCATTGAACTTTCGTCTGCGCTTATATCGTCTTGCGTTACATCTATATATCCAACTGACCGAAGGTTTCCACTTGCATCTTCAGTTCTAAGGTCAATACCTACGGTTAATCCATCAGCAGCAGCAGGCGAGTAGTCGTGTTCAAAAGTGAATCTCCCAACTAAATTGTTGTCTCTAAAATAAAAACCACCTTCAGAAGTAATGCCCATTGTTTCGGCACCACTGCTATTTAGAATGGTTATCATCTTATTAGAACCGCCTACGCCTTGCTTTAACCCTAATGCAGGTTTTGTTGATGATGTGCCTTGAATAACATTTAGATAAGATGCAGCAGAACCAGAAGTATCCCCGATTCTAACTTCACCTGAATTAATCCTAAGTGGGTCTGCAGCGTCTATATATGTTAGATTAGAAATCCTTCCGTTTGCACTGAACTTAATTGTTTGGTCAGTCTGCGGACCTAATACAAAAGCGGCATCGGGTGCGCCTGTAATACCCAAACCTGTTCTAACTTGTGCGCCCCCATTTACCACACGCTGTCTTAATAGATAATAATCTGTACCAGAGTAGTCGTTGAAGAATTGTAGTGGATATTGATTTGCAGCAATGCTTGCATCTACTCTTTGGGAAATAGTCCCTATTACATCCAACTTAGCAGCAGGCACTGTGGTACCAATACCAACGTTGCCTGCCGAGTCAATGTAAAGCCTTGTAGAATTATTAGTCCCCAAGGTTAATGACCCCGCTTCTCTATTATTAATTGTAAATCCAGTGCTATTAGATACCAAGGCTGTCCCGTCTGACGCTGTTGTGCCTGTTGTTGAATTTGTAAATTTAATTTCAGATGAAGTAGGTGCATTTATATGTAAACCCGTTCCACCAGACTGCAATGCTGGCGCTGTCGTGCCAATACCGACGTTGCCTTCAAACACATTTTTAAATGTAGAACCCGCTTGGTAAACGCCGTAATTATTTGTCGCAACAGGAGTGTCGCTTAGATATAATCCATACTGGTTATTTATAGTAACACCGCTATTTGCAGCACTGTTATAAAAACCATATATATTATTTATAGTACCTGTTCCTAAAGATAAAGTACTGAATCTTGATTCTACCCCTCTTGAATATTCAAGGCTGCCCTCTGCGCCATAACCAAAGCCGTGCTCTGCTCTAATTCCGCGGATACCAAC
>Ga0196899_1000043_pt1 | contig 66470 bp, 47 predicted proteins | sample VirMetDEL_Sep_01_FD_169095 | JGI IMG/M metagenome (GOLD analysis project Ga0196899, IMG submission 169095) | Aqueous microbial communities from the Delaware River and Bay under freshwater to marine salinity gradient to study organic matter... | ecosystem: Environmental > Aquatic > Marine >... | reverse complement strand
GCAACAGCTATATCTACAGATATTAACACATACTATTCAATTTATCCATAATGCATTTATATTATCCATTTCCTGACGAAGCATCTGTTATTACAGCAAGTGAAGACATTTATGATTTGAATGCTCCTCCAAGAAGTGAGCGTACAACTTTATATGCTTTTGATTGGTTTCCTAACTCAGGCAATCCAACATATGTTCTTGCATGGAATGATGAACCACAGATGTTTGATACAGGAGATGTATTAGATGGTATCACTGCTCTTACAGAACAGGAAGCTATTGATGCTGGTTATGAGATAGATAATGAGCATAGTGGGCTAAATAATTTATAATAATGCCACACAGAAACAAAGACATAGTAATACCAAAAACTTGGATAACTGATGGCACTTGCACTGTTAGCAGTAAGTATACCTCTTTACTAGATTTTCTAGATGAGAGGCAAACTGCTTATGCTGAAATGTATTCTGTAAATGGGGGGCAAACTTTTGAAATAAATGCTACATCTTTTACTCCATTAGAAAACACAGACCGAAGTGAGTTCTATAATATCGACTATGAAGCACCAGTAGGTACTTATGGAGATAGCTTTGTAATTAAAATACCAGGAACATATCAATTTGTCGGGGCGTTTGCGGTATCAGTTAGCCAAAATAATGTAGATGTAGAAACTGGGGTATTTCACAATGATGTTGAAGTACCAGAAAGTCAAAGTATAAGGTCTTTTCAAGGAGTTAGTGCATCAGGTGCATTTGCAGTAACATTTTTAAAATATCTACAAGTAGGTGACAAACTAGATGTAAGGTTTAAAGGTTCAGGTACTTTTGATTTGACAGCGGAAGCAATATCTTTTAATTTAAGCCTTTTAAGGGCACATGACGGAGCATAAAATAAGAAAATATGATTGAATTATGGATAGCCATTATAGGGCTTTTGAGTGTTTTTGTAGGTGGAATTCTAGGGGTGGTAAGCTCAAACTTCGATGCCTTTAAATATATGCTACCAAAGAAGTGGAGGAAGGAGACAAACTTCGGTCAGGTAGTGTCTACAAAACTACATCTAGACACATTAGCTAGGCTCTTACAAAATAGAGCAAACATAAACAAAGCAGTTCTTGTTCACGTATCTAACGGTGGAACTGTTGTAAAACCAGAGGGACTTTTGTATGGAACAATTATTAACCCTACAGAATTCACTCACACATTTAACAAACAAGCTCTTGATAACGAATACATACATATGGTACAAGAAATATATCAAGATGGCAAAACTAAGAGAAGTGTAAAGGAATTGAATAAAAAAGGATTACTTCGTCCTTTATTGGTAGCACAAAAAGTCGGGGAAACTCATTGCTTCCATGTAAAGGAAATCCACAATAAAAACAATTTCTGTTACATCTTCTTGGCTGTTGACGTTCACATGGGTGCAACGCTAAATGACGAGGATTTTGATGCAATCAGGAACGTCATCAGTCAGATACAAAACATATTGTAATGAATTTGGATATTAAGAATATTTTACGTAAATTCGAAGAGCGTGGAGGAGCCAAGATATTGGACTTTCTCCTTCGTCTTTCTATCCTATGTATCTTGATAGGAATACTGTTTACTAAGGGTTGCAACTCAAAAGACAGTTACATAGACCAAGACATTATCAACAAGCGTAAGAAAGTAGAGCAAGAGCTTGATGCTCTTCTTGAAATGACCAAAGACATAAAAAGCAGTCAGTCTAAAATGGACAGTCTGCAAATAAGCATTTATAATGAATTAACCAATTTTGAAAACCTACTAACTGAAAACATTTATGAAACCGATTCTACTCTTATTATTATTCGCAATACTCCCTTGGACAGCATACTCTCAGGAATCCCCGAATATAGTGGAGACAATGGAGGTCTTTAGGTTTGAAGCTGATGATACCACGTATGTGATGTTCTATGCTGACGACTATAAAAGGCTTCTTGAGATAGGTAGAGAAAATGTTTTATTGAACGAAATAAAAGACTCTCTCACAATAAGCTACAATGCACTTGTAGGGAACATTGATATGTTTGTGATGGAGTACGAAACACTTTTGGAAAACCTAGACTCTCTAAAATTAATTGCTACGGACTTACAAAAGAGTTTCAAAAAGTATACGGATGTTACTGAAGACAAACTAGAGAAGGCGGTGAGAAAATGGTATCGGTGGAGGTCAGTCGGGATGACATCTTTAGGTTTTAACTTCCTACAGGTTGGAGCCTTAGTAACGACTATTAAACTATTGAAATGAGCAGTGGATTAGACCCAGTATTAAATTTTGAAGTATTTCCTACCTATGATGCTAGGACACTAATTATTGCAGATATATCTGTATGGAAACATCTAGTAGATGAGCCTACGTATATAGATGTAACTATTCCTGGTTCTAAGAAAGCGGTAACACATCCTTACGGTAAAAATAAAGTGATGACATACAACGCATCCTCTTTGAACTATGGTTGTTCCAGTGGATGTGATGATGATTTACCTGACCTTCCAGATGGTATCTACAAGATAAAAATCTATGTATGCGAGGGTACTCAATTTTCTTACGAAAGAAATTACCTAAGAACTGTTAAGCTAGAATTAAGAATACAGAAACAAGTTATGGGTCTTAACCTAGAGTGCGTTCCTGATTCTAGCTGTTTAAATAAAATAATGCAAGCAGAGTTTATGGTTAGAGGAGCCAAGGCTGACTTGCTTTTTGGAAATATCAAAGCTGCTAAAAGAAAGTATGATTTAGCAGTAGATATTGTTGAAGATTTAGAAAACTGCGATTGCGGAGAAGACTGCGGAAATGGACACACTACAACGTCATATTAATACCCAAGACTCTATCTACGAAAAGATACAGAGGCACTATCAGAACAAGTCTGATGGTTTGCTTCATAAATATATCTTTGATATGGAGTATAGTTTCAACATACCTGATTACTTCGTAGTAAAGGCTATGGAAAGTATTATCTGTCAAGACCTTGACTGTGACTACAAAGTGACCGATTGCATGTTGGAAGAAATGAATATATACCTAGAAAAAAATAAAAAATGAGTTGTAATAGTTATAAATATAGCGATACTTGTGGGCAATCTATCTATGCTACTTGTGTGAATGTAGAACATGACTTCATCGCACCTTCTAGTTTAGCAGGAGAGACTTGTACTGACTTAGATGCAGCCATAACAGACATATATGCTCTTATCAATAAGACTTATGTAGACATGGCAGGAGACATTTCAGGTGCTACTGGGGGACCATACGTCAAAGGATGCCTTGACTACTCTCCTACAGCAGATGCTGACATCACTCCCATCCAAGTTTTGAACAAACTAACTTCAGAAGTTTGCACGATAAAAACAACATTAGATGAGTTACCTGATTTTGATGACTTACAATACATTCCTACTCTTAATTTTGATAATATAAACATTCCTATTGGTTGTTTTAGTGGGACTTGTGACCCAGACCCTGCAACCTTAGAAGAATTGTTAAATGCTATTATCTCAAAACTTTGCACTTGTTGCTCATCATAAAATAATAATAAAATGGCTTGTAAAACTTGTAATGAAGTAACTGTACAAAATTGCGATACTTGTTATTGTGATAATAGTGTATGTACGCCTTGTAAAATAAAATTACCCGATAGATGTATTACCGTTACATCTGCTTTACCTAATATTGGTGACAATCTAAATTGCCAGGACCTTAACACAGTTCTTTTAGCTTTGAATAGTAAGGCAGGTCACATTGCCTCTAATCAGTTTTTTGCAACTGATGGCACTAACGACTTCCCTATCACTTCTGATGATGAGTACAGATGGGCTGGTGAGGTAGCTACAGGGGTAAACTTGTGGGACCAAAATATTTACACAGAGGGACTTGACTCTGCACCAACAGCGTTCAGTAATGCTTCAGACCAAAGAATGGCAGGTATTCCTGTTCCTTTTGATATTGCAGCAGGAGCCAAGTTAGTCCTTACAGGTACGTTTACAAATACAAACAATGTTCAAATTAACGGTAAAGTTGCTGTAGGATTTACAGCTTGTGCATCACCTGCCACAGCAATAACTCAGTTAGTAGAAGCATCTGAGACTCCTAACTATGATATAGAAACTGCTCAGATAGGAAGCATGTACACAACCTGTTTTAGAAAAGAATTTACGGTTCCTACAGGAGGTATAGCTAAGGGTACCAATTTACTTGTGGTAGGATGGCAAGTAAGTCAAACATTGACTCCTACCGATAATCTAATAGTTAGTTGGACACTATCTAATTAAGATAAATAAAAACCAATGGAAAAATTTATTATAGATAACAATCTGATGAATGATATAAAATTAGTAATACTAAATAGTAAGCAAGACACTTTCCCTATTCAAAAAGTAATTACAATTTTAAATCAACTACAGAATCTACCTAAACTAGAAAAAGAAGAAAAATGAGTTGTAGCAGTAGTAGCAGTTGTACTTGCACTTGTAGCAGTTGTAGTTCAAGTTGCAGTAGTTGTACTTGCAGTAGTTCAAGCTGTAAGACAGGATGTAATTGTGGTAGTCTAGGATGCAGTCATTTACTTGATGATAAATGCATTAGACTCACAAACGCATTGAATGTTTGTGGAGTAAAGACTATCCCTGCAGGGACATACTATGATAGTGCTATAAAAACAATTGTAGATACTATTTGTGCAAATGTAACCACAGGTGCAACAGGGCCCGCTGGTCCTACAGGACCTACTGGACCTACAGGAGCGACTGGTGCCACAGGTGCTACAGGCCCTGCTGGGCCAACAGGTCCAACAGGGGCTACAGGGGTAGGAGTGGCTTCTACCTCCTATGCAGCTGGTACTGGTATTTTAACATTTAACTACAGCAATGGTACATCTTTTTCTACAGGAGATTTAAGAGGTGCTACGGGTGCTGCTGGCCCTACAGGTCCAACGGGTCCTACAGGTCCAACGGGAGCCACGGGAGCCACAGGGGCTACAGGTGCCACAGGTGCAACTGGTGCTGCAGGTACGAATGGTACGGATGGTGCTGATAATATGGCTATCCTGTACACAAATTTCACACCCCAAGCCTCAACTTCTACTTCTTTTACAACGGCTTCTGGTTTTGAATACCCGCTACCAGCGAACACTTTAGATGCTGATGGAGAGTACTTACACATAAGAGTCTTATTTACAGGACCTTCAGGAGGAGTTTTCACTCTTGATGGCAATGCAGTAAAGTTACGTTTTGGGGGTAGAGATTTAGTTAGAAGACTACCCTCTCTCCAAACATTTTTAGCAAAAAGCACAAAATCAGAAGCTTTGTTTAGATTAGATATAAAATTACGTAGAAGTAGCTCCAGTACATTAGCCGTAGAGGTAAATAAAGAAACAGCTACTTCACTAAGAGCTGCCTACGATTATTTACCAAATTATGCCATCCCCTGTACTGATGCAGCTGGTACACCAGAAGCAATGTCTTCAATTGATTTCACTATACTTAATGATATAGAAATCCAATTAGCAGATGTTGCTTCAGCAGGTAACATAGTAGCACAAACTATGACAATAGTCCATTATAAATCATAAGAAATGCCTTTAATAAAAAAACAAGAAAGTTTTGAAATAGTAAGTGGAGGTAACACCTTTAACCTAGATGTAGAGTCTAGAACTACTTCTTACAGGATATATTCTTCAGCACCTGTGACTCCAGTAGGTAACCACTCTTTTACAGTATCAGGTACACCAGTAGAAGGTATGACCTTTACATTTAGATACTTAGCTGATGCAACACTAAATTCTCCTGTTGTTATCAGTATCTTCGGTTCTACAATGCCTAGCGTACTTGGAAACAAAAATCATACTATTACAGCATACTATGATGGAGCCTCTTGGGACGTACAGTTTGTACCCGACTTAGACCAAACTGGTACATTACCTTACGATGTCTTACCTCAAGATGAAAGTTTCACCGCAGTCAATGCTTTCGGAGGAGCTTCACCAGCATTCGCAAACGCTGATTATACTTCATCAGGGACTACAGCACTTGGCTTTAGATTAAGGGGGGACAAGAGAGTAGAGTTTAGAGGGGTTGTAGACAGTGCTGCAGGGGTTAATAGTCAGTTATTTACTCTTCCTGCTGGGTATCGCTCTGGCAGAGACAAAACATACCCATTCACAGTTAGAAATGTAACTGATAGTGCTTGGGAAACAATGACTCTAACAATAAATGGTACAACCTCTGGTACTCCAGGACAGGTAGAAGTTTCTGGATTAACGGGTGCTAAAAACTATAAAATATACTTTGATAGCTTTGTAGCTTATCGAATTGATGAATAATGAGGGGTTTTGGTTGGTTTTCCCCCATAACAGGAGGGCTCTTGGAGCCCTCTTTGTTTTTGTAAGAAATTTGGTTATATCATATATATTTATTAAATTAGAAGAATGACTATATATCAGTTCATATCAGACGTAAGTAACTCTATCCAGGCCATAAATAAGGATGACCGTGTTAGCGATAGGTATATTTACTCTCTAGCTAAAGATTATACTAGCTATATTTTATCCCAAAGACCTTTAAGAGACGTATTCAGAGATAGTTCTATCTTCACTGAGGTGACTTGTGTAGAGATGGAACGAATAAGAGCTGACAAGTGTGAGATAGCAGAGTTTAGAAAGTGTGATAAGATAATGAGAACTACTTGCAAGCTTCCTGATATATTCAATTCTTCCATAGGTCCTATCATTATATCAGTTTCCAACATCACAGGTGAAACTGAATACCAAAGACTAAGAACCCTTGCTGATTTTAAAACTCAGCAAAAAAGAAAATTCCAAAATGCTGCTAGTTACTTCTACTTAGCAAATGGCTATTTGTACGTGGTAGGCAGCACTCCTGAAATTGTAACCGTTAACGCCTTGTTCACAGATAAATTAGAAGCAGAGTCTTTTACTGAATGTGGGCAGAAGGTAGATGCTTGTGCTACCCCGTATGAATTTGATATTGTTATACCAAACAAATATATCTCTACAGTGAAGGACCAAGTAATCCAACATATAACTACAACATATAAATCAATACCTGCTGATGAAAATTCTGACTTAGATTCTAATCAGAAGATGGGTCCTGGTATGAGGTCGAAGTAGTATGAGTAAATTTAAAAGAGGAGATAGGAAAGCATCATCCTGGGGTAAACCAGTAAATGTCCTAGGAGACAAACATTTTGCAAGGAATGTGATGAGAGATAATCCTGACTTGAAAGGTAGGTACACTACCCAAGAATGGAGAAAGATAAGAGATGACTTCTTTGAGTTAGTAGGAGACATCATGGTGGAGCAACCAAATGGAGTAGTTTTAGATGGTTTAGGGTACTTTTGTTTCCCTGCATACAATAAGAGGGTAAAAATACCTTTAACGAATCAAACCACATTCCAAACAGGAGGACTAGTATACTACACTCAGTTCTTTGGAAAACTATTTAATAGATTATTTCCTGGTGGCCTATCATTTGAACTAACTAGAAAACAAAAGAAAAAGTGGAGAGACCGCTGTTCTGATGGAGCACAGTACCTTTGCCACTATGACAACGTAAAAAATATAATCGGTAATGGAACAAAATGCCTACACCCCACTAGAACAGTTCATCGCTGATATTACTGCTGGTAATTACTTCAAAGATAATCCACATCTTGTGGATGAAGCATCTATTGCTAGGTGGGTGTATATGAAGTTAAAGAACTTTGGCAGAAACATTATGGATAAGTACGAAAGAACTATCCATATTTCTGATTATAGGGGAGAAGTACCTGAAAACTTTTCTTCTTTAGTTCTTGCAGTATTTTGTGAGCCTGACTTTGCATCTATACCTAAAGACTCCGACCTTTCTAGAGTACAGTCTCGAATCTATGGAGAGCAACTAAAATGTTTTGAAGATAGACTTTGCGAAGAATGTACCCCACAATGTAAGGAAGGAGACTGCGTAGAAAGAATAGTTGAAAATCTTTATTTAGAAAATACAAAGATGTCTTTCTACTACAAGAATCCCGTTTATGTAAGATTAGGTAAAGACCTTATAAGAAGTCAGTGTGAGACTAACTGCATAAATAGAAGTGTAAAAGACAGTCCTTACTCTATAAACATAAAGGGTAAGACAGTGTACGCTAATTTCAAGAAAGGGACTATCTACCTACAGTACTACGGCATCCCGATGGATGACGACTGTCTACCAGTGATTCCTGTTACTAAGAATGGTTACCTAGAAGAATACTTAGAGTACCACGTAAAAAGAAAAATACTTGAAGATGCTATGCTATCTGATGACAGCCCTAACAAACAGGGAATATACAAAGCATTCTTTGAGTTTGAAAGAGACTTAGAACCAAAAGCAAAAGCCGACACATCTAATATTGATATGGTTGCTCTATTTAGAGCAATGGGGACTAATAGATTCCGAATGCACAAGTATGATGTTAACTTAGGTTCAATCAAATCGAACTATGATGCTTCAGGACCTGCTGCTGGTTACGGTTCATTCCAAAATCCAAATCCATTTAGATTCTAATGAAGCCACAAAGAGAAGTCGGAGTAGCTAAACAAGGCATGAATAAGGACATTCACGTAACGTCCTTAAATGAAAATTCATATATTCATGCCCTCAACGCTAATTTTCAAGGTCAAGACGGAGACTCTGTTAACTTACAGAACGAAGAAAGTAATATTCTTTGCTCTAAGTTTGTTGAGGGGTTTCACGTTATTGGGGTACAGCATGACAACACAGGGGAAAGGACATACTTCTTTTTAACTAATCCAACTACTAGAGAGTCTGAAATAGGTTATATAGCTGACCTCGAGAATCAAATATCTTTCACAGACACAATACAAGAATGCGACTGCGACATTAAATCTTTACTTTCTAGTGGGTTAGAAAGCGTAGCCCAAGTTGCTACCTGTACTTATGTGACATTAATAGCTGACCATGGGACCAAGCCCTGTCAAGGAAGTTCCGAAGGGGCAGGGTGCCTAGGTTTCAATGTTAACTATCCTATATCCTCAATAATCAAACAAGAAAAATGTGGGGATGTATTATATTTCACAGATGACCTCAACCCTAGAAGACGAGTAGAAGTTGCAAAGCCTGAGCAGTATAATAAGAAAACTGTATTTTGTGATGACGACACAGACCCCGCCTGTGATTGCGGTAGAAAGGAAGTAACTGTTTGTTTTAACTGCGATAAACTAAATATTTTACCAAGTAGTGAGAAACTTTGCATAGATATTCTTGGTAGTGTTGTAGGAGGTAAAACAAGGCACGGTCAGTATCTTTTCTTTGCAGGGTACTGTGACTCCCAAGGTAACCTCGTAAATAACTATGTTGCTGCTTCGGGTGCCTGTTCTATAAACGATGAAAACAGAGAAGTTTATCAACAATTTGAATTAGACACTCTAACTAATTTATCTATAAAACTAAAGATAAATAATTTAGACCCATCTTTTGACTACTATAAAGTAGCAGTATTACAGCGAAACGCTGTGGATGGAGCAGAGAATGCTTTTGTAGTAGATATCCTCCCAACGTCTACTAGTGAATTACTTTACTCAGGAAGTCAAGAGTTACAACCTATAGATGCTAGAGAACTAGTAAGAGAGTTACCTGACTACCTAACAGCTAAAACAGTAACGCAAGCAAACAATCAATTATTCTTTTCTGACCTTGAGGCTCGCCCTGACCCTAACTTGCAACCTGTTGTCAACTTTATGGGGCAGTTTGCAAAATGGAGAACAGCTATTTCAGAAGAAGGCTTATACAAAACTACTAGAGGCACAGGTTCTTTTAAGGGGTACATGAGGGATGAAGTAGTGCCTTTCGGTATTAGATTCGTTACTAACCAAGGATACAAAACTCCAGTATACCCACTAATACCTAGAGTAGCTACAGACCTTGGTGATAAGTATTTTGATAGTCACCATGCAACACATGGAGCGACTCTTATACAAGCAATTGCAAACGCTTCATCTAAGAAAGCTTTAGAGCTTGATTTACCTGCATATGGAACTAATTTGGCAACTAGTCCTTGGATAAACGATGTTTATTCTGTTTTAAAGAACGGTAATAATGGATGTGCAAACGAAGAAAGAATTTATAAGTGGCAGTTCTACAATACAGCCACTAACTTAGGCCCGATTCCCAACGCTAACTGCTCAACTGCAGACTTCACTACAGTCTACAAACTTGTAGAAAGAATTTGTGTTACTGATAGAATAGGAGATAATTCTATTAGAATAAATCAAGCTAACGCACCTATAGTAATAGATGTAGATGAAGACGAGTATGATTATACTACTTTCTTTAACTTTGTAAATGACAGGCAGGAAGATATTGAAAGAGCCTATCTGCTTGGCACACCTGCAGAAAAAGCTATATTAGCTTTCTTACTAAAAGATAGCTATAAAGAAGGTGGGCTAAAAGAGGGAGAAGTGGTTTGTTGTGACCCAGATACCCCAGAGAGCTTGTTTGATGAAGGATGTGATTTAGATGATTTAAGTCCTTCTGATGAAATCGTAGACTTTTTGTCTTTTGACGAAATTAATGGAGCTACACCTGAACTAAATGAGGTTCCTGTAAAATGCCAAGACATATCAAGACCCCCTACACCTGATGTAGATTCTTTTGTAGAGACTGATAGTGAGGGTGACCCTAAAAACGACAATGAAGATAATGCGATTAAGTACGGCCCTGACCCCGATAACCCTGAAAATGAAACTGATGAGTACGAATTTTGGGTAGCAGATAGAAAAGACACCAATAAACACGATTTTGTTTTTAAAAGAACTAAATCTTTGTTTGGTAAAGACAGCTGTGATGATGCTCAGTTTCTAGCTACAAATTACGAAGGAGAAGGAACATATCCATATACTTTCCACATATCTCCACTATTTCCTGAATTGGATATAAACACCGATAACTTTTCTACAAGTCCAGACACACCTATTCCTTTAGATACAAATTCTCCTTATCATCAAATCATACAACTAGTAGATAACACGTTGCCTGCAGGATTTGGGGGAGCACTTGACTTCATATCTAGAACAGCAGAAGAGCTTCCGTTTAGAAGTCTTGCAGCACCAGGAGTAATAGGTACAAATCCCACTCAAGTTCCTCATAATTGGTTTAGAAAATTTCCAAATCAACCATTCAATGCAGGTAATATAACTTTTCCTATAGATGTATTAACAGGAGAACCTCTTGGCGATAGAATAAAAAAAGATAATTGTTATCAAAAAGGCGACATTTTTGAAGGTGGGTTTTTCACTAAGAATCAGTCTATTTCTTGGTCGGGAGGGTCTAGTGGAAGTTTTATAGGGGGAGCGTTAACAAGCTTTACCCCATTCCCAGCTTTACCTAATCAGGGATTTCTAGGTAGGAATGCGATATTCTTCAAAATAAAAGTAGATAAAACAAAACCCACTTTGGTTATATCACTATCCGATATAGCAAACGGACCAAAGGCTAAAAACAAAAAAGATTGTTTGTGGTATCCTGCTTTTGTTAGAGTTTCCCTATATAAAAATTGTGATATTGATTATACTGATGCGTTTGCCCATACCATACCTAATATAGACAACACTAATACTGTCTGGGAAAGATGTGGAGGATATACAGGTAACGACCCATTCATAGACCAAAATTCTTTTTTGTATAGAATGGGCTCAAGAAGGGCTTCTGGTGGAAGAATACCTGATGGAGATATAAATAAAATAGTTATCCACTTAGCTGATAACCCTACTATGTTTGATGGTGTAGACGAAATAATAGTCGCAGTGGACACACCTCTTGTTTCAGTCACTCATATGGGACGGAACAATAGGTCAGACTATGGTGGCGCAGGGTTAGGCTCTGCTGGTCTACAGGCTAATCATACAAAACAGTATTTTTATGCTTCAGGTACTTGGGGTACGTTAAATATAAAAGCTGATTATCCTCCAATAGACAAGATAGAATTGATAAATGGGGGAGAACTTGCAATAAACCTAGAGAAAACTTGTGTATTTGAGACTAGATGCCCTTTTAAAGTGTATGAAGACTTAGTTTGCAATCCTGTACCATTTGAATATGGTAACTTCTCATATTGGGAGTCTACCCTTAACTATCCAAACAATAATTTCTTGTATGATAGTCAAAGCGTGGTGATTACCGAGGCAGACATCCCACCTGATATCAGGACTGAGTTCCAAAACGTATTTACAAATGGTGCCCCTGCTGCAGGACAGCCTTACGTATTATCAGATGCTGCTGACTTTAGTTGTAAGCCAATTAGGCACTTCAAGTTCCCTGACTTCAACACAGCACCTGCATTTGACCAAGATGCTATACCATTCAGAAAAAACAATATATTCCCTATTGGATTACACTTGGATAATGAAGTAATTGAGGCTTTCCTTGATATTGCTGTAAATAATAATTACATAAATCAAGAGTTTAGGGATTCTATAACTCACTACGAAATATTTAGAGGGGATACTAAATTTGATAGGTCTGTTATAGCCAAAGGGTTATTGTATGATATGTATCAGTATCCTGAGTATGAGTTTTCTACAGAAGACTCTAACACAGACAATAATGCTTGGTTTAGTAATTTCCCTTACAATGACCTTTCTAACAACAAGTTATTGTATCAAGACGAAGACAGAACTGAATACATCCCCCACCCTTTTAGGAATTCAAGAGCTGGGGCAGCTCGTAAATCTAACTACAAATATACTTTCCACTCTCCTGAGACTAGCTTTGATAAGCCTATACTACCTTTTGAAATGTATGTGGAGTCTCACTTTACGGGGCAGAGTAGAGGGTCGTTTGTGGCTGTAAAGAATCACCCTGTCTTCACAGTACTATCACCAAGAGCACATAGGTTGGCCAAGATACTAGCGGCTACAGAAACGTCTTTTGAAGTTCTTGCATTGAGTACAGAACTTTTTATACAGGTCCAACAAGCTTCAGGAGGTGTGATACCTATTGGTAAGGTAGCAGCTTGGATAGCTTGGGCCATACTTGCTGGTTCTGCTGTGGCGAGTTCTATACCTGCAGGTAGACGAAGAAGAGTGGAGTGGGAAGAAATATTTTACAATAGAGGAGAGCGACATAACTTTGCTTACTATTATTCCTCAGTAGGATATTACAATCAATTCTCTAGAGCAAACAACGATGAGTTCAATACTTATGGACTGGTGGGAGATAAGCTTAGAGGACTAAAAGAAAGACTGTATATTAAAGATGGTAGATACAGAATAGACGAAGCATTTGACAGTCAACCTACTGTCATAAACAATACCTTTAGAGAGTCTTCTGTATTCTTAAGTCTAGGTTCCGAAGTAGAATCTACTTTAGAACAAGATTCTAACTTTAACTACTCATTTAATTTAGAACCACCTGCCGCTATAAGAAATAGAGACAATAGTAGATATGCAGCTAGTGACCACACTTGTGTAAATGTAGGGGATAGAACACCAGAAACTACTAGAAGTATTGCATCTCCTTATGTCTCATTAAAGCAGTTTATCCCAAATCAGCATGGAAACATAAATGATTTGAGATACATATACACTTCATACTGTGGCAAGTTGGGAACAGACAACTCTTGTGATATAGTTTATGGAGGAGATACATTCATCAATAGATTCTACATAAAAAGAAAGTTCCCATTCTTCTTAGCACCTATGATAGATGGTAACAATTCTTTACCTGACCTCATACCTTTTAACTATCAAGACGTTAGAAATATTGGGTATCCTAAGTATTACTTAAACTACCGAATGAGTGAGAGGGATGAAAGCACAAGTCTAGGTAGTATACCTAATATGGTGTCTGACTATGAGTTAGATTGTTTCTCGAAAGGTAACAAATATATTGTTCCTCCGTCCAAGTTTTACTTGTACTATTACGGTATACCAGGATTTATGGTAGAGTCAGCCATGAACCTAGATTTCCGATACGGAGAGAACGAAACAGACAAAGGATATTATCCTGCTCAGTCTGACTTCTATAACTGGACTCAAGAAAGTGTAGTACCTATTAGAGAAGACAATCAATATTTCTACTGGAATGTATACTCTACTGAGAATGATAGAGTTGGATACAGGTACTTACCTGATAATTATGACCCAGCAGAGTTTAATTGTAGATTTGACCATTATGATAGAACTATCTACTCATTGCCTGATACAAACGAGCAAGACCTCTTAGATAATTACAGAGTCTTTTTGGCTAATAACTTCTACGATTTCGGTAGCAAGTACGGACCTTTGAAAGCCCTGCATAGTATAGAGTCTGCTAAGGTTCTAGGTTTATTTGAGAATGGTGTGGTAGTATTTAATGCATACAGCACTATCCAAGCTACAACCGATGACTATTTGGTTGGTAATGCAGGTATATTTGCAAATAGACCCCAAGAGTACTTTAAATCAGACCTAGGGTACGGAGGAACTCAACACACAGCGTTTGCCACTTGCCAGTACGGACATTTTTGGGTTGATGCCAAGAGAGGCAGAGTATACTCTGTTCAACCAGGAGGTGCAGGTATGCAAGAGATTTCTCAGAATGGCTTAGGTAATTGGTTTAGAGAAAATCTTCCATTTAGAATAAAGAAACAGTTCCCTAACATATCAGACAATATGATAGACAATCCATATGAAGGATTAGGCATATCAATGGTATGGGATGATAGATACTCAAGATTATTCGTCACCAAGCTAGATGCCAAAGTAAAATCAGGTATCACTATATACGATGGACCTAAAGAAACACTTCCATGTGTACCAGGAGGGTCTATCACAATTGACGTTAGATACGAAGATGATAAAGAAAAGTTAGATTTTTGGTATCTTTCTCCATCTCCGTTCTGCGAAGGACCGACTTTAGTACACCCACAAACTCATCCAAACATATTTGACTCTGCTTCTTGGACTGTATCGTATAGTCCTATTACAAAGTCATGGGTGTCTTTCCACTCGTTCTTACCTAACTATTATGTAGCTCACAATAACTACTTCTCTTCAGGACTTAATTTCGGTTCTAATTCAGGTATTTGGAATCACTTACTTGGTAGTAATCAAACGTTCCAAGTATACTACGGAACACTGTACCCTTGGATTATTGAGGTACCTGTGAAGCAGAACTACAACACAAGAATGTACGAAGACTTCTCGTATCGACTTGATGTTAGGAGATACAGCAATGAGTATGATTATCACTATTTCCCTGAAAACTTTGATACAGCTGTATTCTACAATGACAGAGAATCTACAGGTTTGCTAAACCTTATAACTCAACAACAGAACAATCAACAACAATTGATTGAATTACCTAGATTTACTGGTAGTGGAGTTGATATATTAGCTACTAAATCAGACTATACTTGGTCAGTAAACTTCTTCCTAGATAACCTTAGAGAGAATCATACCTTACCAATATGGAATCATGCAGTAAACAATGTAGGTAAGAGCCTAAATGCAACAGCATTTAACTATCAACCTACATTCAAAAACCATATTAGAGGACAGTATCTCATTGCTAGGCTATCTCAGAATAATGAGTCCCGACTCAAGTATATCTTTGAACACTTCATTTCCGATTCACTACTTTACGATGCTTATTAATTATGATTAGACTAGATTTAAATAAAAAGTTAACTAAGGCTGAAAACGGTACAGTTATACCTGTAGCTAGACATCAAAATTATTTTACAGTTGACCCATTTGGGGAAGGTCTAGATAGACCAAATAATAATTTGTATGATGAGAGAAATAGGGGAGGAAGTAATGCATATTCTGCACCAACTTCAGGAGGGCAAGGGTTCTATGGAGAAGCTACTAGAAATAGAACAAATGCAGATGCAATAGTACAAAGCCAAATAGCACAAGAAACTCAAGCAAGAATTGACGAGGAAAAAGAAAGACAACAAGAGATAGACCGAAACACCCTGGCTCCATATAGTTACTATAGGAAGTATGATTTAGATAAAAAGCCTATTGCTGGTTATTCTCCTGGAACCCCAGGACACACATTTGCATTGTATGGAGAGGATATAAAAAATTATCAGTACGGATTCGACAGTGCAGAAGATAACATTGCATTAGCGAATCAGTTAAGAGGCATATATACAGATTACACAGGCTCCGAAAGGCAAGAAAAATTAGATGCTCTTAGAGATGCACAGTATCAAAGATACCTTATGAATCCTGAACGTTTGGCGGCTATGGACCAAGATATAGCATATAATGAAGGTATACAGTCTAACGTAGATAGGGATTTTGGACCAGGTGTTGATAATGCTAGGGCTGATGTTAATAATTTTAGGTATCAAATGAGATGGGACCCTTTATTATGGCAAGATAAAAAATTACCTCCTAAAAACATAAACTACAATAGTTTAAATTCACAAATACACACTACTCTTGGTACTTTGGGAATGGTTCCAGTATTTGGAGAACCTTTTAACTTGTTAGATGCAGGGTTATACCATCTTGAAGGAGATAATTTCAACAGAAATCTATCACTAGGCTCTATGATACCCTTTTTAGGAAATGCTACAGGAGGTGCTCAATTGGCTAGAAAAGGATTTCAATATGGAAAAAATTTCTTTAGGAGGGGAGCATCTGCAGCTCCTACGATAGCGAGAGGAGCTACCAATATTCCTTCTCCTCAATTTAGAGGAGTAAATAGACAATTATTTCAATCGGATATAGATTATGGAAAATCATTAGGGCTAGACATTAATAATGTAGATGACTTAATGAAGAATTATAATTTAAGAAACAGAACATACAGAGCGATTGATGTAAATCCTAATACATTTAATGACCCAGGATTCAGACAAGCCGCAACAAATGTAGGGGTTGATGTAGAGGACGTTGATGCACTTACAACATATATGGGCTCATCAGTTCCTTACAAAAGGATAGGCAATGTATACACAGAGGGTTTATTGAAAAACACGGGAGATAGCAAATCATTTATGTTCACATCTCCAAACAAAGACTTTACTACAAATTACATTAGAAATGCAGATAATCCCTATGTTTTTAGGTACCCCATATTTAATGATGATGTTACTAACCTAACTAATACTGATATACTAAACAGAATACGTTATGGTACGAGAGATAATTTCAGTAATGTTGGACAATTTGGACAAGAATTACCATATGAGTTTTTATTACGTAATCCAGATGCAGCAAAAAGTCTAGGTAAAGGACAAATAGTATCAATGCCACCTAGTGGTAATAAACCTTTTGTACAGACAAACACCATACAGTTTGTAGGTAATAGAGGAGATGCAATAATAGACCCTAGTAAAGTTGAATTTATGTCACCTTCTAACCCTGCTTTTGTTGACTTCCAACAGGGAGGTACGGCAAGAAGACATCAAGATGCAGAACCTCTAACATTAGAGCAAAGGGCAGAAGCTATGGGCGAGAACCCAGAGTACGCTAGAAACGTACAAAAAATGCTTGATGAGGGGGCAACTATACAAGAGTTAGCCGCCAGAAGAGTAGGTACTGTAAGTGGTTTATCTAAGTTATTCCCTGATGCTGAAATGGGGACTGCGCCTGAACGAAGTTCAAGCAGAAGCACTAGTAGTTCTAGTAGTCGGGGAGGCGGGTCTGATGTAGAGTCCAGAGCAGCTGAATTTAATATGTCCCCCGAAAAGTTTGTTGGGTACTACAACAGGGGGGCAAGAATGATTAACGAAGGTAAGAGTATAGATGATTTAGTTAAAATGGGATATGGCACAAGAGGAGCCTTATCAAGAATGTTCCCAACTGCCCCTACTGAAACAGTTAAGGTGGAGGAAACACCAGAAAAATCTTCAAATCTTGATAATTTATCTCAAGAAGAGATTAATGCTCTTTGGGTGCAAATGGGGAATGATATTAAAGATGCTCCAAAGGCAAAGAACCCTGAAGGTACCCGTATAATGAAAGATTTTCAACCAATAGGATTTCTTGATTACACTCCCCCTCCTCCAACAGTAAATGAAGATTTAGATATACTTAATTCTGCTGCTTCTTTTTCTTCGCAATCATTAGACGAAATAAGTACTCCCGACATTTTTAAAGAGAAAAAAGAAGTACAACCGCCTGGTAGCGGGACAGTTCTGCCTGGAAGAAGAAATATCTTTACAGGGGAGTATGTAAGACCCGCAGAAGGTAAAGATATTTTTGAAGCTACAGGAGAATTTTTTAATAGAAATATTGTAGAACCTATTGAGGGTTTTGTAGATAAAAACATCATACAACCTTTCGAAGAAAAGTTTATTGAACCTATACAAGAGGAAATTGAATTTGCACAAGGAACTTTTAGCCCAGAAGTACAAAAAGATTTAGCGGCTCTTGAGTCTAGTGAAAATCAACAAAAAATAGCAATGGAGATTCTTCTGAATCCCGACCTCACTATACAAGATGCGTTGAGGGATAGTGGTTTTACTCATGCAGCTCAGGCTATGGATGATGTAGAATACCTAGAAGAAAATTATGGAGATTGGTATGATTGGTATTTAGACCAAGGTACTACGGCTAAAGCACTTAAGAATATAGGAGAATTTGTATCAGGACAGGACCTTGACGTTCCTCAAGAAGCCCAGGAAGGCATTTCTGCAGGCAGAGAATTTTCTAGAATGAAGGACTTTACTGGTATAGAGTTCTTGTCTGACCCTTGGGTTGCAGACAATTACGGTGACCAAATATTTGAATCAGTTATGGGTTACAAACCAGAAGAGGGAGAATATGAAGAAGCCCTTCCAATGATACAGGATTTAATAGAAATCCAACAGTTGATGGCTGAACAGGGTTTTGATATTAGTGAAATATTCCAACAAGGAGGTAAAATAAAACTAGACCTTGAAAAAAAATTAGGAGTAGATATAGACAAGCTAGACCCTTTACCAATAGGTACATCCTACAAATCCCGTAGGTTTTTCCAAGAAAATCCTCTTGCAGCCATAGCATATGGTAAAAATCCTTTTAGAAAAGCAGGCTCTCCACCAAGATAATTTACGTCATAATTTGTAAATTATTTGGTTATATCAAATATGTTTTTTATATTCGTATTTATTCTCTAAATCAATATGTACAGGAACTTTACTAATAAAAGAAAATTTCAAGATGCTAACTCTATTGGCGCAGAGGGGACTGTGCAGAATATACCTATTGCTGATGTTAACTTCGATGATAATTACATAGAGCAATTAGAAAGCACTTTACCTCAAGATAATATTGATTTAAAGTTTGAAGACCTTTCTTTTTCTGCACAACAAGACCCTTACATGCGGCAATACTATGGTATCACGGAAGGTACAACATATAATCCTCCGTCAGGCATGCAACCTGCAGGTCCTCCTCAAGCTTCAACACCAGACATGAAGCCTGTAACATTAGGACAAAAAGTTAGGAATAACACGATAAATAGGCTACAAAAAAGGTTATCTAATATTGAAGAAGGCAGAGAGAATAAAATAGCTAAGGCTGTAGATTTATTAGGTTTAGGAAATATAGGCACAGCAGGCGGGTATATGCAAGCTTTTACTGATTTACCCGAAAGAGCTTTCGCTAGAGCAGGGTACAATATGGAGCAAGGACCTAGAGGTAAAGCTAGAGCACTAGGAAACATAATAGAGGCCAGTACAGGGTTGGGAGGAGCTTTTTTGCAAGGGCTTGGTTCTTTTAAAAAGACAAAACCCATGACAGAAGAAGAGTACATCGCAGCTAAAAAAGCAGAGCAAGCCAAGAAAAACAATACTGTCATGATTGGCGATACCCGCTACACCTTAGTAGAAGATAGCGAGGGTAGAATGACAATTGGACCTGAATACCAAGAAACCGAAACTATGAAAATGGGGGGACGAATGGGCCCTAAAGTTATTAAGAATCAAGATTTCTATACAAGACTAGATGAGGCAACTAAAGGAGTGAATCAGTCAGGGACTAGGAACACAGCTACACGTTCTGGAGTTGGAGAGCAATATAGCCTTGACCTGTCTACTGTTTTTCAAAGCCCTCAAGATTTGGTGGATTATTATGGCATGAGCAGTCTTACAAGTGACCCTAAATCTACTTACTATGTTAACCCAGAAAGGGCAAAAAGAATGTATGAATTAGTCACAGGGTCAGGTAAAATAAACCCTGCTGAACTTCACATGATTATGCAGGCTAGAGGATTAGATTCAGAAGGTTATGAAAATTTAACCAATGCCCAAGTGATGGATGCTATTAATAAGGTTAATGAGCATATGCCTGGAACATATCAGGCTGGGCCTCAAGGAGGGTTTAGCGGTGAACAAAATTTAGCTGCTGTTCAAACTGCTTTAGACCATTACGGGGGCGTAAGAAGAGCTTATGGAGTACCTTTTACCCCAGGCCAAACAGCTGAAGAAAGATTTAGCGAACTGTATTATGAAGATTATATGGCTAGTAATCCCAATACACCTGAAGGTAATATTGTCAAGTTAGACGGAGGAATGGGAGGTGTTATGCGCTTACAGAATGCCAGCCCTACTATGTTTAATCCTTTTGCAATTCAAACACCAAGCATCCAACCTTTCACAATGGAACAAGTAGATGCTGATTTTGCAAATGTACCAGAGCCTTCACCATTCATGACTGATTTTGATATGGATGGTATTTCTGATTATATAGATATTGATGCAGGTGAAGGTACCAATCAAGCTTTACCAGGAGTATTAGGAGGACCATCGATTGCTACCCCCACACCTACAGACTTTTCCTACTCTGATGCAAGTAGCCCTGTAGACATGACTACTGATTCCGATGGGGATGGTATTCCTGATTATCAAGATGATTTTGATAATTCTATAGTGTCTGAAGAGGAAAGACAGAAAGACATAGCCAAAAAACAAAATTCTCTGTTTGGCATGGCAGCATCTTTAGGTTCTGCGGTAGGCTCCGATGATTTAACTTCTCGAGCAGCTCGTGCAGGTCTAATGGCAGGCCGCTTACTACAAGGAGAAAGCCCTTTAGCATCAACCATAGGGTTGGGAGCAGGGTTAGGTTCGGTTGGATTTGGAGCTGCAAGGACAATGAAAGGAGCTAGGGCAGAAGCTATCGCCACTGCAGATGCAAGAAAAAGAGCTGCAGAAAGATTAAGACAAGGGATTATGACAGGGGGTACAAAAGGCAGAGACGTAGCATCCCTAGAATCATATCTACAAAGTTCTACCTACGACCCTATGGCAACAGAGTTTGGCCAAGATGGTATGATGATGGGGGGTAATAAAGGAGGAATGGCACAAGGTGGCAACCAAGGTACTCCTCCTCCCAAAGGAGTTGTGATTGGACGAAATACTGCCAAGTACTTCCAAAAACCACAACTACCTGTTTCACCTAACGGTTTGGTAGAATATCCTAATCAAATGGTTAATGTACCTACAACAGGTACTATAACTATGAATGAAGAAAAAGCAGGTGGACCACTACCTGAGTATGTTTTAGCTGTGCCTAACGGAGATACACCAGTCATAATGCAAAATGGTTACGACTATGATTTCCCTAATAGTGACATGGTAACAGAGATACCTTTAAATCAAGCATTGTATGTCTAAAAGTATCTTTGACAGAAACCCTTTAACTGAAATGTTCTCTTCTATAGAAGAAGCAATGAGATGTGCTGATTCTATGGAGTTAAAGAATATGTTAAGAAACTCATTTAAAAATATAACAACAGACCCTATATTAGGTAAACCGAATAAATCTAAACAATCAATGTCAATCACAATAATTGCAGGTGATGACCTTAATAAATTAAATAATATAAACACACTGGAAAACGGAGGAAAAATGAAAAAGTTTAAATACACAGGTAGATATGCTGATGGTGGTAAAAATTTGAAGCCAATCCCAGCAGACAACAAAGGACTTCAGGCTCTTGCCAAGAAGAATCCTAAGTTAGTTATGGACATGGGATTCAATCCTAACAGCGTAGCAGCTAAAACTAAAGGTAAAAAGAAAGGACCTAAAGTTTCTAAGAATCAAGATGTTGAAAGAGTACCTGAGACTGCACGTATAGGTGATGACATGAGTAGCATGAACGCTCTTAAAAGACTTTATTATGATTATCTAGCTGGAGAGGGAGCTCAAACTGATAGAGTAATACAGGCTGGAAGGATATTCCCGTTTGGTCAAATTTTTCAAGCTGCTGAGGGTATAACAGATATAATATATCCTTTTCTGACTGATGAGAGTCAAGCAAAGGAGGACAAACGTAGAGCCATCCAGCAAGAAGCTACTGAAGACTTAGAAGAATACAAACAATATTTAAAAGACAAGGGACTATACAAAACACCTTTTGAAACTGTAAAAGGCTTTTTCGGTTTTCAAAACGGAGGAATGGGACCTAAAGTTCCTAAGAATCAAGGTGGAAGATTAGTTGTACCAGGATTTACTGGTGGTATGATTGACCCAACCACAGGAGAAAGAGTACCTATGCTTGAGGATTATGTCAGAAAAGGTATGCAGTATTTCATGGGAGATACTACAGCTAACCCACCTAAGTTTCAAAATGCAGACCCCACTATCGTACCTTCTGTTACAAACTTAGATGAGACAGTTGTAACTGCTTATCCAAATGAAGGAGAGATGGGAGTACTCAACACCACAATTTATACGCCACAAAATGTCTCTAAGAAACAGCTGAGACAGATGAATAGAAATAATGCAGCTCAGGCTATGATGTCAGGAGAGCCTCTTTCTTACGCAGAACTTGCAGCTATGTACGGACCGAGAAAAGCTTCTAGAATCATTGCATCGGGAGCAGGTGCTTCAAATTTCAATCAAAATATAAGCGGTGTATCTAGTGCAAATGCAGACGTAGGGGATGTAACCTCAACTTCAGAAGTAGGAAATGTAAGTTCATCTTCAGTTTCAGATTCTTCAGGAAACGCTATGGACATGCAAGGTGCTAACATTGGTTCAGGCGTAATGGACAACTCGCAGATGGTAACTAACCAAAACGGTGGAAGAATGACTCCTAACCTTGGAGGATACCCTGACATCCCTTACTTATTTGGATATCAGATAGGAGGAATGGTACCTGGTTATCAGAATGCTGCCCCATCCATCAGAAATTTCCCAAGTAGTATTGAAGGATTTCCTAATTTTCAAATGCCTGTAGCTGGCTCTCCTTCCGAAGGAGGTACCACTGAATTTATGAATTCAGACCAAAGTGTAATGTATAATGAGCGAGCGTGGGTAGAAATGCTTCAGAATCTAGGTGTTGATGCTGAACAACTATTAGCAGGAGGTGGAGCAAATTTACCTGCATTTTTAGATAAAATGGCTCCTCAATTAAGAAACCAAGTAACTGGTATACTAGAGGGCGCAGGCATTTCAGTTCCTCAGAGTAATGCACAACTAATTTCAGGCTTTAAGAATTTGCTACAGGAGAACCCTCAAATATTATCTGAGCTTAAAAAATTAGAGAATATAAGCATGGAGGATGTTATGAATTTGGGTACTGAAGCTCTAGGGGAGCAGGGTATGCAAGGATTATTAGGCATAATCAACAATCCATTCTTTAAAAAACTTGAAGGACAAGCACTACAATTTGGACAAGCTATGCAAGGCTCAAAAGAAGTGCAAGATTTACTTGGTCTAATAAATAAGGCTCGAGATGTGTATGACGAGGTAAGTTCACAGCCCTCTACTGCTCCAACAACTGGTGGTAGTGCGCCTGCTGCAGGTGATGAAAGCACAGCTGAGGTTGCTACTGCAGAAGACAATAAAGATAGGTCAAACTATCCTTATAAAGTATTTAAGAATGTTGGTCTTGACATAAAAGACTTCCAAAAAGGTCAATATTCTGACCGTTCTGCTGATAGCAATAGAGAACTTAGAAGACTTTTACAAGAACATTTAGCTGCAGGAGGCTCACCTGAAACATTTAGTGTCAGACAGACAGCTGAAACTGCTGATATTGAAGAGGCTAAAAGGAAATTAATGGAGAACATTACTACAGTTCCAGTTGAATTCGAGGACATTGTGCCTGAAGATGAACTAGAGAAAGTCAGCCTGAGCGAAGAACAAACGGTCCCAACGTCTCGTAGACAAAATAGACGAGCCAATAGACTTGAGAAGCTTGAAGGCAGACTGGAAAGAACTCAACAAAGAACGGCAGATAGACAAGCTAGAAGAGACGACAGGCAGCAAAGAAGAGCAGATAATCAGGCGGTTAGAAGCAATCAAATGCAGCAAATAAAAGACCTTAGAGAGCAAATCCGAGCTGCTAGAGGTAATGCTATGGACGGTATGAGATATTTCCCACCTACCATAGGAGGTAATATTCCTAACGGAGGACAGATGGCACCTGCATTCAACTTTGCTCAAGACGGCATACTTACTGGTATGCGACCAAATATGATGGCACCACCTTCATATCAAAAAGGAGGCATAATGAATGTACAACCAATGCCTTATGACCCTACCTCTCAAGATAGCACTATGCTTGGTGGAGGTACTGCTCCTATGTTCCAAGATGGCACCGATTATCTTAGGAATCTACGTGTACCAGGATATACTGGGGGCATGATTAATCCAATGACAGGAGCAATCATTAGAACTCCCCAAGATATGATTAATCAGGGATTAAACTACTTTGTACCTGATTCTACTAGGGTATCACCACCTCGAAATCAAGATGGCCAAATGATGAGAGGAATTGCACCAAGTAATGAGCCTTACCACTTAGAGAAATTAGGGATTGCACCAGTGGGTGGACCATCTTTGAGACCAACTCCACTAGGCCAAATGATGAGACCTATGCCTCTTAATAGAATTCAAAGATTACGCTAATATATCTCAATACTAAAGTATGAATTTTTATAATCTTGACTTACTTTCTAATTACCAAGATGGCGGTAATACTAAGATAGAAGAACAGGTATCAGGTAGATACGTGAAGGGTGTTGCAAAACCTGAACAGCATGATGTTAATGCTGAGGTTGAGAAAAATGAATTTATACAGTATCCTGATAGAGAGATATCCCAAGTAGACCCAAAAGGTAAATCACACGCTCAAGGGGGAGAATTTATGAATCTTCCCCCTGAAACTAAAATTTTATCCGATAATATTAAGATTGGTAAAGAATTACGTGATAGATTAGAGGATATGTTTGGCGTAACTCTAAAAACATCTGATACTATTGCTAAGGCAATGGAGAAAGTAAGGAAGAGTATAGGAATGGAATCCATCCTTGTTCGAATGGAACAATACCTTAAAAAGATAAAAGAAAATAATAAGGTAAAAGACAAGGACACTAAAAGAGTCAATGAGGAATACTTAGCTAATAAAATCTACGAACTAGAACAAGAGCGAAATCAAAAGAAAGAACTTGAGAATCAAGTCTTTGAGATGTTGTTTAATGTTCAAGAGACTAGAAAGCAAGCTGAACAAATGGGTGACCCGAATCATCAGAATATCAGAAAACGTCCCCCAATAGACCAGCCTACTGAGCAAGAGATGTCTGATTATGAGCAGATGAAGGAGGCAAAACAACCTAAAAATTTGGCTAGACCAGGACAGCAAGGACCTGAGACTATGCAGGTGATGGCTGAAAATGGTGGAAGACTCATAGAGGTTTTCTTCGATGGGGGGTCTCCTTACGTGGGCAATATGAATGATATGCAAGCCTTAGAGGTTCAAGCTATGCAAGATGGTTATGATAATCTTGATGAGTTTATTTTTGGTGTTTATTCTGACGGAGGAGGTATACCACAAAGGTATAGAAGCAAAGGATTCACCAAAGTAGGTGTAAAGAAAAGAGCACCTTCTGGAGCTAAACACAAATGGGAAGTCCTTGCACGTAAAAAAGTAGGAGGCAAAACAAGATATAAAATTGTTAAAGGTGGCTTCCGTGGGATGAAAGATTTTAAATCTCACAAAGACCCTAAGAGAAAGAAAAGATTTTGGGACAGAATGGGGGGTAAAAACTCTCCCAAAGCAAAAGACCCATTTTCTCCTTTGTATTGGCACAAACGTTTTGGTACTTGGGAAGAAGGAGGAGTGCTAGGATATCAAAATGCTGGTGAAACAGCATCCGCATTTGCTGCAAGAATGGGTCAGGCTTGGCCTAAAGGTGTAAAAGACCCAGTATACAATGCCGATACTAAAATGTGGGAATTTGCTGATGGTACACCAGCTATTAGTAGGGGGGATGCTATGAATTTAGCAAGAGATATTAATCGAACAGGTGAGGTACCAGATGCCTATAAAGTAGCTGAAAATATAAGAAACCAGGGGGGAGTAGCATCCACACCAATTACTCCTAGTGAAGAGCAAACAGCAGCTAACCAGAACGGACCAGTTACTCAATATAATCCAGAACCTGTAGATATAGGAGGTGTACCTCACTATGAAGTAATAGTAGATGGTAAACCTTATTTGCTTGAAGCAGGCAAAGTTTCTACCATTCAAACAGATGATGGCTCAATATTCCGAGTAGATATGGGAGATGTAGAATCTCAAGATTTTAGTGTGGACACTAGGCAAGAAGCAGGATATAGAACAGGTTACTCATCAAGAGGCGATGTAAAAGGTTATAGAGGGGCTGATAAGGCCGCTATTGATGCTCAAATAGCAGAACTAGAATCCGATTTAGCTCCTTTCTTGCAAGCTATCGAAGACGGCACAGTACAAGCTGACCCTGAAACAGGCAAGTTTAATTTACCTCTTACTATTAGAGGGGGTAGCTCATCCAGACCTATGGCACTGGGGCAAACTAAGAGCCAACTTCAGTCTAGTTTTGAAAACTTAATACAATACAATCCTGAATTAGAAGGCCAAGTTGGTTTTATCCAGCCTGATGGTTCAATAGACCCTAACAAACAGACTGGACAGGTAGCATTACCTGCAGGATTTCATAATGTATTTGGAGATGAGTTTGACCCAGGAACCATAGAAACTTTCGATTTAGATGAATTAAGTAGGGGAGGGAAAGAAGGTGAAGAAGCTCTATCTAATATTGGTAATGATGCATTAGCGTACAATAGAAACAGAACCGAGTATGAAGAGGTTCTCCTTCCTTTCCTAGAACAAAAAGGCTATGATATAGACCAATTTAATGTCTCTAACGAAATGCTACCATACAGAACTGCTGAAGAAACAGCAGCTGACTTAGGAATAGATTACGAAAAAGTACAAGCAGGAGATTTCTCTGAATTATCAGAGAGATTAGGCAGAGAGATAACCTCGGTAGAACAAGCTAAGGAATTCTTACTTGATGCTGCTCAGTTCTCAGGGATTGGAGGGGCTTCTGAAGGAGAATTAACTTCTTTGGTATCTGAAGTAACTCCAGATGACGGAGGGATACCACCTCCTATAATTCAAGATGACCCTGTTATGGGAGGTCCTATGCTATTATCTACTCCTAGAAGACTAGGCCCTGACCCAATGATGGTTGGACCTTTCATTATGCCTGAGTACGACAGAGTATCAGCTATGAAGGTATCTCCTCAAGCGGGTTATCAAGCTAATACTAAGCAGGTTAAAGCGGGTATGGACCTATTAACTCAATCAGTTGGTTCTCAAGCGGGTGCAAATGTTGCTAATCTTTTAGGACAGTCTGCAGAAGGTATTAACCAATTGACAGCTAATACTAATCAACAAAATGCTCAATTGAAGCAACAAGCTGACCAGATGAATGCTCAAATACAGCAGGCAGAAGCTGCAGCAAGAGCACAGGCATTAGCTACCTTTGGTACAGAATCAATGACAGCATACGCTAATACTTTAGCAGACAGAAGGGCTTACTTAAATATATTGGAAGAAGATAGATTAGCAAGGGATGCAGAAAGAAGACAGCTACAAATTCTTGATGCAATATACCCTCAATATACATTTGATATGTTTGGAAATGTACTTTACGACCCTTCAAGAGCAGGAGATTTCTACGTACCAGAAACTGCTTTAGCTCAACAAATATATAACCAAGGAACAGGGACAAGCGGAAGCACTGAGGCAGTAGATGAGAATTTTGATACTAGAACTATTGACGGTATCACATATCTAAGAGCACCTGATTCGTATCAGAGTTAAACAAGTATAAAATGGCTACAGCTTATTCACAACCTTTACAGTATACACCTTACCAGGAGCAATGGAATAAAGAGCTTCTGGCTAAGGCTTTGCAGTATAAGCAAGATAAATATGATACAAACAGGCAAGTCATAAAAGAGACTATTGCTCAAGTGTCTAACATCGACTTGATAAAAGACCAAGATGCTGAATATCTATACGACAGACTGCAAACAGTAGTTAACAACTTAAATACTCAAGGTACAGGTGACCTCTCTCTAGATTCTAGAGCTGATTACCTAACAGGGTATGTTGCTGATGTGGCAGACCAAAAAGTAATGAATGGTTACATTGGTACTAGGGCATACAGAAACGTAGTTGCAGAGCACGAGAAGTATAAAGAAACAGGAGAAGCTTCTGATTTAAATTTATCTTATTCTTTGCAAGATATTAGTGCTTGGGCCAATGATGGCCAAATCGGAAGCGCATTACCTGCAGGAGCAAATACATCCTATGTAAAGTTTACTGATTTATATGAAAAATACCAAGAGGTAGCAAAAGCTTTACAACCTGATTCATATGTGGTGTTTGAACAATTTGGTGGAAGCGGATTCACATGGTACAGTCAGGAAGGTCTAAGACTCGATAAAAATAAATTAGTTTCTGCTTTTAATTTAGCTACAGAATCAGACCCTGCCATCCAAGACCAGTTAAGAGTAAATGCTTGGGGAGCAAATTTAAATGTTAGTGATGCAGATTTCATAGCAACTTTTAAAGAAGATGGAGCAAGAGAAAAAGAAGCTATTGGTAGGTACATCAATAGACTAAAAGATGCTAAAGCTAAGAGTGTCAGTTCGTCTGAAATGGCCGAGTTGGATGCTAACATAGCAATATATGAAGAGCAAGTTAAGCAATATGATGAAGCTCTTATGATGACTGACGAACAGATACTAGCAAATAAAGAATCATACCAGTATCTTTCATACAGAAGTTCTTATTTTACTGACTTGGCAGGAGTATTTTCATATGAACAAATGGAAGCACCTAAATTAGTAACAGACCAAGGTGCACTAGAAATGTACAAACAGCAGCAAGCAAACGCTAGAAACAGAGCTAGAATACAATCAAAAGAAGATATAGCTAGGGCAAAAGCAATTGTCGAAGAGGATAAAATGAGAATTGAAGATGAAAAAGCACTTAAAGCCTTAGCTATAGAGATACTTAAGGAAGAGGATACGGATATACAAGAGGGAATGTTACGATTCAATCAAGATTTAATTGCTCGTAATCCTGAATACGCTGCTAAACTAAATTTAGTTACAAACTTTGAAAAGAAAGAACCTAGATTAACCCTTGAAGAAGCTGCAAGTGAATACAATGTAGATTTAGTGGCTGTCAGTGAGGGAGATTACTCGACTATAGCAAGTGCTATGGGGGAAGGTGCAGTCCTTCCCGAGTTTGAAAGCCCCCAAGAGGCAGCTGCTTTTTTAGTAAGTCAGGCTAACATAGCGAAAGGGTTTGACAACACTAACAGTTACGACCCAATGCTTGATGCTTATCTTGCAAACGGAATGATATCTCAAAAACAATATAATGAGATGACAGCTGGAGGTTATTCAAATTTAACTCCAGATGAATTCCAACAACTATTCAACCCTATAGAAACAACGGCTGGCGTTCAAAACTTACAATTTGACGACATGACTGTCACAACTGATGATGGTGGGCAGGAAGAACTCAATACCCTAAATATTCAGACTAAAATAAATGAGTTCTATGGTAAAAACGATGTGATAGAAGAGCAAGCCAGAAAAGAACTTGTAACAATATATGGGGAAGAAAAAGGGAATAGACTCTATAGAGAATTGGCAGGACTGGATAATATGTATTACCTTCGAATTATTGGAAAAGATACAGACGGTAGCAATATTATTCAAAAAGAGTATGCGACCTACGACAAAGACGGCAAAATAGATATAAAATCCACGGAAGCTGATTGGGATAGAAATAATTATCTTTGGAATGAAAATGCTAATGAACCAATGTATTATAAGGACCTAGGTACTAATGATATTCGTGCTATGGTTAATCCAGCCGCATTAACTGGTTATAGGCAGGACATACCCGAGGAACAAGTATTTGCAGCTGCTGACAGGTTATCAACTTTAATGACTCAGTATTCCGTAAACGAGCAAACTATAAATCACTTAGTAAATGCAAGGGATGGAGTGAGAACAGACTTTCGTTCCATCGCTGACGAGGCAGCAGACAATATCATAGATAATAAATTGAGTTTTTTAATTCATAACGATAAAGGAGGGTCTTGGAATGCAATGTACAATGAGGATGAAGACTTATGGTTTATTGAGGGTACATGGGATGCGAAGAATATGAGACCACTATCCATAGGCGAGGAGGGTGTAAGAAGAAATCTTAGGAATAAACTAGGTCCAGGTAAAATGCCAGGTAAAGAGTATTCTTGGTGGAACTTTACAAAATGGGGCACATCAGAGGCAGGTACAGCTGACTATATAGAAACATATGATATAGGCACATGGGGGGCCACAAACAAAAACAGAATCAGTTTGGAAGCTAATAATGACCAAGCAGAGAGAATCGTATTAGATAACGCCCTACTTCTAACAGCACCTAAAGAGAGTTTTTCTCTTGCAAGGAACAATGAACAGCAGTATCTTAGCTCAATTATAGCAGCCAACCAATCTAATTTTGAACCTATAACTGCATCTGATATCGCTATGCTTGGTGAAGGCCAAAATTTACAACTTAAAACAGGAGTTAAGGACGAAGGCGACAAAACAGTAGTACCTGCTGCTTTAGGACGTTTCACGGCCCTTACTGATGGTGCAGTGATAGACCAAACAATAAAAAATAATGTAGGAGCTACAGAGGACAATGCAGCTACTACAACAGCTATGGATGGTAACGCAAGTATAATTACTACTGGCGGTTACCACTATATTATAGCGGGATATGATACTCGAAATAAGGATGAAGTTAGCGTGATAGGGGGTAAAATACCTGTAGGGGCAATAGATTACTCGCAACCTAACCCTTTTCATGGTACATTACAAAATCAAATTACTGCTGCAAAGACTGCAGAAAACAACTACTATATGGAAAGGGTAGTGGCTAATAGACTGGAGTGGGATGCGGAGACTCAGACAGGAGAAAGATATATTGAACCTTTGGACAGAGCCCAACAATATTTTTCTCCTAACTTTTCAGTCGATGGTGTTAGTTACACTGCAGAGCTTAACCAATCAATTGAAAGGGTAGGACCCAATGATGTAGATTACGGATTGGTTGTAAAAGTTAACAAATTCACTACTGATGAGAATGGTAATAAGGAGCCCCATATATTCCAAGGAGGGGAAGGTAATGAAAATAATATTGACTTTATATGGACACCTCTTGATGCGAATGGAAATCCTTTAACATTTGATACACCAAGTGATTTTCAATTGTATATTCAAGAAAATTATAACGATGAAACAGCTCCTCTTGCTTTTGCATCAGCTATAAATGCATCAAACGAAGTACCAACAACAATAAACAAACCTTAATTAATATGGCTGCTGATTCTTCACCAAAATTTAAATTAGGTCAAAGAACTGCTAACATTACTCCACAAGAGGTAAAACAGCAATCAAGGCCTTCTTCTGCCGCTTATAACACTGGTATAACTAAAGTAGATAAGTCTACTTATAATGCTGACCTTATAAGGAATACGCACTTTATAGACCCTTTTGAACATTATAAGCCAGTAGGTGAAAATATGTGGGCATCTCGATACCCAAATTATAGACCTTATTGGAGTGAGGACCAATGGGCTGAAATTCAAACTTCCGAGGAAGTCAGAAGAAATATGCGTAAAAGAGCTTGGGATGGATTCTGGGGGTCCTTTGCAGGTGGTTTTAAAAATACAAGTGAAAATATAGGAAACGTCCTTGGCCGTGATTTAGGAGGTCTTATAGTTAGCGATGCAGGTAAGAAGGCAGGGGAGCGTATGGCAGCTGAAGAAGTTTTATATCCTATTTATACATCTAGAGAAATGAGGCTTGAAGATGCTAAGGCTGACCCAAGTATAGCAAGCTCATTTATGAAGTATATGCCAGGGGGAGCTGACCCAGGAAGAAGATGGGCACAATTAGGTGCATCATCAGGTTTTACTCTTGGTACACTAGCCACTGTGGCGGCTGAAGAACTTGCATTAGGGGCTTTAACTTCATTCACAGGTGGGGCAGCAGCTCCTGCTGCGGCTGTAAGAACAGGTAAAAATCTCAATAGATTAAGGAAGGCTTTTAAGACAATGTTCTCTAGTGGAGGTGATTTTCTTAAAACAACAAAAGCCTTAGCCGCAACAAAAAATGTAGCAAGAGGTGCAAAAGCTTTAGGCAAGGGAGCACTTTACACAGCTAGAATGGCGAATCTAGCATCTTATGAAGCTTCAATGGAGGCGGGTATGTGGATGGCTGAGTCTAAAGAAAATTATATTAGAGACTACATGGCTGAAAACGGAGGTGAATTACCTTCTAACGAAGAATTAGCAGAAGCATACGAGAAAATAGAAGAGGGAGGTGATTTTTTGTTTACATACAATATGCCTTTACTCACAATGTCTAATCTCATAGTTCTACCTAATATTATTAGGCCAGCAATCCCTTTTAAATTTGGAACAGGATTTATACCAAAAACACTCTTTAGAGGAGGTAAGTATAAAGCTTTGGGAGATGTGGTTAAAGAAGGGATGCAAAAAACGATGGGAAAAAGGCTCGGAGGGTTCGCATTCGGAACGGCAAGACTCACTGGTAAAGTAGCTAAACTAGCAGGCTCAGAAGGTTTTGAGGAAATGGCTCAGGGTATTGGGGGAGAAGCAGCTTCTAGTATGTATGACCCTGTTAACGGTGAGTATGCAGACACCCTTATGGAACAAATATCAGTTATTGGTAACGCTGCGAAAGAGTCAATGGGCTCTGGTAAAGGTTGGGATGAATTTGTAGCAGGGGGTCTTATGGGTCTTGGTTTTGGTGGATTTGGAGCAGTTAAGACTATGGTCACTGGGGGGAAAAGCCAACTTCAACAAAATAGAGAGACAGCTGCTGCAATGAATGCAGCTATGGATGATTTCATACAAGCCACAATGTTTAGTGCTGATAATATCAATGGTGCGACACAAACACAAATACAAGCAGAGATATTAAAGGCAGAACAAGAAGGAGACACTAAAAGAGTAAAAGATTTAAAAAATCAAGCAAGAGCTTCTCTTTTCATGACTATGCATAGGTCAGGTAAAGGTAAAGACTTCGTTAATGATTTAATGGAGCAAGTAGAGATAATGCAAGAAGAAAACCCCGAAGGTGTGGAACTTCTTCTTAATGGTAAAACTATAGAGGAGACCAAGTTAGAACTCCAACAACAGTATGAGCAGTACTCCAAGGACATGGATATGTACACGAGTGCCTTTGGGATAAACGAAATGACTGACCCAAATGAGTACAGTGCTACATATAACGCAGCACATTTTCTCGCAGCTTCAGGAACTAAACTTAGAGATGGGCAGGCAAGGGTAGAAAACCTAAGAAATGACTTAGCTAAGGAACTTGCTGAGAGCGAAGACGGTAAAGATGCAGATAAAACATTTAAGATAAATGAGATGTTTGAGGTCCTCATGGACCCAACAAAGCTTCCAGCCGCTATAAGCAGTGTGTATAATTCTTTAGAGACAAACAAAGAGATTCTTAAGAATTCTACAAATGAAGCTGAAAAGAAAGCTTTACAGGAAACAATTGATAAACAAGAACAATACTTGTTTGCTCTCAATGCAATAAACAAGCAGGTATTTGATAAGAATGGTAATATATCAGATAACTATGATTCTGCGGAGGCTATAACGACCATCTTAAATCAGATGCAAAAGGTAGCTCCTTCTGCTGTTAATGAATCTTTCAGGCAAAAGGCTAAAGACCTTTTAAAAATTAACGCAGAAAACCAAAACATCACCTTCTTCCAAAACGTATTGACAGACCCTAAAGCTCGTGAAGCATACGCATCGAAATTTGTTGAGGCTCGTGAGATTGCCCAAGCAAAAAACGCTCTTAAAAAAGCTAAGGCTGGTAACAGAATGGTTAGGGGTGTAGACACTGACTTGGCAAATGCTGATAGCATGACAGAGCAAGAGTTTGACGAAGCTACAGGTGATGCACAGTTTTCTCCTCAAGACATAGATTTAGTTCTATCTAAACTAGCTTCCATAAAGCAAAATCGTTTTACAGGTAAATACGTAGTAAATAAAAAGAAGTACGATACTTTAGAAGAAGCACAAGATGCAGCCTTAGATTCTTTACCAATACAAGTCAAAGAAAAAGCTGCTCCTTACAAAGAAGCATTTAAGAAAAGAGCTAACGCTATTGCTCAGTCTAAGCAAGACCCTAAAGCAGTAGAGGCAGCACAGAAAAGAGAAAAGCCTTTAAGAGATAGAATTAAAAGAGCAGAGAAGAAGCAACAAGCCGCTGACGTTGTCCGTAGAGGAGGTGGTAAAACTGTCGCACAGACAGAGTCTGCTTTAAAGAAGAACCAAGAGGCTCTTGCAAAAACAAAGAAGGACATTAAGGAAGCTCAGACTGAACTAAACCAAGCTACAAAAGCAGTAGAGGCTGAGAATAAAAAGAAAAAGAAAGATGCCGCTAAATTAAAAGAGGCTAAAGAAAAGCAGGCTAAAGCTAAAGAGAAGGTTGCTGAGTTAAAGCAAAAACAGTCTGATTTAAATAAAGCAATAAAGGCTGATACGCAGTATTTACCTGAAATTAAAAAAGTTGAAGAAAAGCAAAATGCTATTGCTGAAGCTAACAAAAAAGGTGACTTAGTAACAGAGTTATCAGCTATACAAGATTTAATTAAAGCAGCATCCACAGGTGAAGTTATATTAAGCAAAGAACAATTAGCCAATTTAGTTGCTAGACGATTGGAAATAGAAAATCAAGGTTATTCAGTTGAAGCTCCTACTGTAGGACAGGTTATGACGGAGGAGATGGACAACAGTTATGATGTAGAAGAGGTTGTAACTGAAGACTTACCAGAGGGAATGTCTGTAGTTAAAGAGGTTAAGCAACCCAAAGTATCCTATCAAACCGAAGAAAACGCAGACCCCGAGGTAAAACAAAAGGGTAAAGTAGTTGTAGCTAAAGGTATAGGTAATAAAGAGAACTTCAAAGAGCTTGAAACTCAAGAAAAAATAGAAAAAAACGCAGCGGAAAATAACAATCCTGAAGGACAAAAAGCAGCACAAGAAAAAATACAAGACGAAAAAGAAACCATTGCTGCTAATTATATGTCCAAAGAGGAAGAAAAAGCTGAAGGAGCAGAAGAAAAATCTATTAAAGAAAAGATAGACACCGAGACTCCTCTTACTGAGCAGGAGAGAGTAGAACGGGATGATAAGTTAGCAGCTAGATTTAAAAATGCAGAAAATTCAGGCCCAAAAACTCAAAATGAGGTAGACAATGATGCTACTCGTTTATCAAGACCACAAACCGAATCTTCTAGAGGAGTCCTTGGTTTGGTATTTGATTATGCCATCATGTCTCTTTACTACGGTCAAAATCTAACAGGATTTTTATCAAACTCAGCCAGCAGCAACCTCCAAAAACTATTTGGAGGATTGAGAGAAAAAGGCAAAACTCAAGGTAATGTAAGTATTGCTGTTATAAAACTAAACGATTCACTTATCCCTGAGTCTGAGATTTTAATAGACTTGTCAGAGAATGGTAAAGACAAATTACCTAAAAACGCTACAGATAGAGACATCACAAGACTGTCAAATAGAATAAATAAAAAACTAGAAGCAGGTGAAACTGTAGTAATAAGAGACAGCAAGAATAGACTTATCATTATTAATAGAGGTCTAAACACAAGGCCGTTTCTACAAGCAATTGAGCAAAAGTATAGCTTATATAGAGATGCTTATACTGGTTTAATCAGGGAGGGAAGTGCTAATGGTAAGATATTTGGTTCTAATTTTAACGAAGGGCAATTCACAGAACAGTCTAAACAAAGACTCGGGCAACTTAGAATAGGTGATGAAGTACAATTACGTATCCCTAATAACGAATACAATCAAAACCTCATTGAGCAATATCAAAGAGGCGAAATAACCCAGAGAGATGTATTTGCCAATATGGCTATAGAGATAGTAAGCGATGGGCATGTAGTAGGTCTTATACCAGGTTCTGAGAAAAATAGTACGTATGAAGTAGAAAGATTCCAAAGAGCTGAACAGCTAAGAGCTAAAGTGTTTGGGGGTAAAAGCAAAAAAGCTATCGACTCCGTAGTTTCCAAAGTAGGCAAAAGAACAACAGGCTACTTGGCAGGTAAAGTTGAAGTGAGCCAAAATTTTGTTAAAAGAGCTGGTAAACGTAACCCAGCACAAGACCAAACAGGACAAACAAACACCGTTTTTGTAGGTCTTGAACAGTTTGAACAAGACCTAGCTGACAGCGGTGCTAATGTTACTGTAGAATACTTTGTAGGTGAGGACCCTTACACAGCCGTTGATGCTAATGGCAAAAAGATAGGAAATAAGGAGGCCAACAGAGAAAATTCACCTTTTAGAAAAGGTGCAGTATATATAAAAGTAACAGACAACGCTACACAACAGACACTCACTGTACAAGCAGTCACTCCTATGTTTGATAGTGCAGGTAATCCTGTTGTGTCGCCTATGACCTATAATCAAAATGATTTAAAGTCTGAGGCGTTTAAACAAGAACTTTCTACAAATTTAGACGGCTCTACAGGACAGCCTATCATATCAACTCAGATATTTGTAGATGGTAAATCATTCTCTTCTAATACCAATGAGACTAACAAATCAGAGACTGTATCCGATAAATTTGGAGAAACTCAACAGAAAGGTAACGTAACTGTGGTGCCTGTAGGTGGTAAGCCTGTTCCTGTTACAGGTGCATCTATAGATAATGAAACAGATACTTTCAAAGGAGAAGGCCCTGATGGACCGATAGAATTCCCATTAGCTAAGATAGAGGACTTCGCTCCTTACAAAGAAACTAATTCAGCTGCAAGACCTAAAAATGCTCCTCAAACTTCAGCAAGAAAGCAAGCTGATGAGGCGTTAGCCAGACTACGAAGAATAACTAAGCCAGCAGAAGTTATAGATAGAAGTGCAGTGCAAGCGGCAGCAGAGATAGTTAAAATAGAAAGACTAGTAGAAGGAGGTCTTCAGTTAAATGAAGATGAGCAAAAAATACTAGATAATGCCAAAGCAGGACTTAAAAACGGGGGCTATAGTATAGAGACTAAAATCGAAGGAGAGGTATTAGATAAAGTGCCTACCAAAACAGAAGCAGTTACAAAGTTAGAAGAGGATGATACTCTTCCTGAAGGTGTTGTTGTAGTTAAGAAAGTCAACAGACCTGCTGTAACTAAGGGTGGTAACCTAGTAAGTGGTACAGGTAGCAATACAGGTAAACCTAATTATACTCTTAGAGTAGGTACAAAGAAAAATACTGAACACGCTGAAAAGAAAGCAGAATTAAAAAGAGAACAAGACAGACTTGCTGCCCTCGAAGAACAACAGAAGAAACAACAAAAAGAATCTCCTAAGACTAGAACGGTTACTCAAGAAGAAACAGATGCAGCTATAAAAGAATTAGAAGATAGCCTTAGTAGTTTAAGTTTCCGCACGGGACTTGAAATTAACGAAATTGAATATGGTGGCTTTAGACCTTCTATTACTGTAGGAATTGAAACAATTACTGATGAAAATGGAAGGGAAACTACCAGAGAATATGTAGGGGATGAAGCTATTGCTGAGGCAAGGGCAAGGGGTATCTCACTTAGAATAGGTAATAAACCAGCACACCTAAAAAACACCGTACGAACATTAGAAATAAACGGTAAACAATATAGAGTTTTCGGAGAGTTCTACCCAGATGGGACAGTCATATATAATGCTAGTGAGTTAGATGCTGCTGGAATACCAATCGCTGACCTTTCTGCGAGTGAGTTTAATGAGTTAATGGCTAGTCAGGAAGTAGAAGAAATAACTCCTGAAGCAAACGTCCCTACTGCACAAGAACAAGAAGTTGTAGAGCAAGCAAAACTTGCGTTAGAAAAGAAGGACCCAGAGACTGGTCTTACTAAGCAACAAACATTAGAAATAAAGCAAGGACAATTAGCTGCCGAAGACCCAGGTAGTGCAGATGCAAAAATTCTTGAAAAAGAGATAGCAGGCCTAAAAGAGGCGATTGCTGTTCAAACATATAAAATCAATTATCCTGCAGCTCATATCATACAACTTCAACTAGTCAAGGAGCGACTTAGATTAGAAAAAATAAGAGAAAAAACAGCTGCAGAAAAGAAAAGATTATCAGAAGTAAATAAGCTTATTGATGAGATGGACCCTGCTACAAGGGAACAGGAGATAGCAGACAAAAGGTTTGCCAATCGAAAATCTCCTACCGCTAAACAAAAGAAAGCCCTTGATGACTTAACTGTAAAATTAAAAGAAAAGTCTAAAGAGCAAAAAAGAAACGGTGAATTTGCTGAAAGATTAAACGATAACAAAAAGAAAATTAAAGAATTATTCCCTGACCTTTCTGCTGTTGCCGATAATCTAGTAAAATCAAAAGCAAAACCTGCTGTCAAAAAAGCTGAACCTAGAGTAACTGCTGAACAAATTGCAGCTAAGTCAGACCGAGTAAATCAGCTACAAGCAGAGCTTGCAAATATAGAGAAAGAAATTGAAAATAACGCTGTTGCACAGGCAAAGGCTGATAACTCAAACGCTTCTGAGGTACGACCTTCTAGTAAGAATAAAGCTATAAAGAATGCAAAAGAAGGTAGCGAAGCTATTGATGTTAAAAATGATACACTCCAAGAAGAGTTAAATCAAGTTAATGAAGAGTTAGCCAAAGCTAATAAAGAGTTCAAGGAAACATCCCAGAAGGTAGCAGAGTTAGAACAAGAAAGACTAGAAGCTCTTGAGTCGGTACCTGAAGGTGAGAGGGGTGCTGTTGCTAAGGTAGTGGAAGACACCGTAACAGGTTCAGTAGAAGGCACACCTAAAAACAGACAAGTAGCAAAGAACAATTCTGCTGCTATAGAGAGAATGTTACAGGCTGAACAACAACTAAGTGAAGCACGTAAAAAACTTTCAACTCTTAAGAAAGAAAGAGAGGCACTTAATACTCAAAAAAATCTAAACACTCAAGAAGGTCTCACCCTCGAAGAGCAACAAAAAGTCACTGAAGAAAAGAATACAGAACGTGTTGCAAGACTCAACGAGAGGCAAGAGCAAATTTCTAAAGAATTAGCTGATAAGAAAAAACAAGCGGCTAGTGTATCAGAGGAGCAGGAAAAAGCTTTGAAGGCTGTAGAGAAAAGAGCAAACAAAGAAGTCACTCTTGAGGAAATTCAAGAAGAAATAGATAGCTTAGAAAATACTGAGTCTGGATTAATTAGAAGGGTTAACGATATTTTCGAGCAAAGCGTAAGCGTAAAAGAAGTAGCTAAAAAACTAAAAGCACTTCAAGGTCCCACAAATATTGCTGACTTCTTTACTGATACACACAAGAAAAGGAATCTTGAGTTAAGTAAAAGAAACGGAAAAGACTTAGTTAGACAGATAGATAAGAGACTCAAAGAGTTAAAGTTAGCGAAGCAAGCTTTGGAAATCAAAAATTCTCAAGAGAACCAAGAGATTCAGAAGCTAGAACAAGAATTTGATAATAATGCAAATGATTTAGCAGCTGCAGAGGGTGCAGTAGAAGCATTGAATCAAGAACCTTTAACTAATGAGGAAATACTTGAGGAGGTAGCTGCAATAGAGAATGAGGAAGAGATAGAGGCTCTTAATGAGGAGTTGTCTAATTCTGAAAGAGAAACCCCTTTAAGTCCTTACGAAATCTTTGATTTACATGATTCTGCTACGGTAGAAGAGGTACAACAGAGATTTGTGCAAATTGTGAATGAAAACAACTTCTTTGATGCAGATGTCAATACAAAACTAGAAATACTTCTTGCATATAAAACTCTTCTTCAAGAGAGAGGTGCTGCTGCCCAAGCGATATCTTTAGATGAACTTCTAAAAAGAGACGATTCTAGACAAGCAAGATTAGATGCCGTAGATGTTCAAGAAACTGTTGCAGCTAAACAGGCTTACATTGTTCAATATGGACAAGAAGGAGATGTATTTACAATGCCTGATGGTACAACATACACTGTATTGTCAAGGAATGAGGAGGAAGACACTATTACGTTGTCTAAAGAAGGATACAACCCTATCGTTGTTTCTATATCAGATGGCACCTTAGCAGCATCAGAATTAGAACTAGATAGACAAGATGTGGAGGAGAATCCTCCTACAGATGCGGAAATCATGCAACTCCTAGAAAAATTATCACAAGGTATTCAACTATCTCCAAGAGAAAACGCCACTATGATAGTGCATAAAGAAAGAATCAAGGAGGTTGCAGAACGTATGGCTACTTATAGTACCACATATCAAACACTTGATAAATTTGGATTACAGTACTCTGCTCAAGTTATGTACACATTAGATATAAATATGTTTGATGATTTGGCATTAATAGTTGAAAAATATACTACCTTAGTGAAAGAGGGTCAACCCCTTCCAAATAATTTAGAAGAATTAATGTTACAGGCGGGACTAAGTGCAGAAAGAGTTGATGCTTACAGGCAAAACCTTACGGTAGCAGCATATGCTTCTATATGGGCATACGCTACACAAGCAGATATTTTGATTGGAGAGCAAAGGTCAGCCACATTAAGAGAGGTTCTTGGTCAGAATGCTGCTGTATTTGACAATCAAATACAAAGACTAGAAAGAATGGATGTGTCAAATATGACTCCTGCGCTGTTAAGACAAGCATTAGGCATACCAAGAAGAATAATTGAGGACTTTTTTGCTGAACAATCATTATATTTGTCAGGAACAGATGTTATGGAAAACATGACTAAAGACCAAATGTTAGGACTATTAGGCTCTATAGGTAACTTTATTGATAGAACGGTAGAAGAAGAAACAGCTACTCAAGTTCTACGTAATTATATGGAATTTACTAGAGAGTTGAGAGAGATTGGATTAGACCTTAACGTATCAACTATAGTCCTTACTCAAGAGGGACTAGACTTTGGAACTGGTTCTCAGCTGGTTTTCAACGACTCAATTGATTTCCTAAGTGAATTTAACGATGTCGAAATGAGTGAGAAGGCCTTAGAGGATATATCGTTAAATAACGAAGTCATTAAAGTTAAAAATGATAAGGGGAGCATGTCTGAAGTGAATGTATCCGACTTAACTCCTCAACTCTTAAGCAGTGAACAAGTTCAAAGTGATGTGAAGTATGTTAATTCTATCTTAAACGAGCTAGGGGAAGGCATGCAAATGTCTACGGCATACATAGCAGCATCGCATCTTGTTAACGGAAACGCAACCGAGATTGTATCTAGAATTTTTGAGAGCAGCAGAGATGTTGAGCAGGTAGTTAGATATAGAGAGTTCACTAGAACAGGAACCTTAAAACCTGTTAATGAGTTCTTTAATAGAGAGACAGAAGAAAAAGAAGTAGAAAACCAAATTTGTAAATAATTTATTATGGCTTGTAGCATAATTAAAAATAAATCAGGAGTACAATCAGTTCTTGCACCTAATGGTGTTGAATCTAATTTATACCAAGATTTACTTAAATTACCATTTATAGAGGGGCAGAATGATGCGCTCGTGTACCATAACAAAGCACAACAGTACGCAAAAGATTCTTTCTTTACAGATGGGAATGGGGAACCTGTTCTTATGTTTAGAGCAAGGTCTGCTCCAGACCAATTAGGCTTGATGGGCAATAAACTAGTTTATACTACTTCTTTTGCTGAAGCTTTGGCACAAGACAAACAAGGGAAAGGTGTAGAGGTAGGGTTTATGCAGAAGAGAGCTAAAGCCAATGTTCTTGAAAAGTCTAACACTCCTGCTGAATTTTTTAGAAACACTAGAAATGCAGGACTAGAAATAGGAACAGGTGAACAAGTTCTATCCGAACTAGCAGGTTCTAAGTCTGTTGTTGTTACAACATCTCAAAATGACTTCAAACCTATTGCTCTTTTTAATAGAGAGACTGATGCTTCTACAGCCGCAGGGTTTGCCACTATGACAATGAATTCAGGGTTTGTCAAAAACGAAAAAGTTAATTTATCTAATTTACTAGAGGCACAACCTGCATCAGAAGGGTCTCAGGTGGTAAATGTAGAAACAAGAGAAACTGGGGGCCAACCTTCTTCAATAAACGTTATCGTAAATGATAATAACGTTGCTAACATTGATTTGCAACCTATGCTGAATGGTTTTGAAGTGCCACTGCTAGACTTATCAAATGAAGCATTCCCTGAGACTGTAGCGCATGACATGCTCAAGTTGGCTTTCGCCAAAGTAAAAAAACCTATCTATTCTTCTAGAGAACTATCTGAACAAGAACGTAATGTGTGGGAAACACTTGTACAGGAACAAGTGGCCACGCAAATGCCTGACGGTAGATATGTTTTAGAGCGCATCTCTGCGAAGAAAAGAAACAGCAAGAATCAAGATATTTCGATTGCACAATTAAAAAACAACGGGACTATACAAGTTAAATTTAACTCATCAGACCCTCACTATGTGTATAAAGGGCAAGTGTACCGCAGTCAAGGAGCTTTAAATAAAGCAGTTAAATTAGATTTGAGAAGAGGTAATGTTAGCGTTACTACTCCCAATAATTCTTTTGTGTTTGAATTACAAGACCCTCTTTTTGAAGGGGTGATAGAAGGGTTTGCTGAGGAGATGTTTGGAACTAAAGACTTCCTTACATTTTTTGAACAGAATGGCAAGGTCTACATGATGATGGACGAGAATCATGCCAATCAAATATTTAGTGATGTTAAAACCTTTAAAAACCTCCAAGGACAAGAAATGGAGGTAGATGTACGAAAAGAGTACGAGAAAGTCAAGAAGGGAGGACAAATACAAGATATACCTGGTTTATCAGAAGCAGTTGAAAACATGCTCCTTAGAGATATGCAAGATGCAGCCCTAGAAGAGGCTAGAAGCCTTCTTGACATGTCAGAACAAGATAAAATGAGGCAACTAACAGGGTTCCTAGATAGACTAGGAATTAATTTAGTTAGTTTAGACGATTATAAAAAGAGTTACGAACAGAGATTTGGTGTACCGTTAGAGGCAAATGGTTTAGCTGATATGCTTAACAAAGTCGTTGTTCTTAGTAATGAAGCTGATTTATCTGTTCTAACAGAGGAGGTTGCTCACTTTGCAATCGAATTCTTTAACGACCAAGAAGTTCTTGAAAACATGCTCAAGAACATAGACCAAACTAACGCATACAAAGCGAATGCAGCTAACTACCGAGATGCGTATAGTAAAAAGACTCAGGGAGCAAAAGGTTTGGAGGGAGATGCCCTTGAGCGTAAAGTAAGAAAAGAGGTTCTAGGTAAAATACTTGCTGATAAAATACAGGATAACTTTGACCAAAGCAGTGCATCCAACTCAGTAGAAACTGGTATATTCAGTATTCTTAGAGACTTTTTTAATCGTTTCTTGGATATATTTACACCAAACAGAGGTAATGTACAATTCTTTGAAGAGTTTGGTCAAACAATAGATAATATAGCTCGTGGGGTTGTTGACCCTAACCAAACAGGTATGTTTACTGAAAGGCAAAGTAATGAGTTTTACTTTAGCTTACAAGCTGACCCTACCATGCAAAGGCTTAGTCAGAGTCTTGCTACCTCAATGGCTTCATATCAAACAAAGTACTTGAGACTTTTAGGTACTGAGAGTGAGGGACTGTCTAAGAGTAACCAAATGAATGAGATTGTGCAAAAAGCACTTGACCATCAGTTATTGGAAAGTAGTGCTCAGTTTTTAGGTATCATGCGTTCCGATGTTGAAAAGGCTGCTGATATATTCGATAGAGCTGAACGTCAGGTGATAGAAGATTTAAGGCAAGCCAATGCTGGTAACCCACAAACATCTGCTAATGTATCGCCACAGGTTAAAGCAAATTTAATTCTAGAAAAAATACCCACTCCTAATGTTATGAATCTAATCACTTATATGAGTGATGTGACTACTGACTTGGATGTTATTGATGCCTTCTTAACAGATGCAGCTGCAAGTGACTTGTTTAACCCTAATGATGTTGTAAGGTTACAAGACCTATCTCAAGCAATTAGAACACAGACTGCCCAACTGAGGCCCGTTGTGGATTCGGTAATTAGAGCTCAAGTAAAATCAGACATTATCGATTTAGCTAGACAAAAAGGAGCTACTGAATCTATGATTAAAGATTTGGAAGCTAAGATGTTGTCGGGTGCGGGTTTAAAGGATATGACAATGGCTGCTTCTTATCTATTCTCAGGGTCTGATATGATTTCTAATCCTATATTGTCGTATGGCCTCATGGCTATAAGAGAGGAGCAAAATAACGCTAATGGTATGACAGAATCTTACTTTAGTGATTTTGTACAAAAACTCAGAGAAACTAATATGTTTGGCCGTGAGGAAGAGTTTTTTGAGAAAGCTGTTAATGGTTCTTATTTCAGGAGCCCTATCGATATAGGAGCTTTTATGAAAGACTTCAATGATGCCAAGCAAGAAATAAAAGACAAGTACAAAGAGAAAATATCTAAACTAGATACTACAACAGACGAAGGAAATTTTAAAAGACAAGAACTTCTTTCAGAGCAAGCTGAAGAATTACAAAAAGTCAACGAGAAATTTTTGATGAGCAGGTACGTAGAAAAGCCTGACAACAGAAGAAGAGAAAGAGACACAGTGAACCCTGTCAGCGGCCTTAAAACAAGAACGCAAGATGCTCAAAGAAGCATAGCTAAGTTTTCTAAGGCTAAAGCAGAGATATATTCAAGATATAGAGACCCTGATACAGGAGAATTTGTAAATAATTTCTCTACGAGAGATTTAGATGCTTTAGATGAGATTAAAAAACAAATTAAATTAGAATCTAGTCTTTACAATGCAGCTTTTAGACCAAAGACAGGTGGTGAGTTGGCCACTGCCCTTGACTTACAGGATTATTATGAATCTTTCCAAGGTGGTGAGATGTCGGAAGCAGCAAAAGATGCATACTACGTGGCTAGAGAGAAGGTCAAAGCAGAATATGGAGAAAATTCTAAAAACTTTAAAGCTTGGGAAAAAGTATTTTCTATAGAAACTTATGCTGAAGAATCCGTAGAAACTCAGGCAGAACCTGTAGAGATAGATGAAGAAGCACTGAGAGATGCAAGTATTAAGTATGATGCTACTATAGCATCTATAAGAGCTATGATAAACACTGAGAATATAGCTGAATCGGACATCACTCCTTCATTTCTGTATGAAGCTCTCAAGGAAAAAAGAAGAACTATTTTAGCCCCCTACAGGTCTGCTAAACTTAATAATGAGGTAGATGGAACTAGTTTTAGTAGAAACGAACTTGCTGTAGCAGAAGTTAGAAAGATAGACGAATACTTATCTTTTTTAGTTGGACCAAGAACAAAGAACACCCCACGAGGTGAATTTGTAATGAATCAAGAAAGGACAAGCCCTTTCACATTCGAAGCTGTACCTAATCAGTCGTTTAAAGCAAAATTTTTGCAGCTATTGCAACTAGATAATGAAACAGGTGGCTCCCAACTACAAGATTGGCTCAGAACATTAGAATTAGCTCCAGGAAAATCAGATGGCGTATTCCCTATACCTAGAGATGCTTACTACGTTACGTTCAAAAAATACAAGGATGGCGTACTTGTTCCAAAAGAAAAAGGACCATCTTTCGTGTGGGAGAGTATGACAGGCGAATCTAAAGAGTTAAATCCTGATTTTAATTCTGATTTAATAGGTAAGTTTCATCAACCCAGTGCTTGGGCAATGGAAAAGTACCGAGATGACAAATATTTTGAATATTTTGGAATTAAAAAGTCAGTTGACCCTTGGTCAGACGTAGCTACTAGAAATACAGATGTATTTGACCTTCTTACGTACTACCAAGAAACTAAGTACGATGTTGATAGATATCAAGGGTTAAACAACCATTACTACTTAAGACCTCAAGTAAGAAAGATTGCTAATGAAAGACTTTATAAAGGTCTCACAGACCCATCTACTATTCCTGGCTCATTTAAAACTTGGGCTAAAGAAACATTCGTTATTGACTCTACGGATGAAGAATTTGGTGCAGCAAGACCTGATGGCAGCAAACAAGCAGTAAGAGGGTCTAGAGCAATTCCAAGATATTTCCACATAGAAAAACCACAAGAGGAACTCACGCAAGATGTTGCTTACTCTATGGGTAGATACATGGATGCAGGATTTAGATACATAGGTAGGTCTAGAGCATTAATGAAAGCACAGATGGCATTGTTCATGCTAGAGCAGAATGTATATGCAGAGACTGGTCCTGGGATACTTAAACGTAAAGGTACTAGTAATTACGCACAGACCATGCGTGAGATGATTGATAGAGACATTTTTGGTAACTTAACTAGTGGTGCGCTAATAGGAACTGATGTTAACATAGGTGGTAACCAAGTGAATGCTGCAAAGACAGTCAAAGCTCTTACTAAGTATAGTAAAGGACTTCTCATGTCAGGTAACCCGTTTGTACCTGCTACTTCTTATGCTGCATCTAGATTGATGATTAGGGCCGTAGGTAGAGAAGGTAAATTATTCACGGAAAAAAGTAGACGTAGAGCAAGGAGGAAATATTTACTTGATACAGGTAAGTCTATTTTTGATGAAAATACAGGACAATTTATCCCTGGAAACAGAGCAACTTTGCTTATCCAGTATGCAGGGTTGAAAAGAGACGTAGAAGAGATGTTCACAGGTACTACTCTAAGTAGGGGACGTAGAGCAGCAAGACGTTTTAAACCAGGTAATATTACAGGATTCCAAATATTTAACCAAATACAATCCGTTGAGGCTGTTACAGCTGCTTTAGATAACTTTAGGTTGTATGATGGTAAATTTTTGACTCATGCTGCTTTTGTAAATAAATTACTTGAGGAGACTAACATGACTCGTGACCAAATAGAAAAACAATGGGATAAGCTGAGTGACAAAACATACGACAATTTCTTGACTAGAGAGGGCGAAAGACTAGTTTTAAATAAAGAAGCACTTAAGAAAGAGGGATTTGACCCTAAAAGCTATCAAATGGTAGAGGCACAAGCAAAAGAATTAGCAAAAACAGCTAAATCTAAGATAGATGCTAACTTAGAGGGCTCTCAAGCTGCCCTTCTATCAAGAAGACCTGAGCTCGCTCTTTTCTTCCCTTTCAAAAATTACTTATCTGTATTTTTAGGCTCTAGGCTTAAGAGGGGAGGATTCGACCCAGTAACAGGTATCTATGATGAAGGGGTGTATAACACTGTATTTGGAGGTACGAAAGGAAAAGATTTATTTAAAGCTCTTGGTGCTATGGCACTATCTGCAGCAAACTTTAGTGCAGCTAACAACTCTGTGTTATCTCTATTAGACAATACAGACCTTTCTGAAGCACAGAAAAGGAACTGGATTAGAATGGGAGCTGATGTTAGAATGTTTACCATCGCAGCACTGTCTGCTTACCTTCTAACTATGTTGGCTTATCAACAAGGGGCTGATGGTGAAGAAGATGATTCTCTAGCACTGAACTTTGCATCGTATATCGCTACGAGAGTGTACTATGAGACATTCAGTTCAACTTTCTTTGGTACTGCTTTCACTCCTCAAGAGATTATGGGTCCAGGTGCAGCTATAGGTCAGTTAACATCTTTCCTTGGGGATACTGTTAAAATTTTAGGTTTTGACCCAACTGCAGAAGAGGATACTCGTTCTAAGGCAGAAATAGAAAGTGACAGAGGTATTATCAGTGTGCTTGGTATAGAATCACCAAGTGAGTTTACTGGTATGATGGGAGAGTTGTTTGATAGATATGTTCCCCTATATTATAACTTACACCGTGCAATGGAGTATAGAGCTAATCCTGCACAAATTAGGAAAACTGAATCTAATTACATAAGATACAGACCTAGTGTGTTTGGCCAGTGGTTATATAAGTCTTCTAAAGAAAAAGGTAAGGGTGATGAGGGTAAGGCTAAAATAGGAGGAAGTGCATATTAAATCTCTCTTTATCACAATCTAAATTACAATTATGAGTTGGGGAAAAGCAATGTGGAAGTTATATCTTTTTTGCTGGGCATTGATGGCAGGACTTCTAGGCACGATGACTTACGTAGCCCTTAAACATTTTATATTTTAGGCATAAAAAAAGGGGAGCTTTCGCTCCCCACACACTGGAAAAAGATGATAAGCTTAGGCTTCAGTAGTAGCCTCTGCTTGTTGGTTTTCAGCTTCCTCAGCTTCCATAGCTTTAGTCTGCATAGCTTTCTTATAATCATCGAAATTCATCGTATGACCGTCCTCAAAGAAACGTCTGTGCATAGTACGATAAATCATACCATATAACTCAGCGATTGGTTGAGCGTAAGGTTGCATAAAGTGCCCGATAGGTTGGTTATTTTCACCGAACACTGCTTGGGTATTGTCATGGAGAAACTTCTCCAATCTACCCTTAATCTGCATCATCTCTGCACCATACATAGTAAGCTCCGTGTCGGGAGCATACATTTCCTGTTCGATAGCTTCATAATTGAAGTCATCATTTTGGGGAGTTGCCCCGTTCTGTGAAGTCTTTACTTCAGTTGCCATAATAATTGGTTTAAATTAAAAAATACAAATCTACAAAATATCATTCAATGTATCATCAACTTGTTGAGGATTTTTTTCTTCCTCTTCAGGTTGCCTAACATCAAACAACTTCTCTACCCACACATCTTCGAATCCTTCCATATCTTCGATATCTCTAGACTTCAACATGTGATAGAAATAATTCCCTTCAGGGATAAAATGGTTATACTTACCACCACCTTCTTCTATGAACTGCTCGTCAACGTACTGATAGGCGAACTTAGAGAACACCATGTACTTTCCTGTGGCTCCAACCTTGTAAGGGTTGTATACCGCTAATACCAAGTCAGACAACTGAAACAATTGGTCTGACCCGTAGAAGTCTAGTTGGCGTGGTGCCTCTGATGGGTGGTTGCCAACTCTATCGAGTAAATCTCTTTTGAGCTGCATCAGAGGTAGGAAGAATACATATGGGTGGTTTTTCTTGAGTTTGTTCATTTCTTCGAACAAAGCATCTATTTCTCCTTTTTCCCTTCCTTTTACCAAGCCAACGTGGTCGATGGTAATCATTACCTTCTTGTCTATATTAGATTGCAAAAACTCTGCCACCTCATCTCCGAACTGACGAGCTGTCACAGGTTCCTCATAATAGTACAATCCATCCCTCCTTTCTTGCTCACAGATGTCTTTTATGACTGTCAAGTTGTCTCCGTGTGGAGTATTGAACAGCACTTCTGACATCTTCATATCCGTCTTCTGCGTAATCTTCCTCAAAAGAAGCTTGTATACAGCAGACTCCCAATTACATCTCAATAGAACGACATCAGTATTATTATCAATAACACTGTTCTCAATCTTCTGCATCAGGTACGTCTTACCGTGATTAGACAAACCTCCGATAGTCATTATCGTAGAAGGGAGAAACCCTCCAAGCAAGTGCCTATCTAACCACTCAAATCCTGTAGATATAGGAGCAATCTCTCCTGTCTGAAACTTGGCTATACTTCTTACAGCCTCATCTGTCTTCTCCTTAGCTGATTTAATTGGCATTGGCTTTACATTTTGTGTAGAGTCTGCTATCATCGATAGAAAACTTCCTAGCGTATGCATTCGAAGGCTTCCAAATAAACAAGTCTAATCTAGCCGTGTATTCGGGGTCTGTCTGCATAAGATACTCCTCTACTGTTTCAACAATATGGTCAAAGGTAAACAAATTTTTTGTTTCTTCAACAAACTGAGCAAACATTTTTAGTGCCTTGTTAGCACTACCCACGTTACGCCCATAGTCTTTGTATAGCTGTACTAATCTTAGGAAGGTAGCTTTTATCTCATCACTAATTCCTGCTGTACCAACATCTCTTAGAAAGCCATTACCTTTTTTAGTTATCTTATACCAATTATCTTTCTTACGAGGTTCCACTAAACCTTCTCTAAGAAGAAGGCTCATATACTTCTCGACATGGTCAGAATCCATCCACAGCTTATCACAGTCGTTCTGTTTGACTGCAATAAGGAGAACAAATGAAGGATATGTCATCTGTGCTTTGTCGAGAACATCAAAGTTTATGTACATACTCAATCTTTTTTATCGGGAAATAGGTAATCAACTAGAGCTATCACTCCAAATACAATCACAATTATCCCACCTATTACTAAAAGTTCCATTACTATAATCTATAAACTAACTAACATGTCCATCATCTCCTGTTGGGGATGAATATCACACTTACCTGTGTTTGTGTTTGTATGGGATAGCACACCCTTAATCAAACCTCTGTACGCTTCTTCTTTCCATTCAAAAGCCTTAGCACCTTCCTTCTTAATCCATCTAGGAAGTCCCTCACGGATATCAATACCATCTCTCTCAGCAATGAAGTATAACCACTCCCGAACTTTCTCTATCTGTGCATCTGAGAACCTGTGCCACTGACTCATACCTTTGAAAGGTTCAGCTAAAGTTACAAATTGAGAAGGGTCTGCTTTTACCCCTGCCCAAGTCTTACCTTCTTTAAGATAACCCCAGTTGCAAATTTCTAATCCTACAGAATGCTCGTGCATATACTGAGAACCATTTCTACCGATGTGCCAAGCATACGCTCCTGATGGGAATGCCTGTACCATTCTGCCATCGTATGTATCATCGTCACCCTTAATAGAAGGACCTCCCAAAACAAACTCAGTTGCAATACGTCCTCTACTATCTCTGCCCCAATGGTCAATACACTTGTAAGGGTTATGCCATCCTGCTGTAAAGTGCAAGAACGCATACTCCTTTGTGGTAGGACCGTTTAGATACTCTCCTGTGGGCAGGTAATGAGTATCATAAGCAAACTTCGAGTCGATAGCTTTATCTACGGTCAAATCCGTATCTAGCAGACTCATCGCCTCTAGTGTCTTAGGACCAACAATCCCATCAACTACTAAACCTCTGACCTTTTGAAAGGTCTTTACTGCATCCTCTGTTTGAGGACCAAATATGCCATCTACATCGATAGCACCCAAAAAGGACTGAATTTCCATTACCATTCGTCCTCTACTTCCCATTCTATAAACCATGATTGTAATCTTTATAAGTTATTGAAATCAGTTTATCTAAATAAACTCTTGCCTTCTCTAAATCCTCCAAACCATTCTTAGATTTGTGGCGAGTCACGTACTTGATAATATTCCCTTCGAAGAAATCCAAGTTGTGAGCTGCGATATAATCCCAAGTTTCTATGTTCTTGTTGTAGAACTTAGGATGTGTAGTGCCACTCCTCTTTGGGCTGTGTGGATTATCCATTAAAGGGTCTCTAGTGTTTTGTCCCATACTATTTATTCTTTGCGACACTATACTCAGTATTGTTGTCTGCGTTAACATTCAAGAGGTCTACTAGTTTTTTAGCCTCTTCTTTCGATTCTAAGTTTAGTACAACTCCCAAACTGTCTAACAAATATACGCTAGAAGAAGGTAATTGAGAGTGTACTTTAACTTTTTTTATGATTTTATATCCCATGGGTAATATAGTGTCTACCTTTTTTAATTAAATTAATACTATCGCTCACAAGGGTTGAATCATCCAAGTTGATTATCAACTCAGGGTCGATAGGCACACCTAAGAATCTTGTTTCCAAGTGAAGGTGGGGACCTGTAGAACGCCCTGTGGACCCAACTAGTCCAATTGCATCCCCTGCTTCTAGTGTGTCTCCTTGTTCTACAAATAATTTTCTGTGGTGGGCATAGTAAGTCTCAAGACCATTGAAGTGTCTTATAATAACTAAGTTACCATAACCTCCGTTATAACCCCTCTTTGAATACCTTACTACTCCAGGAAACATACTTTTCGTAGTGTCCCTGTTATTGTATGCTATGTCGATACCATCGTGACTTCTGCCCCAACGCCATCCGTATCCGCTTGTCATTCTCCCATCTACAGGGTAACAATACTCGTGTTTGTGAGTCACTAAGGGAAGTGTTACAGTATCAGGGGCATCATAATCCCTGTAATGCAATCTATCCCACGAATACGTAGAATCATACAACGTATCGCCCATAAGAACTGCTGTATCCAAATCAAACGTAGAGTCTACAATTATAGCAGTCTCTATATCGTAATAATTGTTTACAGTCTTACTGTTTAGCGATGCCCAAACCCATAGCATCAATACAGTAATCAATACTAATTTCCAATCAATCATATTTACTTTATGTTCCATAATTATTTTGCTTCATACCATGATGTGCCAATATTGGCTTCTGCCCCCATCTCCACTAATCCACTACTAAGATAGTAATTTCCTCCATCTATCATACACTTCTCCAAAACTTTTTTATATTCTTCTGCTAAATCTTCTCTCACTTCAAGTACAAACTCATCGTGAGGAATGTTACAAATCTTTGCCAAACCAAAGTGCCCATTGTCTACTATGTAGTCAAAAAGTAATGTGGCTGCTCTTTTGGTTTGATGTGCTGAAGTCGCTTGAACAGGGTTGTTCAAGGCCAACCTGAAGTATTTTCCTTGCCAAGAAAAGTACTTAGAAAGTTTAGGTCTCATCTTTGTATATACCTTGTATGCCTCTTTGTTTACTACGGTATATGTCTCTCCTTTCTCTTCAGCCTCTTTTTTCTTGTTAGCTTCTACTTTACCTGCCTTGTACAGCTTCTTATCAGCTTCTCCTGTAGCATCCATCCATTTTTTAAGGTCAAGGAATTGGTCAAACCAAGGAAGGTCTAATTTAAAACCATCTGCTGATTCTACCCACCCATTCTCAATGGATTCTTGCAGTTTCTTTCTGCCCCAAGTATATACTCCAGGATGTAGTTCTTTGTATAGCTGTTCTAATCGTTCCCCTTCCTTTACCTCGATATTAAGACTCTTAGCTGCTGTAAAGCCTGTCCCACCATACGAGAAACAGAAGCGAGGTGCTTTGGAGAACTGCCTTTTATCTTTATGGTTGTTTTTAATTTCATCGTCAGTTAATTCTTGCAGTTCAGGGAATATCAATCTTGCGAATGCAGAGTGTAAATCATCTCCATTCTTGATTGAGGATATCATCATTGCATCTTGGTGGAGGTCAGCACCGACCACATTTTCTTGGCCTTCGTAGTCAGCCACGACCATTTTATATCCATGTGTAGCCACAAAGCAATCCCTAGTTCTCTTATTAGCTGGAAAATTAAGAATATTAACCCCGCCACGCCTAGTAGAAATTCTAGCAGTATCCAGCACAGGATTAAAATCAGTATAAATTCTGCCATCTTTAATTTTATTTAAAATGTTTTCTCCGTATGTAGATACATCATGCTCTGCTTGTTTGTATGTTAACCATAACTCTACGAAAGGGTGGCTACTTCTCCTAAGAACATCCTTGTGTAGAGTCTTCTTGTCAGGGTTCTCATCCGATTGTACATCAATACCAAACTCCTCAAAGATAGGAATCATTTGTAGAGATGACGACAATAAGGGGATGATACGTGGAGAGCTATCAAACATATCTATCTGTCTGTCCCTATATTTAGGTAACTCGTCATAGACAAATTTGACCACATCATCCTTAGCTTTTTCTAGAGCAATCTTGTCTTGCTCAATTTTATCTTTCCATTTAGCTTCTGATATTGGGATACCACACTGCTCCATATAGGCAAGAGCTCTGATATATCGACAATGTAGCTTGAATGTTGGTACACATCCTCTGTCTCGCAACCTTTCCCCTAAAACTTTAACTAATTCTAATACTTTGTCTACGTCATTGAAAGCATATCGAATAGCTTTTGGATTTGACAATTGGGTCTTAGCAATGTTCTTTTGCTCACTCTTATCATAGCTGATACCCAACTCACGCTCCATCACAAAACCAAAACCGTGTCTTGTAATTAAACCGTTTCCGTTGTAAAGTATTTTACTTGCAATAAATGTATCGTAAACTTTTTTAGGTACAAAGTTATATTTGTATAACCACCCAAGGTCGAATGTAAGGTTGTGACCAACCAATGTCTTGCCTTCCAGGAAAGGAGCCACCTCATCAAATGTTATCTCTCCTCCTAATTGTTGAAGGTCTATAATATAGTTGTCCTTCCCTGTACCTATCTGCACAGAGAACATATGACCGTCTATAGGTTTGAGGGAGGTAGTCTCCGAGTCAAACGCAATAACATCAGGTAGCACCATATCTTCTAAGGTGCAATAATTGTACGCTCCTATCTTCTCAAAGAAAGGACGATTGTTTGTTATGATATAATTCATTCATCAGGATTCTCGTCAGGGGTCAAACAATCCCCTTTAAAAAATATCTCCTTGCTTAGAACTTCTTCTAGCTGTAATAACTCATCATCTTCCAAATCATACACATCGATGTAGTCAGGAACTGAACCTGTAGCTAACAGTCCTGCTAATCTAACTAGGTCATCTTCACATCTAACCTCTTTCCCATATATGTAAAGACAGCAGTCTTTTACTTCAAATTTTTTACTTGACATTACGCAAATAATTTTATATTAACAAATTCGCAAACACCACTTTTAAATGCCTTTGCGCTGGGGGTACTTGGCTCAAATTTATCTGAGGTAACCCACATTACATAATTTTTATCTTTATACCAAACTTGTTCTACTGGCTCTCCTTTGTATTTACCGAAACCAAACATCAAGTTAAAGTCAGACCTTTTAGATTGTTTTTTATATCGTAGAAACTCCTTATCGGTGTACAACCCTTCAGACATAGGGATACCCGTAACAAGTCTTTCTTTTGCAAACATACCCCACCCATACCCATCAATATCTTCAAAGTTAAGTTCTTCTATCTTACCAAATTTCAAAGAGTTACCTGCTAAGTCTATTATCTTACAATCCTTTTTGTTGGGAGCGATACGCACCCCTCTACCCAAGGTTTGGTAGTATATAGCCATCGAATTAGTAGCTCTAGCGTGGATGATAGCATCTAACTCAGGATGGTCAAATCCTACAGATAATACAAGTACATTGAATACCACTCTGATAGAGCCATCTTTAAACCCTTCGATAATCTTATTACGTTGTCTCTTAGGAGTTTTGCTGTTTACAGAAGCACTATTAGGTACTAACTCTGCTAACTCCTCAGCAGCTTCGATAGAAGGGACAAAAGCCAATATAGATTTCCTACCCTCATCTACCAATCGCTCTACTTCACTTATAATGTTTGCTTTGGTATTGTTCTCCTCGTACATACGTAGTAAGGAATTGTTTGTATAATCAGAACCATTACTATTTAGAACTAACATAGAGTCATCAACGAATCTATTCTCATATACCAATGGACTCCAAAACCTTTTTTCTACAAGGTCTTGTATTTGAGTTATGTGTATAATCTTTCTGAAGAAAGACTTTGCAGTTCTATTCATCATACGTAACACAGACTGCCCCATATAACTGGTTAGGAATATAGGAGTTGCAGTTAATCCAATTACTTTGCGAGGTCTAAGTGCTTTTATCGCTCTGTGCATTTGTGAATTGACCTTCGTTTGTAAGTGACACTCATCTACAATGATATAATTAACTCCTGCTTCTTGGAACTCCTCTAGGGAATTAAATACACTTCGAGGGGTTGCAAAAGTCACAGAACCTATCTCCTTCACTCCAACAGATGCAGAGAATAAACTTGCCTCCTCTCCGTAAGATACGTACTTAGCATAGTTTTGCTCTAGTAATTCCTTTGAAGGTTGAAGACACAAAACTTTCTCCCCCAATGCTCTTGCTACGTTAGCAACAATCAAACTCTTTCCCGCAGCCGTTGGTGCGACTACTAGTCCATTCTTTGCTGTGCTGTTTTGTATAAAATCTATACAAGCATCTACTGCTTGTTGTTGGTATGGTCGTAATGTGAAAGCCATTCTTCTAATTTAGTTTTTAATAATCCTTTTTCTTCTACCAAAGGTAACACTTTTTTCATTCTTTCAAAACTTTTTGGAAACTCTTTTTGCAATCTATCAAAATTGTTAGTATCCACAAGCCTATCAAAACGTGTATGTGCATCCCAAGATAGGTACACAACATTACTGCTGTGGTCCTCTACAGAGTGATACTTTCTTTTTGGAAACAGATGAGCTATATTCAGACGAGATGGGTCATAAATACGCTCACCTGTTTCGAAACAAAAAGGATTACTCTTGAGAAAGTTTACGTGAGCCTCAAAGAATTTACTTAATTTTTCTTTACGCTCCTGGTCTACTTTAAATGATTTTTTGATTGGTGTCTTTCTAGTCAACATAGTTTCTTCTCCTTGACTTCTTCTTTGCATCTCTCTACAAGGAGAGCATAAGCCTTTACTTCTGACAGGTACTTTTGCACCACATTCTTTACAAGGATATAACTTACGCTCCATTATATCATATCTACACACGCACCTTTGGTATCAAAGTCTGTGCCTCCACAAACATTGTATAGTGTGTATTTTAAAGTAAGTTCTTCTCCTGCTTGTATATCCCTAATAGTTCTGACATACTTAAGGTCTTTTAACAGTCCCTCTGCTTCATTATCTATAAGAACTAAGTTAGGTTCATCGCTATGATTAATAAAGCCTCCTAGTGGAGTCCTAATATAGTTGTTTTGAAACCTTTCATCAAATTTATGTGAAACGCCTAAAACCGTCTTAGCTTTGATAGGCTTTGTAGCAAATAAACCAAGACCATGTATATGTGACTCTCTAATCGTAAGCCCCTCCATCAATGGTGTATAAAAAGCACTTTTTTCCATATTATTTATTTTCTTTTAATTAAATGTCCCAACATCATAGCAACAAAGCAACAGATGTGAAATACTACCACACTAATCACCCATTTCATCTTTTACTTCTTCTGTACCATACATATATCTATCGCTGTCTTCTGTTACCCACTTCTCGTATCCCTCAGCATTGAAAGTTTGAGTACATACTTTATAGTCAGGTCTTGCAGGGAACTCCTTAGTGGTAAAAGAAGGCTCTATCCATCTTACTCTATTGTTAGGTTGTAATGCGATATTACCATTGTGTAAAAGTATAATATGATGAGACTTATGTTCGTGAGGTGTTTCACTCAACGTAAGGTCTGCGTTTTCATTAGTGTCTCCTGCCCATTGTATGGTAGCAAAGTACTCACCATCATACCACTTTTTATCTTTTAAAAAAGCCGATGCAGTTACACTACCCAAATAGTTAAGTTGCACTATTGAGAAGTTCTTACTGAAAGAGTTCCAAAGGCATAAGTGGTCAAACGCCATAGCAGGAGCTTCAGTAGGGTCTATCTCTCTGTCAAACACCACGAAAGCAGAACAAGGTAGCTTGTCTCTCATTACGCCATTTTCTAGTAACACTTGAAATAGAGGAACTTGCCCAGTTAAACATTTAACAGACACCATGCGACCTCTGTCAAACTCTCCGTGATGTTCTTCCATGTCATATAAGTATTCTCTTCTTACCCACACATCAATAGGTGGGAAACTTGATTCTATATAAGCCATATTTGTTGCTTTTAACTACTACATCCAAAGCACTCAAACTGAGAGTCTTTTGGTTTTTCTTTACTTACTCCTGCTAATTTAGCATTATTTTCAATTTTTGACTTGGTTCTAGTGTAATAAACCCCTGTCTTCAATCTTTTTTTCCAAGCATACATCAATGCACTTGATATCTTAGAATACTTTGCATCCTTGTGATATACATTCATTGATTGACTTTGGTCTACATACATATTTCTAATAGATGCTAAATCAAGCAGAGTCTTCTGTGATATCTCCCACACATCTTTGTATCGGTATCTCACATCTTCAGGTATCTCTACGATGTTTTGGATAGAACCGCCATTGGCAATAATCTTATCCATCATCTCTTGATTCCATAATTTTAAATCATCTAACTCACTTACAAGATACTTGTTAATTACAGTAAACTCGCCTTGACCAACTCTTCTTGTGAACAAGTTACTTGTCACAGGTTCGAAACTTTCGAACACTCCAAGTAAGATAGAAGAACTTGCCGTAGGCATAAGCCCTAAGAATAGAGAGTTCCGAACTTTAATAGGCTCTCTCTGGGAAGGAGCTAACACTCTGCCTGTTACTTTACTTGTGTACATAATTCCTTTACTGTAAGGACTCCCTTCCCAAGCAGGATACACACCTTCTTCCTCAGCCATCTTCTGACTTTCTTCTACAGCAGACTCATACATAGTTCCGAATATCTTGTGTTGCCAATCAACGGCTTCCTCTGACTCAAAACTAATTTTCTTCTTTGCGAAGAAGTCTGCCATCCCTGCCACACCAATAGCCAACGCTCTTTGGTCTTCTCCTGCATTCTTGCTCCAATCATCAGACCACTTATTCTTGTCTATGACTCGGTTAAGCATTCTAGTTAGAACCTTGACACTGTGCTTGATAGTCTTCTCACTCTCATGCTCAGACAAGTTAATTGAGCCAAGGGTACATTGTGGTGTGTACGAAGGCTTTGATGCTTCCATAATTTCGATGCATAAATTACTTTGTTTAATTACACCGATATTACTCTGCATATTCTTTCTGTTAGCATTGTCCTTAAAGAACACATAAGGTCTACCTGACTCCACTTGAGACTTGATTATTGAGTCCCAAATTTTCTTAGGTGATATTTCGTGACCAATACCAAGGTCAACTGCCTTCTGATATTCTGCTTCAAACTCCTCACCCCAAAGGTCTTCAAGAGGACGTAACCCGTTGTCTTTCAACACTTTAGGGCAGAACAGATGCCAAGGTTCATTGCTCAACAATTTATTCATAAATAAATCGTTAATAGTTACAGACAAGAATAAGTCTCTTGTTCTAAGTTCTTCTTGTCCTACGGGAAGAGTAAGTTCCAAGAAGTCCATAATGTCTCTGTGCCAAACCGATAGGTATAACGCACAAGAGCCTGAACGAGTACCTTGCTTGTAGAAACGCATCTTGGACTGAACCATATCAGCGAAACGTACAATCCCTCCTGCCTTTGCACTAAAAGAAGTCACATCTGATTTCTTACTTCTCAAGTTATCTATCATAAGACCGATACCTGCACCTTCCTTCGAAGCGTAAGCTATTTTAGTTAAAGTGTTTTCGATGCCATCAATGCTATCTTCTTGCAAGTGAGTGAGGTTACACGATATCATTCCGTTTCTGCCTTCGATACCTGCATTGGTATAGATAGGTGTAGCACAGTTGATTCGTTTAGTCTTCAGCTCGTCTGCAAATAATTTATATTCCTTCTTATCTTTTGCCAAGTGTTTAGCCACTCTCTCGTACATACAAGAGGGTAACTCCGATGGAGAACCATCAACCTTCTTAGAATACTTCTTCAAGAAAGTAATAGCACCAAAGAAATCGTATGTCTCATCAACAGGTTGAAGAGGCTTATCAATTAATTTAGATAATCTACTTAGTAGCAGTCTACCTCCTAGCAAACTATAGTCAGGATGCGTAGTCACCATATCGGCTGAAGTAAATGCGATAAGCTCATCGATATCAGTAGTGGTCATCCCATCCTTGATAGATGGGATAACCTTCTGAAAAAGTTCGTGAGCATCAACCTTCAAACCTTGAGAGCGATTCTTAATTCTAGTTAAAATTTTGTTAGGAAGAAAATGTTGACTACTTCCGTCTCTCTTGGTAATTCTCATCTTAAAACTCGTCTGTGAACATACCTTCAGTAGTAGTAGGGATATCTACTCTAGTGTACTGACCTGTTCTTTGTTCAAAGAAATTGTTTTTCGCTGACAACCCAATACGAGCCATATAGTCAAGTGGGTTTCTAACATTGAAATACTTACCACATCCGAAGTCTTCTAAGACGATATCAGTAACGTATTTAACGTACTCCAGCATCTCTTCCTTTGTAAGACCTTGTAAGCCATTAGGCATACTATCTAAAACAAACTTCTGCTCTACATCGAAACACTCAAGAATGATTTTCTGAATTTCGTGAGTAGGAATTTTGTACTCATCCTTGATGTAGTTGTTGTATAGGTACTGAGCAAACTCATAATGCAAGGATTCATCTCTAAGGATTAATTCGTTCATAGAACCCAAGCCATTCATCTTGTTACGTGACCTAAACCAAAACACTCCTGCGAATACAGAGGAGAAAGCAATACCTTCCACACAAGCAAATGCTACAAGTCGGTGAGCGAATGATGGATGGTCAATCCACTTCTCTGCCCAAGAAGCCTTGTCTTTTACTGCTTGGTTGGTAGACATTGAATTAAATAAATCGTTTCTTTCTTGGTTGTCTTTGATGTATGTATCAATAAGGAGTGAATAACCATTGGCATGAACCTGTTCTATGAATGTCTGATGCCCATAAAAATACTGAGCTTCAAGTAGCTCTACTTCATTCATAAAGTTGGTAGCCAAGTTGTCTATCACAAGACCATCAGAGATAGCAAAGAATGCAAGGATGTTTTTTAAGTAACTTTTTTCATCTTCTGACAACGCATCGAAGTCATCAGAACTCAAGTCAACCTCCTCGGCAACCCACGTTTGCTTTTCTGCTTTTTTATAATAATCCCACAAATCAGTATGGGACAATGGGAAAATAGAATACCTCTTCCCTAAATCCTTAGAGTTTAAATACATAGTTAAATTTTAAAAAAGTTTAGACAAAAAACCCACCGAAAAATTCGATGGGTATTAATGCCCCCCAATATAGGTATTACATTCGGAATATCCAAATTTGTAACAATTGTAATTAGAAAGGATACTCCTCTCTTACTGGTTTGTTGTGTCTGTACACAACTGATTTTGACTCCTCGAAAGTAGCAGTCCCCTCCTTCTCTTCTAACTTCTTTAGAGACTTTAACTCAGCCTCCATTTCAGTTACCTTTTCAGAGTAAGACCACTTCTTTCGATTCTGCCAAGAGTACGAGCCATAATAGAACTTCGTACCCTCTTCGGGCATATCTTCACTCAATCTTTGCTTGAGTTCAGACTGCTCCTTCTCGATGTCCCTGCGCTTCTGCTCAAGGATTGCGTAACGCTTGTATATTTCTTCTAAAGTCATAATCTAAATTAAAATGGTAAATCTTCTACATTTGGTTTTTTCTCCTCTACTTTTGGTGGTTCAGGTGTTGAGGGTACGTCTTGAGATTCGCCAAAGTTCTCACTTAGTTGTTTCTTCATAAAGTTATACAAGTAATCGTTACGCTTCTCAAAGTTAGGCTTCTTCTTGCCCATACTTTCTTTCCATTCGATTGGTGGGATATCACCATCGGGATTGTTTGCAGTTTGGTATGTAAGTGCCTTCTCTACTTTCTCTGTGCCATCCTTACGGAAAGTAAGACCACGATACTGATACTTACTACCTTCGGGTTGATAGACAAATCCTGTCACATCATACTCCATACCTTTCTGTAGATTAGGTAACTGACGAATGATGTTCTCAGCAAAAGGAGAAATCTCATCTCTATCCATTAAAGGAACTTCGATTTGGAAGTAATCCTCGTTACGTAATACTACAGCAAGAGTCTGCCCAAAGTTAGTGTCTCGATGCTTAATAGAAACTAATGCTCCTGATATAGGCTTACGATACACCTTCTTGTAGTTAACACCTGAACGTCCTGCAACGCTCCATTCATTCTTTTCAAAACCCTCTTGAGGTTCTTTGGAAGTCTCATAAATACTCCCATCCTTAAAACTTACTTTCAAATAATGTGTCATAATACTGATTTTAAAAATTTACTTTACATCTGTTTTCTCCACCACACCGAGACCCCTCAGCTCGGATGCACAAGTGTCGGTAAATATACGAACACTTTCTAATACTTTAGACAAATACTGATAATTTGCATATGCCATAGAATAATCTCTAATCCATTCTTCATAGTTAGGAGATGCTCCAAGATAGTCACGCATAGATGACTTGGCTATGTTGGAGTACTCCTCATGCTTTTTTAAGTAATCAAGAGCCTTTGCTCTTTCAACTGTCTTGGATTCCTCAAGAAGCATCTTCACACGATTGACCTCGTGAACATAATTATCTACCAACTCACGATAAATGAAGTTGGCTCTCGTTCTTGTCTCTTGTACAAGAGTATATTGTCTAGGTAACTCCATTCTGTGGAACTCCTCTTGGAGTTCTGCGAAAGCACCTTCTAGTTCCCGAATACCTCCTTCTACCTCCACCATTCTTTCGTAATTCTTAGACACACGTAAGTTATCTATGACTTCCTTTATAATGTCAACTGCACACAATTCATCTTTGCAACTGACTATTTTATCTACAATTTGTTTTGCTTTTTCGCTCATACTACTTTTAAAATTTCTCCGTTATCGTTCACTAATATACTAACTTTATATTTATTATCCAAGTTTTGTGCGATAATATGGAAAGCATTTGGTATGTGTTGTAAAACCCAAACCAATTCATCCATACTCTTGCCCTCTTGCTGACACCACATATTCAAGAACTGTGCTTTAGTTTGTTGTGTTGCATGAGTACCTCGGTACAAGTTAATATAATCTTTTTTACTTAACATTAAGTGCTTTGAATATCTTGTAATAGTCCGATATCTCTTTGACTGTCTCTCTAACAATAGACTCTGCTCTTTCTATTGATTTCTGAGAGAATAGATATTTCTCTTTCCAAATGTTATTACCTACAGTAAGAGACTCTCTTCCTCCACCATTCATACACTCTCTACCTCCAAGTCTTTCTATAATGAGATACTCGGCTCTCTTCACCTCAAGACCTCTCTGCTGAAGACCTAAGATATACAATTCTAATTGTAGTTTCTTTGGGTCATGCAAGTCAGCCTTAGAACTTTTTGATTTAGTCTTATAGTCTCTGACTATCTCTACAATCCCATCCTTCTCTTCTGTTCTGTCATCAATATAACCAAGAAGGCAAAAGTCTCCAAAGTCTACAACTATCTCATCTTGGAATATACCCAAAGGCTTGACATCTCTTAGGATAATCATCTCCTCATCATCGAATGGCTCACATTGCCCAAGAGTCACACAATCTTCTACCTCAGTACCGAACTGCCCCCAACCCATATCAGGGAATCGCTCACCTAAGAAGTATCTAATCATATACTCCTTGTTACCTGCCATACCCGTGTTGAATCCTTTCTTGGCAGTCCAAGATTCTACTTGTGACCAACTTGTTACAGGCATCCCAATAAACTTCTCGTGTTCGGGACGACTGCCCCCTCTTTCCCACTGCTCCGCACTATATTTTTTAGGTAATTCTAAACTCATCTTACTCTTCATCTTCTATGTTAAAATCATCATTCTCTAAGAACTCTCCTTCGGGCATCGTCTTTCCTGCGTAGTAGAATATACCAAAGATAATTGTTAAACAAACTATAATAATTATTGCATTCATCATTTTACTTTATTTAAAATAATCCATTTAGTTCGTTAGGAATGTCCCCCTTGAACATTGTATCTAATATATCCTTAGTTGCCTTGGGGTCTAGATTCATTGAACTTAATTTGTCTTTTAGGTCTCCGATATCTTTGACTGATACAACGCCATTGTAAGCCTTCTCTAACGTACCAAGTTCTGCATTTGCAAGTATCTCATCTTTCCAATCAGTCTTGATACCCGCCATTCTTTTAAGGATGTCGTGACAAATACGAACATTCACTTCACATCGGTGAGTAATCTCTTCGTACTCCTCGTGAACATACATACTCGCAACATCTTTACCTAGAATAATACTCTCTGCATAGTCTAAATTAAATGCGTGAGCAAGAGACAACAGAGGTGCTGACACAGGAGAAGAACCCTGCCACAAATCTTTTATATCAAGAATCCAATTGATATCCCAAGGCTTCAGTCCTGATACATCAAACAACTCGTGTACTGAGATGTCGTTGATGACAGACCTACGCATAACGTAGGGAATAGCAAATCCTTTTAGAGAATGCCCACACAAGGTAAGACTGCCCCAAGTTCTTCGGAATGCATCTACCATTTTGTAAGTAGTCTCAAGAATCTCCTTCTCGTCACCTTGAATAGTCTTGATGTTTAGGTGGTGATTCTTTACGTATCCAAGTGACACACAAAATATCTTTCCGAACTCAGCAAACAAAGGTGCAGTCTCTGTGTAGGAATCAGAGTCATCTACACGCTCTGACCAACTATTATGCATAAGACCTTCTTTGGCTAACTCAGTCTCTTGTGGGACTGTTTCAATGCTGATAAAAAGAATTTTCTCTAGGTTGATTTTCTTTACTGCTCTCATTTTTTAATGCTTTAATTATGTAATCTGCTATATCGTCTCCTTCTTCTAAGAATTCCGATTCTTCTACAAATGTAGAAACTTTTATTGACTTTACCAAATTTTTCTCTAGAAACTCTTTGGCTTTTATTTTCCAATACCCAAAACTCCGTTCTCCTTTGTCGGGGTGTAGTACAACATCTCTAACCTCTAAGTTAGGTAAAATATGTTCTTGCAAGTTAGTTACTGAAGATGTCGCTAACCAAATGTGTTGAGGTCGCACACAAGCCATAATCAGAGCAGTCTTCTCTGACTCGACTATATGTACGGCATCATTAGGTCGGAGTGGAAGTAGATGGGAACCAAAAGAACATATTCTAAAATTGAAATCATCCATTCTAGAATGTAACCATTTTATATTTTTATATGTCTTATCAAACTTTGTTCTCTTAGGTTCACCATCTACCATGTGGTAATTCATAATCTTTCCACTCCTAACCTTCTTAAACTCGTCAATGAACCAAAAGATAGGGGCAAAACCCCCATTGAAAGGCACAGAGACTACGTTGTAGGCAATTAAAACTGCCAAGTGATTGTCACCCCAATGCTTACGGAGAAAGTCCGTTAGAGGGTCTGTATTTGCGTAGCAAGTTGCCAATGATTTTTTAACTAAATCCAAAGGCATCACCGACATAGGCTTTTCTACATACTTAACTTCGTCTTCTTTAAGTATTACTTGCCCTTTTGGTCTGTTCTCGTAGCCACACTTGTTGACTCTATCACACACTCCGTACTGAGAATCGCACAATTTGTCCTCCTTCTTGTCGAAAAATAAATTAAATCGTTTTATTCCTCCACAACTTGGGCAGTTGACCTTGAAGTTTCGTCCATGTCTTGCTTTCGCAAACTCGTATCTATACACGCTCGTGATGTATTTTCTTGTAAGAATTTAAATACTTTAGTTCGCCATTCGGTAAACGCTCTGCACGTTGGATGTACTGAACCTTTCTACCTCTTGTAGTTTTTCGGTTGTTGTTGACTCGTCTATACTGACTTTGCAACATAGATAAGTCAATCTCTTGAGGCTCTTGCTTGTTCTTGAACTCACGTACAATTGCTCTAAGCGATGATAGGGCAGTCTCTACTGCTTCCTTTCTCGTCTTGAACTTGTCGGTAGGCATAACGTCTGTAAAGAAAGGGTCGATAGTTCTGAACGCCCATTTCCCTTCACCAAACTTAGTTACAAACCCTACCTCAGCATCTCCTAAGTCTCTGCCTTCGTACTCGTTGGTGATTACTAAATACTCTTTGTAATCTTCTCTGCTTGTTTCTTGATATTTAACCATTGCTTACTTTTTTTGACTTTTGATACGCTAATTTACTATTCTCTTCTAACTTACGCAAGAAAACATTACAACCTATTTCTCCACCTCCAGGAGCGTAGAACTCTTTAGGTATAAATCTTTTGTTCTTGTTGTCGTAGATTAGGAAGAAGTTACCCTCTTTTCGTTTTACGAATCGAGTAGTTGGCGTAGAACTCTTTAAACGACTCATAGCCTGTTTCATAAATTTTTGATTTTGCTGTTTCATACTGCTTGTTAAATTTACTTATATTATTTTTAAAAAACTTTTTATCTACTTTACTCATAGGTAAAGTAATCACTCCCCTTAATTCAGGGTCTTCTTCTTTTAGCGAACTATGTACGTATCTTGTATGTTTTTTATGAAAAACAATAAACTCTTCTGAAGGATTTATCCCAAATCCACTAAACCTATCGTCCGTTGTAAAGCACACCATACAAGGAACTTTATTTTTAATTAACGTATGTAATCTACCTTTCTCCATTTTTTACAATTGTAAATAATTTGCTTATTAATTTTTTTTTACCTATTTTAACGCTTCTAAAATTAACACTATGAAAATTACAGATAAAATTAAATCAGTATTGACATCAGACCTCTTTATCAC
>Ga0196899_1000039_pt1 | contig 67669 bp, 76 predicted proteins | sample VirMetDEL_Sep_01_FD_169095 | JGI IMG/M metagenome (GOLD analysis project Ga0196899, IMG submission 169095) | Aqueous microbial communities from the Delaware River and Bay under freshwater to marine salinity gradient to study organic matter... | ecosystem: Environmental > Aquatic > Marine >... | reverse complement strand
TGATGCACCAGATGTAGATGTATATTGGATTAAAAATAATTCGGGAATTCATACTTTAGGTAACGTAGGTATAGGATCAGTATATCCAACCGAAAAACTTGATGTAATAGGAAATGCAAAATTTAAAAAATCAGAGATTAATTTCAATGACTTTTGTATAATTGGAAATGGAACACAAGAATGGTATATTCCTGGATATGATAATCCTTTAGATGCAAGACAACTAAGTCCTCAGGTTGGAACTGCAATTACTTCTAATGTTAATGTTACAAGTTGGACAAGAAAAACTGATGCTGAAATATATGACTGGTGTTGGGATTATTATGATTATTTTGATCTTGATCGAGATGGAGTTGTGTCTCACTATGATGTGAGTTTACATCTTATTGCATCTATCCGAGATTTTCACAGGAATGTCTACTACAACAACGGCACTATTGCTCAATGGCAGGACACGTTGGATGATTTTGGTATTTTTGGAACGGCATATACTGGACCAACTATACCAACTGGAAGGAGTATAGTTGAGCATTTAACAAAATGGGGAAGTCAACCTCTAGGAGCTGGAACTTCTGCTGTTGGAGTAACTACGACTGTAATTACGGGTGTAACTACAGGTGGTGTAGATGATGGAACTTCATTGAAGTATATATTGTCTGTGGGAACGGGAGTTGCGTATACTGCGCGACAATTTATAGGACCAGATGATAATATAGAAATTGATACTTATGATGGTTCCTATCAGAATTTTGTTAGTTTTAGTAAATTTGTTTCATGTGGAGTAAGAACTGATAATCTTGGTGCCACTTTAGGTTCTAATGGAGAAATTACAGACATTTATTCAAATTATCCTAACTATCTAGGCGCTATGGGTATTGGATATACTACTATAGGGCGCTCTATTCCAGTAACTGTTGTTGAATCCGGTCACAGTGGCACCACTGCATCCATTGGTGCCACTGTTGGTATTGGCGGAACTCTCATCTTTACCATTAATAATGGAGGTACTGGATACACAAATCCCGAATTTATAATACCACAAGAAAAAAATTATTCTTTATATGACCCTAATGGTCGCTATAAGTATTTCACAATTGAATCTGGCAATATTGCTGCACAAGGAGACACAGTAATTACAGGAATTGGATCGACCGGAGAAATTTTTGTTGGTGATGTTGTCATGGTCGATCCAAGCATTACTAATGTAATTGCTGTAGGATCAACAGGTGCAGATCCAAACTTATATGCCAGAGTTACTGAAATTGGAACATCTTCTGTAACTATTTCCAAACCAGCTCTGGGTGCAACAACTGGGCAGGATTTTATTTTTTCAAGAGGACTTGTTTTTTATCATTATCCAAGAACTCAATCCTACAATTTTTTTAATTCAAAAACATTACAAATAGTTGGGTTTTCTACAGAACATGGGGGAATAGTTTATACTAATGAACTTCCATCAAGTTTTCATGCTTCTTCTCCTGACTTTGGAACCTACCAATATTTTCTAGACTCTGACACAAAAATTGTTGGAATTGGACAAAGTTCAATAACTATCAATAAACCAACTCTAAATCATAGAGAAATTCCAGCTTCACAGTCATTTATGTTTGCCGGAAATGGTCTAACAACACCATTAGATATAGTTGGAAGAGGTTCTGCCTCGTACTCTACTGAGATTTTATTACTGAATAGAGTGTTTGGAACCACTAAGTTTGCACTAGGTAGCCATATAAGTCCTTCTGATATATATTTTTATGAAGCAGAAGATTGGGTAGCGGCAACAGATAAAAATCCATCTGATGGAGGTGCTGCTCAATTTAGAGTTAATAAAACTGTTGGTATTGGAACAACTGTAGTATCAGATTCCGAAACAAAAGTATTAGAAGTTTATGGTAAAGTATCAATCGCAGACACCACAAGTAATGCAGGTGGAGCAAGATATATCAGTACCGAAGCACCAACTGCAGGAGTTGGGCAAGAAGGTGATATTTGGTATGATGTTTCATCAACTGCTGATACTGCCGGAACAAATGGAAATATTCCAGTTGGTGGAATTATTATGTGGTATGGAACAATTGCAAATATTCCGGCATCATGGGCACTATGTGATGGAACTTCTTATAGCACTGCTATTGGAACAATAGTAACACCAGATCTTAGAGATCGCTTTGTAGTTGGTGCTGCGACTACTCTTACGGTTAATAGTACTGATTATCCTGCAACAAATATTACCGGCACTGGAACAACAATTGGTGGTAGTAAAGACTCCACCCTCATCTCGCACTCTCATACCTACACACTTGCTTCGGGCTCGCAAAGCAGCTCAATAGGCGCTGCTGATTCGAATCCTTTAGGAAATCAATCTACTGTCTCGACATCTACCGAAGGTTCAGGAACGGGAAGCAACGAAAACCTCCCACCATACTATGCACTTGCCTATATTATGAGGATCGCATAAACTTACATATATAAAACAAACTAAATTGATTAAATGAAATACACAGTTACTGATGTTACAACAAGTCATATACTTGTAGATTTTGATAATGGTAAGAAAGCACTTGTTCCCATTCAGGCAGGATGGGATAAGGAAAGAATAGAAGAAGAAATATCAAAATATGTCCCATCAACTCCAAAAAACAGAGAATCTTTTGCAGACATTACATCTATTCCGATTTCTGTAGGTGATACTAATACTATTGAGTCATATAAAGTTGTTAGAGATAAAAAAATTAAGGCACAACAAGAAGAAGCATTTAAAAAAGTAGAAGAAGATAAAAAGAAAGCAGAAAGTCAATTAGTTTCTTATACAGCAGTTAGATCTGCTATGTACCCTTCTGTAGGAGATCAACTGGATGCTCTATATCATGCCGGTGTTTTTCCTGAAGAAATGGCAAATATGCTTAGAGAAGTAAAAGAAAAATATCCAAAAGATATGGAACAAATTACTGCTAAGGAACTAACAGAATTGCGTACAAAAAGTGGTTCTTATGTAGTGATTGATGGTACTCCAATTCCGGTACAAGAATCATGAGTGAAGAAAATTTCTTACAGAAAATACAAAAAATGGGACAAGAAAGGTTTGATATTTGTAAAGAATGTCCCGAACTTTTTACTCCAACAGCACAATGTAAAAAGTGTGGTTGTTTTATGAAACTGAAAGTTGTTATACCAAATCAAAAATGTCCTATAGGAAAGTGGTAAATGCCTGCATATACTGATAATACTGATTCCCCCATTACAATCACTCAATCAATTAGAACATTAAGAGTAATTGCCGTTGGTGAAGGTGGTGCAGGAACTTCTTATAGTGGTTCTACGGCAACAAATGGTGATGATGGTGCAGATACTACATTCATGGGAATTACTGCAGAAGGAGGTAGTGCCGGAGTTGATCAAACTGCAGGAACAGGTGGTGGTGCTACTGCGACTACGGGAACTATTTTATCCTCTTCTTCTGGTGCTGATGGTGGAAGTCCTTCTACAATTGATGGTGGAGTAGGGCATACATTTACTTCACCATCTTCAGGTAGTATCACAAAAGGTGCTGGTGAAGATGGAATTAGTAGTTCCTATACAAGTTGCACCAACGGACCGTATACTGGTTTTCCTTACATAAATGGATGTGGCGACACCGCTTGCTCTTCTACATATGTAGGTCCTGATGCTTATTATATCTGCTATTATAACGGAACTACAAATGTTTACGGTGGAGGTGGTGGTGCCGGTGGATTTATTGAAGTTCAGTTTTCTCAATCAGAACTGACATCTTATTATGGTTCTCAAAGTTATTCCGTTAATAGTGCTGGAAGTGGAGAACTTAATGGGTTTCTTGAGGTCATTTATTTTTTCACAGACGTTTATATCAAAACTTCTTTGGGTTGGCAGTTAGTAAAAAACATTTATGTCAACCAATCAGAAGTTGGTATTGGGTGGACAACTTCGGCGGCAACCCTAAAAAATTATGGATGGTAGGACACTCACCCAACTGGCACACACCCCTTGACCACCCGGTCCAGATGCCCTATAATATGGGGGTATTCAACGGAACACAAATGACTGAAGAGTTCGTTCAAGGCATCGTGATCGACATCTGCTCCCGCTCCTTCCTCCTCCTGAGCAGTGAGGGTGATGAGAAGGTTGTTGAGTGTGATACCGTCAAGCAATTCATGAATGTTCTTGAGATGGTGACTGCCAACATGACCGAAGATCAGATCGAATATGCAGACCTTGCAATTTGTGAAAAGGTGTGATATACTTAACCTAAATAAACTCAACGATGAAAATCTACACTGTGGATCACTGGCAAGAACATTGGGACGAACTGATCTCCAGAGTTGAAGGTGGAGAGCAAATAGGGATCTCAAACGGAGATAACATAGCAGTCATGATACCAGCAGACGACGAATTATTACGAATATACACAGAACATAACGAAGGGTCTTGACAACAGCATCTCAGGTCTGCTATAATTGACCTGACACTCATTAGGAAGTGAGACTTGGTAGTCAGAGTCGCCTTATAAGCGATTTGCGCCAGATTAGCGCCTTTGAGATGGTTCGAATCCATCCACTTCTATTCCACTTTATGTGGTTTTTGGGCGGGTACTTTAATGGTAAAAGAGGCTCCTTATAAGGGCTCAATCGGGGTTCAATTCCCCGTCCGCTTATTTTTAACAAAACTCATATAAATAAATAGGACTGTCCTATTATAAGTATGAGTTGTAGAAAAGAGGGTTTGTTTGATAAGCACCATATTATACCCAAATATATGGGTGGATCAGATGATTTTGAGAATTTAGTTACAGTATCAAGAACTTGCCATACGATGTTTCATTATTGCAATTGGCGTTTATGGAATAATAAGGAAGATTATGTTGCTTATAAGGGACTATCATCTCAAATATCAAAACAGGATATTATTAAAGTAACTGCAAGTATTGGCGGAAAAAAATGCTATAAAAATAAAACGGGATTATTTTCTTTAACTGAAAAAGAAAAGAAACAAGCATCCTCGAAAGGTGGTAAAAAAGCAGGAAAATATATGTCCCAATCAATGTGGATTAATAATGGGATAGAAAATAAGAGAGTGTTGAAAACTAATACATTGCCAGATGGTTGGATCAAGGGAAAAGTTAAAAAGAAAAAAAGAAAAAGATATGGAAGAAGCTGGGATGAATATATCAATACTTTTAGTGAGGAATATGAAAAAAGAATTAAATATCTTGATAAAATTGACTTGACAAAATGGGGAATTAAAACTATAATTGCTAATGACTGGGGGGTTTCAAGAACCCAAGTAAATAGGTTTATCAAAAAACACTATTTACCTATAACCAGCACTTGACCATTAACACTCTTTGAGTTATAATGGTCTCATATCACGGGAGTGTATTCCAACAGGCAGAGAAACCTGCACCTATGCCCGCATAATCCAACAGGCAGAGATAGGGAGCTTAAAACTCCTCCAGTGTCGGTTCGAATCCGACTGCGGGTATTTTGTAAAACGCAACTTTTACTAAATAGTATTGCGTATACCGTTTTTAAGAATGGGACAATATAGAAACTATACAGACGAAGATTTTATAGAAGCTTGGACTACTAGTGGATCTATAAGACAAGTTCTTGGAAAACTTGGATTGGTAGAAGCTGGTGGAAATTATTCTTGTGCTAAAAAAAGAGCAGATGCTTTGGGATTAACAAAAGAGCATATGCACGGAAAAGTGTGGAATAAGGGAAAGAAAGTTGGACCAAAAAGACCAGTTGAAGAATATTTGTCAAATCAAAGATCTATTCAATCATATAAGCTCAAAAATCGCCTATTAGCAGAAGGTCTCAAACAGCACAAGTGTGAATGTTGTGGTATAACTGAATGGAATGGAAAACCAGCACCAATAGAGATTGACCATATTGACGGAAACAAGTATAATAACACCATACAAAACCTCCGCATTTTGTGTCCTAATTGTCATGCACAGACAGACACTTATCGGGGCAAAAATAAGAAATAAATCAAATAAAACATGGACGATCTCAAAATCTATTGCGAAACAATGGAAGATCAATCGGAAATGTTTGACTTCATTTATATTACCTGCCCTGATGCACAGATTTGCACATGGGAACCTGATGGCGATGATGAGAATCCTGGAACATGGGGCATGTTTGTAGACAATGCTCCCGAAGACTTGTGGGATAAGATTATTGAGGAATTTGAAGACTACTTTGACTTTGAGATGGCAATCGGTCCTGGTGATAGAGAGTACCCATAAATATATCTAAACGGTAAGTATATGTCTTACGAATACAGAATCACTAGCGAATACTGTTGGTATGATTGCGAAACCCACAGTATGATAGTGAAGATGTATTTTATAAATGGAATGCCATTTACGTTTGATGAGTTAGCAGACGGACAGTTATACGATCAAGACATCATTAAAGAAGCAAAGAAACATAATAGAAGTTATACCCCAGAAGAATTGTATAGATCTTCTTTTTATTTGATAGATGAGGAAATGCACCCTATGATATTTCCTGTTCCGTTAGAGAATCCACAAGATATGCCAGATGACTCTGATTATATTTGTGAGGAAGATTACCTTCCATAAATAAATCATAGAAATAACTCAAGAAGTCATAATACGATGCCTCTGAATAAGTTAGACAATTTTATCAAAAATACTGAGGGTAGAATCTTATATGTAAATCCAGATGATTTAGATTCTACAGATTCGATTTCAAATGAAGGTAATTCTCTTGCAAGACCTTTTAAGACTATTCAAAGAGCTCTTTTAGAGGCAGCAAGATTCTCTTATGTTAAAGGAGATAATAATGATATTACAGAAAAAACAACTATCTTACTGTTTCCTGGTGAGCACGTAATTGATAATCGACCAGGATTTGCAATATATAATAATAGTGGAGCAAAAGCAGTATCGAGATCTGGTTCAGAGTCTGTTGCATCTACTGTATTTGATCTCAATTTAAGTACAAATTTTGATCTAACTCAAGAAGATAACATTCTTTATAAATTTAATAGTTATTATGGTGGTGTTATAATTCCAAGAGGAACTTCTATTGTTGGTCTTGATTTAAGAAAGACAAAGTTAAGACCAAAATATGTTCCAAATCCAACAGATGATACAATAGGAAAGTCTGCTATTTTTAGACTTACAGGTGCATGTTATATTTGGCAATTTTCATTATTTGATGCAGATCCTAGTGGAACTGTATATACAAATCCTGACGATTTTGGTTCTGTATATAAAGCAACACCAAACTTCTCTCACCACAAATTAACATGTTTTGAATTTTGTGACGGTGTAAATAACATTGGATCTTATCCATTAACTGATCTTGATATGTATTATAATAAGGTATCAAATGCCTTTAATGCATATCGAAATATTGATCAAAAGTTTCCAGAATCTTCTCTTGGTTTTAGTAAGAAAAATCCAGAATGGGAGATTGTTGGTGCCTTTGCTTCAGATCCTATTAATATTAGTAATATTATTTCGGGTAATGGATCAACTGCTAATTCTATTGTAACAGTAACAACAGAGACTGATCATGGATTAAACCAAGGAACTCCTATTAGAATAAGGGGAGTAAGTGGAAGTAATGTTATTGACCCATATAATATTTCCACAACTGTTCAGAACGTAACTGGAGCAAGAACGTTTACATATCTGCTTCCCGATTTTAACTCCACACCAAACTTGAACCCAAGTCCAAGTTCAAGTTCTGCAACAGTAACAGTTGAAACTGATACTGTTAATGGTGCTTCTCCATACATTTTTAATGTCTCTATGCGTTCCGTATGGGGAATGAATGGTTTACATGCCGATGGTAGTAAGGCAGCAGGTTTTAAAAGTACCGTTGTTGCACAATTTACTGCTATTTCACTACAAAAAGATGATCGTGCATTTGCAAAATATAATAGTGGATCAAGAGCATACGATAAGATTCCTTATAGTGCTGTAGATGGTTCTAAACTTGTTGCAGGAGCATCGGCATCTGGGACGAATAGCACTCAAGTTTATCACCTTGATTCTGGAGCAATTTATCGCCAAGGGTGGGAAACAAGTCATATTAAGATGTCGAACGATGCCTTCGTTCAGGTAGTTTCTGTATTTGCAATTGGATTTAATAAGCACTTTGATGCAGAAAGTGGAGCTGATGCATCGATTACAAACTCCAACTCCAACTTTGGTCAATTATCATTGATCTCTGACGGATTTAAAAAAGAAGCATTTGCAAAAGACAATAATGCCTTCATTACTAATGTAATTCCACCAAGAGCAATTGTATCTTCTGAAGAAAAAGTAGAATGGTTATCGCTTGATGTTGGTGTTACAACATCTGTTGGTATTTCAAGTCATCTTTATATTTCAGGATTTACTGCCAAAGATTCTAAACCAACCGCAATTACTCAGGGATTTAGAATTGGTGCAAGAGTTTCTGATAAACTTTATTTTGAAGGAAATGGATCGACATTTTCTGCAAACATTTACATGTGTGATAATGAAATCAGTGAAACTGGAATAACAACTGCTTTAGGAACAACAAGCTCTGTAAAAACATATAATGTAACTGGAGCACCTTCATCAAACTCATTTACCATTGATTCAAATAATCTTTTAACCGGAGAAAAAGTTCTTATCATCAGTGACGATGGTGATCTTCCAGAAAATATTAATGCCCATCAAATTTATTATGTGATTAAGGATGGATCAACAAAAATTAAACTTGCATCTTCATATACAAATGCTATTCGTGGAACTGAAGTTGCCGTAAATGGAGGAACAAATCTTCATATTTTAAGCAGAGTCTCTGATAAAGATTCTGGAGAACTTGGTTCTCCAATTCAATTTGATGCAGAAAATAATAATTGGTTTATTCATGTTGATGCCAATAACACCATTTATAGTGCTTTTGATACTGGTGGTACGGCAACATATGGGACCAAAACTGATCTATCATATGTAAATCGTATTTCTGATGAAAGAAGTTTGGATGAAAAACTTTATAAGGTAAGAGTAGTTGTTCCGAAAGAATTATCAAATGCAAAAGATCCAGAGTCTGCATTTGTTCTTCAAGAATCAAGCACTACAGGTGGTCAAGGAAGCACTGATTTTACTCAAACAGTAATTGACGCAACAGATTATAATTTATTAAAAAACCCAAGATTTATTTCAACATGTAGTGAAAGTAGTGGAAATGTTACTGTAATTACAGAACTTCCTCATAATTTAAATTTGAATGATGTTGTTAATATCAAAAATGTTAAGAGCAGCACTAATACAACTGGTGAAAATAATTTAGGTTATAATGGAAGATTTGCAGTTACCGGAATTACAAATTCTTTCCAGTTTACATATTCAACAACTGATGTTGACGGAAAAGTACACTCTGTAGGAACATTTACAAGTGATGTGAATACTAGAGATCAAAATCTTCCAAGATTTGAAAGAAATGATCTTAGGTCAAATCTTTATATTTATCGTAATGAAGTTATTTCTCCATATGTTTATAATCAACAGGATGGAGTTTACCACATATATCTTTTGAATGCTGGAACTTCTATTCCGGCAGAATTTACTAATTTAAAATTTAGTCAATTGCCAACTGATCTCTATCCTCAGTTGGATAGAGATAATATAAATGCAAATCCACAGGCAGCAAAGACATTTGCAAAACGTTCTCCTCTTGGAGATGTTGTAACTAATGATCTCAAAAAGAGTCTTACCAGAGAAACTATTGATACTGCAATTACAAAGTTTGGTAAGGGTCTTGATATTTCATCAGTTAATAATAGCACTGGTGAAATAACATTTACACTAGATCATGGTCTTTCTGGTATTCAAACTGGAAGTCTTCTTAATGGAGGAACATCCTATCCTTCCGGCAATCATTATAATGTAAAACTCTATAATGATTCTGGATTGACAAGTTGGAGTGGAGCAACTGCAAAAGTTTTTGTTTCTGGTGGAGGAATATCTAATACACAATCTCCAGCAGAAAATAGATCTCCAGTTATTGTTTCTGCTGGAAGTAGTTATTCTGCCGGAACATATTATTTCGATCAAATAAATGGTGTTGGATCTGGTGGAACTCTTCAAGTATATTCGACTGGTATTTCTAATGCAGTTAATGATGTTATTCAGGTAACTGGTGCAGGAACAACCTCTGATGGTTATTATCGAATCACTTCTGTTGATTCTGAGAAAATAGTTTCCGTTGCAAAAACTTCTGGAGATCCTAATATTACAACAAATCAATATGCATTTGTTGTTGGACCTGCAATTCAAATAACTTCAGTTTCTGCTTTAGATTCTTCTTCTGGAATATCTACATTTACAACTTCATCTGCGCACGGTCTTTTAGTTGGAAATCAATTTAGAGTTACAGATTCTAGTAATAATAATCTTGGAGATTTCATAGTTAAAGAGAAAAAGAGCGTAACAGAGTTTACATCTATTACAAATAAGAGCATTTCTGCTGCAAGTGGTTGGATTCTAAAGCACGGATTATCTGCCAATGAAGGGATTTCTGATATCAGGGACGAGAATCTGGGATCTCGTGGTATTACTTTCTATTCAGGGGATAAGTTTACTTTAACATCTACAATTAGTTCTTCTGATACTACCATTTCATTTGCAAATGCCTCAAGACTTAAGTTGGGGACTTATATTCAAATTGATAGCGAGATTATTAGAGTTGCAAGTAGCAATAATACTAATTCCATAACGGCAATTCGTGGTGCTTTAGGAACGATAAGTTCTTCTCATGATGCAAATTCTCTAATAAGAAAGGTATCTCCACTTCCAGTTGAATTCCGTAGACCATCTTATGTTCGTGCATCTGGTCATACTTTTGAATATCTTGGATATGGTCCAGGAAACTATTCAACCGGTTTACCTCAAGTTCAAAATAAATCTCTATCTGAAAAAGAAGAATTCCTTTCACAGGCACAAGAACGTTCCTGCGGTGTTGTTGCCTACACTGGTATGAATAATGATGGGGATTTCTTCATTGGAAACCAAAGAAAATCATCCGCAACTGGCGAAGAAACTACATTTGATACTCCAGTTCCAACTATAACTGGTGATGATCCAAGTAAATTGAGTGTTGTATTTGATGAAGTTACCATCAAGGAAAGACTTCTTGTTGAAGGTGGAGATTCTGCTCAGGTTCTTTCTCAATTTGATGGTCCGGTAACATTTAACCAAAATATAAATTTCAAGGCACCAACATTTGCTTCAAGTGTTCATCGCTTTACTGGTAATAATTCTGCAAGTTCAACAACAACTGGTGATATTATTGTTGCCGGTGGTGTTGGTATTGGAGAAAACTTGCATATTGGTGGAACTCTGAATGTTGAAGGTGCCGTTACAGTTGCGAGCGGTAATTTTAAGAACGTTCAGGTTGCAATTACAGATGATAACACCATTGATACTTCTTCTGGACATCTCAAACTAAGTGCAGTTTCTGGTTCAACCGTTGCTATTCAAACAAATACAACTATTACCGGTATCTTAAGTGTCACTGATGATATTACAGCATTCTATTCTTCTTCTGATGAAAGATTGAAGAATAATATTACTCCTATTGAAGATCCTTTGGCAAAAGTATTGTCTATTAGCGGTAATACTTTTGAATGGAAGGATCTTGATAATTATCAAGGAGAAGATACTGGTGTAATTGCACAAGAAGTTGAAGCACTTGGACTTCCAGGAATTGTTAAAAACAACTCCAATGGATATAAGTCAGTTCAATATCATAAACTTGTTCCTTTACTTATTGAAGCAGTCAAAGAACTCAGCAGAAAAGTTGAGAGCTTAGAACAAAAATTAACAGATAAATAACTAAAAACCATATAAGATGTCAAATAATTTTAGAAAAACATTTAACATTAGAAATGGTGTTCAGGTTGATCAAGATAATTTTATAGTAAATTCTAATGGTCTGGTTGGTATTGGAACATCAATACCAAGAGAATTTTTAGATGTAGTTGGAAATGTTCAAGTATCTGGTTTAACTACAACCGGAACATTGTTTGCAGGAACTGCAACTGCCGATAACTTAACATCAACAAATGCCAATATTACTGGTGTTATTACGGCAACATCAATTTCTGTTGGGGGAGTTACTTTTTCATCAATTGTAGGTTATTCTACAGAGGCATGGATTATAGACTATGCTGATGGTTCTTCCGATCCTCAAAGTGGAATATCTACGACACTTAAGGTTGGTATCGGAACAACTCAGGCAAATAATAAGTATTCGCTTCTAATTGGAGGTGATCCTGAAGTAGGAGAAGGTATTACACTTAATGGTCCAGATGGAAATATAAATTCATCAGGAATCATGACGGCAACCAGTTTTTATGGTTCTGGTGCTAATTTGACATCTTTGAATGCAAGTAATATTTCATCAGGAACTATTGATAATAGTTATTTGCCAGCAACAATTAGTGTAACTAATGTAAATGCAACCACATTTACTGGCAATTTAACTGGTACTGCTTCTACTGCTACTGTTGCTTCTGGTTTAATAGATACTCCAGATATTAATGTTGGGTTATTAACTGCCACCAACATTGTCGGAACTTCATTATCTGTTGGTCTTATAACAAGCACTAGTAGTTTACATTTAACTGGAACAGGTTCACGTATTGGTATTGGGACTAATAGTCCAACAACTGATCTTCAAATTCGTAGAAGTGGTAATTCTATATTAGAAATTGTTTCTGATACTGATAAAGCAAAAATAGGTCTTGGAAATTCTATTGGAATAGGTAATAGTTCTGCCGAAATAAGATTTCATAATAAGAATTTAGAACTTTACAATTATGATACTGGTAATATTGATACCATTATTCATAAGGGAACTGGAGCAGGAACAACAGGAAACTTTAGATGGATTTATGGGAAAGATAATAGTGTATTATTGTCCTTAACATATGATGGTAATCTTGGTATTAATGAGTCATCTCCAACACATAAACTTCATGTTAGTGGTATTGCGACATTTACGGATGATGTAGATTTTGGAGCATCATCTGATGTAACTACACATGGATCTCTTACTACAAAAGGAACTGTAACTGTTGAAGATACTTTAACTGTGAGTGGCACCATGAATATTGATGGTGTTGTTTCGACATCAAGCACTATTCAATTCAACAATGTTGCCAATGGTCCTCAATTTATTGTGCCAGTCGTAACCAATGCTCAGCAAACAGCGATGTCCACATCAACTGGTTCAATAGTTTTTAATAGTCAAGATGGTGTATTTAGAGGATACACTGGGGTTGGTTGGACTGATTTCCATTCATAAACAAACATAAGCAATGACAATTTCATCTCCATCTAAACACGGTCCAAATATTTCTGAGGGAACAGAAATTAAATTTTCAACTTTAAGAAAATATTTTCTTAAAATGAATCCCAAAACTAATTTTAGTCAAAGTGATAGTGAAAGTAGTTTATTTGATGCTGAAACAGGATCTGTAAGCGCTTCACAATTATTGAAGAAAGAAGAAGTAACCAACGATGGTAACCCCACAGAATATAGTGAAATTGATGCAAAAATACCTATTGTTCCTGACTGTACAGAAAATTCATTAATATCTTCATCCACAAATTGGAAATTGTCCCAGTTTGTAGGATCTATAAAATATTATTATATTCAACAATCTACTGCATCATCACCAACTAATGATGACTTAAATGTGGTAATAAATGATCTTTCATGGAATGGTAATTTAGATAAGAGTATTCGCAAAATATTTTTTATTGATGGAACTATAGGTTCAAATACTACCTCTCCATCAGTATCATTGACATCAGAAAGCAATAACTTATCATATATTATAGCAGGTAATGTTTATGGTTCTAGTGGTTTAGGTGGTGGACAGACTGGTAATAATACTGTTGATGGTCTTAATGGTGGTGATGCTTTTTCCATAAACAATTCCACTGGTGCCAATAATTATATTAATCTTTTATCTGGTTCAAAACTTTATGCGGGGTCTGGTGGAGGAGCAAAAGGTGGTAGTGGAGGTAATGGAGGGCAAGGTGGACTTTCTTGTTTTAATTATGGAACCTCCAATACTACAACTTCTGGTTTTTGTACTGGTAATGGTCCTCCTGGGTTAGGTGGTCCGGGTGGTCTTGGAGGAAATGGTAGAGGATATTCTAATCTAACTGGTTCTCTACAGGGTATTGCAGCAGTTACAAATTGGACAAATAAAATTGGTCAAACAGATACTAGAAGTGGTGGATGTGGTTCCGCAACTTCTGGAAAAGGTGGTGATGGCGGTAGAGGAGGAACTGGTGGAAATGGAGGCGATTGGAATCAATCAGGAACCACAGGAACTCTTGGTGCTAAAGGTGGTGATGGTGTCAATGGTACTATGTCTACAAGCACTTGTAGTCATAGTGTTACTGTTCCAGCACCAACAGGAACTGGAAATCCTACAAATGGAACAACGCCAACAACAAAACCAGAAGTTGTTGGAAGTCCTGGAAATGCAGTAAGGCTAATTTCTGGTTCCACAATTACATTATTTGGTGATAATTCTGAAGTAAGAAAAGGTCAAGTTGGTGCTTGACATAACACTCAAAACCCAGTAGAATACCTTTGTTGGGTTTGAAGGTCATATTAAGTAAATATTAAATCCAACTATATAACTCTGAACTATTGACTCAATAATGAATCGAATTAAATCTTTAGTGGCAGTTGCCTTTCTTGGGGCAACTGCTTTTTCATCAGCAGCACAAGCACAAATGGTTGACAATCGTTATCTTGGTGCTGACGAGAATAATACAGCAATCTTTACAGAAGATCTTGTTAAGACTACGAGACAATCAGATTCAAATCTCGTAGAGATTAATAAGAATAAAAAAGAAATTGATTCTCTTAAAGGTGTAGAGGTTAAAGATTATACCGATGAGATTAATGCGAATACAAAGGCAATCGAGAATCTGAGACAAGATGTATCTGGAGCAACCGCACTTTCTGTTGCAATGTCTTCTCTTCCTTCGACATCTACCGATGCTCCTGTATCTTGTGGAGTAGGTGGTGGTACGCATAGTTATAAGTATGCTGTTGGTTTAGGTTGTGCCACGAATCTGAATGATAACTTTTCATTGAACTTTGGTGGTTCGATGTTAGTTGGTGAAGAAATGAAGACCGAAGGATTTGATAAGTTCGCCGGTAAAGTTGGTTTTACTTATAAGTTTGGTCCTGTTCAGAATCATGCCAAACTTGTTAAGAAGATAGAGGATCAAGAGGCAAGAATCAAGAAATTGGAAGCATTGTTGGACAGTAAGTAAACCGTCACAATGGTCGTCAGAGGCGTCTGTGTGATGCTATAATAACTTTATCAACGCAAGACGCCCTGATCCCTATGCCGACCACTCTACGCCCCCATCAAGAGCGTGCTGTGAACGCCATGTGGGACAATGCCAAAGGTCAGGTTATCATCCCGACTGGTGGTGGCAAGACTATGTGTATCTTTGAGGACATCTTGTCTTGTATGGAGATGACAACCAAGCGTCATACGTTTGTGATTGTTGCTCCTCGTATTCTTCTGGCAGAGCAACTCTGCTCTGAGTTCAAAGAGTTTACTTCCAAGAGCATCAATGTGATGCACGTTCATAGTGGTGAGACCAAGTATTTCAGCACCACCAAAGTCAATCAGATTCAACTTCATCATAACATCTGTAAGACTGCTGGTGAGCATGAGATCATCTTCACTACTTATCACTCCCTTCATAAACTTGAAGAGGCAGGTATTGAGGTAGATTGTATTTACTTTGATGAGGCACATAATAGTGTTCAGCGCAATTTCTTTGGCGCGACAGAGTATTTTTCTGTTAACGCTAAGCGTTGCTTTTTCTTCACTGCTACTCCTAAGCATTCTGCCACTATTGCAAAACCTGGCATGAACATGCCTGAGGTTTATGGTAATGTAATCTGTCAGGTTGGTGCTCCCGAACTGGTGGAGGGTGGTTACATTCTTCCTCCTAAGGTTGTTGTCAAGCAACTTCCTATGCTCAAGGGTAAGCAACTCATTCAAGAACGCGATGCAGAGAATCTTTTGGAGACTATCAAGGATAACTCTCTGGATAAGATTTTGATCTGTGCTCGCTCTACCAAGCAGATTGTTCGCCTTCTCAGTGAGTCTGAGTTTATTGGCGAACTTGCATTCATGGGTTACTCCTGGATGACTATTACTGCCAAGACTGGTGGTATTATTGACGGTAAGAAAGTCAATCGTGAGGTGTTCTTTGAGACTCTGAATGCTTGGGGTAAAGATCCTTCCAAGAAGTTTGTGGTGCTTCATCACTCTATTTTGTCAGAAGGTATCAATGTCAGTGGTCTGGAAGCAGTCCTGTTCATGCGGAACATGGACTACATCGGCATCTCCCAGTCAATCGGTCGCGTGATCCGTCTGGGGGGGTCTCAGAAGACCTTTGGACTGGTTTGTGTGCCCGTTTACGATTCTGTGGGTATCAGCACTGCTAAGAAGGTTCAGGCAGTCGTTGATGTGGTTTTTGAGAAGGGTGAACCTGCTGTCAGCGTCGTCAAGCGCTGAATCTTAAGATGGTATAAAAAAATACCATCTTTTTCTTTTTTTCTGTTATACTAACTTTATCCAAGAGGAAATCCAATGCTGATTGAAGTCACTCTCTATGTTGCTGGCAAAACTTTTAAAGAGCAAGTTCATGCTCGTAACTATGATGAGGCACGCGAAGTAGCACTGGCACGTAATCCAAATGCAACCGTAGTAAGTGTTACTGGTGTCTTTAAATGAAGTTTCAGAAACCATTCATACCAAATCCAAGTCTTTTAAATGAAGTTTTTGGAGATCCTGATGGTTATGTAACGAAAGATGGAGCATGGGCTGCTATTCCATGGGGAAATAAGTTCGTTATTATACATAATGGAAAGCAAGTTCATGTCTCTAATAATTTGAAGACGGCAAAGTCTTACATCAGTAAGAGTAGTAAGGCGACCAAAAACTCAAACTCATCTCTGGAGAATTTTCTATGACGGAAAAAGAGATTAAACGCAAAGACGCATTCTTTATCTTCTATGAAAGTGTTTTAAAACCAGATCCAGAACTTCGTGCTTATGCTCATGAAGAAAAATGTTTCCATGAGTTAATGGAGTGGCGTAATGAAGTCATTACCTATCTTGACACACGAAGAAATGAGGAATTTAAGTAATGGAAACCACCTATTATGCGTGGTTTTTATTATTTGCTTTGATACTTTATCTCATCACCATTGACAAGAATATTGCTCAGGCATTTCTTCTTGTCAGTAAGATTGCCCAACTGTGGTTTGCCAAAACCAAATGGTGGATACTTTATAATCCACGAAATCCTATCATAAAGTATATGATATGGAGACGTTCTTACAAACTTGCACAACAAATTCAAAAATCAATTGAAAAAGATGCGAATCCAAAAGGGTGACACTGTAAAGTACATTGGTTCTTCTCCTGAAATGGTAAATTGGGGAGCAAATACCGATCCCAATGGTGTTCTTACCAAAGGAAAAGAATATACTGTGGAATATACCGAAGTCCACACATCTCACACCAAACTTAAACTTGCAGGTTACGAGGGTAAGTTTAATTCGGTTTCATTTATGAAGAGTCAAAACTTATGAATAGATTTACAAAGTATTTTAAGTGGTTTTTGCGTCCTACCATGAAACCTGTCTACCCTTCCAACGTTGATAAGATCCAAAAATTGAAGAAAAAGATCAAAGCACTTGAATATCGTGTGGAAGGTCTTGAAAATGAAATGATGATTATTATGAAAGAATATCGTCATCTTATCAATACTCTTGAAATGCGAATAGATACTTTAAATGAGGGTTGTGGAAAATGTACGAAGAACTGAATGACTTTGAAGAAGCACTCAAACACTTTGGCACCAGAGTAGAGTTTGCGATTGCCATGGAAATGAGTCGAAGGATTACTCCAGAAGAGGCATATCAATCCATCAAAGAAGAACTTAAATCACTCAAAAAAGTCCGTAAGCAACATAAAAATGATGGATGATAGTCTCAAAATACATCAAAATGAAGACAGGTCTTTTAGTTTAGAATGGGACAAAGAAGATCCTAACTGGGCATGGTTAAATGGATTGACAAGTAAGCAACTTCAGGTTATCATAGAACAAGCAATCAAAGACTATGAATGCGACAAGTGAGCAATCCTACTACAATGAACGCAGGGATCTTCTTGCTGATGTTATCACCGAATACATGACGGATAAGTCTATTACTGCTCATGATATTCATCGTGATATTATGGGAGAACTGAATGGATGGGTTACAATGAGCAGTCCATTCATGGAAAAAGCACAATTGGTCAAAAAACTCATGAAAGGAGACAAAAAATGAAACCTGATGAAAAAGATTACAAGAGTTATTCTCTTCGCAATTTGAATGAATGGATCCATGATGCTCTGGATTCTGATGCAACTACGGATGAAATCTATAATACGATTGTATCTGCAATCAAGGAGAGAAATCAGTATCATAGTGCATGTCTGAATGCTGGTGAGGCACTTCTTCGTAAATTTCATGTCGTAACTCCTCCTCATAAGTATGAAAGTATGGATCCTGCATTTCAAAAGTTTTGGGAAGATAAAGATATTACAGGAGGAGATTGTTGATGGCATTATCCAAACAAACAGAAGAATCACTACGAGATGCAGAATCTTGTTTGCGTAATGCTCTTGTTTCTGCCGCACGAAACGAGAAACCATATATCTCAAAGCATATCTCTGATATGATTGTAACAATCGAAAGTATTATCAATATTGATAGTATGTTTGACTATATGGAAGAGCGAATGGGTGATCAGCACAAATAAATACTCTTATTAGGACATTTTAAGTAAAAATGGATAACATCGACCAACACATTCAACATGATGAAGAACTTTTGAGTGATCCAACCATTTCTCCACAAAGCAGAAGACACACAGAAGAAGAACTTGAAGCACTCAAAGTTTATAAAGAACATCATCCTGGAGAGGAACACGATCCAAACTCATTAGAGTTGTATTGTGACACTCATCCTGATGCAATGGAATGTAGAGTATATGATGATTGATTGTTAGAATTACATAACATTTTCTTTATATTTTGGTATAAATGATAACTTTTTGGTATAATAACGATACTAAATTGATTAAATAGTAATGTAATTTGTATTTAAAAACAAATATGGAAATCTTTTTAACACTTGGAGTTTTGGGTCTCGTTGCTTATGTTGCAGGAAAAATGACACCATCGACTTGAGGTGTGACAGTTGAATAAGCGGCACAAGGGGCAGCGATGCCCCTTTTTAATGCCCTATAATACAGAGGTAATCAAGGGAACACCCCATGGCAACCCGCTCACGCATTGGTCTCCAACTCTCTGATGGCAGCATTGTGTCTGTCTATTGTCATTATAATGGTTATCCTGCCTACAATGGTCGCATTCTTCGCACTCATTATGATACCATTGAGAAAGTTCGTGAACTGATTGATGGTGGTGATATGTCTTGTGCTCGGACTGATGCAGGTTGGAACAATGAAACCCTGCCCGAAGTTGGTCCCCTGTATTACTCCGCTCGCGGCGAAGATTGCCCTCCTCGTCATGACGAAACCATGACTGAGTTCTTTAAGAATGGTGAAGAATTTGGTTATATCTTCCAAAATGGTGAGTGGTTCTGTTATGATACTAAAACCTGGAGCGATACCTTTGCCCAGGTTATCGAAATCCCTACTGGAGCACTGGTATGATTGATCTCAACACTCTGACTCACGACGAAAAAGAAGCACTTGCAGAAGATTGTGAAGATTATCTGCTGCATCGTCACATTCCATTATTCTCTCATTCTTATGACAACATAATCATTCAGGCAATCCGCGAAGGTTATCAAATGTCTAAGTTTGATCGACCTGTTCGCAAACCACTTTATTGAGTGGCAAAGGGGGCACTGAAACGCCCCCATATGCCCCTATAATACGTTCATACACAAAGGGACCTCCACCCATGACCATCGACTTTGCTGCCCAGTGTGCCGACGCCAACGCCTTTGCTGACTTCTGTGCCCAGCAGGATGCCCGCAACACCATTCAACTGAATGTTCATAAGTGGACTCTGATGCTGTGTGATGCTCTGGTTGACAACTTCAAGCAGTCTCATCCTAACTCTGATCCTTACAAATTCTATATTGAGAGTGGTCGTAAGTATCACAAAATCATTATGGAGACTGGTGCTGGTTCTCGCTCTGTCCATGCTTTTGTTGATAAGAAGACTGGTGAAGTCTACAAACCTGCATCGTTCAAAGCACCTGCCAAGGGTGTTCGTTATGATCTGCGAATCATTGAGCAACGTGAGTGGTTGCTGGAGAATGCTGATTGGGCAGGTGAGTATCTCTACCTGACCTTTAAAAAGGGTTGATTAAGATGAAAGTTACAGAACACTATGGAAATACTCCCCCTGATCTTCAGGGGGATGAGATTGATGCTTTGTTAGAGTTAGTCAAGGATCAAATCACGAATGATGAAGAAAAGTCAGTTCGATTGTTTTATGCCAAAATTTATGGTAAACTGCTTGGTATGAAAACTGCTCTTAATACATGAGAGACAAAATTGTTTTCATTCTTCCGTTTATTCAGGTAATCATTGCGATGGTAACATTGTATAGATTGCCAGAACCACCTCCCCAATACTACTGTAAAATTGCAGAGGACACTTATGGGCAACAGTATAACTTCTTCATTTGTAATCCAAAATTATGACCAAACAAATCTATTTTTATTCTGACACCGATAGGTATGAAGACCAAATTGCCTTAGGAAAGACTCCTAAACTCAAGATTGGTGACACAGAATTAAAAGTAGTTGATGAGCGTATTAAACAGCAGGACACTACTGCATGTGCTTTACCTTTAGATAAGAAGGGTAGTTACTATACATCATTTGGTGATCGGGAGTTTCATGAATATCTTGAAATTCTGGGTTATGAAAGGAGTCGCAAAGAACGTGAATGGTTCTATATTACCGTAGAAGATGCGGAGAAGGAACTATTTAATTACAAGAATGGAGTTGTAAAGGTCAATAAGTATTTTGATCCTCGCCCTCATCAGGCATGGGTCAATAGTGTTATTCTTAGTCGTTTTGATGGCACTCGTACTGTTACTCAACCTCTAAACCTTGCTCCACGTTTTGGCAAGACTCTTCAGGCACTTTCTTTGTTCAAAGATTCTGGTCTTGAAGTCATGATAGTTGCCGCACATTGGTTGGCAGCAAATAATTCTTTTGTATCCGCAGTTAACGAACGTTTTGATATTACTGCTGATATTGCAGTCATTAAACCCAAATACGAAGAATTTAAGAAAGCAATTTCTCAAGGCAAGCGTGTACTAATCGATTTATCCTTGCATACTGATGCAGAGAAGATTGATCCTGTGCTGATTTCTGCGTTATCAGTCTATAAAAAACTCATTATCATTGATGAGGCAGACTTTGGAGCATGGACTTCATCCAGCAGAGAGACTGCATCACAGTTTATTAACTCTGGTATCAACCTTGTTTGTGTTGCTACTGGCACCAATATTGAAAAAGCACTGATTGGATCTCATGAAGTTGAGGTGCCTATTACAGTTTCTTATTTGGATCTATTGGAGGCAAAACGGTGTAAGGGTCCATTGTTTGAACCCGGAGGATTTTGCTGTGATGATCCTCAGAGTTGGGCATCTAAACTTGACAATCTTGTAGAGGTTGATTGTCTTACTTTGGATGCTAATCAGACTTTTATTGATTTGCATAATAACTTGAGTAAAGAAGATCGACCTAACATGGTTAAGTTCTTTTCCAAGCGTAATGGTCATCTTCAGCGAGAGTTTATCAAGCGGGAACTCTGTGATGAAGATACAAATCAAGACGTATTTGGTTTGTATGAATCAGAGTATGGTTCTATTGAAAAACCCGCTGTTATGCTGTTTATTCCAACAACCAAGGCAGATGTAGATAATTTTATCAACTTGGGTAAGAGTATTGCTCCGTGGTGTAACTGGGTTGCTCTACACAGTGATGAATACAGTAATCGCTCTGCAGAAGATTTGATCAAGAAGTTGATAAACAATAGTGATAAAGAACGTACAATTATTGTATCCTGCTCTATGGGTGCTCGTTCTTTCTCCATTCCAAACATCATCTCCGTCATTAACTGCTCTGATGGTGGTTCGATGTCTTCTGCCATTCAAAAGTCATCACGCTGCTTTACTCCTGGTTGTGGAAAAAAAGTAGGTCTGATTATTAATTGGTCATTCAATACTGAACGATCTTCTAACTTTGAAACTGATCTTATTTCTTCTAGTCTGAAGAAGCATTCTTCAGATGTTGATTATGCCATTCGTCGTGTCTTTGGATTGGTAAACTTCTATCGCAAGGATGAGTATGGTTATCTCTCAAGGCGTTCTATTTCTGATTTCTCGGAGTATGTAATGTCTGATGAGAATCTTCAGAACATGGCAAGTTCAATTCTTGACTGGGATAAAATGTTTGCCAATATTGATCTTGATAATCTCCTAAAAGGAGTCAAGACAGGTGGTTTCAGCGAGACTAAAAAAGAATGGGAACCAATTCTTGAGTCGGCAAAAAGTTATATTTCAACAGAATCTTCTTCCGAAAAAAGTTCTGATCCCAATGAGGCAAAAATCAAGAAATTCAAGGAAAAGATTCTTTCGATTATCAAGACTGCCGGAAATGTTTACTATCTTGCTCCTGGTTCAAATAACTTCAAGGATGCTATGATGGTGATTTCATCTGATGCCGACAAAGTAAAAGATTATCTCAGTTTGGTTGGTATTCATCCTGAACTGATTCTTGAACATTTTTATGATTATCTTCCTGAGGTTTTTATGAATTTGATTCTAACCAAGAGTGCATCATCCGAAGGGCAATACAAATATTTTGGATTTGGTAGTTGTGATCACCCAACAGATTTATTTGATTTCAATTTGATTGATTCGATTTGATTATGAAAAGTTTTGCATATCTTGTAAAAGAACCTGGAAATGGAGCAATGTCTGACATTGAAAACTTATCCAAACGAGGAGAAGTAACAGTCATTGCAACTCTTCCTGGATATATTGATTTTTTTCGTAAAAAGGGTTATAATACTATGAGTTTTGATAAGTGGGATAATTGTTCAATGGACTTTACTGCAACCATTGGTAATCCTCCCTATACTGATCCATCAACTATTCTTGGACCTTCTTCCGGTGGAGGATCCAAGGATTTAGATTGTATTTTTTATGCAAGAGCAATGGAGCGAAGTAGTTATGTTTCCATGATTATTCGTTCTAAATTTTTTGCAAAGAAAGGTTCTGCATTTAGAAAGAAGTTATTTGGAGGATCTGAGGGAGGATTAATATCTCTTCAAGCTTTGCCAGAGAGTACCTTTCCCACCATTTCTTTGACTGAAACTTGTATTCCAACATGGAAGAGAGGTTATAGGGGACCAACAAAGATTACCTTTATGGATGGTACTGTCAAGGAGATGTATTTGAATGAAGAGACTTGTATCAAGTTGACGAATCCTGATTATGTTGTTGAAGTATCCAATAACATGGCATATCGTCATCAAACAGGGGATGTTTTTCTACATGAATTAAAACCCGGAAATTGTCCTATGGTTCAGACTATGGGAGGATTTAGGGGGAATGGTCCTATTATAACAATGGTTGATGAATCTCAGCATTTCAGTTGCGTAAATCAACATGGAGTCATTATGAATAGTAAGTACGGAGGTACGGAGAAATCTTTTGGAGCAATTTACGTCAAGCAATATGAACATTCGATTAGTAGTTCGGCAGTTTGTTTGAAGACCAATTCTCTTGAAGAAAGCGAACGTTTGAGAGATTATCTTTTGTCCGAAGAAGTTAAAAATCTTGTTCGAATGAATAAGATTTCAAATGTCAATAGTAAGGAACTATTCAAAACCATCCCGGATATGCCAAATGAGTAGAAACAAACATAATCAGAATGTTGGATCTAAGATTGAGAGATCTGATGAAAGAATCAATTCTACGGGAGAAGTATTTACTCCAATGGAAATTTGTATTCAAATGGTTCAATCCATACCAGAAGAGAGTCTAAAAGATCCCAAATCCAAATTTTTGGACGATTCTGCGGGAAGCGGCAACTTTCTGATCGCTCTCCGCGACGAACTGGTCAAATATCATGATCTTGATCATGTTTTGAATTACATGCTCTATGCAGTTGAACTTATGGAGGATAATCATTCAGAATTTTGTGAAAGACTGGGAGTAAGTACGGAACATCCGCATTATGTTTGCGCAAATTCTTTGAAATACGATTATAGTTTCGGTTCAAGGGTTGATCTGGACTCTTTTATGAAGGACGGTTGAGCAACTGTCCACTCGGCATCTGACTCTGCCCCAGTCGGCACTATAATAAGCACATAAGCAACCAACCCCAAATGCAACTTCAAACCTCTGCCACTCAGATCGACTTCTATCCCGTCGGCACCGGTAAGCGTTTCGTAAAGCGTGTCATCTGGCACAAGGGTGAAGAGACTGAGATGACATCTTTCACCACTCGTGTGAAGTCTGATGCAATGTATGACATCAATCAGTATCTTGCAAATGGTGCCACTGTAACCGACTTCAACCTGGAAGCATACCAGGGTTCTGACTACTCTCCTGTCTACTGCTGATGCCAGTTCAGGGAGTGGCACATTCCCACTCCCAAATCGGATCCATTCATTCTATAATAACTTCAGTTCAGACAAAGCAAATGACCGATCTTGAATTTTCTGGTGTTTATTTGACTGTTGAGGAGCACGGTTGTGTTTATACTGTTTGTACAGAAGGTGAGTTGTTCTGCGCTCCAATTCATCATGACAATACCATCAATCTGGAAGAGTTTGACTTTGTTGACTTTATGGCACTGATGGGAGATGAAGTTGATATGAAGGAACAGTTGGATGAGATTCAATTGACATTGTGTAAGATGATGCAAGCAGCAGGATTGTTTTATACAACTGTGCCTGTATGATCTCTCTACCAAACCCAACCAAAATGATTACTACCATGGAAACGTTTAAGGTGATTCTTTCACTTCAGTCCAATCCTGATAAGTTTACTTTCACTACTATTGAGGAGTGTATTGATATGGATGATTGTATTCAACATCTTCATCAAGAGTTTCCCCTACACAATATCGAATCCGTCCGCCGTATTCCCAACTGAATCATGACACTCACTCCAAACCAACTGCAGTTTTTCAAGGAGAATTATGCTTCTGTACTTGTTGATGAAATGGAAGAAGATGCCATTATTGAGTATGCAATTTTAAAGATTGCCGAAGAGATGAAAGAGATGACAGAAGAGGAAGTTTATGATAGTATTGTAGAGGTTTATGATAAAGAGACTGCAACTGATCAGTATCGCATTGCAAAACTTTATGATTCGAAGAATTGATTACTTCTTTCTCTTGTTGTTTTTTGTATTTGGAGTGAACATGGTATTCTTTGCCATTCGTTCCGAAGATTATGCGGATCGATTACAACGTGTCTGTATCACACTTCCACCAAATACTCATCTTGATTGCCCTATGACACATACATACGAATGAATACTTACGATTTCTCTGCCGGAAATGGCACTACTCTTCTGGGGTTACTTGGTATTATTAGCACTGGGATTATTCTGGTTACTGCTTTTCAACGCTTTTACAAATCACAAATCAAATGATGATTCATTTTACTGAGAAAGAATTACAAATCATTCGTGATGCAGTCGAAGCAGAAGGTTTCATTGTACCAGAAGATGAAATAAATGATTATGCTATGATTGTTGATAAGATAGATACAATGTTTGAGGAGACACATGTACGAAACAATAATGAATCTTAACTCCAATGAAATTAATATACTCTTATCTGCACTTCAAACATTAGAACTGAGTGAAGAGAATCGTATTGCCAAAGAACACGGATCAGTTCCAACTCTTTATAATAAACTTCATACTCATTTAGAAACCATCTCTTACAAGAACACTCAAAAGTATGATCATGAAGCATCTTACTGAAAAGGACAAGTTGATGTCTGCTCTTCTACAAATGGATAATGTTGTTCATTTGACAGAAGATAATGAATGGAAGAGTTATATACACAATCAACTCATATCAGTTAAATGTGAATTGGAACGACAGTACACAAATCTGACTGGTCATAAGTATGATGAGTATATGTATGACTATCATGCCCTCAATCTTGAAACCGGAGAAATGGAGTATTTTGTAGAATGAAGTATTTGTATATTATTGATTACTGGGTACCATTTCCACAATCAGAATATGGTGGAATGGTAACTCTTATTGCAGAGAATGATAATGATGCTTTTAATACTATTGTCAATGAAGAACAATTGAATAGTTATGAAGGATATACAAGTAAGATCATGGAAAAGATTCTTACTGCCCAAAAGTTTAAATTGTTAGAAGATTATCAGTCAGGTATTCTGGAGGTATTTACAACATGACAGAAGAAATTAAATTGTATCGTATTGAAGAGTTCTGTACTACTGGTTGGGAACTGATTGCAGATGATGCAGTCAAACTTACAAAGGAACAATGTGATCAACAATTGCAGGAATATTTAAATCTTGGTTATTCTCCAAAAAGAATGAGAGCAGTACTTGATAACTGATGACTTATGTACCACCGGAACAAGTTCCTCACATTGATCAAGATCAGCACTACGCGCCACAAGTAGATCATTATGTAAAGCACAAACATATGGAGGGTTGGATATACTTTGTTGATAAACATAAACAGTATCTAACTCTTGAGATTATGGTAAGAGAGAAGAGTGAAGAGAGTTTCAATGATGCAACGTTTCATCGGAATGAAAGATGTTTGGTTGTAGTGTATCCAGAGGATTGGAAAGACCTGGAATACGTTAAAAAGAGGTAAATTTGGTTAATTTTATATTTAAAAAGATATTTTAAATATGTTTTAGTGTTTTGTTTCGTTTTCCACAACCCTGTGGAAAAGTATTATAATAGTGTGGAAAACCTCTATTATCCTGTGGAAAAGTATCTTTTAATACTCATAAAGAACCTCATAAACCTCTCATAAAGCACCTCATTCTTATGCTTTATAAACCTCATTAAAACCTTCTGAAACCACCAGATCTTATGCTTTATATCTTATGAAAAGGTCCCTCCCTGATGCAAGTTTAGCGAGCGTATCATAAGACGCGCAGTTTGTCAAGTGCCGCGCCGCGAAAAATCATGAGACCCATACATTTTCTCGACGAGACTTATAAATAATGGTTATGGATCTCGACGAGACTCACACTTGACATCTCGACGAGATCATCATATACTTATAAAGTAAACACACATCTCGACGAGACTCTCATGTTCTACGACGATTACGATCTCGACTATACTCAGGCACAAGATCATACATATGATCTCGACGAGATGGGCGTACACTCATCATATAATATGCAAGATACATATGATCTCGACGAGGATTATGCACGAGATACATATGATTACAACGAGCTTGCATACAGGCATTATGCATGATAGAATACGCAAACATCGCATCTAGATACATGCTCATGCACACAAAGCGCCACGTACGCATTACTCTCGACGTTGAGTGTTATGATGACTTTCGCCCCGAAGATCTAGACTGGAATGATATTCTAGATCTCGAAGGTGATGAGCATGTTGATGTTAGCATCAAGGATTACTCAGACATCTTTTAAACTTCCAGTTCCCAGATTGGCACATGATCTTGAAGAGAGACTCATGAGATTGTGCCAATCTGGGAACTGCACACTATTTTCCCCATTTTCCCCGGTGATGGGTTATTGTTAGTTCGTGGTTGAGGAAAGGCACATTTTTCTCCCACAAATCGTTCACAATTTCTAACAATGAACTTCAGCACTTTCTCCGCACAAACTATCAACTTCGTCGATGATGTGATGGAGTTTGATTATCAACAACTCTGGATTAATTTGATGACCATTGGTGCAATCTGCGCGGTGATTATCGGAGCAGCATATCAACAACTGCGCCGTGTTAAGTTTTCCACACCTCATCAGATTGGCGACAAGTTCTACTTTGGTCTGAATCTTACCCGCAATTGTGACAACAATGATGAGCGCATGGGTGTGAGTTTTGGTGCATACTATGCGGGTGTTTATGGTAACCAACTGGTGTGGGGCAAAGTTAATGAGAATGGTGCGCTCTGATTCTTTATAGTAACCGTACCGATTCTCAATATACATCTCTTATTGAGAATCGGCGGCCGCCGCAAAGTATCACTAACTAAACGCACGGTTAGTGTTAGAAACTAGGCAGCCGCCCGACCAGTTGGGCAAGTGTCCACTATTCGCCCCAAACCCCCCGATTCTGTGCCATATTAGGTGCATGGAAAAAAACGCCTCTCAAATGTCTCTCTTCTCTCAAGGTTGGAAAGCAGAAGTTTACTTTGGCAGTGAATTGACTGCTCATCACCTTCCGACCCGTTCGGTTTATCGTTTCAAGGAAAACGACAATGTGATTCTCACTCACTCTGCAAAGTACACTGATGATGGTACTGTGGATGTGTTCGCAGTTGCTATTCGTACAGAGGTCAATCCTCGCCATTCAGTGACTGAAACTATTGAGGTTTTCGATAACTTCCTGGATGCGTATTACGCTGGTGTGAATTGTGTTAACAATCTGAACCTCGATCTCATCACTAACTGAAACCATGATGATCAAAATGACTCAAACTCAAGAAGATTTGTTCAACTCTGCTCTGGAATCTTTGCCATTGTTTGTTGAAATGTTTGATGCAGATTGGGAGATGGTTTGTGACTTTATGGAAGCACAATGTGGTGACCTTCCTGATGATGCATGGGACAAAGTTGAGGAGGTTCATGTTAACCTGAGTAGTCTCTGTTAGTAACACTAACCGTTCCGGTTCTCAATATACATCCACTATTGAGAATCGGCGGCTGCCGGTGGACGATCACCTAAGTGGCACACAAAATGGGCACAGGGTCCAAAATCGTTTATTGTATCTAAGTCCTCAGGAATTCGACAATGGAAGGTTACAACGGATGGGCAAACTGGGAAACCTGGAATGCTGCCCTTTGGATTCAAAATGATCGATTTCTCTACAACACTGCGAAAGCATGTGTGACTTTCCGCGAAGGATTAGAGACGCCTTGGGATAAGTTTGTCCGCTGTATGATGCACGGGCAAGTAGGTCGCTATCTTGAAAAAACTGGCGACGACGTTGCATGGAATGACCCTGCAATTGATGCTGATGAGATGAATGAAATGCTGTGGGAGTTGTGATAATTTAGTAACACTAACCTCTGCACATTCACACTTTAAAAAATGACTTTCTCTGAAATTTTGCTTGACACTGCTGATCAGAATGGTTGCATTTCGTATGCTGTCGCTGAGGCAGTTTCCCGCAATCATTATGTTTTGGATGACTTTGTGAAAGAGTATGGAATCCAACAGGATTGGAGCATGGGAGTGGATGCTGGTGAGTTTCTAGTTTGGTTAGGTTATTGATGTGTTAGTTTCTAACACTAACCGTTCCGGTTCTCAATATACATCCACTATTGAGAATCGGCGGCCGCGAGTGGACGATCCACCAACTGTCCACTAATCCGGCACCGGGACCCGATCCGGTGTATATTGATCAAGTCCTCAGGGATCAACCCCATGTTTCTCAATGTTATGGTCAAGTTTGACTCTGATGAGTTAAGCGAACCTCAATACATTGGACCCTTTTATGATGCCGAGGATGCGTATGATTACGCTGAAGAGATGAACTACAAACTGAGTTTATCTGGCATTCCCTCTTCTGTCGCTTGCTACTCTATCTGCATTTGATTCACATGTTTGATGAACTCTGGTCTGAGATTCAAGATGCTTCCGGTGAGATCTTCGATGTCATCGACTACAAGGAAGAATGGGAGAAAGATGATAACAAGTTCAACGTAGAAGATTACATCAACTCCAACATCGATTACTGATGGCATTCCTTTCCACCTTCGATCACACAAACACCATGACTGACACCACCATGAACTCAGAGAAACTTCAGCAACTGAAAGAGAACTATGCCAACATGATTGTTGACGGCATGGACCTGGACGATTTGTGTCAACTGGCATTTGATCTGTTGGTTAGCAACTTTGATGACATCAGTGAGCAACAACTTAAGGCAGAGATTGTGGACCTTTATGATGAGGAAATCCTGAATGATTTGATGCCTGAGTAATACTAACTGTGTCGCCCAGTTTCTAACACAAACTGGGCGGCTGCCCGACCAGTTGGGCAACTGTCCACCAAACCCCCACAAGGCACCGATCTGGTGTATATTACATAAGTCGTCGGGAGTTCAACCCAAATGTCTTTCACTGCCACTCACTCTCTGCAGGGCAATCACATCATCAAAGATGATGAAACTGGCAAGTGGTTTGTGTCTGCTGTTGAGAATCCTGCATTCCGGAGTGCAATCGAAGGTCTCTATGATTTCGTGGGAGAGATGGACGCCGACTGCGATATGGCATACGATTGGGTATGCGAACAGGCAGACATTTCTACCTTTGTTGCTGATAAGTGGGCATGGGATATGTTCTACCATGTGTGGGAACAATCCGCAGTCAATGGAGGTCACGAACAGATCGGTTGATGACAGTCGGGGGACTGTCCACCATTTCCCCCAAACCCCTCCCATCCGTTCTATAGTGACTTCAGTCACACAAACGACACCAAATGCGTAAGATCGAACAGCAAATGAACGATGCCATCACTAACAGCATCAACTGGCAATCTGGCAACACTGCTGTTACCTTCGACCCTGAAACTAACATTTCCACAGTGTATCTCCACGGTGGTAAGATTGCAGAAGTCGGTGACTTTGGCGTCCGCCTTTGGGACGGTGGACATCAATCAACCACCACCAAATCGCGTCTGAATGCGATTCTCTCAGAGCACGCAATCGCAGGAGAACATGTCTTTCAGAAGAACTTCGATTGGTTCATTCGTCTCTTCAATGGCACTGAGTTCTTTGTCACTGAGTTTCGTAACTCTATGAAACTGGGCACACTTTCCAACGATCTTCTGCTTGCCTGACGTTATCACTGAGGGGTGGGAAACTTCCCCTCTCTAATAACCTCAGCGGGGGTGATGCATCCCGCTCAAAACACATCACATTCCATCGCTTTATTATCAACATGATCTCCAACTTCACTTCTTCCGCTATCAACTCCATCGCTACCGAAGGTGATACCGTCACCATCGAATTCAACGGTGGTCGCCAATACGACTACAAGTCCGCTGATGTTAGCGGTTTCGTGAATGAACTGAATAACGTTATCAAGGCAGAGGAATCTGTCGGTCGTTTTGTGAACACCAGCATCCGCAATAAGGATCTGGAAACTATCAAGGTTGCTGCCTGATAGTATCAGTCAGGGGGAGACACATTCTCCCCCCAACTAACATTAACTCACTGTCCTTCATTAACATTTTTCTCATGTCCGTTGGTCTCATGATTGCACTCCTGTCTCAAGCAGAGAATGGTGAGCGACTGCTCTCCGTGTTGGATGCTATCACCACGACACCGATTGAGTTCTGAGAGACTCATGAGACTTGCCTGAGAGGGGTTGCAGGGGGCACCTGATTTGATAGGATAGGGGGACCAAACGGAAACCCGATGCGCTATCCAATCGACTGCAGCGACTCTCAGAGCGTTTGGACCCTCCGCTTGAACCCTATCACGGGAACGGCACGGGTCCGCTGGTTTAACACCCCTCTGACTGAGCACCGTCACACCCACGTCTCACGCCGCGCCATTCTGAAGATGCTTTGGTTCAGCGGCGACACCTCAAAGGGACAATGGGTGAACTGTCACGCTATCGGTCCCCGATATGTATGGTGACCCTGTAGAATTCTCTCAAGTCAAATGAACCCAAACCGACTCATGACCTCAACCCTGACCGCTTCCGACCGCAACGCTCTGGAGTTCTATCAGCAGAACGCCGCCTATGTTGCCGGGTATGGTCTGACCAATCTGGACCGCCCCGAGCGCCTGCTCTTTAAGAAGGGGCGGCAACTCATGGACGCCGCTCTTGCCGCTGCCATGGCGGTGCCCTCTAAGCGAGTGCCCTACTCTGAAGAGCAGACTGCTTTCATCGCCGACCGCTACCTTGCAACCGAAGGCGACCGCGATGCCGTCGTCTCTGCTTTCATGGCAGCATTCCCCGAGTCCGGGCATTCTGCCGATTCCATTGGGCAGAAGTTTTCCCGCTTCCGCGTCCTGGATCGTTCCTGCCCCGGCGACACTGAGTGGGAGATCGATCAGCAGGTGCTGCGGATCGCCCGCCAATATCCTGAGACCTTTGCTGCCTGATCAGCAGTCTCATTCGTTCGTTACAGCAGTCCGGGGGGGTTCGCCCCCCCGTATATTAAAATCCATGGGTCCCCAGAGTCTACAAAGTGTTACGATGTCGTCTAAGATCTCAAAGGAACACAAAATTCTCTAAGATCTCAAAGGAACACAAAATTCTCCAAGATCTCAAAGAAACACAAAATTCCACAACACAAAATCCTCTAAGATTTCAAAGGCACATAAAAAATTTTTTTGCTATATAAAAACAACAACTAGGTTTAATGGAGATGCAAAAAAATCGCGCAGAAAATTTTACGACTATAGAGATTGATCCAGTAAGTGGGGAGTATTTTTTAAAGATTCCCGAATGGATATGTGATGAAAAGGGGTGGTATGAAGGAACCGAAGTTAATATTGAAGTTGAGAATGACTGTATTATCATTACTGATATTACAGATTCTTGACAGAGTATACATAATGCAGTATGATTCGAAAGTAATTCAATTCTATTATGGCTAAAGGATTTACAGTAAAAGCAGCCGCTCCTACAGTGGCGAAACAAGAGCAAGAATGGGACTATGACAAGGCAAAAGAGATGCTTCGAGGAAAGAGTATTGTTTTTTGTCTTCCAGGGCGCGGAGTATCTTATACGTATTTGAAGAGTTTTGTACAACTTTGTTTTGATCTTGTACAGTGCGGGGCAAGCATTCAGATCTCGCAGGACTACTCCTCCATGGTCAACTTTGCAAGGTGCAAGTGTCTTGGAGCTAATGTACTGCGCGGACCGAATCAAATTCCCTGGGACGGTAAGTTAAAATATGATTATCAGTTATGGATTGATAGTGATATTGTTTTTAATACTGAGAAGTTTTATCAGTTAGTATTAATGGATAAGGACATTGCCGCTGGTTGGTATTGTACCGAAGATGGTCGCACAACATCAGTTGCTCATTGGTTGGAGGAGGATGACTTCCGTAACAATGGAGGTGTGATGAATCACGAAACCATCGAGAGCATCTCCAAGAGGCGCAAACCTTTTACTGTTGATTATACAGGATTTGGGTGGTTACTCATCAAGCACGGAGTCTTTGAGAATGAGGGTATGAAGTATCCATGGTTTGCTCCGAAGATGCAAGTTTTTGAGTCTGGAGAGGTTCAAGATATGTGTGGAGAGGATGTATCCTTCTGTTTGGATGCCATTGAAGCAGGATTTGAGATTTGGTGTGATCCTCGTGTTCGTGTGGGGCACGAAAAGACTCGCGTAATCTAATGAGTGAGCGTTATGATATTCTGTACAAAGGAGACAGAATATATAAAAACCTAGGTCAACTTGAATATTTTGAGGTAATGGAGGACCTTGCGGTAGAATACTATCAGACTGGTTCTCCGGATCCTTCGGAACTTGAAACTGAAATTTACAAGGAGTAAAAAAATTATGGCAAAAACTGGTTTTATGAGAAAGGGTAATTATGTCGAAGCCAAACCTAAAAAGTCTCGTCAAGGAAAAGGGAAGCACACAAAATTGTCCGCAAGTTCTCGTAACTCGGCTAAGAAAAAGTATCGGGGACAAGGTAAAGGTTAAATAAAATGTACCTAGAAGGAAATGAAGAATGGAATCAAATTCATCCTCATGACCTTTGGGTTTATAATAAATTAATTTTAAGTCGGGTTTTGGGATATAAATGTGGTCCTGTTGGAACACAAGTCCCCGAATCCGACTTTTATATTATCCGTCCTTGTATGAATCTTCTGGGTATGGGGCGATTTGCTCGTATTGAATATATTCATGACAATACTGATAACTATCATCCAGGTGAATTTTGGTGTGAATTATTTAATGGAGAACATATAAGTATTGATTATCAATACCAGAAGCAAAAATTGGCAGTAATAGGGACTCGTAATGAAGAAGACCCTATTTACAAGTGGAAAAAATGGCAAAAAATAGAAAGAGATATAGAATTTCCAAACATTTTAAAGAATTTACATGGTAATTATGAATGGATTAACTGCGAATTCATAGGAAACTGTCTTATAGAGGTTCATTTTAGGCAAAATCCAGACTTTAGATTTGGAAATGATGAGGCAATTCCGGTATGGGACAATGAAATTTCAAATGATATGAAAAATTACCAATATATAAGTGATTCTGATTATTATCGCAAAGGTTTTTGGATAAAATAAATAATTTTTAGGGATAGCAACCCCTTTAAAAGTTCTGATTTTCACAAATCAGGAGCTAAAATGTCGAATTTACCAGTCGATAGAAACAAAAACTACATGAGAGAGATGTGGGGAACCACAAAATTGGTTACAGATTATGATTCGTTGTCACCAAAACAGGTCTTGCAGGAAGTTATGCACGATGATTTAAAGAAAGAGTATCAAATACCAGAAAATCGTCTTTCAAGACCTTGTGGTGGTGCAAATGGGTTTGATGATTTTGTTGAAAGATGGCACGAATAGCTATAAATAAAGAAAAATCCCTTGTCTGATGGCAATAACTCGCATATCAAGAGCGTTTAAGGACATTAGTTTGTCCTTTGAACCTCATCCTATTACGAAAGACTTGCCAATTCTGAAAAATGAAAGAGCAATTAGTCGCTCAATTCGCAATATTGTAGAAACAATCCCGAATGAAAGATTTTTTAATCCAGATTTAGGATCAGAAGTTCGTTCAAGTTTGTTCGAATTTGCCGATTTTGGAACCGGGTCTATCATTCGGGATCAAATTTTAAATGCAATATCAAATTATGAACCAAGAGTTGAAGATGTTGATGTTTCTGTGGAAGTACTTCCAGATTCAAATGAATTTGAGGTTACAATAGTTTTTAATATTATTGGACAAGAGATTCCAACACAACAGTTTACGTTCATATTAGAGGCAACAAGATAAAATGCCTTTTACAAAGTTTACAAATCTAGATTTTGATCAGATAAAGACTTCAATAAAAGATTATCTCCGTGCAAATTCTACTTTCACGGATTTTGATTTTGAGGGTTCAAACTTTTCTGTTCTGATCGATACGTTAGCATATAATACTTACATTACTGCATTTAATTCGAATTTGGTCGTCAATGAATCATTTTTAGATTCGGCAACAGTTCGAGAGAATGTAGTATCTCTTGCAAGGAATATTGGATATGTTCCTTCATCAAGAACTTCATCCGAGGCAACCGTATCATTTACGGCAACAACAAGTGGAACTGATACATTAACTATACAAGCAGGTCTAGTTTGTATAGGTAATCTTAGAGAAAGTTCTTACGTTTTTTCTGTTCCTGAAAATATTACGGCAACAGTATCCAATGGGGTTGCAACATTTAATAATGTTAAAATCAAAGAAGGAACGTTTTTAAAGAAAACTTTTACAGTTGATGGATCTCTAGATCAAAGATTTGTATTAGATAATTCATTTATAGACACCTCAACAATTGTTGTTTATGTAAAGGGTCCGAATGATAGTGGAAATGGGAATAAGTATGATTTAATTGAAAATATTTTCCAAGTTAATTCAACATCAGAAACGTTTTTAATTCAAGAAGTTCAAGACGAAAAATATGAACTTCTTTTTGGTGATGGATATTTTGGTAAAAAATTAGAAAATGATTCGGTAATTACCGTCACTTATATTGTGACAAATGGAAAAGAAGGTAATGGTGCATCATCATTTTCTTTTGCCGGAGCATTCACTGATGATAATACTGCAACAGTCAGTGCTATAACAACTATTCAGAGTTCACAAAATGGTTCTGATATTGAATCTATAGATTCTATTCGCAATTTTGCTCCTCGTTTGTATGCTTCTCAATATAGAGCAGTAACTCCTGGAGACTATGAGACAATTATTAAATCAAAAATATTTCCAAACGCAGAATCCGTATCCGTAGTTGGTGGAGAGGAATTAGATCCACCTCAATTTGGAAAGGTAATTATAAGTATTAAACCAAAAGGTGGTACTTATGTTTCAGATTTTAATAAGCAGCAAATAAAAAATAAACTTAAATTATATTCGGTTTCCGGCATTGATGCGGATATCATCGATGCAAAAATACTTTATGTCGAATTAGATTCATCAATATATTATAACTCTTCTCAGGTAGGTAGTGTCGAAGATCTAAAATCTAGAGTTATTAATTCATTGACCGCATATTCAAGATCATCGGAATTAAATTCATTTGGTGGAAGATTTAGATATAGTAAAGTCCTTAGAACCATAGATGCAACAGATGCTGCTATAACATCAAATATTACGAAAGTAAGAATTCGAAGGGATTTGAAGGTTAAAGTCAATTCTCCAACGCAATATGAAATTTGTTTTGGAAATAAATTTCATGCAAATCCTGCCGGAAAAAATATTAAATCTACCGGATTTAAAGTTTTAGGAGAAACCAGTACAGTATACTTTACTGATACTCCAAATGAAGACCTCCGAACAGGCACAATTTCTATCGTAAAGGACGTAGAAACAATCTCTAATGCAGATGGTACTATATCTTCCTCAATACCAGTTGTGGTCCAGTCAGCGGGTACTGTGAACTATGTTACGGGAGAAATACTAATAGGAGCCGTAACCATTACATCTACATCTTTAACTGGTGATATTGTGGAGATACAAGCATTCCCAGAATCAAATGATATCATTGGTTTAAACGATTTGTATTTGTCCTTCAGCATTGGCAAAAGCAATATAAATATGGTAAAAGATGTTATTGCATCTGGTGATGATATATCAGGAACAGTATTTTCAAGAACTGATTATTATAGATCAAGCTATTCAAACGGGGAATTAAAGAGGATATAACATGATCGAAGCTGGTTTTGAATCTAGAATAAAGATTCAGCAAATAGTTGACAATCAACTCCCAGAATTTATTATAGATGAAAGTCCAAAAACTGCCGAATTTTTAAAGCAGTACTATATCTCTCAAGAATATCAAGGTGGCGTTGTCGATATTATTGACAATCTTGATCAATATTTAAAACTTGATAAGTTCAAACCAGAGGTTATAGTAGATAGTTCTACAACAACACAAGCAGTTCTTGTAGATGATAGTACGATTAGTGTTAGTAGCACAAAAGGATTTCCATCAAAATATGGTCTCATAAAAATTGATGACGAGATCATTACTTACACTGGATCAACTACAACAACTTTTACTGGTTGTGTTCGTGGTTTTAGTGGAATTACCAATTATCATCAAGAATTAAATCAAGAAGACCTCATATTTTCAACATCATCTGCGTCGTCTCATGATGCAAATTCTCCTGTTCAGAATTTAAGTTCCTTATTTTTGAAGGAATTTTATAAAAAAATTAAATATTCTTTAACACCGGGACTAGAAAATTTAAATTTCACTGAAAATTTAAACGTTGGCAACTTTATTAAAGAAGCTAGAACTTTTTATGAGTCTAAAGGAACAGAAGAGTCCTTTAGAATATTGTTTAATGTTCTTTATGGAGAAACTCCAAAGGTAGTTGATCTAGAAAAGTTTTTAAATAAACCATCTTCATCTACATACATCAGAAGAGATGTAGTAGTTGCGGAAGCAATATCAGGAAATCCCTTAAATCTTGCTGGGCAAACTATTATTAAAACAACAGATTCTGGCAGTACAGCACCAGTGTCTGAAGTTGAAATAATTAATAGAAAAGGAAAAACTTACTATAAACTTTTTCTTTTTGTCGGTTTTGATGATGCATTTCCAACAACTACTGGCACATTTAATATTACAGGTAGTAGCAGAAATATAAACGATATCCTGACTACAGATACTGTCATTACGGTAGATAGCACCATTGGTTTTCCAGAGTCCGGAACACTTTATGCAGGAAATAATCAAATAACTTATACAAGTAAGTCTATAAATCAATTTTTTGGATGTTCAAACATTACAGAATATGTTCCTACTGCATCTATAGTTCGTTCTAATGAAACATATTATGGGTATGAAAATGGAGACATTACAAAAAAAGTAGAGTTAAGATTAACTGGCGTTATATCTGAGTATAATTCAGGAAAAGAAGAGTCATCAGTATCAGTTAATGAAAAATTAAAGGTAAAAAATCTTGGAGAAATAATTGAAAATCCAATAGATAATAAAACTTATAAAGAGATATTTGCAAATAGTTGGATTTATAATACAAGTTCCAGGTATGAAATCAATAGTTTTTCATCTGGAGAAACATCTCAAGTAACTTTAAGTAGTGATATTGACAAATCAAGTTTAAAGGTAGGTGATGTAGTAGATATACTTTCAAGAAATTCTCAAAATAAAGAAGAAACTGATTTAGAAATCACATCGATTGCAGGAAGAACAATTTCTTTATCAAAGTCATTTGTACTTAAAAATGGTTTTAAGTATGATATTAGAAGAAAATTAAAGTCCTCTTCATCGAGAAATGTTAATTTAGAATTTAATTCTATAGTATCTGATATTCAAAATGTTTATAATGAAAATGATGAGTTTATGTATGTTGCATCAAATTCATTACCATCATATGAAATAACTAAAAATATTTTTAGTTATAATGCATCAGGAGTTGGTGGAAAAAATACAAATACTGATCTTTATTCAACGATTACTTTTTCGTCAAAAGTTTCATTCAAAACTGGATCGGAAGTCTATTACTCTGCAACTGGAAACGTAATTTCTGGATTGTCAGAAAGATCGTATTTTGTTGAGGTTTTATCCGACAATCTTTCAATAAGATTGCACGAGTCTAGATCCACATTAGGAACTTCTGGATACAAATATTTTGGTATATTGCCCCCAGGAACTCATAATTTTGTTCTCAAATCTCAAAAAGAAAAAGTTATATCAGCTCAAAAAATATTAAGGAAGTTTCCATTATCGGTCAATATGGGCGATGGAAAATCTGATTTAATAACTCCAGGTTCTATTGGAATGTTAGTCAATGGAGTCGAAATTACAAGCTATAAGACCGATAACAAAATTTATTATGGTCCTTTAGAGTCTGTTAATGTTTTATCTGGTGGATCTGGATACGATGTTATTAATCCTCCACTTCTTTCCGTCGATTCTGGTACTGCTCTTGTCCAACCTGCAATAAGAGGGTCTGTAGAAAAAATATTAGTAGAACCACAAGATTTTGATATTGATGTCATAGTCTCGGTTGTTTTAACAGGTGGTAATGGTAAAGGTGCATCTTTTGAACCTGTTATTAGAAAAAAACGTAGGGAAATAGAGTTTAATGCAGCACAATTATCTAATGGTGGAGGTGTTGATGTTACAAACGAAACTATAACATTTACAAAACCTCATGGTTTAGTTGATGGAGAGCCAATTACTTATCTTGCTAGAACTGGAGTTTCTGCTTTAGGTATAGGAACTTTTAATGGTTCGAATGATAGTACTGGAGAAACCCTTAGCAATAATGTAACTTATTACACTAAGTTTATAAGTGATAATACTATTCAACTTTACAAATCATTAGGTGATTATAAGTCTGGTATTAATACTGTAGGATTTACTTCTACTGGTACTTTGGGTATACAAAAGTTTGGAACTCAAGTAAAAAATACATTATCAGAAATTAGAGTTATTAATGGTGGAGAGGGATATGAAAATAGAAAAATTTATGTCGATCCATCAAATATTAGTCCAAAAAATAGAAAAAATTCAATAACTTTTAAAAATCATGGATTTAATAGTGGAGAGTTAGTATCATATACATATGAAACATCTGCTGTTACTGGTCTTTCTTCGGCAAATCAATATTATGTAACTAAAATTGACGATGATACTTTTAAAGTATCTGATGCTGGAATAGGTGGAACCATAAAAACAAATTATGATAGACAAAAATATGTCCGATTAGAATCTGGAGCAAGCGGATATCAAATTTTTAATTATCCAGATATTAGTCTTCAAGTAAATTATGGAGCGGTTGGATTAGGTAGCACGCAATTTAGAGGTTCAATCAGTGCTACACCTATCGTAAGAGGAAAAATTGTTTCTGCATTAGTATATGATCAAGGATCTGATTATGGATCTACTATTTTAAATTATAATAAAAAACCAACAATTGAAATAAAAAATGGAAAAGATTCTCAATTTATTCCCATTATTTCAAATGGCGGTATAGAAAGAGTATCTATTCAAAGTAAAGGTAGAGAATATTATTCAGTACCAGACATTATTGTCAGTGGAAATGGAACCGGAGCTGAGTTAAAACCAGTATTGGTCAATAATAAAATTGATAGTATTATTGTTGTTAATAGTGGTATAGGTTATTCAACATCAAATACAATAATTCAGGCAAAATCTGCAGGTAGTGGAGCATTACTTGATGCTAATATTCGTTCATTAAATGTAAATAATAATATTTTTTATAATGACGTTACAAGTACAGATGCTGAAGCAAATGAGATTATATCTTCTTCTTACAATAAACTTCAGTATTCTATTTGCGGATATGGAGATGTCATAAAAAATGAACTCGGAGATGTGGGAACAGACGCTTCTCCAGTTCATTCTCCAATTATTGGTTGGGCTTATGACGGTAATCCAATTTATGGTGCGTTTGGATATTCCAATCCAAAAGATATTAAATCAGATACTAAACGTTTGGTTTCAGGATATTCTAAGAGTTTAAGCAATATACCAAATAGACCTTCCGAATCTTCTACTGGTGAGGTTGGATTTTTTATAGAAGATTACAAGTTTACAAATATTGGTGATTTGGATGAATATAATGGTAGATATTGTGTAACACCCGAATTTCCCAATGGAACATATGCTTACTTTGCCACGGCAGTGGAAAATGCCGAAGGAGATAATGTAGGAGTATTTCCATACTTCATAGGAGATAGATATAGATCATCTTTTGTTAGTGAAAATAAAGATTTAAGTCAATCATTTGATTTTAATAATTCGAATTTAATTCGTAATACATTTCCGTATAAACTTTCTGCCGATAATGCTGAGAACGATTTTATTATTGAATCAAACGAAATTGTTAAGCAGAATATTAATGTAGAATCTGTTTCTAAGGGATCTATTGAAAATTTTAATATTATAAACTCAGGAGACAATTATAAAGTTGGCGATACTCTTCAATTTAACGAATCTGAAACAGGGGGTAGCGGTTTAATAGCACAAGTAGGTAGAATTGGTGGAAAACAAATTGAATCAATTGAAACAACGACTTTACCATACAATGATTCAATTTTTGTTTGGAACGATAAAGATAGTGTAAAGGTAAAAGTATCTCCAAGACATTCTTTAGATAATTTAGACTATGTAACTATTTCTGGATTTTCAACTACTTTGACAGAGTTGTTAGGAACACATCAAATAGGAGTAACATCTTATACGACTGTTCTCAATAAAGAAATTCCTGCTGCAGGAGTAGTAACTGATATTTACGTTTCAAGAATACCAAATAATGTTTCTATTGGAAGTAGTATTGAAATTGGATCAGATACTTTTACGTTATTGAATATTTTTAGAAATCAAGGTGTTTTAAGAGTTGATAGAGGGTCTGTCGGATCTGCTCATAGTGCATCTACAACAGTTAATTTTATTCCAGATTCATTTACAATTAGTAAGTCATTACAATATTTTGATTCAAAAGAAAACGACTTAGTATATCTCAACCCTAATCAATCTGTTGGTGTTGGAACAACAGCAGGAATTGGAGTTGCTGTAACTTACAATGTTGGCAACCAAACTAATAATATTATTTCCATACCTACTCAATCTATTTTCCTACCCGGACATCCATTTAAAACAAATCAACAAGTAACTTTAACAAAGCCTACAGGATCATCTTCTATTTCTGTAGCAAATACTTCTGCAAGTTCTCCATTTGATTTGCCAGATGGAGATTCTCAAAATGTTTATATTATAAAAAAATCTCCTGATCATATTGGAATCGTTACTGAAGTTGGTTTAACTACAACTACTAATGGGTTATTCTTTATTAATAATGGAGATAATAACTACAAATATTCTTTAGAATCTAATTTTACTCAAATAACTGCAGATATAAAAAGAATTAGATCTCAAGTTTCTGTTTCAACCTCTCATGGTCTTACAAATGGGGACTCTATTAATCTAAGTGTTCAACCAAATCTTAATGTTGGTATTGGGACTAGCACATCTGTTGCAATAACTTTAGATGTTACACATAACTTACCCAGCATAAGAACTTATTTTAATCCAGGTGTTAGTGTTGATACTAGTAATGATGAAATAACAATATCTTCGCATGGATATAAAACTGGTGATAAAGTATATTATTCTTATACAACCGGCGGAAGTATTGTTGATACTAATATTGGATCTTACTATATTTACAAAATTGATGATAACACATTTAAACTATGCGAAACCTACTTAGATTCTACCAAAAATCCCCCAATAGTTAGTTCATTAACTAGTAGTGGTGATTCTACAAGTAATTTCCGTTTAATATCTCCCCAAATAGAAGTAATAAAAGGAAATAATTTAGTTTTTGATACTTCAGACTCTAGTTTGTCTGGATATAACTTAAAGGTTTTTTATGATAATGAATTTAAAGATGAATTTATTTCTACCGGTTCAACAGATACTTTCAATGTAATTGCATCAGGAACTCCAGGAAGTGTAGGGTCTGCTTTAACAGTTTATCATGATGAGAATATTCCTACTAAACTTTATTATAACTTAGAGAAATCTGGATATATTAGCACTGCTGATAAAGAAATAAAAAATTATAATGAAATACTATTTGTTGATAGTGTTTATTCTGGAACATATAATATTTCCGGATCTGGAACAACAACCTTTAATATTGTATTAGATAAGGAACCAGAAAAAGTTTCATATGCAAAAACAGAGTGTGATGTATTAAAGTACACTACAAATTCATCATCTGCTTCAGGAAGTGTTTCTGACATCAGAACTATATCACCAGGATTGAATTATAAAAAGATTCCCGATTTTGTTAATATTGAATCTCAGTCAGGAACAGAAGCATATGTTGTTGTCAAATCAGATACTATAGGAAAGGTAAATCAAGTAAAAATTATTAATCAGGGATTTGAATATTCTTCTGATAAAACTTTAAGACCAGAAGCGTCTATTGATAAGTTAATAACATTAGATAATTCATATACTATCAGTTCTATTAATGTAACTAATGGAGGTAAAAATTACTTATCAACTCCAGATTTAATTGTTATTGATGGAGATACTGGTAAAGTTAATGATTCTGGGTTATTGCGTGCAAATCTTTCAGGAAACTCAATAATATCAGTTTCGAATGTTGTTTCATCAAAGGGATTAACTTCAAATACTATTGTTAGAGCAATCAATAATACAAATGGTATTGGAATTAATACTTTCTATGCATCATCTTCTGGTATTGTAACTTGTATTCTTACGACTCCAGCTACTGGTTTTGGTGAAGAACCATTCTCTACCGGAGACAAAATATTTGTAGAAGGTCTTGAAAAGAGCAGTTCTGATGGTGATGGATTTAATTCCTCAGATTATGGATATAATTTCTTTACAGTTTCTTCCTATACTAATAGCGGAGTTGGAGTAAATGCAGAACTTGAGTTTGATATTTCAGGTTTAACAACAAATCCAGGTATAGGGCAAACCGTACAAAATGTATATGCTTCGATAGTAAACTTTAATAATTATCCCAAGTTCAATGTTTCCTTAGACTATGCTCAATTTATTATTGGCGAATCTTTAGAAGTTAAAACTAATGTTGGGTTTGTTGAAGTGGATTTGAGAGTTTCCGAATCTAATAAAAACTCCATCAAAGTCAGTGGAGATTACAAAATTAAGAAAGATGATATTATAAGAGGAAGAGAATCTTATACTACAGCAACAATTAATACCATTAAAGAGTCTGTTGGTAGATTTGAAGTTGATTATTTTACCAGACAAGATATTGGATGGTCTGATGATATTGGAAAATTAAATCAAGATACTCAAGTCATTCCAAATAATGATTACTATCAAAATCTATCCTATACTGTAAAGAGTAGACAAAAATGGGAAGATATTGTAAGTCCAGTAAATAAACTTCTCCATACTAGTGGTCTTAAGAATTTTGCGGATACTGAGATAATTAAAAACGTTGAGAGTGGAATAACAACCTCCGTAAGTGCTTCAATAACATTAGTTGATTTGATAAATCAAAATAGAGTAGATACTATCAATAATTTTGATTTTGTTTATGATGTAGACACCATTACTGGTGGATCTAGATATTTAAAATTTAAAAATAAGAGACTATCCGATTACATATATTGCAAAACAAATAGAGTTTTACAAATTGATGATATAAGTAACTTATTTGCAAATAGTGAACAGTCACAGGAATTATCTTCAGCGGTTGATGACTTACAAACATCAAGAAAGTATAATAGATATTTAATTCAAATTACTAGTGATGATTACTCTGAAGTTCAATTTGATGAAATTATTGTCCTAAATGATGATGATGGAAATACATTTACCTTTGAAAAAGGTTCTATATCTAATGTTGGATTAACAACATCGGATCACACTAAAATAGGTGATATTTCTATTGAAGATAAGAATGACATAAAAGTTTTAAAATTTAGTCCAAATAATCCTTACAGCACTGATTATAATATTAAATATTTGAATTCATATTTTACAAGTTTTTCTTCTGGTATCGGAACAGAGTCATTTGGATTTATTGATTTAACATCTTCGGCAAAGATTGTTGGATCTGGAAATACCTCCACATTAATTGGAATTTCAACTTCTAAAATTGAATCAATACATTCACAAATTCATATTATTGATAACACAAACAATAATATGAATTATGTTGAATTGTTTGTTGATCATGATGGTACAAATACTAATATTTCCGAACTTTATTTTGATACTAATGAAGATGAATTAAGTTCCAACTTTATTGGTTCTTTTGGAGCTTCAATAAGTGGTGGAATTTTAAGTATTGAATATACAAATACAACTGACAACTCAATCATAGTTAGATCTAGAAATGTTGGATTCGGAACTACGGCATCTGGAATTGGTACATATAGATTCAAATCTACTGGTCAACCAGATGAGTCTGAAAAAACAGTTATCTATGATGCATTATATTCAAATATTTCCGCTGCCTCTACAATTAAATCATTTGATGTAAATACATTTACCTCCCTCAAATCAACCGTAAAGGTTGGTGTTGGAACTACAAGTGCATTACACCAAGTGATGTTAATTTCGGATAGAACCAATGTTGTTACTATCCAACACCCATTTTTATCAATAGGAAGCACAAGCGGAATAGGGACATTCGGTGGAGATATAACTGGATCAGTAGTATCTCTAAAGTTTTATCCAGATCCAGAATTTTCTGGAAATCTTGAAATTTTAACATATAACGAACTATTTTATTCAGAAATAGATCAGATAAATGTTCCAAACACATTACAATACAATAATAATGCAGAGTCTGTCAATGTAAATCAATACCTTTCGGGTTTGGATAGAACTATTTTTGATTTAAATTATCAAAATACTCCAATCTTTACAAAATCCTTTGATCCAAACAATGCTTCTCAATTGAATTTGTCTACAGGAGAGTTTAATATACCGAATCATTTCTTCCAAACAAATGAAGAATTGATTTATAGACCAAAATCAACTTTTGTTGGTGTAGGTTCAACACCTATGCAGTATGAATCTGCAACTGGAATAGGGTCATTGCCATCAAGAGTATTTGCTATTAAATCCAACAATAATACATTTAGCATCTCAACAGAAAGAGCAGGAACAGCGGTTACTTTTGTTTCTCCTGGTGAGGGCAATGCTCATGAGTTTGAAATGGTAAAGAAAAATGAAAAAGTAATTATTTCTATTGACAATGTTGTTCAACCTCCATTATCATATTCATTGTTACAATACAATGTAGATAATAATGGTAATAATATTGGATTTACTACCAATATTATTCCTCTGAGTGGAATTTCATCAATTGTTCCTAATGACGTTTTAAAAATTGGTGATGAGTACATGAAAGTATCTAATGTTGGTTTTGGAACCTCAATCTCAGGACCAATATCATTTGGAGGAACTTTCCCACTTGTTCAAGTTGAGAGAGAGTTTGTTGGTACTTCTGCCTCAACATATTCTGACGCAACAACGGTTTCTCTGTATAGAGGTGCGTTTAATATTGCAGGAAACAAAATTCACTTTACAGCACCTCCTACTGGAGTTTTGGAAAATAGATCTGAAGAAGATGATAATAATCTTCCAGATGCAAGATCTTCTTTTGGAGGCAGAGTCTTCTTAAAACAAGATTATACTACAAATAAAATTTATGACAATATTTCAGAAAACTTTACTGGAATTGGACAAACATATCAACTGACAGTTGGTGGAATTAATACAACTGGATTGGGTTCTACGGGAGGAAGTGGAATTGTATTAATTAATGGTATTTTCCAATCTCCAACAACAGAAAATAATCCATCAAATAATTTCTTAATAGAAGAAGATACCGTTGCCGGTATTAGTTCTATTGTATTCTCAGGAATAACTTCAACAGATGGCTCTAAAATAATTTCTGAGTCTGATGTCAACCAGAATCAACTTCCTAGAGGTGGCATGATTGTCTCTCTTGGTTCTACTCCTGGTTTGGGTTATGCACCTCTTGTAGGAGCTTCTGTAACGGCTATAATTGCCGGAGGATCAATTACTTCTATTGGTATCGGTACAACTGGAAATTGGGGATCTGGATATAGAGAACCCGTTTCTATTGCAATTACAGATTCTAGTGGTGGTTCAGGAGCAGATATTAGTGTTATTGTTGGAGCAGGTGGAACACTATCATTTAATGTTTCTAATGGTGGAAGCGGATATGATGAATCTACGACAATAGTTGAATTACCTTCTCCATCTTATGAAAATTTATCAGTTATTGGAGTTTCTAGACTTGGTATTGGAACAACAACAGAAACTGGAACCGGATTGTTGTTGAATATTGAAATTGGAGCAAGTCAAACTACAGGCATTGGTTCAACATTGTTCCAGGTAAGCGAATTTAGCGTTGTTAGAAGTGGTTATGGATTTAAACCTGGAGATGTTATCACTGCTGTAGGTCTTGTGACTGATTATGGGTTGTCAGAACCACTGGAGCAATTCCAATTAACTGTCTTAGATACCTTTACAGATCAATTCTCTTCATGGGAATTTGGAACATTAGATTACATCGATTCTATAAAACAGTATCAGGATGGGATTCAAAAGAGATTCTCATTGTTCTATAATAATCAATTACTGAGTTTCGAAAAAAATACATCAAATGATGATTCCCAATTCATTGATATGGATTCCTTGTTAATAATTTTTATTAATGGAATTCTTCAACAACCAAAAGAATCATATCAGTTTGAAGGAGGAACATCATTTGTATTTACAGATGCTCCAAAACCAGAAGATGATGTTGCAATTTATTTCTATAGAGGAAGTTACTCAGACAGTTTCATCGTAGATGAAGAAGAAACTATAAAGATTGGGGATAGTGTTCAAGTATTTGATAACATTAATATTGAGGACACTAAGACTCAAGAAATTAGAACAGTTTCAGACATTGCATATTCTGATAAAATTCAGACAAATCTTTATAGGGGAGTTGGAATTGATGAAGTAAATGACAAACCACTATATTGGACTAAACAAAAAGTAGATAAAATTATTGATGGATACCCGGTTTACAAAACAAGAAATTCGATCGAACCTCAGGTGTATCCTACTGCTAAGATTATTAAGGATGTAACAACAACAGATTCCACCATATTTGTAGACAATTCCCAGTTCTTTGAATATGATACTCCAACATCATTTGATGGGTTAATCGTTTCCGGAGTATCTGATCCAGTATCAGCTGCGGTAACAGCAGTCGTTTCTGCTGCGGGAACTATTCAATCACTTTCAATAGAAAGTGGCGGAAGCGGTTATACTGGTTCTTCAGTTGTTGCTAAGATATCTGCCCCACAAAGAGTTGGTGTTGGTATTGGAACAACTGCTACTGCTACTATTACTGTCTCAAATGGTTCCCTAACTACTCCAGTAACTATTACAAATCCTGGTTTTGGATATACTCAAACAAAACCACCACAAGTTATCATTGCTCTCCCAGAAATAGTTTCTGAAGAGATAACAAATATTCAAACTGTTCAGGGAGCAGATGGAAATATTACTGGTATTGGAACAACAGTTGGAATTGGAACAGATTTGGCATTATATTTTAATATAACTACTGGCGATTTGCAAACTGGATATTACATTTATGTTTCAGATACTATTGTTGGAAATGGAGTAACCTCTATTATCGATACTGATGATGATATAGTTGGCATTGGAACAACATGTGTAGATAACATCTATCGAATTAGTGGATTGGATGCAGGAGCGGGTATTGTTACTTGCAATATACATTCTCAAACAAATGTTGTTGGAATAGCAACCACTACTGGAAACTATGTTGGAAAATTCTCTTGGGGAAGATTATCCAACTTAACTAGAGGAGCATCTCCAATATCAATAGGAGTTTCTGCATATGAAGTTTCTTCAGGATTGACAACATTCCCAACAATTCAAAGAAGAGGAGAAGGATTAAGAAACATAGGTCCTATTTCATAATATAAATATAGAAAAAACAATATTCACATGCCTGCTCTTGTAACGGATCAATTTAGAATATTAAATACCACAAGTTTTGTAGATTCTGTCAATGATTCTTCAAATTCATATTATGTTTTTGTTGGATTAACAAATCCAACATCTAGTGGGTATGGTAGAGATAGTAACTGGGATACAACAACTCCAAATCCAGTTGATAATATTGATAGATTAAATCATTATGAATCTACGATGCTTTTTGGAAAAAAAATTACGACTGCCAATATTAGAAGAGTAATACGGAGAATTAATTGGACTTCGGGACTAACTTATGAGATGTATAGGTCAGATTATAGTATTCTTAATCCATCTCCAATCTCTAACTCTTTGAGACTATATGATGCTGATTATTATGTGGTTAATTCCGATTATAGGGTTTATATTTGTATTGATAATGGATCATCTGGAATAAGCACAAATGGTACTGCATCTACAGTAGAGCCATCTTTTACTGATTTGGAACCAACCAAATTGAGTGATGGATATACTTGGAAATATTTGTATTCTATTTCTCCAAGTGATATTGTAAAGTTTGATACTACAGAATATATTACAGTTCCAAATAATTGGGATACATCAACAGATCCTCAAATCTCAGCAATTAGAACAAATGGCAATTCTGATGTAAATGAAAATCAAATTAAAAAAGTTTACATCCAAAATCAAGGAAAGGGATATTCCATAAGTGATGGCGATACAGCAAAAATAGTTGGCGATGGAACTGGTGGAGAAGTTTCTTTAAGTGTTGATAATAATAAAATTACTAATGTTACAGTAATTTCTGGTGGAAGGGGATATACTTATGGAATGATAAATTTGGGAACAGATCCAAATAATCTGCCAGAAATTAATGCAGAATTAATCCCAATTATCCCTCCGTCAAAAGGGCATGGTTTTGATATCTATGAGGAACTTGGAGCAGATAAAGTTTTAATTTATGCAAGATTTGATGACTCGACAAAAGATTTTCCAATAGATACTAAATTTGCTCAAATTGGAATTGTTAAGAATCCAACAGTTTTCGATTCAACGGGCATTAATACTACAGTTTACTCTACCAATGAGTTTTCTGCACTCTATGCTATGAAGGTTAATGTTTCTAGTGGTTCGCTGTCTCCCGGAGACAAAATACAACAAACTTCTGATGGGAAAACTGCCTTAGCATATGTTGCTTCGTATGATATTTTGGATGAACAAGGAAATACTGCAGTAATTAAATATTATCAAGATAGATCACTATTTTATAATCAATCTACCTATGGTCATATAGATTTTACTAATATTGGAACTTATTATGATACTAATGGGACTATTTTAAAGTTTAAAGGTGATTCTGGCAACATCACAAAAACTGGGGGAGGATTCAGTGGAACTATTGACACCGGATTTGGAGGAATAACTACAACTATCTCAAATAAAGTTATTAATTTGGGAGTAGTGTTTAATGGAGGTCTTGCTAATCCCGAGATAAATAGTAAGTCTGGAGATGTAATTTATATTGACAATAGAAAAACTGTTGAAAGAAACAGTAGACAAAAAGAAGACGTTAAAATTATCCTGGAATTTTAAAAAATGGCTCAAAAAACTAATTTAAATGTAAGTCCATATTATGATGACTTTTTAGAATCCGGTGTAGGTGCTAAAGATAAAAATTACTATAAAGTATTATTCAATCCAGGAAAGCCAATACAAGCTCGTGAATTAAATACTTTACAATCTATATTGCAAGACCAAGTAGAGAAATTTGGAAGTCACGTCTTTAAAGAAGGTTCGCTAGTTATTCCAGGTAGTACAACCTTTGACAATAATTTATATGCAGTTAAGTTAAACTTAACTCAATTCGGAGTTAGCATATCTACTTATTTGTCTCAACTTGTTGGGAAAACAATTGTTGGACAAAATTCTGGAGTTAGTGCATCAGTGCAACTTGCACAACTTCCAAATTCTGAAGTAGAATATCCAACCTTATACGTTAAATATCTTAATTCTGATTCAAATTATGAGTTCAATCCTTTTCAGGATAATGAACCTCTTTCGGCGTCTGAAAATATTACATATTCAACTACAACAATTAACGCTGATACAACTTTTGCGACAACTATTTCTTCTGATGCAACAAAAATTGGTTCTTCAGCGTCAATTAATGAGGGAGTTTATTTTGTTAGAGGGGCATTCGTTAGAGTTCCAAAGCAGACTATAATTTTAGATTATTATACAAATAGTCCTTCATATAGGGTCGGTTTACAAGTCAATGAAGAAATTATAACTGCTAAGGACGACTCATCTCTTTATGATAATGCAAAGGGATTTACAAATTTTGCTGCTCCTGGAGCAGATAGATTTAAGATATCTTTAGTTCTTACAAAGAAATTGTTGTCAGATACTAATGATACTGATTTCATTGAGATTTTACGAGTTAAAGATGGTGCAATCAAAAAGTTAGATATTAAATCTAACTATAACATAATTAAAGATTATTTGGCACAAAGAACATATGATGAATCTGGAGATTATACAACAACCCCATTTGAAATAAAAATAAAAAATTCTTTAAATGATAGATTAGGTAATGATGGTGTCTTCTTTGATACTGAAAAAACAGATAAAGGCAATATCCCATCGGATAATTTATTGAGTATTAAATTATCTCCAGGCAAAGCTTATGTTAGAGGATATGATATAGAAAAAACTGGTATAGAAATCATTGATGTTGAGAAGCCAAGAACCACGGAAACGGTCTCTATTTCAAATGTTCCATTTGAAATGGGTAACCTGTTAAGAGTAAACAATGTAACAGGATCTCCAAAACAAAATAATGTCGTATATCTCCAATCAGAAAGAAAGAATAGTACTGAGACCGCAGCAGGAGTTACTATTGGAGATGCTCAGGTATATACATTCAATTTAACAGATGCTGCATATCAGAATCCATCCACTAATTGGGATTTGTATCTATATGATGTACAAACATATACAGAGTTAACTTTAAATCAAAGCGTTAGTTCAACAGATGTTCCCCAGTCATCTTACATAAAAGGTAAGAGTAGTGGAGCGAGTGGATATGCAGTTTCCGCTGGGTCTGACACTGAGATTATACAAATTAAACAAACCTCAGGAACTTTTTCTGCTGGTGAGAAGATTTTAATTAATGGTTCAGAATTGGTTTCTAGAACTATTAAGACTGTCAGATCTTATCAAACTTCGGATATTAAATCTGTTCATCAATCAACTTCAATCTCTGGGTTTCAAACCGCATTCTTAGCAGATACTCAACTCGATAGAATATCGAGACCAGGTATCATTAAAATTACTACAGGAGGAACTGCAACTATTGGATCCCCTGCTTCATTCAGTGGAATTAAAACTGGGGATATTATCAGATATCAAATAGATGATAGTACTGAAACATATAATAAGGTATCTTCCATTGATCCATCACTACTTTCAATGGAATTAAGCGAGATTGCTAATGTCAGTGGTGTTTGCAGTGGAACTTATCCAGGAAGTAATTTCTCTGGTTCTTATTCTTTAGGTGTTCCAAAAATTAGAAACGAGGAAGATGGATATCTGTATGCCCAAATTGAAGATTCAAATGTATCTTCAGTAAATTTAAGTTCTTCTGTAATTTCATTTACGGCAGACTCTAATACAACTTTTACTCCTTCATCAGGAACTCTAACCGTAAATAGAGGCAACTTCACATTAGGTGTAAACTCAATAACCGCTCAGTTTGAGCAATTTGATGAAGAAAGATATTCTATTTCATATAGTGATGGAACAATTGATGATTTAACTCCAGACAAATTTAGTTTAAGTAATAATGAAGTAACTTTTACTGGTCTTGACAATAAAGAAATTTCTAATATAAAAGCAACTTTTGTAAAGAACGGTATTCAGAGTAAGGCAAAGCAGTATAATAGAAGCAAAATAGTTAATGTAGTTCTTTCTAAAAATCCACAATCTGGTTCTAGTGCTAATAGTTCAATTAATGATGGTCTGACTTACAATAATCAGGCATATGGTTTAAGAGTTCAAGATGATGAAATAAGTTTAAATTATCCAGATGTAGGAAAAGTTTTAGCAGTTCTTGAATCTTTAGATAATAATTTGCCAGTATTGGATCAAATAACATTTAGTTCTTTGGCAAATGTAGATACAAATGCAATTATCGGAGAAAATATTATTGGGAGGTCAACCAATACTGTCGCCAGAGTGGTAACAAAGACTTCTACAGATACTCTTGGTATCGTATATTTGAATAATAATAGATTTTCTACAAATGAATCTGTAATATTTGAAGATTCTAATATTAAAACAGAAATACAAACAATTGTATCTGGACAATATAGAAATATTACCGATAAATTTGCATTAAATAAAGGTCAAAATGATCAATTCTACGATTATTCTCGTCTTGTAAGAAAGAGAGGTCAAGATTCTCCATCAAGAAAACTTTCAATTATATTTGATTATTATTCGATTCCTTCTGGAGATACTGGAGATTTATTCACAGTAAATAGTTATTCGCAAGAAAGATTTTTATCAGATATTCCTAATATTGGAAGATCTGCTGTAAGAGCGTCTGACACACTCGACTTTAGACCAAGAGTATCTCCATTTACAGGAACAACAAGTTCTCCTTTCTATGGAACTCCAAATAGATTTGCTAACTCTCTGAACTTTATAGTTTCGCCAAACGAAAGTGCTTTAATTGGATATGACTTTTATTTACCAAGAATCGATAGATTGTTCTTAGATAAGACTGGAACACTCAATATTGTTAAGGGAATTCCTTCAGTAAATCCAAAACCACCAGCAAGTCTAGATGATGCAATGGAACTTGCAAGCATCAGATTACCAGCATATCTTTATGATACAAATGATGTTGAAATAACATTAGTTGATAACAAAAGATATACTATGCGTGATATTGGAAAAATCGAAGATCGTGTAGAAACTCTTGAGAGAGTTACTTCATTATCATTGTTAGAGTTAAATACAAAAACTTTACAGATCAGAGATGCTCAGGGTCTTGATAGATTCAAGAGTGGATTTTTTGTAGATGATTTTAAGAATTATGACTTGATAAATGTTGGCGTTTCTGATATAGAAATTAATTCTGAAAATAATGAGTTAACAACTCCATTGACTAGAAATAGTCTTGAAATGAAGCTTGTCACTCAAGAAAATATTTCTGATGAAAACTTAGATTATGCCAATAATTACACCTTAATTGACAATAACGTACAAAAAACAGGAGAAGCAGTTACTTTAAAATATGAAAGCGTTGACTGGATAAGTCAAAATTTTGCAACTAAAGTGGAAAATGTCAATCCTTTCCATGTCATCCTTTATACAGGAAATATCAAATTAAGTCCCGAAAGAGATAGTTGGGTTAGACCAATCAGACTTGCCGATCAAATTATTAGTCGAACTAATACATTTTTTGGAGGTTCATGGGGAGTTAGTACATTCCAGTGGGGATTTGATCGAGTAGTTGCTTCTGGAAGTGAAACTTACATGAGATCCAGAAATACAGGATTCTCTGTTGTTAATCTAAAACCATTAACAAGGTATTATCAATTTTTGGATGGAAATAGTGGAGTTGATTACATTCCCAAATTAATCGAAATCGCAACAGATTCTACTTTAGAAAACTATGGTGCATCTGGAGCATTTACTGTAGGAGAAACTGTAGTTGGTTCTTTTGATGGACAAAGATTAATAACTTTTAGAGTTGCACAATCGAATCATAAAGAAGGACCATTTAACAATCCATCTATAAAATATACTACAAATCCATATTCAACAAATGAAAATATTCCTGAAGCGTATAGTGCATCATCAAAAACTTTAAATGTTGATATTGCCGGTCTATCTGCTCAAGCACAAGGTTTATATAATGGATATCTTGTACAGGGTATGCAATTAGTTGGACAAACTAGTGGAACCGTAGCTTATGTAAAGAATCTAAGATTAATTAGTGATATAAATGGATTCTTATCCGGTTCATTCTATTTGAAAAATCCTCTTACAAGTCCACCACCATCAGTTAGAATTGAAACCGGATCCAAAGTTTATAAATTAACATCTAGTCCCACAAATGAAACTCCTCTTCCAGGAAGTAAATTAATTTCTTCTGGAGAATCCTTGTATACTTCTACAGGAATTTGGCAAGCATGGCAAAGACTTACAATAAGAACTACGAATATAAGCATTCGTGTTGATTACAGCGATCCTTTGGCACAATCATTTACCGTTGGTGGGAGTATCGAAGATGTTCAAGCACCAAATATTGCAATCAGAAGTGATGATGCATATGGAGCCTATTTAACAGCAGTTGATGTATTCTTTGGAAATAAAGATTCAGGAAATGCTACAGTCAGTCTTGAAATAAGAAAGGTTGAACTTGGGACACCAACAAACAATAGAATTGGAAATAGGGTAACTTTAAATCCTGATCAAGTATTTACATCTAGAGATGCTTCTATCCCAACAACCTTTACTTTTGATTATCCAATTCCTCTCGAACCAAATTCAGAATATGCATTAGTTCTTCTTGCACCGCAATCAGACCAATATGAAGTTTGGATTGCTGAAATGGGAGAAAAAACTATTGAAACCAGAGATCTTCCCGATTCTCAGGCAATTAAATATGGAAGACAGTTTGCTATCGGAAGTCTTTTCAAGTCCCAAAATGGATCTATATGGACTGCAAATCAATATCAAGATATGAAGTTTAAACTTCATAAAGCAAACTTCACTTCATCAAGCGGCAGCGTATTATTCCACAATCCATCTTTAGATGTAAGTAATGGATATATTCAATCTCTCAATTCAAATCCACTGACTATTGTTCCAAGAGAGGTTAAACTTGGCATTACTACTTTAACAGATGATTCTCTTATTGGTATTCTCACAGAAGGAAGAAAAATTTCAACACAATTGAGACCATATACTTATGGAACTATTGTTGGAACAGGTGCTTCCGTAGTTACTGTTGGAATTACTACAGGTGGATTTAATTATGTAACTGATAGCGACAATGAGTGCTCTACTTTTGCAATTACTGGAAACGGAAGCGGTCTTACCTTAGATGTTGAAGCAAATGCAGGAATTATTAACAGCGTAACTCCAGTAAATTATGGGAGCGGATATAATGTTGGCGATGTTGTTGGCATTGTAACTTCTGATATGTCTTCCGGTACTGGTAGAGATGCTCAAATAACAATTACTGGAATTGGAACAGGAGCAAATACTTTATTCGTATCAAATGTTCAGGGAGACTCTTTTGCTGGAGCGGCTGCAACTTTAACATACTATGATAATAGCGGAGTAGTACAAGTTGCCACAGCAACAACTGTAAATACATCAACACCTACCGGTGGAATTTATTCTGGAAATTATTTCAAAGTTGACCATTATCATCATGGAATGTATTCAGATTTAAATAAAGTAGTTATTTCGAATGTCATTAGTGACATTAAACCAACAACATTGGCAAACCGATTAACAACTAGCGAAACTTCTATACTCGTTGCTTCTGCAAGTGATTTTGAAACTTTTGAAGGTTTGGTAGTTGATGGCAACAATCCAGGATATTTGAAAATTAAAGATGAAATTATTAAGTATACATCAGTTGTTGATAATACAATTTCAGGTTTGACAAGAGGTATAGATTCAACTATTCAACTAGATTATGATTTGGGCACTAAAGTATATAAGTATGAGATTGGTGGGGTTTCGTTGAGAAGAATTAATACTGAGCATTCTATTAGTTCTAATAGCAATGATATTGATAGTTATTATGTCGTATTTGATAGATCTAACTTCGATTCAAATACAATTAATAGAAATTCGGATCAAGATAGTGCTCCTCAATCCTCTGGATCACCATTACTTTCTTTCAATAAATCATTGGTTTGTGGAGAAAGTAATGTAACCGCAACAGAAAATATACAATTCAATGCAATTAATCCCCATATCGACTTAATTAATCCAAATTCGCAAACTTCAGTAACTGCTCAAATTAGAACAGTAAGTGGAACTAGTGTTGGAGGAAATGAGACCTCATTTGTTGATCAAGGATATGAATCTGTTGAAATTGGATCAGAAAATAGATTATCTTCAACCAGAATAGTCTGTTCGGATGTAAATGAAACTACATATTTAAGTAATTTATTGAGAAATAAATCATTCACATTAAAAGTTGACTTACAATCAAATAATCCAAATTTATCTCCAATTGTTTTCTGGGATAATTCTTCTATAGAATTTATCAGTAATCGTCTAAACAAACCAATTTCAAGTTATCCAAGTGATAATAGAGTGAATTCAATTTCCAATGATCCACACTCTGCAGTATATGTCTCAAATACTGTTAGACTTGCAAATCCAGCAACATCTCTTAGAGTATATTTAAGTGCTTATCGTCATTCATCTGCTGATTTTAGAGTTCTTTATAGTTTAATTAAACCAGATTCTAGTGAAGTTTCACAATCATTTGAATTGTTCCCAGGATATGACAATCTAACTTTAGATAATGATACGGATGGATTCTTAGATGTTGTCGATCCATCAAAAAATAGCGGATTGCAAGATCGTCGTATTCCTGCTAGTTTGGAAGATGAATTTAGAGAATATGAGTATAGCATAAATGACCTTGACAGTTTTGTTGGATATACAATTAAAATTGTAATGTCCGGAACAGATCAGGCACATGCACCAAGATTTAAGGACCTCAGGAGCATAGCATTAGCATGATACCAGTAAAAGGGCATCCAAATTTATATCGGGATGAAAAATCCGGAGCCATTATAAATTGTGACAGTCAATCCTACAATCAATACATTATTTCATCAAATAATAGAGAAACTCAAAAAAGAGAAATTGAAAAAATGAAAAGTGATATTGAAGAAATTAAAACATTACTAAAGGAGTTGGTAAATGAATCCAAATGATATTGAATTGGAAACTATGGCAAAAATGTTTGCATATGAAAAAGAATCTAGAATGATTGATGAAATTGAAAATATTGAAGATTTAAAAAATATTGCAAAGTCCTATATCAAACTTTATTTGAAGCAGCAAGAGGTTTTAAAATCTTTACCAACTATTGGAAATATAAATACCTAAAGATATATTCTTTTTTAAATAATGGCAGTATATGTATCCAATATAGTAATTGAGCAAGGTTTCGATTTTGATACTTCTTTCCAATTAGAGGATACTAGAACAAATTCTTTTCTGGATCTTAATAATTATACTACCGAAGGTCAATTGAGAAAGCATCCTGGCAGCTCTACCGCAGTTTCATTTGCCACGACTGTTACTAATCCAGATACTGGTATTATTTCAATATCACTGACTGCTGCCCAAACTATTTTGATAAAACCTGGAAGATATAATTATGATATAAAAGTGGCGGCAGATGGAAAAGAATACAAAGCTATAGAAGGTTCCGCACTCGTTAGAGCAGGAGTAACAAGGTAAAATGCCTAATATAAACGATAGAATTGGATCTCAAAATGTAATTCGTGTTTTATCTAATGCTTCAGCGCCACCAACAAGATTAACTAATCTTACTGATGTAGATTCTACTATAAGAGATGATGGTGTCATTCTAGTTTGGGATCTTGGCACTGAAAAATTTATAACCACTAGTGTTATTGATAGTGCTATTTTTGGCGCAAGTAGTCTTGTTTCTTTTACTAATACTACGGATTCTTCACTTATAACAAATGGTGCTCTTGTTATAAGTGGTGGTGTTGGTATTGGCAAAAATTTAAACATAGGTGGAGGTGTTTCGATAACTGGATTATCAACGTTTGCATCTAATTTGGATATTAATGCATCGGTTGATATTCTTTCCAATCTAGACGTTGGTGGAAATATAGTAATAACAGGATTATCGACATTTGCATCTAATCTGGATATTAATGCTGCGGTCGATATTCTTACTACATTAGATGTAACAGGAAAAATAACTGGAAGTGGTCTTTTTGAATCTAAAGGAACAACCACACTAGCATCAAATGGTGGCATAACAACTACTGGTGGTGATTTATATGTTGATAATGATCTTTATGTTGGTAGAAATGTAAATGTTGTTGGAGTTTCCACATTTATTGGAAATGTAACATTTAAGGGAGGAACCATTGGTATTGGAGACTCCACTAGTGATGATATTGATATTGGTGGCGAATTTATATCCAATTTGGTTCCAAATGATGATAACACCTATGATATTGGTATCTCTACTCAAAGGTGGAGAACTGGACGTTTTTCTGGACTAGTAACAACTACAGATCTATATGTTTCTGGCATCAGTACCTTAGGAGTTACTACACTTACTGATGTAACTGCACAACAACTCAATGTTTCTGGCATCAGTACTTTAGGAATTACTACTGCTACTGATTTAACAGTACAACAACTCAATGTAAGTGGTATCAGTACTTTAGGAGTTACTACACTTACTGATGTAACTGCACAACAACTTTATATATCAGGTCTTTCAACATTTAAAAATAATGTAAGTATCACAGGATTTGTAACAGTAACTGAAGGTTTATATTATGATAGTGATAATTATACAGGTCCAAATGGCATTGCATATTTTGATGATACAGGAAAACTTATAGGAGCAGCAGCAACTACAACAGGAATAACAACGAGTAATTTTATTCTTACAACAGATGCTGTAGGAATACCTACATGGACATCAGTAATTGACGGAGGATGGTATTGATGGCTCAACCAAGCACTAGACAAGGATTAATCGATTATTGTTTAAGGAGATTAGGATCTCCTGTGTTAGAAATAAATGTTGATGATGATCAAATTGATGATTTAGTAGATGACGCCCTTCAACTTTTTCATGAGAGGCATTTTGATGGTGTAGAAAGAATGTATTTGAAATACAAAATATCTCAAGATGACCTAGATAGGGGAAAAGCATCAGGGACAACTGGAGTTGGAATAGCAACAACCATAGGAACATCAACAAGTATTCCGGGTTATGGATCCACATCATTCAATTTTTATGAAACTTCTAATTTTATTCAAATACCAGATTCTGTAATTGGTATAGAAAAAGTATTTAAATTTGATACTAGCAGCATTTCTGGAGGAATGTTTAGCATCAAATATCAATTATTTTTAAATGATTTATATTATTTTAATTCAGTTGAACTTTTGCAGTATGCAATGACTAAATCGTATTTGGAAGACATAGATTATTTACTGACAACAGATAAGCAATTAAGATTTAACAAAAGACAGAATAGATTGTATTTGGACATTGATTGGGGATCTCAATCTTTAGACAATTTTTTAGTTATTGATTGCTATAGAATTTTAAATCCCAATGATTTCACAAGAGTTTATAATGATAGTTTTGTTAAAAGATATCTTACTGCATTGATAAAGCGCCAGTGGGGACAAAATTTAATTAAATTCCGTGGTGTAAAACTTCCTGGAGGAATCGAACTTAATGGAAGAGAATTATATGATGATGCAGAAAAAGAAATCGCCTCCATTTTACAGAGAATGTCGATGGATTATGAACTTCCACCTTATGACTTTATCGGATAATCATGGCACTAAATCCATTTTTCTTACAAGGTTCTCAAAGTGAGCAATACCTTATACAAGATCTTATAAATGAACAATTAAGAATGTATGGCATAGAAGTATACTATTTGCCAAGAAAAATATTTACAACTGACAATATTATCAGAGAAATACAATCATCAAAATTTGATGATACTTTTTTGATAGAAGCATATCTGAACAATTATGAAGGATATGCTCCAGGAAGTGATATAATGACTAAATTTGGATTATCTCTAAAAAATGAGATTAGTATTACAATCTCAAGAGAACGTTATGAAGAATTTATTGCACCTTTCTTAGAAGGTATATCTTCCGGAGTCCGTGAAGGTAGAATTACTGGATTTGATTTTGCTGACTTGATTACAAGACCAAAAGAAGGAGATTTAATATATTTTCCATTAGGTGAAAGATTATTTGAAATTAAAAGAGTAGAATCGGAAAAACCATTTTATCAACTTGGTAAGAATTATGTCTATGAATTAAATTGTGAATTATATGAATATGAAAATGAACTTATCGATACTGCAATAGATGAAATTGACAACACTGTGGAGGATGAAGGTTATATTACGACTTTGGTCTTAGTAAATGGAGGAACAAATGCAACTGCAACTGCTGGTATTGGAAGTGGTTATATTAGGGAAATATTCTTAAATAATGATGGTTATGGATATACCTCGGCACCGACTGTTACATTATCACCTCCTCCTTCAGGAACTAGAGCTACGGCAGTTGCTACTGTTACTTCAGTTGCCGGTCTCAAATCTATAGATAGAATTTTATTAACTCATGCTGGATCTGGTTATGTAGAACCGCCAACAATAACCATAACAGGGGGAGGTGGAACTGGTGCAGCTGCAACTTGTTCGGTTGAACCAATAAGAAAAGGCGTTGTTTCTTTCAATATTACAAATGCTGGAGATGGATATTATACAAAACCAAACATAATAATTTCCGAGCCAACAGGATCTGGAATTACGGCAACTGCTACCGCAGAATCCATAATTTCTTCTGGTTCCATTTCTCAAATAGTCATTACAAATCCTGGTATTGGTTATACTGAAAATCCAACAGTCACGGTTGCAGGATTATCTACAACAGGAATTGGTACATTTATCTATAATGAAGTAGTAACTGGAGAAACTTCTGGTACAACAGCTAGAGTTAGAGATTATAGAACAACAGTTCCAGTTTTACCTGGAGAAGTTGCCATTACCAATTTACGAGTTGCAATAAATAGTGGTAAGTTTTCTGCTGGAGAGGTTGTTGCAGGTTCAATTTCTTCTGCAAGATATATCGTCGAGTCTTATTCAACAGACAGTTATGATGATCCATATGATGCAAATAAAGAAATAGAAGATGAAGCGGATTCTATTTTAGATTTTACAGAATCTAATCCATTCGGAGATTATTAATGTTAGGGACTTATTTTTATCACGAAATTATTAGAAAGACCATAGTTGGATTTGGTACTCTTTTTAATAACATTTACATTCGTCATGAGAAAAAAGATGGATCAACTCTTGATGAAACAAAAGTTGCTTTGTCTTATGGTCCAATGCAGAAGTTCCTTGCCAAAATAGAAGAGCAGGCACAATTAACAAAATCAATTGCTACTACTCTTCCTAGAATGTCATTTGAAATGACATCTATTCAATATGACCCTACAAGAAAGTCGAGTGTAACTCAAACATTTAAAGCTTCTGATGGAAGTAACTTGAAAAAAGTTTACATGCCAGTACCATATAATATTGGATTCGAATTGAGTATTTTTACAAAATTGAATGATGATGCTCTACAAATAGTTGAGCAGATACTTCCGTTTTTTCAACCATCATTTAATTTAACGGTTGATTTAGTTAGTTCTATAGGAGAGAAAAAAGATATTCCGATAATACTTGATAATATATCATTCCAAGATAATTATGAAGGAAATTTTTCTACAAGAAGAGCACTTATTTACACCTTAAACTTTACTGCGAAAACATATCTATTTGGACCAATTGCAGAGAGTACGGATGGTCTCATTCGTAAGGTTCAGGTTGATTATTATACTGGAACGGATACAAATACGGCAAAAAGAGAGATGAGATATACTGCCGTTCCTGATCCAATTGATGCGGAACCAGCAGATGATTTTGGATTTAGTGAAACAATAGAGATGTTGTTTGATTCTAAGGAATATAGTCCAACTCAACAAAAAGATATATGAGGTTCTGATATATGAATAGCAGTTATGATGGTCTTGATAAGGCATTGAATACTCAAAGTAGTATTATAGAAACTACCGCGAAAGAAATAGAGATTGCTAAGACTAATAGTAATGATGTGCAAAAAGATTATGAATACACTAGAGCCAACCTCTATTCGCTCATAGAGAAGGGTCAAGAGGCAATTAATGGCATTATGGAACTCGCAGGGGAAGGAGCAAGCCCAAGGGCATATGAGGTTGCTGGACAGTTAATTAAGAGTGTTGCTGATACTACTGATAAACTCATAGATCTTCAAAAGAAACTTAAAGATGTTGAAGAGGATACTGTCAAGACTACCAATAATGTAACTAATAATGCAGTGTTTGTTGGATCAACTTCTGAACTTCAAAAAATGCTTAAGCAGGGATTCCTAAATAATAAAGAGTAATTTTTCTAATGGGTTGGTCAGAAAAATATAAAAAATCAATTGATTGCAACAACCCAAAAGGTTTCAGTCAACGTGCTCACTGCCAGGGTCGCAAAAAGAAAATGAGTGAAGAAAAGAAAGATCACGAATACTCCATGGCACGGTCAGAATTAAAGACCGTGACCAATGCCGTAAAGCGTCTTCAAAAGAAGATGGGAAAGAAAGGTGAGGGGGATTTGCAAGCATGGGTTCAATCCAAAATTACCAAAGCAGCAGATTATATTGATACTGCAGCAGATTATGTGACTAATGAAGAAACAAAATCCGGAGATCAAGGTCTTCACGATTGGTTTGGTAAATCCAAGTCTTCAGATGGCAAAAAAGGATGGGTTCAACTTGGTGGCAAATGGGCAGGTAAACCTTGTGCTCGTCAACCAGGTCAAACTTCAACGCCAAAGTGTGGAAGTTCTAAAATGGCAGCAAATTTGAGTGCCGAAGAAGAGGAATCTGCAAGAAGAAGAAAAAATCGTCAAGATCCAAATCAACCAGAAAAATCTGGTGCTGCCAAACCAACTAACGTAAAAACTGAAGAAATGAACATCCAAGAAGTAAAAGATAAACCAGGTAAAGGTAGCGGCAAGAAAGATGCCTGCTATAACAAGGTCAAGTCTCGTTATTCTGTCTGGCCAAGTGCGTATGCCTCAGGTGCTCTGGTTAAGTGCCGTAAAGTTGGTGCTGCTAACTGGGGAAATAAGACAGAATCAGTGGAATTTTCTAATTGGAGAGATGATTTTAAGGCAACTGAATATGAGTTCATTGATCTTATCAAACCAGAAGAAATTGGTGAAGGTCGCACTGTCAGTGGAGTTAGAGATAGTGAAGCAATAACAAGAAACAAAAGAAGAAGAGAAGAAACTCAAAAAAAACCAAGATTAAGACGTGGAGAAATGCGTTGGAAAAATGCTCAAGGTGAATGGGTTTCTAACAAAGATCCAAAAATCACAAGTGTTTTTGAAAATTCATCAGAAATTGAGATACCTTCAGGAGATATAAAAAAACTTGTCAAAAAAGCAGTTAAAAGAATTGATTATGATGTCGATGGCGATGTAGATGCGCAGGATAAAGTTGAGAAGAAGACGGGAGAATATGGTGAACAACTTCCAACTCCATATGGAAAGTTTAGGACTGGAGACTCTAAAAAAGTAAAGGTCAAGAAAGAGCAGTTTTCTGATTGGAGATCTCAAATTGCAGAGTCTCATTGCAATTGCAAGTGTGGGAAAGATCCTTGTATGACCTGTGGTAAATCTTGCCATAAACAAGTCAAAGAAGATTGGCAGAAAGTAAATAAGTCTGATAAAACTGATGGTATGAGTCCTGCTGCAGTCAAAGCATATCGTCGTGAGAATCCAGGTTCTAAACTCAAGACTGCCGTAACTGGTGATCCAAAGCCAGGTAGTAAGGATGCGAAGCGTAGAAAGTCTTTCTGTGCTCGCTCTAAGGGGCAGCAAGACATGCATAACATTGATTGCTCTAAAACCCCCGATAAACCTGTTTGTAAAGCCCGTCGTCGCTGGAAGTGCTGATCAATGAAAAGTTTTCAACAATTTCTCTCAGAAAGCATCACCATTAATGGTGATTTCAATGGAACTCTCAATGTAGGAGGTTCTCAACCAGAACAGGCACAAGAGTCGTTCTTTGCCGATGTTGTCTGGGAAGGTAAGTTATATCGTCTTGAAGTAGAAGGTAAAATGCTTTCCAAGAATGAATTGGCAGAGCAGATTCAAGGAGAATATCCTGGAGCAATGGTTCATCAAATTTATCCAGGAAATTCTCCTTCAAAAATTAAAAACGCACAAAGATATCAACCAGAAAGATTAACTTGGAGTGACTAATGGCTCAGTGGAATAAGAACACACAGGACTTTCTAAACCAAGAAAGAACACTACATGAAGTTTACATGCGGTGTGACGAATATGGTCAAATCATTACTCCAAGTGCTTGTGGCGAATCTGCATTTGGTGAGAATATTGCAGTTCCCATCACACCAAAGATTCAGGGTGATGCTGTCTATGGATTAGATCCAAGAGAGTTTGAGACATTTACATTTAGCAATAGTGGTATTGCAACAAATGGAGATTTTAAATTTAAAGTTAGTGCAGGAACAGATGCTAATTCTTATGGTGTTATTAGAACCACAAACTTTTTGAGATATCGTCCTGGGCAGGGTGCAGTTGCAAGATTTACTGCCGCATTTTCTTCTAACCCAGTAGGATTTACTCAAAGAGTAGGTTTATTCAATCAAGAAAATGCCCTTCAAATCGGTTATGCACATACCAATGGACAGTTTGGCGTCCTTCGTGCCAGTGGAGGTAAAGCAAATATACAAGAGTTTGCCTTCACTACACTGGCAGATGGGGATGTAACAGTTACTCTCAACGGCACTAGTTTTACTGCGGTAACTTTAGGTGGTGGAAGTATTGCCGCAAACATTGCATTACTTGCAGAAGGATTGCAAGATCAGGCACTTTTTAATGCTTTATATCTCCTAGAATATGATCAGGCAAAGATTTCATTCTTAGCAACATCTCTTGGTGCTCAATCTGGTACATTTAATGCAACCAGTACTGCAGGTATAACATTTACCAATACAAAAAAACAAACTGGAGTAACACAGACAGAAAACTGGACATTCCAAGATGATTTTAACTTAGACAAACTGGATGGAACTGGATACTCTGGTGTTACTATTGATCCATCAAAACTAAATGTGTATCAAATCAACTTCCGTTGGTTGGGTGCTGGTGAGATCCGTTATGCTATTGAGAACCCCACTAATGGGGATATGATGTTCTTCCACCATGAACATTACACAAATAGAAATGAATCTCCTCATTTAGATAATCCATCTATGAAGATTGGATATGTTGCAGCAAACTTGGGAGCTCCTGCAAGTGGTGTTGTAACTTGCACTGGATCTTCATTCCTTGGTGCTATTGAAGGTTTGGTAACAAATACCAGACTTCCTTATTCTGTGACTGCAACCAGAAACAGTGGTATGAATACACCTGGAACTTTATATCATTTACTTACTCTCAAAAATAAAATTATCTATCAAGGAAAAATTAATACCAGAGATTTGATTCCACAAAGATTGACTGCTTCTGTGAATACAACTCAGGATCCAGCAATCATTTACTTGTATTTTAATGCAAAATTTACAAATTATTTGAGACTTACAACACAAACAAACTTCAATGCATCTTTGTATGCTACTCAAGATAGTGCTGGGCAGTTTTCATTAGCACCACAATCAACACCAGCAATTGCAGCATTTCATGTTTCTAATGGTGACACTATTAATGTTGATTTAACTGCTATTGGTATTGATGTTCCACCAGGAGACTGTATATCAGCAGTTATTGCATCTTCAAGTAATATCACCAATGCCAGTGTGTCGTTCATTTATGTAGAAGACTAAAAAAGGAGTTTCGTTATGAGTGAAGTTTATTTAGGTAACCCAAACCTTAAGAAAGCAAATACTGCGATTGAATTTACAGAAGAGAATGTTATTGAGTTCCTCAAATGTAAACAAGACCCGGTATATTTTGCAAGGAAGTATATAAAAATTGTTTCTCTTGATGAAGGACTTGTTCCTTTTGATATGTACCCATTTCAGGAAAAACTAATTCAAAATTTCCATGATAATAGGTTTAATATCTGTAAGATGCCACGTCAGACTGGTAAGTCTACTACTTGTGTATCATATCTTTTACACTATGCTGTTTTTAACGATAATGTTAACATCGCCATCCTAGCAAACAAGGCATCAACTGCCCGTGATCTTCTTGGAAGATTACAACTTGCTTATGAGAACTTGCCGAAGTGGATGCAGCAGGGTATTATATCATGGAACAAAGGTAGTCTGGAATTAGAAAATGGGTCCAAAATTTCGTCTAACTCTACTTCTTCATCTGCTGTCCGAGGCGGATCCTATAATGTCATCTTTCTTGACGAGTTCGCTTTCATCCCGAATCACATTGCTGATGACTTCTTTGCCTCTGTTTATCCTACTATTTCTTCTGGACAGAGCACAAAGGTAATTATCGTTTCTACTCCTCGCGGTATGAACCACTTCTACCGCATGTGGCATGATGCGGAAAGGGGTAAGAATGAATATGTACCAACGGATGTTCACTGGTCAGAAGTTCCTGGCAGAGATCAAGCTTGGAAAGAGCAAACGATTGCCAATACCTCAGAAGCACAGTT
>Ga0196899_1000038_pt1 | contig 68758 bp, 94 predicted proteins | sample VirMetDEL_Sep_01_FD_169095 | JGI IMG/M metagenome (GOLD analysis project Ga0196899, IMG submission 169095) | Aqueous microbial communities from the Delaware River and Bay under freshwater to marine salinity gradient to study organic matter... | ecosystem: Environmental > Aquatic > Marine >... | reverse complement strand
GTACACGGCGATGTACCAGTGTTTCTACTGGTACATCGCCGTGTACTTCTAATATAGCAGCCATTCTACTGCGTCCTTCGTGTCCACGCACTTCTGGTATTTGGCTGTCATCTTCGTCTACAAATATTTGTAAGAATGGAGCACCTATAGCCCCGCCGCCTTTTACATAATCTACTACTTTAGGCACAGGTGGTTCACCGTTGCGACTTGCTGCTAGATTAATGAATACACTTGGCTTCATTTTAACACGCAAACCTCTGTAGTCTATTTCTTGGTTCCAAGGTACAGCACCCCAACCATCTTTGTTATCTATTTCTACGTCTTCTACAAGCGCCGAAAATATTCTACCTGGTTTTTTAGGTTGCGGTTTAACATCTTCTAAACTATGTCCACCTTCTATAATAGCCCATTCCGCTGCTGTATAACGTGGAGCACCTTCTGTTTTTAGCACATCTCTAGCAGTACGTATTGCTCTACTACCTTGCGGATGACCAGGATTAATATGAACAACTTCTCCGTTCATTAAATCACTGATGTTTGCTGCTTTGCCCACACGATCTAAAACTTGATGAAGTTTATCCTTTGGATCGTAGCCGCCGCTTTCGTAGTCTTTTTTACCACGCACCTCTACACGATGTTTTTCTTTTGTATCCTGTATGTGTAATACATCCATATGTTTATCACGCTCTAGGCGCAATTTAATACCTTCTGTAAGGCCTAGATTAAAAAGAACATTTGTGCTCTTTCCTTTTACTTTGCTGCTTAGTGTAGGCGGACGTCCGTCTTTGTCTACTTTGTTGCCGAACTTTGCTGCTTCAATACGTGTTTGATCCACTCCGACATCTGGCGTTGTGTTTACACCTTTTACAATACGTCCTACGCCTTCATCTAAGTGTTCAATCCTCAACTGGTTTTTCTCCTGTTAAGTGCGGTTGACTAAACCATAGTTTAAACCATTCCTCAGTACCTGGTTGTATTTTCTTTTTACGTTGTATACGGGCTTTTTCTGTACCAGTTATACTCATGTTTTCTGGCACATAAGGTGTATACCCTGTAAACTTGTTACGAATACCTGCAAGGTGTTGTAGTTCTTTAATATCCACGCTCTTGGTCTTCCATTTCATCGGCAATTATTTGTTTTACTAAATCAATAACATCACCGTCGTTCATTAAATCTTCGGTTGGATTTTGAATTTTAAATTTTTGACAATAACTGCCTAATCCACGTTTAACCATATTTTCTAATGGAGTAGTATCTTCTGTTTCTTTGTATTCTTCAACAGCTGGAAAAAAGTTCTTGCGATAAAACATTGGATCGTTACGCATAAAAATCAACAAGTCGCTAGGTACATCAAAATCAGGTTTAGGGATTATTTCATTTGGAATATCCATATCGTGGAATTCGTTTATTTTTACCATTTTCTACAACTCCAATATCTTGCCTTATGTCTTGGACCCGGGTTGTCGCAGTTGTGTCTTGCACGGAAACTTCTGCGTCTTGCAGGATTAGACTTTTTAATCTTTACGCCTTTTTGTCCAAAGTTTACTTTTACAACATTGCCTTTTGGATTTTTTACATAAACTTTAAATTTCTTAACATCGCCTTTCATAGGCTTGCCTAGCGGAACTTTACGTCCTTGATATTCTGCTTCGTCTATATAATCTGTGTTAAACCACATGACTCCGTAATCTTCAAAGAACTTATCATCACAATCATATGTAACTTCACTTAAATTTTTATTTTCAGATAATACACTTAATTGTTTCTTTGAACCGTCTCTATTGTGTGTTCTACCATATAGAGAATCCCATTCGTTACGCTCACGGAACATAAATGCACCTTTTGGACGTGGTGCTACGCTTTCCTCTTTTGGCATGGCTGTATCCTCTAATTTATTATAAATGTTTGCTAGTGTAGATAGCGCACTTGCTTGATCAGGTTCTTCTTGTTCAACTTCTCTTGCCATGTCAAGTATTTCTGCACCGTTTTCTACACCTAGCATTTGACGCATTCTTTCCATAGTAAGCACTGCAACTGGAACTGGTGCTCCATTTAGTTCTTTAGCAAGAGCTTCTGCTGCATCTCTTGTTAAATCTTCCAGTGCTGGATTTAAATATTGTGTTGTAAATTCAGCAGGTAATCCGGCACTTACATCTTTAACATTACCGTATTTTTGTTCCCATTGCCTTTGAGCGGTCATTTGTCTTTGTGTTCTATCGTTTACATCATCTATGGATGATAACGGTTCGTCTATTGTTGGAGCAGTAAAACTTGGTGCTGTTCCAGTTGGTTGTGTGGTATCTGTTTGTGATACAGGTAACTCGGAATAATTTTCTCCATCAGGTGTTCCTAATTCCTGTCCTCCTCCTATTTCAGGTTGCGGTAGGTCTGATGTATCTATTTCTGGGTTATTATCCGATCCACTTTCTAAATCGTCTAATCCAGGTGGCACAGGCATGCTAGTCAAACCAATTTCTTGTCCTCGTCTGTATGCATATCTCCAAATATCAAGTGCTTCGCCTTCTGGAACTTGTGCTAGTTTGCTGTATTTATCTAGCACCATTTTTGCGTAAATAGGGTTGTCATCTTCAACAAAATCTCTAATTACTTGTTGAAGTTCACCTTTACCTAATCCTTGATATTGATCTAACTCTTTGTCAAATGCTGCAACATCATCAACACTTTTTGGTTGTAAATTTGTATCTATTGCTGGTTTTTCAACTGGTGCGTTATCGTTAGGTAATCCTTGCTCTCGGTTTAGCTGCGCTGCATAATCTTCCCAATCATCTCTTTTCTGTGCGCTGAATCTGCCGCCTGAACCTTTAGAGCGATCAACTACACCGTCTGGGCCTACTAACGAGAATGTTCCGTCACCGTTATCTGCAACTCTCCAAACACCTTCAGCTGTTTTATCTTCTACATCTGTTGCAAACATACTTGTACCGGCTGACGGAGTTTGACCTGTTTTAGGTAACGCTTGATCTCCTCCTACACCCGATGGCAATTCTTTGCTTTTTTGTGGATCTTCTATATCACCCGGGCCTGCTCCATAACGAGGCAGATTACCTCCTCTTGGTAATCCACCTGTGCCAGGTGGCAGTCTTACATCATCAAACTCATCATCAGGTATACGTTTATCCGCAGGGTTATCTTGTTGTGGATATGGTGCATCAATATATGCAGCACCTGGTTGTTGGATTGCAATGTTTGAATTTGGCATTCTTGTTTTTAAGATTGCACTCTGTGTTTGTTGTCCAACAATACCGTCAACTTGGATACCTGCTTTTTGTTGGAATGCTCTTACAGCACGTTCTGTTTTTGGACCAAAAATACCATCTTGGTCTGCTGCTGGCATACCAATTTCTCTTTGGATGCGTTTTACATCGTCACCACGCATACCACGTCTCAATGTACGTGCAATTGTTTCATCTTCAGTTAAACTGATATCTATATCAAAGTTATTATATCCTTTTGCAAATAGTCTTTTTGCTAATCTATATGCAAATAGTTCTTGTTCTTGTTCATTTAAATTTTTGTTTAAAGGAATTTCAATACCACGTTGGTTATTAGCAGTTTCAAATAATTCATATTCAAATTCAGATTCAAGTAATCCAACATTTGCTGAATTAATGACTGAATCTATAATACTATGTTTGCTTTCTGTAATATCTTCGTTAAAAATTACACTGATAAAATGCATGGCAGGCTCTCCGTTATTACGTATTTATCTAATTACCTATTGTTAACAAATTTATCTATTCTTTGAATATTATCGCCTACTAACATTTGTACAATGAATAATGCTTTCTCATCTCTAACATGAAAATAATAACCTTTAACCCAGCCACTATTGTAACACTCTTGGCGAGCAATATCTCCCATTTTTGCTAATTTAGGATTATTATCAATCCATTTAGCTAAACTAGGTAAACCTTTCTTTTTACCAAGTGTAATTTTATATTCATAATCGGGTACTTTATTCACTAGAATAATATTTTTATTTGTTTGTAATAATGAAACATTTTCTGGATCAGGCTCCCAAAACTCAGAAATTTTTGTTTTTAAATTATTGCCTAATTTTATTAACCATTTCCTATCGTTAGAATATATTGTTAATGTGTTCCGTTCACATCTTACAATATAATCACAAACTTCTCTATCACGTAAATGCCTGTATATTGTTATTGCATCATAATAATCATTAACTGGATATAAATCTTTCCATGTTCCTCTATACCCTTCTAATTCTATGTATTGTTTTTTAGGATTAAATGCATGATGTAAGCTATCTATTTTTAGCCGAGCATAAGATAGATCTTGTTTGTTAAACTCTGTGCGAAAAAAACTCGAACAGGTATTATGCATAACTAGTTTGTATAAAAACTTATTGTAATGAAGTTTTTTGGTTTCATGTAACTTCATGTACTTCAATTTCGCAGTCAACTTTGATTTCATTATCTCTGTAATCAATAATTACACTGCCACCTTCTTTTAGTGCACCAAATAGCATTTCTTTACTAAGAGGTCTTTTGATATCTTTGTCAATTACACGTTGCAATGGTCTTGCACCCATCTTAGGATCAAATCCTTCATCAACAAGGTAGTCTAATGCATCGTCAGTAATTGTAATTGCAATATCTTTTTCTTGCACTTGTTTTTTTAATTCTAATAAAAACTTACCAACAATTTTCAACATAACTTCTTTGCTTAGTTTTCCAAATGTAATCACGCCATCTAGTCTGTTTCTAAACTCTGGAGCAAAAAATTTCTTCAATTCTTTATCTTCATAATCTTTTTGCATTGTGTCTCCAAAGCCAATAGTATTTTTTTCAGCTTCTTTAGCACCCAAGTTAGTTGTTAAAATAAGTGTACAATTTCTTACGTCTGCTTCCTTGCCATTTGATCCGGTAATTGTTCCGTTATCCATAATTTGAAGTAGGATACTACTTACATCAGGGTGTGCTTTTTCAATCTCGTCAAGAAGCAAAACACAATTAGGATTTTCTTGTATTTTGTCAATTAAGATACCGCCTGCATTATCTTCATATCCTACATAGCCTGGAGGTGAACCAATAAGTTTGCTTACACTATGCTTTTCTTGATATTCACTCATATCAAAACGTACCAATTGAACACCTAAGTTACTTGCAAGTTGTTTAGCAAGTTCAGTTTTACCTACACCTGTTGGACCCATAAACACAAACGAGCCAATTGGTTTATTTTCACTTTTTAGTCCCGCCTGTGCTACAAGAATCTTATCTACAATTTCTTCAATTGCACTATCTTGTCCGTACACAACTTTTTTCAAATTAGCTTCAAGATTTGCTAAGTTTTCGCTTTCACGTTCTTTAACTTGTTCTTCAGGCAATTTAATCATTTTTGCAAGTTCGAATTGAATTTTTTCTTGATTTACAACTTTATTTTCAGTTTGATTGTTTACCTTGAATCTAGAACATGCAACGTCAATTAAATCAATAGCTTTATCAGGTAATTTTTTATCAGTTTGATATTTGATGCTTAGATCAACAGCTGATGTTATTGCGTCTTCAGTAATTTGTGTTGAATGATAATCTTCGTAATATTTTTTAACACCTTGTAAAATTTTAATTGTGTTTTCTCTATTAGGTTCATCAATTGTAACACGTTGAAAACGGCGCATCAATGCTCTGTCTTTTTCAAAGTACTTGCGATATTCTTCCCAAGTAGTTGATGCAACAACTTTGATATTGCCTTTTGCTAGTGCAGGTTTTAACATATTTGCTAAATCGTTTGCACTATTACTTCCACCTGCTCCTGCGCCTGAAATCATGTGTGCTTCGTCTATGAACAAAATAGTTTTACCTTTGGATTTAAGTCCTTGCAATACTAATTTAAAACGTTCTTCAAAGTCTCCACGATACTTTGATCCTGCAAGCATACTTCCTATATCTAATGCAAAAACACTATATTCTTTTAAAAATTCAGGAACATCATTATTAACAATTTTAAATGCAAGACCTTCAGCAATAGCAGTTTTACCAACACCTGGATCACCTACCATAAGTACATTACTTTTACTTCTGCGTCCAAGAGCTAGTGCTACTTGTTCAATTTCTTCACTTCGTCCAATAACAGGGTCAATTTTTTCTAATTTAACTTGTTGGTTTAAGTCTGTTGCAAAATCTCTTAGAGCTTTTTGCGCAATACCCTTATTTGCTACTTCTTCCTCTTCTTCAAAGAATGTATTTTCTGTAGCCAAATAATCTGTAAACTTATCTTTTTCAATACCAGCTTTTTGTGTGATATAAAATGCCCAACTTTTCTTTTCATGTAAAATACTTACAAAAATATCTGGTATTTCAATATCGTTACGTCCATTAAACAACACCTGAGTAAAAGCACGATTAAGAACACGTTCTACGGTTGTAGTTTTCTTTGGCTTGTATTTCTTTTCTTCAATTTTAGTATCTTCTAATTTTGTTTTTAAAAAGTTCTCAAGCTCTTTTTTCATCATGTCGATATCAGAACCATAGCCCGATACAAGAGTTGCAAATGTTTTTTCACATAACATTGCATACAACAAATGCTCTAAGGTTACATATTCGTGTTGTAACTTAATGGCGTCTTTCAAAGCCTTTTCAAAAACTGCCTGTAGTTCTTTGCTGGGTTCAACCATATACTTTCCTTTTTTGTTTTTTCTGACGTTTTTTTTCTGCCATTTCTAATTTTAATTTACTAACTCTATCAATATATTGAATACCATAAAGATGATCATATTCATGCAAAAATATGCGAGCATCAATATCGTCAAATTTAGCTTCTACATGTATAACATTTTTAAAGTCACTTGTCAATGTATCAAATTCCGCCATACAACTAATTGGTCTACGAACTTTTAAAAATAAATCAGGATGACTTAAACAACCTTCGATACCTGGCTCAATTTCTTGACTTAAACCTTTTATTACTGGATTTATAACAACAAGAGGAGAACCAAATTGTTTGTTAATTACAGCTTTCATCACAAAAATTTGCCAAGGAAATCCTACTTGGTTTGCACTTAATCCTAGTCCGTTGTGTTTGTTCATCAAGTCTATCATATCTAATGCAACCGGAGCAGGATGCATTGCTCCAACATCAAACTTTTCTAATTGTGTTTCTAATCTACCGTCTGGTGCTAACACTAATTCCATCATTTAATTTTTTTACCTCTGCTAATACGTTGTTATCATTTATCTTAGGAGTTTTACCTTTAATTTCTAAATATAAATTACCTGTCCTACCTGTGTTTAAATCAGGCAAACCATAACCTGGAATACTTAAAATTGTGCCTGGATCAGTTCCTGCCGGGATTTTAACAATTAATGGACCACCGCCAAGTTTTTCTATTACAATATCTGTGCCTAAAATTAGTTGTAATACATTTATACTACATTTTGTTCTTAAATGCAACCTGTCTCTGACAAAAGTTTTATGATTTTTTATTAAAACTTGGACAATTAAATCTCCTCTAGGCAATCCTTTTATTGAATTATCACCTAAATCTCTAAACCTAAATTGCTGATTATTTTCAACACCGGCTGGTATTCTTATGTTTGCTACTTGAGGTTCTCCATTACTTAATGTATACCTTCCAATAACATCTTTTCCACTTACTACTTCTTCCAAACTCATTTTAATAGTTATAAACAAATTTTGATTTTTTGGTTGTCTTCTGCCAAAAAATTGATTGAACATATCGTTCATATTTTGCGAATTCATATTAAAATCCGCACGTGGTTGTGGATTGTCATACTGCTGTCTTTTAGCAGGATCTTTCAGCGTGTCATATGCTTCATTTATTTCTTGGAAAGTTTTTTGATCACCACCACGGTCTGGATGATGTTGCATCGCCAGTTTTTTGTATGCTCTTTTTATTTCCTCTGGCGATGCTGATTTGTCCACGCCCAACTTGCTGTAATAGTTCATACTATTACTTAGTTAGTGGTTACCGTTTTTTAGCTGAACTTGATTGAGTGTATGCTTGTCCACCAAAGAATGCAGCAACAATAGCAGCCACCGACACAAAATATGTAGCAGCCATTGATCCAAGTACATCTGCTGCTTGATCTAATGCAAGGAACACTGCTAGTACAACTGCAAATGGATATAATAGCATTCCGCCTAGTGCAAACCAAGCCATTTTACGCTGTGCATCACGCATTGCATCTTGGTCTTCTAGCATCTTGCGACGAAACTCTAGTTCCATTGCTTTTTCTTCAGCATCTACATGTCCGTCACCGTTTAGGTCTGCAGGATGATATCCACTTACAGGTTGCGGTGCCGGTGCTGCTGCAACTGGCGCAGGAGCAGGTGCTGGTGTCGGTGTTGGTGCAGGTGTTGCTGCTGGCTTAGGTTCCGGTGCGCCCCCTCCACTTTTTAGTTGATCAGGACTTTTTCTTGGCATTGTTACCCTCCAATTTGTCTAAACGTGCCTCAATAGCGTCTATTTTCGCTGTGATTTTAGGATACTTCTTTCTCCAAGCATCCTCGGGTTGTTCGAGCCATGTTAGGCCCCAACGCTCAACAAGATAGTCTACAGCCAAGTCAAACTTAGCGTAGCCCCATAATCCTAATCTTGTTGTGCTTAAATATGCTAATACCATAGCACCGGCAATACTGCCTGCTATGCTTGTGTAAATCCATGTGCGATCACTCGCCATGTTTTGTATCATATCCCACATATTAGCCCTCCTAGTTATATGTGTATTTATTCGTTTGTCACAGCATTATCCATTGCCTCTTCGGCTTTTTGATAATATCCTTCATAAGCTGCTATGATTGCTTGTTGTTGTTGAACTAATGCTCTAATATCTGAAAAATTTAGTCCTAAGTTTCCATAACCGTCTCCGGTTAATGCGTATATAGCAAACGGCTTTCCACTTGCTGCAAGCCTTGCTATTACAGCATCAACATTTGCTTCGTTGATAACAATCCACTCTACTTTGCGCATGTTGAGTTCGTCAACAGGTGGAAGTGTTAATGTTGGTTTTTCTATTGGTTTAGCGCTGATTTCAATTTGCTGGGGTTTCGTCGAGCAGGCCGCGAGACTTATAATCATCATACAACCAAGGACACTCTTTGTTAAAAGCGATGTCATTTTGTGCTGTCCTTTCTTTTTCAGTTAGTTCTGCCCCCGATAGAAGTTCAAAACATCTACCAGCATTTTCTGTACCACGATTTACTGCACGTTCGATACCTTCTGCGTTTGCTATTGCTGCTGCTGTTAAATCTATTTCTTGTAGTTTGTCTGCAAGTTGTTGATTTTGTCTACGAATAGCAGTATATGCATCATTTAAACTAGCTATTTCATTTTGCGCACTTGCATAATCTGCTTGCAAACTTTCTAGTGCTTGTTCGTTTGTTGCTACTGCTATTTCTAATTTAGCATTGTTTTCTTGTAGTATGGCCATGCGTTCTTGTGTGTCATTGTAATACCAATAACCTATGCCGCCCATAGCACACATTATTAAAAACATTACTCCTGCAAGTTTCATGCCCATACCTAAACCACCTACCCTAATAACTTTCCCAGTGTATTTGGTCCAACAATACCATCTGCAACTAGGCCGTTTGCGGCTTGCCATTCTTTCACTTGGCGTGCAGTACCTGGGCCAAAAATACCATCTGCTGGTTCAATGCCCAAATGCTCTTGTACTTCTTTGACCAATGGACCTCTAGAACCTTGCTTGATTGTTTGATTCAAGTTAAGTTCTTTTTCTTCTTCTGGTTCTATTTCCATATCGCCGCCTAGTACATCCATAGCATGTTCCCAATGCTTTTTGCGATCTTCTAGTCCAATAGTACCACCGTTAATACGCTTTGTCATTCTAACGATGTCAAGTGCATCACATAGTTTATTTAGATTGTTTTCATCCCAGAACCAGCAAGCACTATCCAACGCACCTTTTTTGGTACGCACATAGTCTACTGCTTCTTCTACTGACATATCTACGTCTTCGGCGAATTCAGTGTAGTTGTAACGTCCAGTAAGCTGAATAAGGCCGCCTCCGCGGAAACGCCACCCATCACCGCTCTCTGTGTCTCCGTTGTCCATACGGTTTGCATAAATGACGTTAGCAATCTTTTCAGGTTGTCTATGATATTCATTTGCATCTCTCCCTGCACGTTTAAAATATTTTGGAAATATAGTGTTTAGTGCTTTTGCACTATAGTTTAGGTTTTCTGTAAGGACTCTAAAGCCGCCGCTTTCGTGTCCGCATTGTGCAATAAACCCTGCTACTCTTGGAATAGTGTTAATATCCCATAATGGCAGAATCTCGCACATTGCTTCATACCATTCTTCCCAATCATCTCTGTGGATTAATTCTTCTGCCATCCACGGTTCAAAATCAAATTCAAAATCTTCTTTGGCCATAGTTATTCCTTTTTGTCCTTGGCGCAGAACTCACATCTGCAAGTATCACACATTTTTATTATATTTGGTGAGTTATAGAGAGGTACACCACAATGTCCGGGGTGCCCGCAGTTTTTACAATATGTTCCGTTATAGTCTTTCGACCACGAGTGTGTATCCATTGTTTTCCAGTGTTAACGTTTTGTCACCGTATTTGGTAACATTATAGTCTCCAAGGTATTTAGTTAAAAATAGCAATTCTGGATAATCCTGCACATTAATTTTTTCTAAATTTTCAAGCATTGTTAATGTTGGACCATAGTTTTTTATTTTAAATCCAATAGGATCAGCAAATGCTTTTTTAATTAATATATTATCTTCAAATATTTCTATTTTTTCAACCGCTGTTTTTTCAAAAAATCTATCATAATTTTCTGATATTTCTAACATAGTTTCAGCATAAGCATCTGCAGAAAACGGTACGATTTCTTCTAGTGTTGCTGTATCTGCTATTCGACTTCTAAAACTTTTGTGATATCTAAATCTAAAAGTATCTATGTCTGCTAATTTGCCTACCCCGTCTAATAATTCTGTAATGTTTTGACCAACTTTTCCGTTACGCTCCATTTCAACAAAGACTTTATACATGTTATTATCAATTTCGCCAGGAGTTGCATCAGCGTCTAAAACAAAGCCATAACCTTTTTCAATAAAATCTACAAGATCTTTCGCTGCCTGTTGTTCGTTTACATTAAAACTTACAACTACAATATTTTCATCTTCGCCCATTTTACTTTGAAAGTTGTCAATTTCAAATACAGGTTTGACCATGTCATGTAAATCTTTAGCTCTAAGAGTCATTACACTGCTCCTGTATCTACTGGTGCCTCACCTGCTGGTGCTCCACCTAAGTCGCCACCTGGCATTGGCGGAGGCATTGCTCCTGCTGCTGGTGCTGGAGGTTGTTGCTGTCCTTGAACTTCTGGTAAATCAATATCTTCTATAGACCCACCGTAAATATCAATAATTAATTTTTTTGGCATTTGAATATGCACTAACCATACAGGAATTTTATCAAGTTTGCCTTTTTTTGTACCTGGACGAATATCATCTGGTTTTTTAATTTGACGTGGTTTTATAATTGTAGATTTTTCATAACCAATTTTACAATCATAATCAATTAAACGTTTACCGCCAGCAGGATCTGGCATTTCTTTTTCAGGCCACATAAACACACATTTAACCCAATGTCTGTCAATTACAGGACCCTCAACAAGTTCACCTTCGTCCCAATTTTTGTAAACATAAATTCCTAGTTCGTCTAGTACACGTTCAAAATCCTTTAATATACCAAAGGCCTTATCATTTTCGAAAATAGATGATAAGTTTTTAATAACGTCAAGTGTGTCAAGTATTTTAGGCATGATAAATCTTTCTCTTTTTAATATTTATCACTTTAAGATCTATATAGGTTTAAATTCAGTACGCACTTTATGATAGCAAATCAAATGTAAATACATTAGCAGGGAGCCACTTCCTGCAAATGGAAGACCCTGCCTAACTCATAGGAGGTGTAAATGGGTAAAAAGCAAGCTAGACGGCAAGCATTTGTAAAAGCAAACAATAGTAATAATGTTGTTAGATTAAATAATTTCCTTCCAAAAAAAAGTCAATCAGTATCTTTACTTCCAAGAAATAGAAGTCAAGAAGATTATGTAATTGAACTTTTAGACGAATCGAAAAATATTGTATTTGGAATTGGTCCAGCAGGTACAGGTAAAACATTACTAGCCTGTCAGGCAGCAGTGAAGGCATTTATAGATACAGATGTAGAAAAAATTGTTGTCACTAGACCGGCTGTAAGTGCAGACGAAGATCTAGGATTCTTGCCTGGTACATTAGAAGAAAAAATGGCTCCATGGACAAGACCTATTTTTGATGTATTTCGCGAATATTTTTATGCTAATGAAATTGAATCCATGATTCAAGAAGGTGTAATTGAAATATCACCACTAGCATACATGCGTGGACGGACATTTAAAAATAGTTTTATAGTTGCTGACGAAATGCAAAATGCAACACCAAATCAAATGAAAATGTTGCTTACACGTATTGGGAAAGGTAGTAAAATGGTTGTTACAGGAGACCTAGCACAAGCTGATAGGCTCAAAGATAATGGACTAATACATTTTACTAATCAATTAAATAATACAGAAACTAAAACAATTAGTGTGGTAAACTTCCACAAAGGAGATATTGAAAGACATGAAGCTGTTAAAGAAGTCTTAGAAATTTACGGAGACGCATAAAGTAAGGGCTAGATAGCCCTTACACTCTTGAATGCTAAAGGATGATTGTATTTTTCATCCTGTTTTAAAAGATACAGCAAATACTCGTTTTCCGTGTAGACGAGTTTCCAACTACTTTCCTTTATTGGCGGTCTTCCCATAGCATCATAGAAGATTTCTCCTTTCCAATATTTTTTAAACCATATTAGTTTTTTACTCCAACTACTACGCACAGGCCACCATGCATAGTGTTCTTTCCATTCTACATCTATTTCAATACTAGGAGGCATTGAGTTCTGCTGCAAGAGGAAATATCTCTGCGATGACCTTAGCACACTCCCAAGCGATCTCCATGTGTTCTTTTTGTGTTCCATTAGCACCTCGCAACTCAATATAATGCACCCAACTACGCAGTGTACCATTCATATACAATCTTGTTTTTGTAAGTCCTTCTGGCAGTACTTTACGTGCAACTTCTTTAGCAATACCGTTATTGATTGCCCAGTCATATGCTTTGCCTGCTGTAAAGCAAACATCTTGCTGAAGCTCCTCCCAACGTGAAACAAGTTCGGCATTGCCTTCTGCGCCTAAGTCTAGTTCAATGCTGTTCTGTCTATTTTTAGTATCTTGTAGTCTTGCTTCACTTGTTACAAATACTTCGCCCATATCGCCAGGCTCTGCATAACGCTGACTAAACTCTTGGAAAGCAAAACTACGGTGACGCACAATCTGATGTGCAATATCACGTGTAGTGTCAATCTCCATACACACGTTTACCATTTCCAGTGGTGACCAGTGTGCGTGTTTGATCAAATACTTTACAAGTTTTTCACTTGTTTCACTATTCATTTGATTGGCAGGATTACTTACCCTAGCACAAAATGCAACCAAATCCAACAAATCATCGTTGTTGATGCCTTCTTTTACAAATTCTTCTGTTGCTTTTGTGTAACTTACTAATCGAACGGCCATCCCGCTAATTCTCCTTTGATGTTAGATAGTCTTTGACTTAAAAAATTTATTGTTGTGTGGATATGTCCAGTGTCACTAGGCTGTAAAAGTGTTTTGTAATATTCTATTTCTTCTTCTAATACACTTACTCTTACAATATCATTTATCAAACTTTTGTTATCAGTCGCCACGTCCTGGTGCCTCACTGAAGTATTCCATTTTGCCTTCCATCCCGTGCCATTTATCTGCATCCTCTGGCACATCCTCTGGACGCATTTCAGTAATAACTGGCCATAAGTCTGCATATTTTTGATTAAATTCTACCCATTTGTCTGCTCCTTCTTTTGTATCAGGCCAAATGGCGTCAGCAGGGCATTCTGGCTCACAGACTCCGCAATCAATACATTCTTGCGGATTTATCACCAACATGTTTTCACCTTCGTAGAAACAATCTACTGGACAAACTTCAACACAATCCATGTGTTTACATTTAATGCATTGATCATTTACAATATATGTCATAGTTCGCCTTTCTCTCTCATTTTTGCTCTAATCTTTGTGGCACTAATATTGTGTATTTCTTCCCCTAAGTTGTGTTGTGTAAAAGTATATCCAACACTTCTTCCGTAACTAATATCAACAATATTAGGAACACTTATTATTTCATATTCTTCACCGCAAGTGTAACCGTGTTTAGCAAGCCCGTCTATGATATTTTTCCTTGCTACTCTATAGTTAAAAGGATTATCATTGTTCCCCATGCCTGCATCAACACCGCAAACATCTCTTATCATTATACAAACTTGACCAGTATTTGTCAAGGCTTTTTTGAATAATTCTGTATGCCCATCATGCCAAGGTTGCCACCGCCCAAGCATTTGTGCTGTTGGTTTTTTCCAATCAAACATTTTTATTTCTATCCATAAAAGTTGCAACAATTTTCATAAGTTGTTCATGTGTATCCGTAAACCATTTACTTACATGATAATCAAAATGGGCAGGAGGCACAAACATTTTATTTGTGTCTGCAAATCTACCTTCTTTAATAGTATCCATCCATACCGTAAAATCTGGATTAAACTCCATACGTGCTTGATCAGTAGGCGCAACAAAATCTGCAACTGCTACTTTGCCTGCCATTACAACACCGTCTGCTAGATAACGCATACGTGCCGCTTGACGCATACGTCCTTCTGGTGTAAAATCCCAATCAGCATAATGACTACGCACATTGTCTGCATTAATATGCACACCGCCTATAAGTTCAGCAAAAGGTTTTGCCAATGTGGTTTTACCCGATCCGGGCAAACCAAATATTAGAATTTTCATAATGCTCCTAAACGAATTAATGTAGCTGCTAAGTTAATCTCTGGATCTACAACCAATGTGTGATCTACCAATCCTTGCTTAATAATTAGCACGGCCTGGTCTTGTTGTTCGTCTGTTCCAAACAATTCAATATTGTCATACAACCAACGATAAATTTCTTCCATTTCTTCAGCACGTACCGTACCACACAACAACTTTCTTGCATCATGAATCTTACCTGCTTTAAACAGCTCAACCATGTCCAGTTTCCAGTCTGCTTCGCCACTATCGCCTTCTTGTGGGCTTACAAGTTTACCGTCAACTGAATTCATTTGTACCATATTGATACACTTGCGCAAGTCTGGATAAGTTGCTTTTACATATGTATCAAGCGTATCTAAATCTGGAGTAATACCTTCTGTGATAAGAATCTCTGCTACTCTAGCAGTAAACTCTGTTTGATCAATTTTAGCAATGTGGAAGCCTTGGCATCTGCTGTGGATCGCTGGAATAATTCTGTTTGGATAGTTACACGTTAAAATAAATCTTGCTGTATTGTGATATTCTTCCATAACACCACGCAATGCTGCCTGTGCGTTTGGCGACAAGTAATCAGCCTCATCTAGCAACACAACTTTAAAGTCACCAAATGGAATCATTTGCACAAACGCAACAATCTTGTCTCGCACATCATCTACTGAGTTTGTGCGACTTGCGTTAATCTCTAATATGTCTAATGGATTTATGTCGAGCTCGTTAAAAAGTAACTTAGCAAGAGTAGTTTTACCAATCCCAGCATTGCCACTAAAAAGCAAATGCGGAATAGTTTTATCTTTGATCCATGTCTTAACTTGTTTTCTTTGTGCGTCATCTCTAAATACATAACCGTCCACCGTTTTTGGACGATACTTCTCTACCCATAGTTCTTTCATTCTTCTTCCTGTTCCCAATATCTACAATAAAAGTGTTTGCCGCAGTTGTCAATCTCTTTCTGCGGATACCCCTCACTCAACAGCCAAGGAATAATACTCTCATCTTCACCTAAGTCTGCTGGCAACGGTTTAGGAAAGCCATATCGCCAACCGCTGGGCGGATCACACATTGTTACTTTCATCTGTTTTCCATTTCATACAATTCTATAGCGCCTTCATCTGTTAAAAAGGCAATGCCAATTTGCCAAGTAATCAAGCCTTCTTTCATTAGTTTGCAGTATTGACTATACCAGCGTTTGTGATCTCCACCATCTCTTGCTAACAATAGCAGCCTTTTCTTACGAAGTCTAGTCATTTTTTAATCCCACAAATTTTCATAATATTTGCCAAAAAGTCTAAAACCATTCGACATACGATCTTGATGTGCTTTCACACCTTCTTGATCCCACTTGTTGTAGTAGTAATCTTCCATCCAATCGTCACGACACTTTTGTTCGAACGCCCAGATCATTTCATCCATGATCCAGTCCCAACGATCAAAGTGCTTTGGATCAACATCACCGTTCTTGCCGTATGCGTCCAGTTGCTTCTTGGTAGCACGTAGTTCTTTTGGAACATCTTTCATGTCTACCATAGGAGCGCCGTGCTTTGTAGCTCTTAGCTGTACAAGCATAGGCAGGATAATAGGAGCAAGAGTATGATCCATACTCCACGTATCGTATTTGTGGATCTTTATACTTGTTCGTTGCTTAGGTGAATACCCAAACCAGTTGTATAACCAGTTGTGATAAAACCTATGATTAGGATATGATCCTATATACACTTTCATTTAATCAGTGTGCTCCACTTTTTAAGTTTGTTTTTCTTTACATCTGCACGATCATGCAATTCACGCCAATCTGTAATACCGTGTCCAACCATTAGTTCCATCATACAAAATACATCCCCTAGTTCTTCCACTAGTTTAACACGTTGTTCTTCTTCAATCAAGTCTAAAGTTTCATACTTGCGCATTATTTTACTACAACGTTGTACGAGTTCACCACACTCTTCCATTGTGATTGTCATCAACTGCTGTAGTGTGTTTATAGGACTATTCTCCATATTCTTGTTCATACCTCCAGTTACAATAAAAATCCCAGCCATATTTATAAACAGCATATGCACCAATGCCACCCAACCACATGCCATGAAATAGAGCAAGTTGAACACTAGCCCATATAAAATCTGCTGCTAAAAATGCTATAGGATAATCATACCATCTAAGCAAGTTTTACTCCAATGCTTTGTAGCATTTGTTTTGCCATATTAGTATTTTTTACTTCATCTTCTTCGCATTCTTGAATAAGTATTTCTTGTAATGTAATAGCTATTTGATATTCTTCATTACTTAAAGTTTGAAAGTAATTATACAATTCTTCAGCAGTATCTAATGCCCACATTGCATCTAGCATGTCGCATTGTGCTTGTGTTAGACCTTCGATTCGCATAACCCTAGTTCCTTGTATGCCATTTGAACACCTTTTGCTTGAAAGTATGCGTCTGCTAGTGCATTATGCAAGTCGCTTTGCATGGATTTACGTGGATCCGTTTTACAACAAGCAAACAATGTACGGCTATCACGCACTTGCCAAAATTGCCAAGGAATAGGTTTACCAAGTTGTCTTAGCATGTCTTCGATGATTGTAATGTCAAAACCGTAGCCATGTCCCCATAATACATCTACTCCTACCATCCATTTAGGCAAATGATCTAGAAACACTTGTGGATGTGTTCTACCATCTTCGCTGAACGCTTCTTCCTGCACCTTAGAATCTTGTTGTCCCCACCACGCAATAGTACTATCATTGACCTTGCGACTACTTTGTGCATCTAAATCTAACTTGAAGTAAAATTCGCTGTGTGGTTCTGCATCACTATTAGGATCAAACTTAACTCCACCAACGGTAAGAACTGCTGCACTTGGCGTAACATCTAGTGTTTCTAGATCAATCATTGCATGAATAGACATATATACTCCGTATTTTTACTAATACATATTACGGCAATATTTTCTTATTGTCAACAACTAATTTATCATCTAAAGCAATAGATGGACACAATGAGCATTGTGGAATATGATTATTTAAAGATTTAATTTGTTCAAGTAACTCAGGATGATCATATTTCAAAGGTGCATATCCATTTATTCTACTTTTAATATGCTCTTTTACAGGAAAGTTTTTTACAAATTCTTGAGCACCAACAATAGTTCCGCATTTGTATAAATTGCCTTTGTAAAAATAGTGACAATCTTTTTGCCAGCATGATTTATGAGCTTCTTCGCTATTACTATTATAAAATTCATAAAATCCTTCTTTGTATTCTTTTATTCCCCATTGCATATGCGAGTCACAATATTCAACTAAGAAACAAAGTTTACCGTTTATATAGATTGCCTCATCATACATAAAGTGAATTTTACGTTCAACATTTTTATATCTTTTTAAAATTTCGTAAAGATCATTATAATCTTCTTCTCTTTTAAAACTAATTTCAATAATTATATTTTTTTCAAACCATTTATCAAAGCTATCTGCATACTTTGATAGTACGGTACCGTTGGTAAGAACTTTAAAATTTTCTATGTCAGGAAAAATTTCTCGTAAGCCAAAAACCCATTGATTAAGGTTATTGTGTGTAAAAACTTCGCCTCCTACAATTGTAAAGTCTTTGATTATAATTTTTTTAGCCCATTCTTTAGCATAAATTAAATTTTCTTTAAAATTGTCATGTCCTTTAATATTATAGTTATTGTAACTCAAACAATGATTACATGATATATTACATGTATGAGTAATATACCATTGAGCTGTATGCACTAGAATTTTGTCATTAATAATTTTACCGTTTATCAAAAGCCCATTCTCTTTCTTTGCACCACCAGCAGTTACCACAATGTTTTGTACCAATATCTTCAAATGTTTCGCAACTGCGAGTAATATCTGCAAGTTCCATAATATCAAGATGTTCGTATATTTCGGCTATTTTTCTTTTGTTATAATTTGTAAATGGAACATATATTGGCCCTGCTTTTGTTGCACGATTTTTATTTGGTTTTCTATCTTCTAGTTTATTAAAACTATCGCCTGTATTTTGTACAAATTCATCATGTATATCTTCTGGTGGATAACAAGTATCACCAATGTAAATTGTACGGAATACTTTTAGATGTTGAATTGTTAGTTGTTGTAATTGCTCGTCTGTTTGCTCATCGACATATTTTACGGTATGTACAATATTATTATTGTTTGTTTTTTTCATACACCAATCTATTACTTTACTTACAACTATAGCATTAGTAAAATGTTTTTTTCTATTTGCCATTGTAAGGACATGTAATGGTTGATTACTATGTTTCATTAACAAATAAAGGATTAATGAACTATCAGCCCCGCCGCTGCACAACACACCGACAGGGCCTTTTGGTAGTTCAAATTCTACGTCACAAAGAATCATTCTCTATTGCCGAGTAAACTCAGCAACATTTGGAATAGATTGATAAAGTTTAGATACAAGCTCAGTGCCATTTGAATAGCAAATTTGGCTGTTTCTTTTGCGTTCATACGTCCACTTACAAACATACTTTTAGCATGTTGTGTATCGTATGCTGTAAGACCTGTAAAAATCAACACCCCAATCACACTTACTGCAAATTCAAGAGCACTGCTTTGCAAAAAGATATTAACAATGCTTGCAATGATAATACCAATCAATCCAACTAGTAAAAAACTACCCCAACCGCTTAGGTCTTTTTTGGTAGTATAACCATACAAACTAGCACTAGCAAATGTTGCTGCTGTAATAAAGAACACTTGAGCAATACTGATTGCTGTATATACAGCAAAGATTGTGCTCATACTAATGCCCATTACTGCTGTAAACACATAGTAGAAAGTTCTTGTAGTTTCAAAACTCCAGTTTTGTCCAGCAAAACTATAGTATAGGATCATACCAAGTGGAGCAAACACTGCTACCCACATTAGTGGACCCATTGCGTACATTAATCCACTTGCATAAGTTAGATATGCAACTAAACCTGTAATTGCCAAACCAATTGCAGTGTAGTTATATAGTGCAAGCATAAAAGTTCTCAGTGCTTCGTCATAGTAAGTACCGGTCATTGTTCTAGTATTCATATCAATCTCCTATAAATTTAGCAAGTTGTGGTGGTTCCCAACCTTCTGGCTTTAGTACCTTGCCATCTTCACGTTTGCGAACTTTACCTGTGTCTGGGTCAATCTTTGCAAAGTTAGTATCCATTACTTCACGCCAAGCACCTTCACCATCGTAGCCACCGGCACGTATAGCACCCATAGTAACAACAAGAATATCGATTAGTGCATCTAGTTGTTCTACACGATTATCTGCTGCAATAGCATCTGCAAGTTCGTTGTATTCTTCTGCAATAAGGCTGAGATACATATCATAGTTTGCTTCTGATGGCTCTTGATCACACGCTGAGCCAAAGCGTTCAATATCTTCAAATGGATTTGTCATTACAACCTCTTAGTTTACAAATGATTCAGGTTTGATTTCTGCAGGACCGTCAGAATATTCTGCACCAAACTGCACATCATTTGGTTTTTCTTTACTAAATCCTAAAATACTTTCTGCTTCTACCATACGTAGTTCAGTCTCACCTTTGCCTTCATCGATTTTTACACTTCTTGTCCAACGTCCGTGTTCAACTAAAACCCAATCGCCTACTTGATAATCGTCAATGTTATCAGGGCCTTTAGAATGGACTTGACCCCAACGTGGATAAATACCTCTTGTAGTACCATCATCATCTCTAATGATTAATCCACCTTTGGTTTTTTGTTCTCCAAAATACATATTACTTACTATCACTCTGTTACCAATTGGAGATAATTTACCATTAATAATATTTGTGTTAATTGCCATTATTCACCTTTTTTTACAAAATTTCCATCTTCATCTTCCACCCATTCAGGCGTAGAAGAAGTATTTTTGCTTGTAGTTGCTGATGCTTTTTTTGGTTGTGCTTGTGCTTGTGCTTGTGGTTTTGGCGGAACAGGTTCTTCGTCAAATTCAGCAAGTTTTTGAACTTCTGCTGATGTTAATTTTGTTTCAACAGGTGCATCTACTTCTGCACTTTCGTGAACAACAGGTGCCGATCCTTTATAGTAGTCCTGCATCACTTCTTCTCTTTTACGAATAATTTTACCGCCAGGACCTAATTCGTCGCCACGAGCATTTACACGAGCATTACCGACAGCAGGTGTGAGTTCATTGCGTTTGATCAGCAAGTCTAAATCAACAACCTTACCTTTCATACTCCTATATGTCTTACGACCTTTTTGTTTCATTGCCATTGGCATCTCCTAAAATATACACATATTTAGTCACGTAAAAATTCACGCCAGTCTAAATTGTATTTTATGCTATCAATTCTGTGTACACCAATCAAATACAATACATAACTTGCTACACTAGATCCACGTCCTACACCCCATACAATATCGTTCTCACGCATAAAATCTACAAGATAGATCATATAGCGTAGTAAGTTATGCATATTACGTTCTTTAAAAGCATCTAGTTCTTCCCAAATGCGATCTTGTACGTGTTGTGGACAAGGTGTTTCTGCTTTACCTAGAACATATTCATATACGCTAATCGCTTTATATTCATCAGGCATAAACCATTCACTTTGACATACACCGTCAAAAGTCTTTTGATCTACATCTAGTGGAATATACTTCTGTAGTTTGTTAAACCCTTGTTCTTCCATTGCCGCATTAAATTTGTCTACGTCATCACTTGGATTACACAATACCACATGAACTTTATCCGATTGACCACTATAAATCATATCGATTAAATCGCGATTACTAAATCGTGGGATACCTAAATCATCAGTTCTCATAAGCATATATGTATTTTATGACACGTTTATTAAATCGTCAAGAGAATTATCACCATTTTCTTGTTGTTGTTTTAACTTAGCAGCAGTTCTTCTTGCTTCTAATTCTAATTTATATCCATCCATTAACAATATCATTTGATGTCTTACATCTGGATTATCCGTAACAAAATACATATGATTTAATTTTAGAAGTTTTTGTTCTAAAACTGCGTCAGAATATTCTGCAAGATTTTCTTGTAAAGGATGCATCATACTTGAGAATATGCACCTAAGTTTTGCAAAAACACTTTACCACCATTGTTATAAGTAAATGCTTTAATTAAAGTGCTGTCGTTGCTTGCTAGTGTTGTGGTAATTTGTGGACTACCACCAAAAGATGCATCAACTTGCATTAAACTACTTTGACTTGCACCATACTCACTTGCAAATGTTACCGTCCTTGTTGCACCACCGTCACCATAAACATGAATATACAATTCTGAATATTCGTCATTAGTAGGCCATCCGTTTATTGTTAATGTAATATTGGCTTGTGCGGTAATTGTAAAATAGTGACCAGACTGAAAACTTAATTCAGCATCGGCAGAAATACCAGATAGTCTGTTAGTATGTGTTAATGATTGCTCTTTCGCAACATATCTATAGATTGTTTCGTTATTAAAATTGTTATCAATAACATCCCCTGATGCCAAAGGACCTTTTAAAATAGTATTTGCTTGCAAAGCATTAATTTCACCCCTTGCTTCTACAAAATTATTTTCGATAATATTAAAATTATCTCTAAATCCTTGTGAATCATTATCTTGTCCTGCAATTGGAAAATTTACATCAATTTGCTCAACACTAATATTACTGGCCATTATTATTCCTCTCTAACAAATATATTTATCACCTTAAACATTATACTTATAATTTCCAAATACAACAAATTGTTCATTTTCGTTATTAGCTGTATTACTTACAATATATCTGTCAATTTCGTATTTAATTTGATTAAACTCAAATCCATTATTGATAATATTTTCTTTTACCAACTCACCTGTTCCTGGTTTACAGAAACATAATGGCATTGCTGTAACATAATCAAGTTCTTGTCCTGTAGTGGTTTGACTACTACGCATCCAAAGAGGCAAATATTCTCTTTCATTTGCTCCTATTTCTTCTATTCGCTTTCGCATATTTCCTATGTTACTAATATAACGTAGTACATTTGCATTTTGACTTACAAGTATGCTGTTATTATCAATAGTAATTACATCATATTTTGGTCTCAGTCTATTTGTAGCTGTATCATTAGCAGCAGTTGTACCTGTTGATCTAAATACAATTATTGTACCATCTTGTGCAACAATTTCTAATTGTGCTTGTGCTGGTACCTCTACTACTCCTTCTCTTGTAGTAATAGAAATAGTTCCTTGACTAGTTGGAATACGTATAATTTCACCGTCTCTTGGCGTAATAGTATAAACATCAGCACCTTCATCTATAGCAGTAACATCATCTTTAGTTTCTAATTTTACATCATTGACTTTTAATGCTTCTCCTGTTTTAGACCTTACCGTAAAATTTGTGTTTCCTACATTTGGTTGCATAGGATCAACAATTTCAACATATACAACTTCATAGACAACATCGTTTGTACCAGGTTTTTTTGCTATGGCAGTTTTTAATTCTCCAAATCTAAACTGCTTTTTCTTATGATTTTTTGTAGCAGCAGCTACAAAGTAACTTATAGATTTAGCTTCTATTCCTGCATAGGCTAGTGTACGAAGATTTTTTTGTACCCCAAAATTTTCATCAAATGGTCTGTAAATGTATTCAGGAGTGAAAACTCTATAGTCATTTATAAATGATTCGAATGCAGTTTTTTGTGTAATATTAGGAAATGGTTGCATGAATACATTTGAATATACTTTAGAATCAACATCATTGACTACAAGAGTAAATTCACGCACACTTGCACTATAACCAAAACGATCTCTAGCCAAAACCTTAAATCTATATTTCCTGTCAATAGTTGTAGTACTACCGTCAAATGTCGTAGTACGTGAGTCAATTGTAGTCAGACCTAACCCTTGTGAATTACTATATTGGTTTGCTTTACCAACAAGTTCACCATCACGTTTTAATGTTAAACCAAATGGAAGTTTACCACCAATCAAATCATATCGTAATGAAGACCCTTCCAATGTTGTAGTTGCCTCTATTTTCAATGTACTGATTCTGTTAGCAAGTATATTACCTAAATCGTTACCAGTTATCCAGTTAATTTCACTTGATACATCTCCTAAAACATTTATTGTAAATGTTTTCTGTGTAGATACAACCTCTATATTAGTTGTGCTTATTCTTTGTACAATTAATGTTTGAGCTAAAGCACCAAAAGTAATTTGTGTATTTTTTGAAATTGATCTTGTTAAATTTGCACTCAAAGGAACTTTGTAAAAAGGATCGCTACGTGTGGTGTTTACAACACTGCTATCGTCACTGCTAATTACACTAACAAATTTATTTCTTGTTCTTGTTTTATCAGTGCTTAATATTTCAAAATTTATATATCTATCGCTAAATGTGATAATTCTGTATTCACTTGTTGTAACATCAAATGTAAGCAAATATCTTTCAAATGCTTCTCTAAATGTTTCACCCGGAACTGGTTCAATTCCAGCTAAAGTGTAGTTAAATTGTAAATCTCCGCTACTATCATCAGATTGTATTTCATATTCAACATATTCTTTCCATAATGTTGTAGTTAAATAATCATCCACTAATTTGTACGATTCTGTCGAAGAGTAATTTAATGTTTTGTTTTTATAAAAATCTAAATCTGCTTGACTTAATTCTTTAACATATAAAAATCCATCACCATTAATTGCATCTCTATAGATTTCTAATGGTTTACTTGCTTTATATGTAGGTTCTAATGGTCTTGATAGTTCTAAGACATCATAATCCTCGTTCATATCACTAACAGATTCAACATCATACATGTTATTATCAATGTTAATTGTCTGACCTAATAAACTATCTAAGTCACTTATACCATCATCTCTGGTCGTTGGCAATTTCCTAATTTTAATATTTGATTTACCAGATAATGTGTCTTCTATGATACTTGTGTTAATTTCTACTATATCATTGCTATCACTTTCTTGTCTTAGTGCTTCAATAGTAAAACGATATTCTTTTGTAACTGATGGTTGATATGGTATAATACCTGCAAGCTCACCTGTTAGTCCATCTAATTTTAAACCTGGAGGAATGACACTTGGTGTGCCGTCATCATTAAATGGCATTATACTATAACTAATTGTGCCTAAAAGTGAATTTGGATCAAACACATCTAAAAATAGTGTAACATAATTATCAGCACGTTTGAATCCTAGATTTCCAGGTGTCAACCAAATAGGTTTACGTAAGTATGTGCTGTCTGCTGTAAACAAACCAGTACCGGATTTCATAATAGTGTTATCAGCTCTTAAAAAATCATCTCCTACAACATACATTCTAAACTCACGTTTTACTGAACTTACATCATCTTCCACCGTAACTCTAAAATTATAATATCTGTTTAATTTTTTTGGAGCTCTAGTAGGAGTACTAAATCCATAAAAAGTTGTGTCATAAAAATAACTATCAAACCCATCGTCGTCTGCTATATTGCCAAAGTCTAATGGATTATTATCATATGTTCCGCTATCATACCCTGGTTCTGCATCGATGTCAAGTGCTAATATAGGATCTACAATACCGGTAATTCTACCATCTTCTGATAGACTCAAACCAGGAGGCAACTCGCCATCATCGTCACCTATGAAAAATCTTAACTTTTCTCCTGCTGCTAAATCGCTGTCTATAGCTTGCAATTGGAAATCTACAACACTACTATCTAAAACAAAATATGCTTGGTTTACTCTGTCTGGAGGTGTGTTGTCAAATATTACATTAAGAACTTCCCAGTTCTTTTCTAAAGAGTCATATATTTTTATTATAAAATCAAATGTGTTATCAAAAACTTGCACCCAAAGTTGATCGTTTATAGGATCAATTGGTGCTGTTTTACTTACGGTATAATCAACATTTTTCCAAACAGGCGAGTTGCCAGATTCGTCATAAAATCTAAATCTTAAATTAAGTCCGTTTGTAGTTTTGTTTAAATTAAACCAAAAGTCTGTTAAGTTTGCATTAGGAGTTGTAGCATCAACTTTTAATACGGTATCAGTTCCAAGAGCTCCTTTCATTTGTGTTTCGTTAACTCTATACCAACGATCATTTGTTTTATACCAAAATTGTTGTACATCGGTAACAAAAGCAAAATCTCCATTTTCTCCTGTGTCTCTACTTGGAATACCTTTGTAAATTGTGATTGTTTGTGCAGTAAAAACACTAGTGTCGCCTGTTGCAAATATTCCCCAATTGGTATTTTCTGTGTCAATCCAATACTTGTTTCTTAGAGTTGTGCTAATTGCTAGATCACCTGCAGGAGTAATCCAACGTGGTGCATCTTCGCCTTCAATTCTTACACGTAAAGTTCTATCAGCAATACCTTCATCATTGCTTGCTCTTACAACAAACTCAAATTCTGTAGTTTTTCCTACTTCAAAAGGCACTCCTTTTAAATTATAATTTTCTATTCTCAAGCCTGGAGGTATAGTACCAGCAATATGACTTATTGTAATACCTTCAGTACTATCTAAAGGTAAAGCAATATCTACATTTGTGCGTTCTTGAAAAGTTGCTAATTCTGCACCTGTTGCAACCGTCCATTGTGGTAATGCCATTTAACCCTCCTTACGGCGAAACTGCTGGTAACAAACCTAAATCAACACTTACATCTTTACCTAAGATAAATGTTCCAAAGTCAACATCAATTTCATTAATAAACCAGTCAATTAAACTTGTGCGATTTGATCCTAGCTCTCCAAAATCCCAACTAAATGCACGATCCAATTCTTCACGTAATATATCATTCAACCTAGATACATTAACCAATGCGTTATTATCAGCATTCAGATCTGCATTTAATTGAGGTGCTGTTTCTCTAACAATTTGACTATCAAAAGTGATTGTCTTTGTTGAGTTATCTACACTTACTTGTGCTCCTTGAGTACCTGTTAAATTAATTACACTTTCTACAGGAGAAGTTAATGTGTAAGTGCCGTCTGTGAATCTGTAATATGCTTGTGTGCTTGAAAAATAAAGTGTATTTCCGTCATCGCTTACACGTATTGCCATTGTTTCTGGAAATAGTGGGTCTACACTAAGTTTTCTAAAATTTAATGTTGTACCTACTTGTTCTTTGAAAACTGCTTGACCTTCGCCAACACTTGCACCTACAATATCTGTAGCATTGCTTAGACGTATATCAAGGTCTTCAAAATTAGCATTTGCTTTTATAAATGCTTCTCTTAGGTCATCGCCTGTGCCGTCATTAGCAAGAGCACCTACGTTAATAGTTTGGACTGCCATATTAATCTCCGTTTTATATATTTATCACGGAAAGTATTAATGATTACGGACCTACGGTTTCCCAACTGGTACCATTAAAGACTTTTACTTTAAAATCATTTTCGTCGTATATCATTGCACCTCTAACTGCACCTGCTGGAGTTGCATTATCAAATACAGGTAAATTTAAACCAAGTGTACCAAATTGACCTGGCATTTGTACCCACCCATTGCTTCCGCTACCGTTGTCCTGCGCATAAAAGTATATTGTAACACCATCTGAATATATATCGCCAATAGTTGGTGAAGCAGGGCCGCCAATTGCACTAGAACGTAATGTAAGTAAGCCGTTGTCAATATCTATTCGTGTACCATTAAGTAAAACATTACCACCGCTGTTTTGCACTCGTGTTACACCATTGATGATTGGAATATTACCTTCGGACGTAGCAGTTAGTGTATTACCTTGTATAGTGCCGCCAGCAGTGATAGCTCCGTTTGTTGTTGTGATATTACCATTTGTTGTTGTATAATTTCCAACATTATCTAAACTATCAACAACTACATCTTTTAATGTACTTGTTAAAACACTTGTGCCTGAAACATTAAATGCTGTTGCAACAATAGCAGTTTCTGCATCGGCTCCACGTGCAGCAACACTTGCAAGTGTGTCTGTTTCAGCAGTAAGTAAACCACTTGCATCAAAACTAATTGTAATTACTCCGTCAACGGTTTTATCTAAACTAATTCTACCAGCGGTCACAAGAACACTAGATTGTTTTAAATATTCATTTGTATTTAGATAACCAACGTTCACATAGAATGAATCAGGATTAACTCCGGGATCATTTGACAATTCTTGTAATGTAGTAGGAAGATCAGCAGGAGTAAAAGTAAATGTACCAGTTGCATCGTTATATGTAAGACTACCCGATCCTGATGGCGGATTTGATATTACTTCTAGATCTGCCAGTGCTATACCGCCAGCCGCTGGCTCAGATTGCCAACTAAATCCGTCCCATGTTAGAACTTCGCCTGGTAATGCATCAGAAACAAATACATCGCCAATATCATTTAGTTCGTTAATATTGTTTAAATCAGGTTTATTTCTTATAAATCTTACATCGTTTTGGTTTGCTATAGCCCAATCTGATTGAACTTGTGCTGCTACGGTTTCGCCGTTTACGGTTAAGGTTCCACTGCTTATATTGCCAGTAGTGATAATTGAACCAGTGCTTGAAATAGCGCCGCTTGTGATGCTTCCGGTAAAAGTGCTTGTACCAGTAACCGTAAAATTACCGCCTACACTTGCATCTCCTGAACTAGCAAGTGTACCACCACTTAATGCGCCAACTACACTCAAACTGCTTAATCCTGTAAGACCGCTATTAGCTAAATTAAGGACATCACCACTTGGTAATTCTTTAATTTTGTTACCGTCATCTGTATCTACTACTAGTGGAAATCTATTTGCCATTCTCTAAATCCTGTTCTTTTTTATATTTATCGTATATTTACAATGCTGCTATTCTTGCTTGAAAGTCAGCAAAGTCTGCGCTTGCTGCTACTTCAGATTGCAATGTTGCTAAACTTACATAACCCGGAATAACACCATTTACAGCATCAACAAGTAATGTACTATCGTCGGCAAACACACTACCTTTTATATCAGTTGTAACATTGCCATCTTCTAATGCTGCTATGTCAGCATAAACCTCTGTAAAGTTTTCATTAATTTTAATCATTGCATCGCGGAGAGGATCACCCCCTCCGCTATTTGCTTTTGTTCCAACATTAATTATTTTTTGTGCCATTATACTCTCCCTACCACTACTTCAACTATACCGCGGTCTTCGTGATCTTTGACACCGACTGCTTTACCTATTACTTGTCCAACGCCTGGAGAGTTGTTTACTATTGCATAACCCGGAACGGCACTAGTTACAAGCATATCACCTTTTTGCACCCGACCTATTACTTTACATGGCACACGCCCTGTTAGAGCTAAACCTACTACATTGTCGCCTTCTAATGCGCTATTCATTAGGTGCGCTGGATTTGTAGTTACAACACCTGCTACACTAGTTTGACCTTTTGCAGTGCATACGGTTACTTCTTGTTCGCCACCAAATACTAGAACGGTACCTGGCTCATAATCAGCATCCCCTAAATAATTTTCAGCAAGGTCAGCATATAATGCACTAGTTGCTTCACCATTAAATGTAGTTGCCCAAACCGTATTATAACGATTTAAACTTCCACCTATGCTAACAGCGTTATCTCCTGTTGCATTACCGCTTGTGTTTGCAGGGCCTAAGATGTTACCAGATGAATCAACAGAGAACACCGTGTTAGCACCGTCATCTAAGTTAATTGTAAATGTACCACCTAGCACACCACTTGCAAAATCAATGCCTGTCATATCAGCAATACTTGTTGCAGTACCACCAAGACTAATACTTGTACTACCAATAGTAATACTGCTGTTAGCTAGTTCTGCATTACTAACACCGTTTGCTTTAATGCCAACCCATCCGTCTGTAATTTCAAAGTTTGCACTATCAAAACTTGCTAGACCACTTGCTGCTTGTATAGCTGCTGCATCACCTGTAGGTGCTGCTGCTGTTGCTGTTGCTATAGTCATGTTCAGTTTGCTTTGATCTATAGCTGCTGTTGCGCTTATATCGCCGTTAACAATCACACCTGACGAAATAGCTGCTGTTATTGTGTTAGGAATAAGTGGATCATATGTCAAACCAATATCACCAGTTACTGCCATATTTTCACTGAGTTGATCAGTTACTGAACCTTGACCAGTAAAGCCTAAAATTTGTGCTTGAATAGTGTTACCTGCACCTGTGATAGTTACGTCACCAATATCATTTAATTCATCAGTTTTATTATCAACATAGTTTTTAGTTGCTGCATCACTTAAAGCAAGTGGATCTGAAACATTTATAACTCTATTGCTACCAACATTAAGGTTGCCGTTCATTGGTGTTTCGCTATAACCTGGACCACCCAAGCTCATAACTCCTGGACCAATTGTGCTTACACCAGTTGCTCCGTCTCTATCAAAGCCTAAACGTGCATTGATATATCCTTCAACTGCTGTTTGTGTTGGTACTGCATCACCTTTTGCATCTGTAAAAGTGTCATCATTTGAGAATTCATTTACACGTACACCTCGTTTAAATCCAATACCGTCAATATTTGTAAGAACAAGTGCAGCGTTAAATGTAACAGCACCAGTACCTTGGTCAACCGTAAAGAATCTACCTACACGGAAGAAACCATCTTGGTCAGTTAAAACACTAAACACACGACCTTTGTTTCTTTCTTGTGTTTGTGCCGCTGATTTATTGCCAGTGCTGTCAATAGCATCGTTAGTAGACACTGCTTCATAACCAAACGGCTGACCGTAAATACGTTCTGGATAGTTTGCAGTATTAAATCCACCAACACCGATGTCCAGCATATCATGACCGGTTGCACGACATGTACTGATGTTAACGGTAATTTCTGCTTCTTCGCCACCTGCTAAGCCACCTTTTAATGTTATACCTGCGCCGTTTGTACCTGTATAAAGAGCTGCACCTAAGCCGCCGTATACACTACCTGACAATTGTGGAAAGTTGATATCACTATTAGCAACTTCTGTAATTTCTATTATACCAACCGTACGTGTTACGTTTCCAAAACTTGCATGAGTAGCACCACTGAAATCATATTCAGCATATGCATCAATTGTATAAGTTTTACCGCCCCATGAAACAAGCATTTCGCCGCCTGCAATTCTTGCTTGATCTGTGCTATCAAGCGGGCTTATTGCAATAAATCTACTACCATCTGTTGAAGTTGTTGCCGCTGTGTTACCAAGTGTAATTAAAGAACTTGGTGCAGGTGATGATGCAGTCCCTACAATATCTGTATAGTTAGGATCAACGGTAGAATTGCTGTTAAAGAAAACTTCAGTTACACCACAAATTGCACTATCAACAACTAGATCTATATATCTAAAGTTTGCATCAAATGTTACAACTTTTTGATCTCCAGTTGCATTCACACCCCCTGTAATTGTAGTGGTGAATGCAATTGTTCTATAAGTGTAATCTGTAGTATCATCTGTAAATACAAAGGCTGTACTTGGTCTAACAGGTAGCTCTTCTTCTGGGAAGTTGTCTAAAACAAAGTTTTGTTTATGTCTTACAACAATTCTATTATCGTGTAATGTAGCTTCTTGTAATCCATTTTCGGCCGTACCTTCGATACCTGTGCCTAAGTTAAACGTCCAAACCTTACCATCAATAATAGGTGTACTATCATCTAATTGTGCTACGCCTGTTGTTACACTTGCTGTAACAATTGCACCACTTGATACACTATCAATAGTAATTGTTACATCGTTTGTGCTTGTAGCACCGCCTAGGTATTGTCCATCGATAACAATAGTTTCGCCTTGTGCATATCCGCCGCCACCATCGTCTACAATTACACCATAGCCGTCTGTACGAGTTTTAGTGATTGTAAGTTGAGCATTTGTACTAGGTGTAGCAGTTCCGCCTGTAACAACGGTTGCATAATCGGTGGCATCAAAGCTGTAAGAACCTAGTCTAAAATCTTCACCATTTGCATTAGTAATTTCATAAGGCTGATACAACCCACTTCCATGATAAATTTCCGCTTCACTAACATTCAATGGATAACCAGACAAGTCATATGCAAAAACTTTGAGTGCACCTGTGTCTGCATCATATTCTTGAGATGTAAAACTACTAGGTATGCCTGCTGAACCGGTTGGAGTTGTACAGGTTTCAGTTGTATTAAACGTACCTGTTATATCATACAAGTAAAGTCTTTTATTTCCTTCACCTTTAAAACTAATTTTAGCAGTTGCAGTTGCTGATTTACTTGCTAGGCCGCCTGTACCTGCAGAGTAAGCTGTTCCGTCTTCACCATTTGTCAAACCACTATCGATATACAAATCAAAGTTATTGGCATCAATTACACTTATATAGAATGTTCTACCATTTAACTCAATCATACCTGTTACACTGCTTATTGTTACAACATCATTGCTTGATAATCCGTGTGCTGTAGCAGTTACACGCACTGGGTTGGTTGTACTGGTGCTTGTAATACTTGCGTTGATTGCACCTTGTGATAATAATTGATCAGCTACCACGGTACCTGGTGTTGCGCTGGCAAAGTCTAAATATCCTGCAGATCTAAATACCTTTGCAGGAAATACCATGTCATCGGCAAGAGTCACATCAGTTGGAATCTCATCTGGATCAGCACCTGCTGCAACAAGACCATAGAATCCATAAGAGTTGTTACCACTCAAACTGCGGATTTGGGAACCTTTATCAGCCATATAACCAGTATGACAATAGTATGTAAACATACTAACAAGTTCTGCAAGTGCATTGTTTGTAAGCAATGCACCGTAACCTAAGTCGTTAATTTGAGTAAAGTCGTTCGCAAGCATCGATCGGTTACCACCACTTTGCAAGAATATGCTATCATAGGGCGGTACACCTGGTATTGTTGCAGTATAACCTCTACCAGTTGCCAGTGCTCTAACTATACCTGTACCTGCTGTATGGGTTCCAAAACCTGTAGAATCCACTGATGCTGTTCTATCTTCATCGATATAAAGTTGTAATGTAGTTGTAGTCGGAGCATTAACATAATATGTATTACCATTAACATCAGTCATTCCAGATACACCGGTAATAGTAATAGCATCGCCATCTACTAATCCATGTGCCACGGTAGTTGTAATCACTGCTGGATCTGCATTTGTTATACTTGTAATATTTCTTGTAAACACACTACTAGGATTACTTGTTTCGTCTAGTACAAGCGTTGCTGTACCTGTTGCTTGATCCCAATCTTTAATAACATTTACTTGGTAACGTGCGCCATCTTTGAAAAACGGAAATGGTGTTTCTGGTTTTCTAATATATAAACCCTCACCATTTGGTGATTGCACTTGTAAATTAAAGTTATCAGTTTTTCCAATGATATCTGCAGGCATATTAGATGCATAACCATCAATAAACAAACCTCCAGCAAAACTTCTTGCTACACCTTTAGATTGTGAGAAACTTGTGCCTGTTTGGCAATAAGGAGATCGTGTTAGGATTTGACCTTCTGGATCTAGTACCATCATAAATCCACCATGTCTTTGCACGGTAATGTTTCTTACAATAGTACCATCATTACACAAGAACACATCCATTTCGCTGTTGTTTAATGGAGGATTGTAAGCAGGATCAAATGCAAAAGCCACACAATCAACTAGTTCAAGTGCGTTTGTTTCAGCGTTTGTTTCTGCTGCATAATCTTCATCAAATACTTGAGGTTCGGTATTTCCTGTAGTTACTACAAAACCATTACCACTATCGTTTGCTAAGATATTTGTAATAACTGGTTTTAAATGTAAAATTGCTGCTTCTGTTTCAGTTTCTTGTCCACTGACTGCACCTGCATAGTATGCACCTTGATTAGTCAAGGTGTTTTCTCTACCGCCAATTCTCAAGTCGTTTACAATGCCGTCTATAATTAGTCTTGTATCACGTCTACATTTGGCTTCATTGTATGTAAATCCAGGAGCAGGATAAGTATTATTTACAAAAGCAATAGTTTCTTCAACAAGAAAATCTTTGTTCAATTCAATTAATCTTGCTGCATCATCAAAGTTGCCAGGATTACTAGATGCATCAGTACCGATTTGAATATCTTCGCTAGGATCTGTCATATAATGACGACCGTACTTACCTTGTATTCCTGTGATTGGATGTGTAAAGTTATATCCACCTCCTGTTGTAGCAACATCAAATGTTAAATTTGCTCCACCGCCTGCACCCAAATCACTATCATTGATTGTAATTGTTTCGCCTTGAATAAATCCATCACCTGCATTTGTAACGGTAACGGTTGCTGCACCTGATCCGTCCACAACAACACTAAATGTTGCGTCTTGGCCAATACCTGGGCTAGACCAATCATCTGCACCGATTGCGTATGTACCAGCTGCACGACTTACATCTGCTCCACTCACATTGTTTATTGTTGCTATTGGAGAGTATGCTGCTATTAAACCATCTACGTTAATGTCTCTATAGAAATATGTAGGTGCCCATGGAGATTGTGATACTCCTGGTTTTGGCCTAATTACAACTCGTCTAAATTCATCACCTTTGATACTTACGTTTTCTGGTAGTTTGATTGGTAGATGTTCAAAATAAATTCCACTTTCAACTCTTACCGTAATTTGGTTACTTCTAGTTCTTGCGCCAAATTCTAATTCTTCACCAATTTGGAATTCAATTGGTTCAAGTAGTTGAATACTAACTCTATCACTTATACCAACATCTTGGTTACGTACATAATCTGTAATAATACCTTTTGCACCACTTGTTCTACCAACAATGACTTTACCTTCACGCAAATCTGGGTTACCAACAACACCTTGGTCAACAGCAGAGTTATTACCGTTGTCAAAATTAAATACGTATTCTGTACCATCGTTTTGTGTAATTGCACCTGGAATATCTCCTCCGTTATTAAGTATAGAAATAATTTCATCGAAACGATTTTGATATGCGGTAATAACACTTGCAGAAATACTTCCAGGAGTGGCAGTGTTCAATGCATTAAATGCATCTACAATAGTTGTTTTAATTATACCAATGCTTTCTACGGTTTGTGTAAGTTGTAATGTTCTTGCTTTAATTGCACTAGGACTTGCATTGTATCTTATTGCTGCCCATCTAGTCAAATAGTTTGCAGATAAACCTTGCTGAACATCTAAACGCACACTATCAATCATAAGTTTAGCATCACGTTGACAAATTATTTTATCATATATAAAATCAGGATAAGTTGCTGTCAAATAATCAACAACAGCTTCTTGTGCAACTTCAATGTTATCAATTGCAGTATTACTTGCTACATCTGCTGTTGCAATACTTGCAGTAAATCCTGCTGTTGATAAAATTGTACTATTAAATTTCTTTTGCGAATGTGTAACAACTTGAATATACGGACCTGGTTCGATAGGTGTAGCTTCAATAATTTGTGTTGCTCGTTGCATAGCTTTGCTAACACTTTTATATGCATATTGAGGTGAGCGCCCTTCTTGTCCTGCAGGTGTTAGAGTTTGCGCATCATCACCTGTTGTTGCAACATACAAGTTCGTGCTACTACTAAAACCTTGCGTATCTACATATAACTTTGAAACAGCAAGCAAGTCGTCTGGACCATTTGGTGTACCTGCGCCTGCAAGCGGATATGGATGATCATTAAGATACAATTCATCCAACATTGTTCTGTTTGCTACGCTACCTGCTCTTGTAATAACTTCTTGTGTTTGCGGTACTTGTGCTCCGGTTGCACCTGATGGTACTGATAATGCACCAGTCATTGTGTCCCCTGCGACATTTACATATGTGTCATCTGCATAACCTTTTGAAATAACAAGGTTGTCTACTGATATTGCTGGTGCACCTGTATGCACGTTTTCCCATTCGGTCACTAGAGTGTTAATGTTATCTCCAGCGCCTGTGTTCCTAAGTTTAGTATTGACTACTGAACTATAAGCAATAGGTGCTTCCATGTTCAACGGTGCAGTTAAGTTTGGATCTGGATCTCTGTTAATGTGTGGATCAACAATACTAATTTTGATTGTACCACTTAGATCAGGTGTTGCTGGATCTACATCATCAAATTCAACAAATACACTATTGGTTGTTTCAGATGGCGAAGATTTGTCATTGTTATTGAGACCGCTGTCACTTACAAATTTATAAAATTGGATTTGTGTTTCAGTGCTATTAATTGCGGTTACTGCAAATTGATTTGCTAGATAAGAGTCAGGTGTATCGTCTAAGTTTTTAAAACTAATAGATCCACCTAAACCGAATACTGCATACAATTCTTGAAAGTTTGTATTGACTTTTTTAAATGACTCACGAATACTATCGCCTGTGCCGTCATTACCCTCTACACCAATATCAATTTCTTGTCTTGCCATTTACTTTTTCCTTTACCACTCTGGTACTAAATTGTCCATATCAAAGTTAACACTTACTCCGCAACCGCATGAACTTTGTGCATTAGGATTGCGTATTTCAAAGTTAGCGCCAACTAAACTTTTTACATAATCAACTTCTGTTCCTATGAGAAACATTAAACTATGCGAACCTACTACAAATGCACAACCATTTGCTGTTTTTACAACTTCATCGCCGTCTTCTAAATCCATAGGCGATGCAATTGTGCCCCAATCATATTCAAAGCCTGCACATCCTCCGCCTTTTATATTAAGACTGATTCCATAACATTCATTTTCATTACAAAGTAAATCAATTTGTGCTTCTGCTGATGGTGTTAAAGTTAGTATACTCATAGTGTTCCTTTCTAATATTTATCGTTGCTTTTTATAATCTTAATGTAAATAGTGTTATGTACATTAAAGAATATTCAATTGACACTTGGCATATGCGCCGAAGTAAGTTAGGCAAGCAACACACATACAATCGTAAAAAAACTATGGTTGTATTACGTTGTGATGCTTGCGATACAGAATTTACTCGCCCTCGAGGTAGTATGGATCCTAAAAGACTAAACAATAATTATTTCCATGTTTGCGACAATTGCGATGCAAAACGCTTTGCGCAACAAAGAGGAGTAAATGCTAAAAAAGTTTGGCAAATGAAAGCAAGCTCTAGTATTCCTATTAGCAAATTGTAATAGTATTGTCATTGTGTAAACCTTCATCTTGCAGCTTATTATGCAAGTTTTTCACTTTTAACTCTGTATCATATGATACTGGAGCAATACTTTTGGCAATTTTTAAATGTTGTAATAAATTAGGATGCCAGTCTATATCACCTTTAAACTTGTATGTTCCTTTATATGTACCGAATAAATCATTTACATCTATATATTTTGATTGTATTTTATTCATTGACATTTGCAAAGAATTTGGAAATAGTGCTCGTGTGCTTCTTAAATAATTGTGTAGTTTACCTAATTCGTAGGATTCATTAAAAAAATCTTTTACTAAAGGCCAATGTGTTTTGTCAAAAAAAATGCTACCATCACCGCCTAGCCATTTAGCACCTTTAAGATAATCAAATCTATTGCACGAACTCCATTGTACAATTACAAAATGATCTTTTATTTCATCAATTTTTTTGTGTAGCAGATACCAAATTTTGTCATTGCCACTACCACTCCATCCAAAGTTTTTTACTTCGTGTTCTTGTGCTAGAATATCTGCATAAGTAGGATATATGTAGTTTGTATAACTACACCCAAAGGTTGCTATTTTCATGTGTTCCAGCCATAGTCAAATCTATCAGCATAATAATGCATTTTTCTTTTGATAAGTTCCTGAGTAGTCCTAGTCATTTGCACTGGTATTTTTTCAGATTTGTTTGTGTGTACAAAAGGAACATCTAATGCATTTGAATAAAATCTACGCATCCAGTTTTGTAAAGAGCTTATCTTTTCTAGTTTAAACGTATATGTAGATGGTAATAAATGTGTATCAGGAGTTATTCCGCAGTGCCACCAATAACTTCCCCACGGAACACCATTTTCAGGATCCTGGTTTCTATTTTTATATTCATTCCTTATTAATGGCAACGGATTTATGATCATTTCGCAATGAGTTTCAAAATCAAAAGGCAAGTTATATCTTGATTTAAACATTCTGTATCCACTTACAACCCAAGGTATTGGAGACCGTATTGTTGCGAAAGATGTATAACCAGGTGGTATAGATTTAGCAAGCTGTGGAAATTTAGACCAAGTTGATTTAGGATCTAAATCATACAACCATTGTGTGACGGACGAACCGCCACACTTTGGTGTAAAAATATGTATTAATTTTTTGTCATGATTTATTTTAGAATCATATATTAATTTGTCTAGCTCTGACGCCAAATTGTATATGCTCCATATGCAATTGCGCCATATGCAATTAATTTAGTTAATGGTGAAAAAACAATGATTGCTGCACCTGCTGCAACCATAAGTATTCCATCAACGGTTGAACGTTGTTTTAAACGATTCTCGATCCAATCTTTGATCATTTCTCAATCTCCTAATGTGTTTGTCTTGCTCAAGTACGGTTTGTTCTAGTCTCTTGAGCTTTTCTTCCAATGCTTGTACATAAGCATAAGTTGGAATCTGTTTTTCTGTTTCGTCTTCGCCTAACATAGTGAAACTATTCACGCCAGCACCCTTTAAACCACCTAAAACTCTATTAGGATTTTTAGATGATGATTGGGTCTGGGCCGACTTTGCAGCATACATTTTGTTTAGATAACTCATTAGTTTTCTCCATGTAGTATTTATGCAGCCATACGTTTTGACTCTTCAGTCATACTATAAAGTTGCGCACTTGCTAGATTTTTCATCTTTGCTTCGACCATAATGTCTGCCCATTCCCAGTGTGACAATGCCCATTCGTTACTTGCTGTATTCCAGCAGTAATCGCTGTGTGCTCTTAGTTTTTGTTTTTTATATCCGGATTCAAGTAATGTGTCCATGTTCGGTAGTACACTTGGGTCAGCATCCTGTAAGTAATCCTCACGGCATAAAGAATAGTGCATAGCAGGACGCTCACCACGCCAACTATCAATAATAATTCCAATACGGTCGTCATTTGGTTCAATGTATTCTCCTGTTTTCACCCAGTGGTGATGTATGTCTAGCACCAGAGCGAGATCGTTTGCAAGTTCAATGCTGGCGTCGAGTCCCCACGAGTTTTCGTCGTTCTCGATTGTAATAGTGTTTCTTGCTTCCGGCGAGAGACGTTTAAGGACGTCTTTGATACCGGCTGGACCTTTTCTGCCTGAGATGTGGACATTACACTTGAAGTCTTGGAACTTCTTGCCGTAGCCCATCCACCGTAGTAAGTTGACGTGATATTCAAACTCATCTATTGACCTTTCGACGATTTCATCGTTATCTGAAGCAAGGACCGTAAATTGTCCTGGGTGCATTGAGAGTCTAACATCCAAGCGTCTGGCTGCTTCACCGACTGCTGCGTAGTGTTTCTCGCAGTACGCCACCACATCAGGCTTGCTCCAAAAATAGCGCCAGCTAGACTCGGTAGCACAAGGAAGCTGATTGCTACCCAATCGGACCATACGAAGTTCTGGAGGAAGGCTTCCCACATATTCTACTAACCTTTTTGCTGCTGCTGCATTATGAACCATGATATCCCACAAGCGTTCTTCTGCAACATCCTTTGTTTGTCTATTTAGCCACGCAACGGTTGTACACTTTTCTGTAAGTGGACGTTGCAATTCTTCTAATAGTTTCTTAGGTTGATTTTGATTGTAATGTAGATACTTACAAGCAAAGCCTATGCGTTTAGTCATGCTACTGCCTCTTGTGGATGTGGAATAAGTTTTGCTGTATATTCATCTTCATTCCATTTGTTTGGATGACCAAACTTAGCCACCGTTCTAAAAATCACTGCGTCTTCTGTCTCGCCATATTCGTAGCCAAGAAAAGTAAGACCTGCATACATCATATAAGTTCTAACCATACTAATACTATAATAAAGATTATGCATTTTGTCAACCCCAGTGTTGTTTAACCCAACTATCATTTGCATCCGCAGGATTAGGTTCACCATGAAATACTGCAATGCACGTATCATTATGAATTTTTGGCGGTGCATCAACAACAAAATTACGTTTTCTAGTTGTTGTGTTAAGTTGTAAATCTCTACGATCACGCATTTCCCATTTGTAGCTCATTATCCATTCATCAGGCCAAAACTTGTGCCCTCTAATGTGTTTGAACATCCAATCTTGATCACCTCTATTTTTCTTCATTTCGTTCATTGCACCTTTTTTAAAATTTTGCCAATGTGTATCATTTAAACCAACTGGAGTTTTAAAAACGCTACTATTCATTCTATCCCAAGTTGGACGTAAATGCCTGTTAAAATCTCTAATAATACAGAACTTATCATTATCATATTCAAAAAGTTTGTCTATGTTTTTAAATACAATAACATCTAAATCTAAAAATAGCATTGTACCTTTTAAAGGAACATCAGCACCTACAAAATATGGTTTGTACCACCAACCCGTTGCAGGAATATTAGGCAAAGGTTTAACTTCGATATTTTTGTTTATACCATTTGTATCTTCTGTAAAGCAAACAAATTCATAATCTATGGTTATATTACGATCAACCATATCATACAATTTGTTTACATATTCTGCACTATATTTTTGTCCCCATTTTAAACAAACTACATATTTTTTATCACTAGAAAGACCCGTTTTTTCACGGGCCTTCCTAGCTTTTCTTTCTGCTTTAGTTTCAGTCCATTGCTTTGTAGATTGCACTATTTGCTCCGTGCTCAGCACATTCTACTTCTACACAACGACAACGTCCGTTTGTCATTTCTTGTACAAGTTCGTTTGCTTGTTTCCAAGCATGATAGGCAAACTTCTCTACACCTACACCGTCTAGTATAGTCAGTTCAGCAAGTCCTGCGTTTTCCAGTTCTGCAAACTTATACATCATTGGATCATCTCTGTCTAGGACAACTTTATGATCAAATGTATCTTCAAGCCATGCTTTAAGTGGTTTCAATCCACCAAAATCTACAACCCAGTTCTTTTCGTCTAGTTCGTCTGCTGCAAATGTAAATCTAAATTGCAAACTATATCCGTGTAAAAATCTACAATGGCTATGTGCTTTAGGTTGTCTAAAGCAGGCACTCAATCCAATGTTGTGCCCGTATGTTTTTGTGCTATAGTAACTCATATTATACTCCTCGGCTACTGGAGTGTGCGGAATATTTATAGTGGGTCGAACACCTAGTCCACTTTAGTTAATAATACTACTTAGCAGTGTTCTTGTCAACCTGTAGTTCTTCTCGAATACTTTTGAGTTCTGCTGCTACTTCTATTACACCTTCTCTTGTGCTGGTAAGTGTTTTAACCAATAGGTGTATACTTTTCATAGTCCACCACCACCAAATCACTGCTGTACCAAAATATAACCCACAGGCTATAAAGAATAATGTTTGTAAATCACATACTTGGAAAAAGTATGCTACCATCAATAGGCCAGTAAAAAAAATAGGTGCTAGTATGGCAGCTCTGTTCCACAACAACACCTGTCGTTCAAGTTTCTCTAATGTCATACTATATTTATTTTACACATTTTAGAATAATAGTATCAGAATTTAATCTGCCGTTTAGTTTAATGTCTGTTGTTTTTATATCATCCATAAACTTGCGTAATGCAACCTTGCCTGCTTTCTTAAATGCTTTTAGTGTTTCATCTGGTTTACGAAGTGTCTTTTGGATACTTTTGTGTTCGTTAAATCCAACCAAACTTGCACCTTTTACTCCTATAACTTTTTGATATTCATCTGCTACATACTTGCCAAGTTTACGTGTCTTGGTATTATAAACCCATACTTCTGTAGCCTCCAATAGTTCTAAAGGATTAACGCTAACAAGTTGTAGTTTATCATCACGCTCCATGTACTTAATTTTGGCAATCAGTTTTTCTTTACTTGGTGCTTTTTTAGCTTTAGGTTTACGATTTGCTTTAGCAGCGTCTATAACAACGTCACAAGCGCCGTGTAGCGTCTCTAATGCTTCTAAGTATGCTTTAGCATCTGCTTTGGTTAGATGGTTGTAGCCTTCTCTTAGCTGCTGTAGCATGTCAGCTTCACGCTCGTCTTTGCAACGATTGATTTCTCCAGGAGTTGGAAGTTTTTGAATAAGACGTGCTTCTTCATATTCGCTAGTATAGAATGCTTTAATCTTGCGGGCATGTGCTTGTGTTACCTTAAACTTGGCAAAGTGTGAAACAAAGTCAAAACCTTTAGCATCAAAGTTTTTCTTGTCTGTAATAAATCCATCTAGCCATTCTTCAATAGCTTCACATGCATCATATGCTTGATCACGGATACGTTCTTGAATACTAGGAACATACACATTCTTTTTAGTTTTTTCTTCTGCTTTCTTTTCTTCAACAACAGCAGCACCTTCTTCAGTAAGTTCTTTGATCCATCTATCTAGTCCTTTGCTGTGTCCTTCTGGAACAATGTCTGCTTTATCATTGTCAATTAAAAATGCCGCAGTCGCCCAATGGCTCTTCCCACCAATCTTCCAATCCGGTAACTTGTTGATTGCAGTAACCATCTTTTTATCATAGTGTTTTTTAATATAGTTTTTAACAACGGTTAACCACTCCTTTGATTCTACTTCATAGTGTGTATAGTACTGAGCTTTGTGCCAAGTGATGTCTTTCATAGGCATAAGAGGCATCATATTAGCGCCACGACGAACTGCTCTTGCCGTTTTCTTTTTGGGTTTTGCTGCTACTTTACTTGCCCTTGCCATTAGAATGCCTCCTCAACTGCTTTGATGTGTTTACACTTTTTAAACGCTGGACAATCACAAGTAAAACCATTGTCCTTCATTTCAATGTGGTATATGCCTTTGCTGCCTTCAGCAGTCCAAACGGTGCCAACTGCCCAATGCTTTTTTGTATTTACTATTTCACTAGCATAAACTCGCGGACCATACTTAGACATTACATTCTCCTTTGTTATGTCTTACTATATAGTCAATCCCCGTAATAGTCAAGAACTATTTCGAGAGCGTGTTTGAGACGGAGGTTGCAATCATAGTCATCTTTACGAGACATTTTTCCTTACCTTACCTGTTTTAGTAAAAAACTTTTTGCGCACTTCTGCTAATCCACCTTCTACACGACTTGGATACTCTCCTAGGAAAGTGCCTGCTTCTAAGTCGCCTACGGTTATGTGTTCTTTGTGGAAGTGTTCAATGTCATTCCAACAGGCCAACATTGTTTTGCCCATTTCGTCAAAGAAGCCATCTGAGAAGATAGCATCGTCTTGTTTGTAGTAAGCGTATGATGCCATGAGATACCATGGCACCATCATATTGATATTTTTTGCAAATATCTTTGCTGCGTGATCATCAAGCATTTAACAGATCCTCTACATTTACAGGTTTATAATCTGTTTGCTCAACGCACACACATTTGTATGGTCCTTCAGGTGAAGGATTGCTGTGTATGTGTCCGTGAACATTTAATACAGGATTAGTACCAAATCTATGTGACTCTGCAAGTGTACTTGCGTGTTGGGGTGTGTGACTTAACAACAAACCTATATCACTCATATCCTTCCACAGCATTATCTCTTTAAAGAATGGTGCTAGAAACTTTGGATTGTCGTGGTTGCCTAGTATGAGTTTTTTCTTACCTGGCAATTTGGTAAAATTATCTTCCAACCAACCAGGTTTGTTTTGACCAAACAATACATCACCTAAATGATATATTGTATCATTAGGCTTTACAACCGCAGCCCAATTATCCATCATGCACTCGTTCATTTGATCTACATTATCAAACCCACCCCTAGGAGGTTTGCCAGCATAATCTTTAAATGTTAGAATAGCTTTGTGGTTAAAGTGTGTGTCACTTATGACCCATATATTGTTTATGCCCATTATTTCCTCCTATGAAGTAACTTAACAAATTTCTAATTTATTGTCAACCATAAAATATATTCTTATAGGATTTTCTGTTTCTAACAAATTTTTAAAGTAAGTTGCATCATTTTTATTAGGAAAGCAAATATGGTTAGGTGTAAGATACTTACATATCCTTGCAAGTTTTGGAATGCCAATTTCTCTATCTGTATATCCTAAGCAACTATGTTTTTCAACTTTATCATTACACATTGTAGGAAACAAATATTGCATGAACATATCATTATTTAAACCGTAGTTCGTGTGCATCACGGTTCCTTTTAGTTTTATGTTTGGTACAACTATATTATTAGAAATAGCACTAATATCAGGATCGTGTTTTATTTTTTTGTTAGCAAATTTTGTATAAACAAATACATTAAAGTCAAAGCCAGATTTATCAAAATCAAGACCTAGTTCTTTTGCTGCTACAAAAATACAAAATGTATCTAAACTTGATTGGAAAATATTGTAATGTATAGCGTGTTGTATATCTAATTCTTGAACAAAAATATTTTTCCAAAATTCTACTCTACGATCAAACAAAACTTGTTGAAAAAACTTTTCATCTGGTTGCCCATATCTAAAGTTGTATTCTAAACTTTGATAACTAAATTTTCTAGATTTGCAATCACGTATCATACCAATCCAGCTTGATTAGCCCATAAACTTAATTTATCTGCCCACATAGCGTGTCCTTCTTTTTGGAAGTGCCAGCACTCAGTTTTAGGAACTTTTTTATCTAGTAAATATTGTACCATACACATTTTTTTGTTAGTGTGATGAGGGTAATATGTTGTATCGATAGCATGTACAATGTCATTATTCATATGATTTTTTCTTAATTCAGTGCAAGTGTTGTGCATTAAATATGGAATACCTTTGCTGTATAATATATTTTGTAAACTACAAGCATAGGCAGCCCATTTAGTTTCCATTGCAGATGTATCAAGAAATAACGGTGTAAAATCTAATAATTTTTTAATAGGGTCTGTATGAAATACATTTGGACTAGTTCCTTGACTAAATGCAACATACTTTCTATCTTGATAATCTCCTAAGGTGTGATAGGTATGGTCTTCATAGTCTGGATACCGTAATTCAATTCTATTTGAACTTGTCCAACCAATCAAAAAAAGATATTCATGAGATGGATTCATATGTCCAGTTATAAATTCAATTACCTGTCTATGAATATACTGATTACTACCACCTGGCTTACTTATATTGATAAGTTGGTATCCATTCCTTTTTGCAAACATGCCAGGAAACCCATTACGAATATTATATTCACTACTACCGTCTTTGCCATCAATCATACTTCCATGTGTATGGCTACAACCAAATGCAACTAGTATCTTCATAACAAATTTGCCTCACGTATTTTTATCATTAATTGTTTGCCCCAAGTTTTTTGCTTCATTGGTACATCAGTTATCTTCCTATCATCACAGAATCTTTTAAAAGTGTGTTTAGCACTCATAGGATTCCAATAGTATTTGGTATCAATTGCTGCACATTTTTTCTGTGTAAGATCATTGTTAAGAATACTGGTGCTGGTGTTAAACATATAGTATTTTACTCCCATAAAATTTAACATTCCTTGTAAACTAACAATCATAGTTGCCCAATCATTCATAACTAGATTAGAATCAAAGAAATATCTATCTGCTATATGTAAATTGTTAACCATTAAATGAGGATAAGACTTACGATCTTTTTGGAATGTATAATATCTACTATCTAAATACACATCTACTTTTGCAGGATCAGTCCATCCAATAAGCAAAATGTGATTGTTTTCCTGAGGATGGTGTGTACAAACATAATTAATTACATCTTGGAATATACGTTGATTGGATGTATCAGGTAATGTCCAATCTGCATATTCAATATTTAATTTGTCTGCAATAAAGCCTCCAAATGTTCCTTCACCATGACAAAATTCGTCACCAAAAACTGCAAGTTTCAAAAATACTCCTTAACCCAATCAATGTAATTATTTATATCAACCTTCCTAAATTTGTCACTAGCATTGGTGTTATCTACAAATACTTTCCAGTCGCCTTCGTTTGGTTCTTGGTTTAAAACATTTTTTAAGTTAATAATGTTTTCAATAGCCCAATTTTCCCAGTCAGGTAATCCTGCTATTTTAAATTTATTATATTGTTCTTCTAGCATTTGATTCATTAGTTTTTTTCTATCAGCTGGTAGGTTTCTAATATTCAAATGTCTTGGGTGTTCAACAATATTAAAATGAGGTAAACAATTTTGATATCCATGATTACCCCAATCCCATGTGTAGTGCCATTTATCGTATTGTTCTTTACACCATCCAAGTATTTCTGGTAATTGATGTAAATTTAACAAGCTAAGAGTTACATGTGTATGTACAACCACACCATGTCTTGTTTTACTAAACTCTGCTAACTTGTCTACGTTACGTTGAACTATTTTCCATTTGCTAGGAAAACGTACATAGTATGCTAAATCTCCAATAGCATCTATACTTAGACTTAATACAATACCTCTAAACTTATCCCAAATACGTAAAAGTCTATCTGGAATAGTTGTACCATTTGTATTGTAGTGTAGCTCTATGTTTTGTGCCCAACCATTATCAATGATATGCTCTAGCCATGCATAGTGTTCTTCAACAACCAATGGTTCACCGCCGATAAAATTAATTACTCTTACATTAGGTAATACTTCATCAAAGAAGTTGTCTTCAAATGCTTGTACAAACCAAGGATTTTTACTACTCATAGTTCCTACAAGATATGCAGTTTCGTCCCAATCGGTATGAGGAACCGTTGGACCTTCTTCGATCCATCTATGACTAGCCCATGGATTACAACTACGGCATTTTAGATTGCACACATTACCTAAACTAATATCTAAATAAGTAACTGCTTTTGGATCTACGTATCCGTCTTCACTTACATTGGAAAGAGATTCATCTATGTCATCTTCATAAATTTCATTCCATGTTTGTCTAAAACTACGTATACCTTGATCTTCTAAAGCAAAACAACTTTTACAACCTTCTGGAGTTTCATTTTTTAAAAGTTGTGATCTAATATCCATTAGTTTTGGATCATTCATAAAATCAGCAATATCAGGACTATTCCAGTTTTTGTGTTCTTGCCAGTATGGTACTGCACCAATATTAACACTTGGCATGTACGCATTAGTTTCAATTCTACTAAAACAACAAGGGCGTGTTCTTCCATGTGGATGTGTGCTGTATCCTTGCATAGCAAAGTAACAATATTTTTCTGGTAGTTTATCTAATTTGTTCTGCATATTCTGGCCTTGCTTTACTAATATTAAAATCTGCTGCACAATGGCAGTGTGATTTAGGACACCACACACCTTCACTTAGTGTGGCATTAAATTCTCCCTGCACAATATTTCCTACAATTGGACCGACACCGCAGCTTGCTTGTTGAATATTTCCATTTGGATGTATGTGTAAACTTTCATGAATATTACACAACCATCCTTTAAAAAAGTTTTTACCTTCAGTAATGATTCCATTTGTATTAATTGGTTCTTCACTACCGTCAATGAATTGTGTTTTAGCCCAAGCATAGTTTGGATCTTTTTTAATTGGTATTAATTGTTGTTGTGCTGTGCTATTTTCCTTGAAGAAATCCATTTGCCATTTCTCATCGTAATGATAAGGATCTGTACTAGGACGTAGTTCATCGTATACTGGTGCATATTCAATCATATAATTATTGCATTCTTCTTTGATTCTATTACCAAAGTCTACGCACTGCTGGAAATAATTATGGTGCATCATTATTCTTGCACACAAGTAGTTTTTCTTATCTTGCAAAAATTTATACGATGCCATATATTTGTCATCTTTACTCCATTCAGCGTGATAACTAGCAACTACATCTTCAAACAAATGATGGTGTTGTTCCCACCAGCTAACAGGCCTACTCATATTTGTGTTTATACCTACACAACTACCCGGCCATTCTGCAATTTCTCTAAACTTTTCTACAACAGGAATAAGTGCAGCCCAGTATGTAGGTTCGCCGCCACTGAGATACAATTTAAAATATTTGTATCCTTTATCTTTGTAGTGCAACATAATACGTTCTAAAGTGTTTACAATTAGATGAATATCTTTATCATTCTTATTGCGTCCTGCCCAGTTCCATTCACTGCAATAGGTACAACGGAAGTTACACCAATCGTTTACTTGCCATACTAGACTTACCCATTTTTCTTTAGCTGGAACAATTGCTCTTATATCTTGCATGATGTTTCCAATACATAGTCTAAAAATGGAAATACTTCGTTAAACTTGTATCTCCTGTATTTGTCGTTGATGTTTATAAATTGGCGCATTCTTTTTAAATTTTCTATTGAATATTTATTAGTATTATGTGTGTAGTTAATGATTCTTTGGATAGCATCTTTATGTAATTTTGTATTAATCATACGTAAATCGTCAAGTGTCTTGTGTCTGATATCTTCTGGCCAAACACAACTATGTATTTGATCTGGATGTTCTAAGAATATAGGTACAAAATCTACTCTACGTGTTTGTGTGCTTTCTAACCATTTCACAAGTGGCGATACATCAAATACGTTCCACGCTTGGTATACAAAATATATTTTTAATTGTACTTTTTCCGGCAGTGTCATTGCTTTGGCAAAATTTTCTTCTACCTTGTTCCAATCTGTAGGATAACGTATATACATGTTATGATCGCCATGTCCATCTATGCTCATCTGTATCTCACTACTATCAAAGAAATCTAGTTTATCATAAAATCCTTCTGGCCATGTGGTCATATTTGTAGTCCATGCAACATGACATTTTGCATTACCTGCCTCTACAAGTTTATCTAATACATATTGATTTGCTTGTATTAGTGTAGGTTCACCACCTGTCATATACAATCTTTCTAGTGTCGGTGCTACCGCATCTACAAAGTCGCGAAACTCTTGTGTTTCGTACCATTGCCAATCGTGTTCTTCTACACTGCGGATTTCGTGAGCCCATTGATCATGTAACCAAGTTGGCAAACGTTCTTTGCTCATAATCTTTTTGCGTTCTTTGTAAATGTTGTCGCTGCTAACACTCCAACAACTATTACATTTTAAGTTGCAGTGATTACCAAGCCTAAGTTCCAGGTGAGTAGGATTGCTATGCAACATGGGTGCTTTATAGTTTTCATTTGCCCACTGCCTACTGCTTTGTAAACCTTTTGCTTCGTGCTCGTAGCAGCGACCGCATTCTTTAACTAACTTACCTGCTAACATATTTGCCCGTACATCTAACATGTACTGACTATTCCATATGTTGTTCCAATCTGTTTTACCAAGAACAGCATCTTTGCCGTCTACTTGTATATAATCTTCGCCATATACATGACAACAAAGTTTACAGCGTCCGTCCGTGTTTGTGTGTACGTTTATAAATGGATATACACAATATGTATTACTCACTCCATTTTCCTTCCCCCTGCCAAAAGTAAACAAAACTAAAATCAATATTTCTAGTCTTCATAAATTCTCTTTCGTGCTCTCTAAATACGTGTCTGTCAAATGCATCGTATGGATCTCGTTTTGCTTTGTCAGTGCCTTTCCATGCTAGTTTTCTAGCTCTAACAACTGCATTACCATTATCTCTAGTAAAATCCATTATTGCCCAAATTGGACTCCAAGGATCAACGCTTACTTTTTGAAAACCATTTTCTATCCAGTATTTGTCGTTCCAATCGTTATATGGGTCTTGTCTATAATCCCAACCAAAGTCTGCTTTCCAGTTTCCTTCATCATCTATTTCAAACTTGTATTCTGCATTCAATGGCGCAGCATTACGTTCACCCCATTCTTCATATTCCCATTCTTTTTTAAATTTTAGATTGAGTTTGTATCCACCTTTGATTTTCCATACAATGTGTAAAAATGGCCATATTTCATTTACTAAACTATCAGCAAAATTACCAATATTAGGTTTAATGATATTATAATCAAAATCTTCGGAAACATAATCTATAACATTTTCTCTATCAGGATGATTGAATTCTATTGTATAATGTTTTTTTGCTAGATTATGTCTTGTCGGTTTACTACATGTTTTTTCAGTTTTTATAAAATCAGTGAAAATACTAAAACATTTCATCCGTATTAATTTATGTACAATACTCATTTTGAAGTCTTTGGTAATCCAATGATCATAATAATAAAATGGTGAAAGATTAAATTTGTCAAAATTTTGTCCTACAATAGTATCAACACCAACGCTGAATCCTGTACCTTGACTGATTGCTATTAAACCTTTATTACGTACTCTCCATAAAAATGTTAACGTATCTTCAAGTTCTTTGTGTCCTTCATTTGGAAAGCCAACTATCCAGTTGGTCATTGCATCAACACCAACTTTATATCCATCTTCAAAGTTTTGTTCCATTTCTGCAACGGTAACTTTTTTGTCCATAAGATCTAAAACTTTTTGACTTCCAGACTCAATACCGTAGTTGAGAACTTCGCATCCACCTGCTTTTAGATCTTTATAATATTCTAAGTCCATACGTCCATCACAGCGACAATATCCTGTCCAATGGATATCCAAACCTTTTTCAGCTACGCCTTTTACAAATCCACGTAGCTCGTTTAAATTACCGTTAACCAAGCTGTCAATAAACCAAAATACATTTGTACCATGCTCATAATACATATGTTCAATTTCATTTAATGTACTTAAAGCATTGCGTTGTCTATATTTCCAAAAGTGTGTTTCTTCACAAAATGTACACTTGGCAATACATCCACGTGATATTTCACACAATGCACCATTTGGAAACTTGTATTTGCTAAAATCAAAATCGCTATAATCAGGTAACGGTAATGTGCTTAGATTATAACGCTGATTTTCTGGTTGTCTAATAATTTTGCTTTTTGCTTGTTCGTTGTAAATTATTTTTGTTTCACGTTCCATATTAGCTAACATACCTAGTAAAGGTTGTTCGCCTTCACCATTTACAACATAATCATAAATTTCTTCTCCTTTGTAATAACTAGCATGTGTGGCAGGGCCACCTACAACAATTTTAACATTAGGCAATCTTTTTTTCAGTTCATATGCCATCCATTTTGTTGGTTGTTCATTACAATAATATAAGCTAAACCCAACAACATGAGGGTCGTACTCAACAAGTTTTTCTACATACTCTAATAAAATAGGTTCAAGATGTTCATGTATATCTTTAAAGTAGGGCTCTTCGTACCAATGCCAGTCACGTAATGCATCCCAAGGATTAAATTCAATTGGCCAAGGGTTTTTTGAATATCTATCATATGCTTCTACATTGATATCGTAACTTCTGCATTCATATCCTGCACGTTTTACGGCACTGGCAAGTTTTGCTGTGTTATATGGAGGAAAACTAGGATCCCATTCTGGTAATAAACATAGTGCTACTCTTGTAGCTCTTTTAACTGCATATTCAATTTTTAAATCTTCTAAGCCTTTTTGTACAGGCTTGCTATATTTTTCTATAACCTTTAAAGTTGCAACGTGTTTGTCTTCAGCTAGAGTTCCAGTAGGTTTTTCTGGTGTAATTCTATTCGGATCTTTGTAATCGTGAAATGTTTTTTGTTGTGTCATGCAAAATCACCTAGTTCAGGAAATATATCAAATACTGCTTCTTGTCTTAGTTTGTCTATTTTAAATGTTTTAAATTTAAACGTGTCAATTTCATCTGATCTGTCAGTTTCCATAAATTGTAGTACACTTTCAAAATCTTTTATCACCCAACTTGTATTTTCAAATTGCTTTAAATAATCAATATGCTTATGGTATCTTTTAGTAACTTTATCTTTCATCCAAGGATAAAGTAGCTGTAATCTCATGTAGGTTGGATCTAATAAAATATTAATTCTAATATTTTGCGGTTCTAGCAACCCTTCTTCAATCCATTCTTTGTGAAAATCGGGTAAATTTAACACATTATACACACTTACGGTAGGAGTTATTTCAAAATAAACATGAGGACATTGTTCTATCATGTCTCGTCTATTTTGTACAACTTGTTCCCAATCCATATTCTTACGCAGGTATTCACCTCTTGCATGGTTAGCATCTAAACTTGCTGCAACTCTTACACGTTCAAATGCATTCCAGTATTCAAACGCAGTCTTACGTTTATATTTCATTTGTGTAAAATTAGTTGTATAATCCATTGCTGGACTAACGTTATTTTCAATCCAATAATCAAGTATACGATAATGTTCTTCTGTAATTAGCGGTTCACCGCCTGCCCAATACACACGTTCAACACTTTTAAGTAATGGTTCAAGTTCGTCCATGAAGTTTAACATGTCATCACGCACTTTGAGTATTTTTGGATGTCCTGGGTCGCCGTGTGTTTGTTTATGATCTTCAAACCAACTGCTGCTAAACTGAGGGCCGCAACTACGACATTTCAAGTTACACAAATTACTGAAACGTATATCCATATACGCCATATTGACGTCACCAGCACTACCGTCGTCGCTTGTTTCATAAACCTTGTTCATATGATGTTTATAATTTTGTAAACTGCCAGTTCTAAGTGTGCTCATACCGCTTTCTTCTAGTTCATAGCACCGACGGCATTCTTTACTAGGTTTGTCTTGCAACATATTCATTCTTATGTTGCGTAATTCCTCACCATTCCAAATATCTTGTAAACTTTGATCTTGTGTATTTCCAATTGGATACGCAGGATCGCTCATACAACAAGGATAGGTATATCCTGCAGGCCACATGTGCATATGAACCCATGGCATCATACAAAAATGTTTGCTTTTGGTTAAATCTTTAGACATACAAATCCTTTAATTCTGGAAACACATTCACAAAGTTTTCTTTACGTTTCATATCAAGGTCTTGCATGTATTTTTTAAACTCTGGAATTCGATGTGAATCATCTTTACTATACATGAAATTAATGATATTGTCTAGTCCAGTATATAAAAATTCTTTGCGTTGAGGATACATATCCATTTTATCTATATCTTCTTTTAATAGTTCAATATTTTCTTTAGCATATTGTTTTATTTTTTCTGGTAAAATAGTAATACTCATAAAATCAGGTCCTACTAAAACATTGCTTAAATTAATATCATATTCTGTAGGAATATTGTGTTCGAACAAATAGTTAACAATCTTACGTAAATCTAAAATATTAAAAACACTGATAGTTGGTGTTGGTTGAATTACTACACCTTTTTCATAATTATGTTCAAAGTTATCACGTATCCAACACAGATTATTAAACACCGTATCCCAGGTTTGACCTGCTCGTGTATACTCTGCTTTGTGTCCTATTTGATCTAAACTAACACAATAGAAGATACGATCAAAATGTTGCCAGTAATCTTTAATGTGTTTGCCTTTAAGACTGAGGCGTGTTGCGTTGCTGTTGTATGTTAGCTTTGGTTTGAGTCCACGCTCTATCAACATGTCTAGTAATCTATAATGCTGCGGCATAAACAAACTTTCCCCACCTGTGAAATATATTTCTTCAATGTTAGGAAGCACTTCTTCTATTTCTTCCCACATATCTTGATGATTAATTTCAACCACTTCTGGCTTTCCGTTTATATCTTCAGCCCACTTGCTACTAAAGTGTGGTCCACAACTACGACACTTCATATTACACAAGTTACTGAATCGCACATCAAAATACGCTAGATTCATTTGCTCGACGGTTCCGTCTTCTTGTGTTGTGTTTACAATATTGTAATGATGATTGTATTCTGTATTAAACTTGTGTCTATAACTGATAATGCCTTGCTCGTCATAGTTAATACACTTGACACAACCTTCGCTTGGTTGATTGCTTAACATACGTAATCTTAAGTCACGCATTTTTTCACTATTCCAAGCACCTTTAAGTCCGCTTCGATTAATGTTGTCAATTGGCATATCCCAATGGTATATGCAGCATGGATAAGCATCGCCTGTTTGCCACACGCTCATGTGTGTCCAAGGTGCCATGCAAAAGTGTTTTGGAAAATTACTTTTCATTTGCAGTTTTGATCAACTCTTTTTCAATGGTTTTCCAACTAATTTGTCTTTCAAAAAATAGTTGCTGGTTGTATATTAATTTATCTATGTATTGTGTGGCCACCGTACGCTTTAGGTTTTCAATCTCTGTGTTTTGTATCCAATTACATAAACTTACGCCTTCTTCATAATTTGTAACACGTTCTAATTGAAATAATTCTTCAAAGGTGTGATAACCCCGTGCTCTTAATAAAGAATGCTGATCAGGATTACCTATAATAAAAAACGGATGTAAGTTAACTATAGATTTATAGGTTTTCTCTGTGATAAAGTTTACACTTGCATCACTTTCAGTGATAATACTTACAACACTATCTCTAAAAAATGGATTACTAGATAACTTATAATTTATTATGTTCGTTCGTAAAATAGGATCTAGTGTCCTTGGAGGCATTTCTCTAACCAATGCATACAAAAAATCTTGCTCTAAATCAGGTGGAATTCTTTTTGTAGTGTTGGTGCTTCTACTGACTTGATAATATTCCTTATTGTTTAAATTTGGCAAATGATAACTTACGTGACCTTTGTCTATAACCTTTTGCCTAATCATACAATAGTACCACCAAATCCTGTGCGGTTTGATATTCCTATTGAAATTTAGGAAAACTTTACGTGCTAATAAAATATCCTTTTTAAAATTTTCAGGTGTTGCATAAGAAATTTCTGGCAAAATTTGATGATGAAACCTACTATAACTTTCCCAAAAATTTATACAAATAAATTTTATTCCTTCAAATGATTTACCGTGCAATTCAATGTTGCTACACACTACAATTATTTTTTGCAAAGGTAAACTATTCTTTTTGCATTCATTGATTAGCTGTTTTACATCTAAATGATACTCTAACACACTAAAAATCATAAGGTACACATTTTTATTTTTTGTCAAAAGTTTTTTTGCTAATGGTGTCACATGAGGTGTGTGTTCACTTGGCATGTGCATAAAATTAAATATAAATTTTGGTTTGTCTTTATCTAGTAAATCAACTCTATTAATATTAAAAAAGTTTTTGTAAGAAAAATCATCAAAATGTGCCAACAAATTGTCAATAGACTTTGTTGCTTTATCTTGCATAAAAGTATTTGTTTTAATTGTTAAAGGCGCATGAGGAGTATTCAGCACCTCATCTAACAAAAAGTAGCAATCCATAAGTGTAGTATACTAGATTTTCTACTTTTTAGCAAGTAATTTTTCTCTGTGTGGTTCTAAATATTTTGCAACCATATCAAAGAAAGTTATATCCTCACCTGGTACATTTATTTTTGTATCAGCTGGTACACCTGCTGCATCTTCAAATTCTTCAGGGCTATTATCCAAAACAGCTTTACGTAACGCTGTTGCACTGCTCAACCTTGGTGTAGGTTTTGTTTCAATATTTTTAAAATTGTATACACCGTGTGGACCTTCTTTACCATTATATTGCTGTATTGTTTTTGGTACCCACGCTTCATCTGTAAATAAAACCAATGTTGCATCAGGGTGTTTTGCATATAGTTCACTAGCAAGTGTCAACCAACTTTGACTGAATACAATATGGTCTGACACTTCTGGCATGATAGTCTCCATTGCAAGCACTTTAACTTGAGCTGGCAACGGATCTTTAGGACCAACCGTGCTTTCATTAGTACCAACATACCAGTGCGTTTCTTTAGAAGCCATTTCCCATGCTGCTTTATGACCTTTGTGCGGAGGATTAAATCTTCCAAATATAAGTCCTACCGTTTCACCTGGTGCTTCGAATAGTTGTCTTAGTCTCATGCTGGGGTCCACCTTTTTCTTGGAACAAGTTTTACATTACCAAATTTTTTATTTGGATCTGCATAGCGAACACGACCTTCTCCGTTTGTGTCCCAAATATCACCTTGTTCGCCTTCTACTTGATCTATCACATTGTCTTTTGCTTTTTGTATCATAGAAACTAGTGCAAAAACATGATCTAGTCCTTTTGTATTTTGTTGTAATTGTTTTATTTTTTCTCTTTTTGGATTACTAACTCTGCTTGTTTCTAACCAAGTAAAAAAATGATTAGATCCAAGATTGTTTAATTGTTTTGATTTTGCAGTTTGATTTACATATGTGTAAATTATATTTTTTAAATCGCTTAATCCTGGCATACCTGCTAAAAATTCGTCAACTTGACTTTTTGTCTTTTGTGCATAATCACTTATCTTTTGTAATGCACTGGTGTTTATTTCTACTTTATTTTGATTATAAACTGGTCCTAACACAATTAAATTTGGATTGTTATCAAATGAACTAAAATCCTGCATAGGTTCTTGTGAAGCATCTGGCATTCCCCATTCAGGAAAGAAAGCGTGTCCTACAACCATTATATTTGCATTTGAGATCCTACGTCCTAAATCGCTTGTTTCTTTAACATGATAACAAGTTTGCGATTTTGGATTTGGACAGAATGTGTAAACACCATTTTCTAATTTAGGTTTATCTAAAAACAATCCATCTGCATATACAAAACCTACAAAGTCTTGCGGTGTTGCACGATCAAAATCATTGTATAAACTACCAAATTTTTGAGCAAACTTTTTACGTGCTTGTATCTCTTCTGCTGTTTTTGGATTGCCACTTTTGTTTAATATAAAATCTTCGATAGCTTCTGGACTATCAGTTTTTTCACCTTTTGCCCATCCGTTGTGTCCGCCTAAAATCAACGGGCCGCCTGCAACTTCTCTACCCCAATAAATTTGTGGATTTCCATCCCATTTCATTCTAATACTTTGTGATCCGCTGTCACTTGCAAAATCTTCTAAGTGTTGCACTGCTTCTTGTGCGCCTTCACTGCCATAGAAGAAAACAAGGTCTTCTAGGTGATTAAATGCCCTACCTAATTGTTTTGCTTCAATTAGTTCTTGATATCTCATGCCATTGCCTTTAATAATTCAACAATTCTGTTGTGATTTTTATCTGCTAGACTTTCTACTTTAGGAGGTACGTTCCAATTGCGATCTTGTTCTAGTTCTGCCATAAGTGCATCTGCTTGATCTTTGGGCATAGCAGCAAGTATAGTTTCTAAACTACCCAAGTCGTTTGCACTGCGATTGTCGCCTAATAGTATTCTTGCTATTTCGTTTAAGTCATTAGTGATAAACTCGCCTGTTTTACCTTGTTCGTTACGTTTGAACAAGCCTTTCCAAGCACTCCATAATAAACCTTTAGCTTTGGCTATCTTACTCATTGCAAGTTGTTTGTGAATACCTTTGTAGGGAGATCCTTGCGGAATATTATGTGTATGGAACTTGGCAGTTTTTGCCGCATCAGTAACAACCATAATATCTAGTTGATGACTTTTGCTACCTAGTGGCATCTGTACATGTACATTAGTGCCTATTACTTTTGTATTGTAACCTTTTTGGTTAATGTATTGAGCAAGTTGTTGTTTTGCTTCTTTGACATCTTTGCTGTTGAAAAAACTAATTACAGCATTTTCATCTACAATTACATCTAAGTCGCCACTACGTTTACCTGGTGTAGGTGTTGCAGCACTTCCTACTGGAATACATTCAATGCCTGTGCCTTTTAGCACTTTGTTGTTTACATCGTCTAATAATTCTTCTATAGCATTGTGATCAAAATCACTTGTACCGTCAAATACTTTTCCGCCCATACTAACTCCTTGATATAGTATTTATTATCTTTTGCTTAACTATACCAAAACCCTCATTCTTTACACTTAACTTAAATAGTATACGGTCTTTTGGATATTTGTCAACTGAATGTTTTCTACTTGTGTTTAATAATGCTGTGCGATAATAATATTCACTATCAGTAAACCGCACTGGAGCAGCACCGTCGCTTAACAAAAAGTTGATGCTGCATGTTGTATCTTGATCTATATGGGGAAGTAATTGAGTGTTTGCTTTTAGTACATAAAACTTTGGATCTGCTTCAATGTCAAAATATTCACAAAGTTTTTTTGCATATTCTATTTCAATATTTTTAAGTATACGCCAGTTGTTCATTACAAACTTACCAAAACGTCGGTCTGTGTAGGGTTCGGTATTATCTTGATTTTGATTCCAAAAATCAAGCAGTGTGCTCTTATCAAAATCAAAATCGAAGACCAATATGTCTTCGTTATTGATCATCTTGTTCTACGTTTCCTTTATTACCACAATGCGGACAATGAAAGTTGTATCTATTAATACACATTTTTTCCATTGTTGCATATGTAAACCAATTTTTGCATTTTTGACAGGTAAGATGCCATATCACTTCTTTTGTTGCTTTAAACATTGCGTACCCTTTTGAAAAAGCCTTCTTTGCTGTGTATAGCAGAAATTAATTCCTCCCACATTTCAGGACTTATTTCAATAATATAATCTGTATCTGTTTCTGGATCGTATTGCCTTATGTAAACTAAATCATCAAAACTATTTACGATCAAATCGCCATGATTGCCATTATCATCTAAAATAGTTATACAAACTTCATCGTGGTCAAATTCTACACTATACATAAAGATATTTAGTTATGGTAGTCCCACCAGGATTCGAACCTGGGACGCTCTCTAATCTGGAGACAATGCCGGATATAAGCCGGGTGTTTTACCGCTAAACTATGGGACTATATGGTGCTCCCGGTAGGATTCGAACCTACAATCGCGACCGTTATGAGCGGTGAGTGTTAACCGTTACACCACAGGAGCATTATGGCGGAGAGTGTGGGATTCGAACCCACGGTACGTTGCCGTACTCTAGTTTTCAAGACTAGCGCCTTCGACCGCTCGGCCAACTCTCCTTGTTGGAGCGGATGACCGGATTCGAACCGACTCCATCAGCTTGGAAGGCTGAGTCCTCTCCCAGGAGAACATCCGCATAATGGTCTTGGTGGCAGGATTCGAACCTGCGATCTCTTGAACCCAAATCAAGCGCCTTACCAGACTAGGCCACACCAAGATTGGCATCGGTTGAGGGATTCGAACCCCCTGATTATTTCTAATCCTGGTTTTGGAGACCAGTGTGCCACTCCAACTGCACCGAACCGACAAAAAACTATGTTTCACTCCTTTAATAAAAAAAGCCCCTAACAACTTAATGCTAGGGGCTTATCTCAAATAACTTTTTAAAAAGTCACGTCAAGACATACCCCACTTTCGTGATGGCCAACCTATTATCGATGTTGTGTTAGTCTTGATCATGTTAGTATTCCTTTTGTCTATACTTATTTATACTTTATTTAGTTTGGTTTGTCAACCACTTTTTTTAATTTGGTGCGGATAGAGGGACTTGAACCCCCACGCCTTGCGGCACTAGAACCTAAATCTAGCGTGTCTACCAATTCCACCATATCCGCATATGGTGCTGGTTGCAAGATTCGAACTCGCGACATCTTCATTACAAGTGAAGCGCTCTACCAACTGAGCTAAACCAGCGTGGCGGACAGACAGGGATTCGAACCCTGGGAGGAGTTGCCCCCTCAACACCTTAGCAGGGTGCCGCTTTCGACCACTCAGCCACCTGTCCTAAATATTTCAAACAGCATGTAAGCATTACTGCTTACTTATACAATATACCATATTACTTACCAGAAGTCAACCATTGAATGTTTCTTTTTTGTAAATAATTTTATGATATGGACAGAATGGGATCCCCTAAAAGAAATCATTGTTGGGCGTGTGTATGATCCAAATGATATAGCACACATAGAAGATATAGAGTTTCGCAACGGTCTACAAAGAATATTTGAAGAGTCAGAAGAAGACTTCTACGATTTGGCACAACTTTTTGAAAGTTATGGTGTTAAAGTACACAGACCACGTTGCGAGTACAAAGGTGACTTTCGTTATCCTGCTGTGTGTCCTCGTGATATGCACGTTGTATACGGTGATCAAGTTGTAGGTACTATTGGAGGAGATCCAAATAGATTTTACGAAAGACAGCACTACAATGATATTATACTCAACTTGGATAGACGTTATAGTGCTATGCCTACTCCTACACTAGGCAGTTTTTATCAACCATATCGTGCTATGGAAGGTACACCATTGTATCACGCTGCTAACATACTCAAATGCGGCGATACGCTGCTGTATACAGCACCATACAACGACAGCACATATCCAATGACTAGACAATTTGGCAGAGGCACACAAGCAGGCTTAGAATGGATACAAAACAAAATCGATGCTAAATGGATTGGTTTACACGAAAGCGGACACGCAGATGGAAAGATAGCATTGATCAAACCTGGACTGCTTATGTGTTGGTTGCCTGAAATGATTCCAGACGAACTAAAGCATTGGGACTACATACAAGTACCAAAACAACCTGTCCCAGAACAATTTTGGCAAAGTAAAATGCAACCATTACGTGCTAAAAATGTAGCAACTTGGTTAGATAGTTGGATTGGACACGTAGACGAAACCATATTTGATGTGAATGTTGTAAGTGTGTCACCTGAACTTGTTATTACCAATGGGTATGACAAAGACATTGCTGCACAATTAAAACGCTATAGTGTAGAAATGGTACCATTTAACTTTAGACACAAGTTCTTTTGGGATGGAGGATTACATTGTGTTACACTGGATTTGACTAGAGAAGGAACGTGTGAAAGTTATGTATAATGTTGTAATGAAAACACCCGAAATATTAGTAGTTGATGATTTCTTAGATCAAGATAGTTGGGATAGATTGCACAATCAAGTGCAGTGTGATGAATGGACACAAAGTCAAACTGATGACAAGTATTGGCACATAACCGATGGACCAAACTATAAAGCCAGCAAACGTTTTTTAAGAGATGCACCGTTTGACAATAACTATGATATATGGGCAGAAGCAATACGTGACTTTGCCGACAATTGCGTAGAAGCTCAAGACTTTGTAAAAGGTTATACAGATATTGCAATGCGTTGCCACGGTTATCCTGTAGGATCAAAAAATCCTTGGCATAGCGACATGGGAGGTGTAACATATTCCTATTACTTGCACAAGCACTGGCAAATCAATTGGGATAGCACACTATTAGTTTTGCCAAAAGGTAGCGTACATTACAAACAAATAATGCCTAAGTTGCCTGGTACAAAGCAAATAGATACTTACGCAGGTGTCGGCACGTTAGAAATGTTTGAGCAATCAGAAAAACAAAAAAACTTAATAGATTATGGATTAGGCACCTTTGTGTCTCCTAAACCAAATAGACTTGTTTTAATTGGTAAAAATGTAGTACACGGTATTACTCGTGTAGATAAAGATGCAGGTGAAAATGTTAGATTAACTCTAACAGGATTTTTTAATTTTTTCCAAAAACAAGTTGTAAAAACCTAGTCTAATTTTGGAAACTCTATAATTTTTTCGTTTGATACTACAGAGAACTTTACACCTCCGTCAGATTCTGACGAAGATGTATCTTCTATTTGTAATTTTTTTTCAATACGAGATAGTCTATCTAAAACTTCGTATAGAAGTTGTTGTATTTCATATGTTGGCGTCATTATTTGGCTCTTATACTTACGGTAATAGGAATACGTTGCCCTACGCTATAGTTATTATAAGTGTACTGGCTACCATATACACCATTCCATTCAAATGTAATAAGATAATCTCTAATTTGATTCACTTGTTGGCGTACAATTACTTCTGAACATTCTCTATGAACTTCATATCCAATAATTTCTTGTCGTGTTCCGTTCGCTGCTTTATCGCCGCCTACAATAGCACCAAAAATAGCACCAGCATTGCGTGATTGTTTATCACCGCCTAGTGCTTGCCCTAAAATGCCACCAATGATTGCACCTCCGACAGCACCTTCTACGGCATTGCCACCGCCTTGCACATTTCTGTAAATAGGAACTTCAACATCTCTACATTGTGTACTAGGAACGTTGTTATAACCTGTTGTGTAACGTGGTTCAACTTTAGTAATTCTTGCATATTCTGCTGCAAATGCACTAGTTGCAGTTGCAAAAAGAACAGCAGTTGTAATCAATAATTTTTTCATGTTAGCCTCTCCGTGTGCCTATATTTATATTATAAACACTTATACAAACATGTCAACCTTTTTATTCCAAAATCCTGATACTTGTAGAGTATATTTTGGTGTAAGTCCTGCATTTGAACTTAAATGCAAATGTTCGCTATCCCAAATAAATCCTTCGCCAGCTTTCCAATGTGTGCTGGTTTGCCATTCTTTGTTTTCATCTTGATAATTGATAAAGTGTCCAGGTGCCCAGTCTTCTAAATAAATGTTAGCACGAACTTTTTTACGAGTATCAGCAGGATACATATTGTTTATTTTAAAAAATGTATCTCTATGCATTGTAATGGTGTTGCCTGGTGGCTGAAGTATGCTGCTAATAGTTACAATGTCAATACCAAGCAATGCACCTAGTGTAAAGTAATCTACACCCGGATCGCCATCATCAAACCATAGCTGTTGTATACGTGTATTATCTTCGTGATAGCTATCAGGAAAGCCACCAAATGTTTTGTGTATATCTTCTTGTTCACGTACTTGATAACTTATACAACTGCCTTTATGCTGTTCGTAATCCGCAGTCAAAAAAGGTGTTAAATCGTATCCTGTTTTAATATTGTATATCATCCGTCGTTGTAACCTCCGCCGTTACCCCACATATAATCAACTTCAACCTTTTTAACACGGTCATAGCGGAAACTACGCCATGCACTTGGTTCAATGTCAATCGCCCATACAACAAATACTTTGTCTTCTAAGTTTCTAATTTTAGTTTGGCTTAATTTATCATCACGTTCTGCTTGTGGTAACATACTAGGAACTAAAGTACATTTCATAGTGCGTTCGTCGCCACTCAATTTATCAAACGTAACATCAACAATTTCTTTTGCTAATAAATCAAGAAGTTCCTGTCTTGTAGGAATGCCTTTAAGATCTGCTAAAGTCTTCTGCAACTCTTCGGTTGAAGCCATCTACTCTCTCCTTTACTTGATCATAAGATAAATTATTATCACCACGTAAACTTAAAACAACTCTACGATTATCATTGCCTAAATTATTACTACGATGCATAACATCTGTTCTAATCAACTTAATACTATTTAACACACAAGATTCACTTACAACATAATCGTTGTCGTATTTTTCTGGCATAATAGCACTGCCGCCGGGTGCATAAGTTTCTTTACCAAAATCATTTTCGTCATCTGCAAACCATTCATTAGTACCCAAATCACAATGAGAAATTGGTATATTGATAGCCCAAGATCTAAGTTCTTTACTTTGTGCTACACAATCTCTATGTATTTGCAATTTCCTATTTGGATTAGTAACAAACAATCTTGCTGTTACTAATGTAAGACCAAGTGTGTTCATTAAACTATCAACTGGCCATTGTATGTCTTTACCAGTGATTAAAAATCCTGTAACCACTGGTAATATTCTTTTATCAGCAAAATATAGTTTTGGATCATCAAGTTTGTGTCCAAACTCACTCCAATATAAGTCATGCATGTCGCATGTCTTAAAGTCTATATTTGTGCTGTATTTCATCGTTGTTCGATAACTTTATCTGCAAAACCGTTTTCTACTGCTTGTTCTGCACTTAAGAAGGTATCAAACTTCATAGTTTCAAATAGTTCTTCATAAGTTTTGCCAGCAGTATTGTGTTTTACATAAAGTTCTGTTAGACGTTCATTTAACCGTTTACTTTCTTCAAAATGTCTACGTGCATCTTCAAACTCTAGTTCTTGTACATGCACACTACCGCTTGTACCTCTAGTACCACTTGACACTCTATGGATCATAGTGCGTGATTCTGGCAACACACAACGTTTGCCTTTTGCACCAGCTTGTGCTAGAAAACTACCCATACTTGCAGCTTGACCCATTACAATAGTTTTAATATCCGGTTTGATAAACTGCATTGTATCATAGATAGCAAGACCTGCTGTAACTGAACCACCTGGCGAGTTAATATACAAGTTAATATCTTTGTCAGGATTTTCTGCTTCTAAGAACAACATCTGTGCTACAATTAAATTAGCCATATTATCTTCTACTACGCTGTTAAGCATAATAATACGGTCTTTTAGTAGTCTGCTATAGATATCGTAACTACGTTCGCCTCTTGCTTCTGATTCAACGACTATTGGCACTAAGGGCATGTTTTTTCTTTTCCTCTTCTAAGTTAAATTTAAGTGTGAAATTTTCTACCAGTAATTTAGTAAGCGTTGCCATGCTAACCGTTTCTCTATGTTCTAATGGCACACTATACATCTGGTCTAAAACACTTCCGGCCATCATTTCATAAATTTGATCTTCAGTAACATTAACCTTAGACCAATCAATTGGATCTGTAACTTCCATTTCTTTAGCTAGTTCAATAAGCCTACCTACTGCTTCTGTTTTTGTCAAAGTTTCTGTCATTGATCTGCGAATTCTCCCATTGCAATTTTAAATTTTCTAGCACTTTCTTCATACTCAAAATGAAAGGTATGCTCATATACATTAGTCCAAGTTGTAACACTCCATTGATGTTTTTGGCAGTTACGTTTAGCAAATGCTTTACCTCTGTCAACTACATCACTATGTAATCTTACTGAATAACCAGGTTTCCATCGTTGTTTGTACTCAAAAATTTCTACAGGTGTCAATGTAAATATCCGTAATTTGAATCATCATTAGGATCAATGCCCCATTTTTCTTTTAGCAACTGCACAATAGCTTCTGGCACGTCTTCATCTTCATGACCTTTTGGTATCCAAATACCTTTTAGGTTACCTTCTTGATCCAAAATGAATCCGTAATCATCTTCATCCAAGGTGTTCTCAAAACCCAAGTAATCATGACTCATTTGGCTTCATTCCTTTCCTTGTAAAAGTTTTTGCTCTACGCACAATTTCTTCTTCAGTAAGCCTACTATTGCTTAAATGTTGTTTCCATTTCTTATATAGTTTTTTACTACTTTCTTTAGTGTAACGTGTCATTTTGTGAATAATTTTCGTATTCTTTAATACAAATAATGTCGTCTGAACGTCCATCAAATGTATTTAAAGCATCGTCTATATCTAATGCATAAATGTGATATTCTGTTTCTGCTGTATCAATCACGTAGAGTTTTGTCATCATTTTCCCCGTGTTTTAAGATTTCCATGTCACGTCCTACGCCACGAGTCTTAAGATAACCATCTCGAATCAAACTATCAATAGTTGCTTCAGTTACCTGACCTACAATGTCACGAAAACTCATCCAACGTCCTACAAAAGTAAAAAGTATTGCTGTGCCCAACAACCAGTATGTCGTTTCATTATACAAAATTTGTTCTAACATTTTTCCGCCTTAAAATTGTCTCTGCCCCATCCACTATATTTACTCGCTGAACCATAGTGCATAAAGCACTGCTGTTCCGCAGTGCTTTCGCTTAGACATTTAACCGTATCAATATGTTTAATCTTACGACCTTCACTATCTACTAGCCAAACATTATAATAATTAAACATTATGAATCCTTCAATGTTTTCATCATTGTTTCGTTTTCCCAATCTACTTCACGCTTGGCTTGTAGCCATGTTTCGCGAAGCATATAAATTATCATTGGTCCAATTACCATAACACCTGCAGCAAAGATTCCGTGTAATGGATCTTCAAATAAACCTGCAACTTCTAGAGCAATCCAAGTATAGACAACTCCGATAGCAAATGGTGATAGTTTTAGTAAGAATTTTTTTGTAACTCGATTCATATTAGATCTCCTGTTTTCTGAGTTTAACGTAGTTTAAGCGTGTCATTGGTGTTTTTGAATCACGCTCGAGATCCTCCCCTTTTATACGTGCGACAATGTCATACGTATCTCCAACAGCATACATTTGTTTTACTGAAAAGCACACCAAATCTTTTCCAATAGCACCAAAGTGCAAGTATGCTGGCTCACCATAAAAGTCATTGTTTAGAGGAATGACTTTAAGGATTTCTACCTCACTAGGTTCAATACGATCTCCAACAAGATGTTTACTTTCTGCAAACTCTGTTTTGATACGTTGTTTATAAACCTTTTCGGCTACCTGGCGTTCAATGAATGCAGGTAGATACGCAACTAATCCTACTCGCCCAATTGGCATTTCGCTGCTACTGTAGGCAGCAAATAAATCTGCCTCAAAGTCGGGCAAGTTGCCCATTGCAAGCATTGTGTAACGGCGCATGTGTTTATCGCCTGCTACCTTTGCTGCACGATCTGCATCAGTTACTTTAAGTGGAACAAAGTCTTCTGGTTTCCAATCACTGTGTGCAGTGAAAGTAATCATTTCTTTGTTGCTAAAAGTTGTTGGCTGTCCTTCGCTGTATCGACGAGTTTGCTTGATATAGCCTTTGTTGATGCGATATGCTGCATAAGCCAATTCGATCAAGTGTTGTGTAGGATAAGTAGTCATTTGCTTTATCTGTGCCTTTATCTTGCCTAACTGCGCTTTATAACTTATAATAGCAGGACTATTGTCCATTGTCAACCAAAAAGCATTTTGCAAGCATAAACATTTTTGTCATTGCCTTGTTGCAGTGCTTCGCTCACATACTGCATGCCGTTCAAATCAAATACCTTATGGCGCCCTGTAAGCACCCCAGGACCGTTATGATGAAACTTAAACAAAATATGCATACCGTCTTGCAAATTTTTAATCTTCTTTGTGCGTTCTGCTGGAACACTTGTGTAGAAACTACGCATAGAACCTACTTCGTCGATGTTGCTACTAATTTTACATTCTGGGTATAAAAAGTATCCGCCTAATTTTGTTCTAACATCAGGATAACCTACGCCTAAATTCTTTGCTTCAGTTCCGTCTACATCTTCAATAGCTTGACAAAGCACATCCTCTACATGATTTCCATATTCATTTATGCGTCTGTTAGGAGCATAGTAATATTCATGCTGTGGATTATCAAATGCTTCTTTAGTTATTTCATATACTCTATCAATAACTTTTTGTAGAATAGGATTAAGCGAAATATCATATGGAAGAATTTCAACATCGTAATATGCTTTTACATAATCGTTAAGAGTAATGCTACGCTTTCCTAACCCACGTAAGAAGTCTACATTTTCTTGTGTCCAACTCATACTTGTGTCCATTTCTTATGTGCTAGTTTGTTTTGTTCAGCCCAGGTTATAAACAACCCTGTTTCTCTACCATGGGCTTCGATCTCACTAGGTTTGTCCCAATAACCAAATTCTTCTTCGTTTTTGTATTGTCCTAATTCGTATTGCTTTACATGGACCAATTCGTGTGCCAATGTTGTAAGCATATCACGTAAACGCAAACTCCGTTTGATGTCAATTTCATATTCGTGATTGTCAATTTGCACACAGCCACCAATGCTGCGATCGTTGGTCAAACGACGAAATGAAATTTCTACATCAGGGTCAATGTTAAATTTGTTACAAACAAACTCCGCCATGCTGTAAGCATACATTCTTTGTGCTTTTGTGCCGCCTTGAACATATATCATATTTGCCTCGGTGATTTGCCAGTTAAAAAATACATTTTCTTTATAATAGTGTCAACAGCAGCTTCTGTCAAGTAGCCTTTTACAGTATCATGTTCTTCTGTGATGCCAGGCATGTTAACCATTTGGCCATTCTTGAATGGAGCAATCTCATACAAGCCTTTTTGGCCACCATAGCTGCCACTATGACTAACGATGCTCAGTTCGTAATCACCAAAATTCAACATAACCTGTGTGCCATCTAAAACTGGCATAGGTTCAAAACTTTTATATGCTAATACGGCCATCTTGCCCTCCTTTGTTATATACTTTATAGCAAAGGCTTGGGCTTTTGTCAACCTATAATCGTCTGGTTATCCGGCCTTTTTCTAAATCATAAGGTGTCATTTCAATCCTTACTCTGTCGCCTGCTACTAGTCTAATCTTAAACTGGCGCATCTTTCCGCCTGTATAACATGTGACTAAATGTTCGTTGTCTAATTTGACTTTAAACATTTGATTAGGCAATACCTCTACGATATCGCCTTCAAATTCTATAATATCGTTATTTTTGGTCATTCTCTACTTTTTCTAACACGATGCCTCCTTCCTCTACTTTAATTTTAAGCACATCGCCTGGTTCCCATCCCATCTGTTCTCTAATTTCAGGTGGAATATTCATTAGAACATTATCAGGATTGTCTGGATCATCCTCAAAAATGTCCTCTACTTTATACTCTTTATTTACCATAACTAGTTTTCCCAAAAATAGCAACTTGTGCCTTTGCCGTTTGTATCGCCGCCGTTATTGTCGATGTCTTGGCCGTTATATTCAATATTTACAACTGTATCATCGCCGTTCCAATATTCAGTTGTATAAATTTTCAACTTCTTAGGATCAAATGGACCATATGTTTCGATTAATCCATCAAAGAAGCCGCCTTTTTCGCTGTTGAAAATTTGCATAACATATGCTGGTTCTTCAGTGTCATCTACACCCATTTCAACTTCAACTTCATTTTCGTCTGTCCATGCAGATAAACTTTCACCATCAACCACAGTTTCTACAACACTAGCACCCCATTCTTCACTGCTTACTTGTTCTACAGTGAGATAACTGCTACCAAAGTCTGCGCCATATTGATGCACAGTTAAGTTAGGTGCATCATACCATTGTGTTCTATAATCATCTTGTGCAAGAAAATCTAAATCCTCTGTGATTTCTTCTTCAAAATCATCTGGATCCAACATATAATTGATCAAAGTTCCTTCATCATTTTCATTCAAGTCTTTCCAGTAATTGTATTGTTTTTCTGTCAATGCAAAATATCCAATCTCTCCGCCGTAACCAGAAAGTGAAATTCTATAATATCTTGGACCTTTTAGATCCTCAACTAGTTCCTGTTTTTCTTCAGTTGTAGCCATTTTTTCCTCCGATAATACTTATTATATATCCACT
>Ga0196899_1000037_pt1 | contig 68893 bp, 77 predicted proteins | sample VirMetDEL_Sep_01_FD_169095 | JGI IMG/M metagenome (GOLD analysis project Ga0196899, IMG submission 169095) | Aqueous microbial communities from the Delaware River and Bay under freshwater to marine salinity gradient to study organic matter... | ecosystem: Environmental > Aquatic > Marine >... | reverse complement strand
AACACAAACTTCTACGACAAAGGAAGTAGCTATAAAGAAAAGACAAACAGTGTGTTTTCTAGGACTCCACACAAAATGGAGATAATGAATGTGTATAGCGGGACCTATATCATGGGGTCTGACTACATATTTGATTATGGTCTAAAGACCAATATGCCAAGAAATGTACACGATATAAGCAAAACCAACCTTTCATTTTCTCCTGTTGCAACAAACATCAGGAATATGATTCCTAAATCAATGGTTGACGGGTGTGTAGGCTTTGCAGATATGTTGCAACTGACCCACCTTAAAATACAACAATCTATAGCTAAGGCAAAGCCTGATGGTCTCATAATTGATATTGAGGGCTTAGAAAATGTTCAGCTTGGAAAGGGTGGTGAGTTGGAACCTCTTGATCTTCATGACATTTACGAACAAACAGGTGTCTTCTATTATAGAAGTAAAAATCCTGAGGGCGGATTCCAAAACCCGCCAGTTCGAGAGATTGGAAATAGCATCAGAAACATTAACGAGCTTATTGGGCTGTATAATCATTATCTTCGCATGATTCGTGATGCCACTGGTATAAATGAGGTTATGGACTCATCTTCTCCTAAGAGTGAAGCTCTAGTTGGCGTTCGTGAGCAAGCACTAGCAGCTGCAAATAATGCCATATATGACATAACTAACGCGGCATCTATACTTTATAAAAAGGTTTGCTCAGACATAGTTAAGTGTCTTCAAATACTCCCAGAAGACTCTGTTGTTTCAAATCTTTACAAGAACGCTATTGGAAAAAAGAATGTAGAAATTCTTAGCTCTTTCAGTATGCTGCCCATGTACAATTTTGGAGTTACGGTTCAAAAAGAGATGGAGGATACAGAGAAAGCATACTTGGAGCAAAACATACAAATCTCTTTGTCTCAAAAAGAATTAGATATTGAAGACGCCATGTCTATTAGGTCAATGAAAGACATAAACCAGGCAGAAAGGCTTTTAATTCTTAGGAGAAAAAAGAGAATGGCTAGAAATCAGCAGATAGCTCAGCAAAATATTCAAGCTCAATCTCAGGCCCAAATAGAGGCGACTCAAGCTCAATCTCAAATGAAAGCTCAAGAAATGCAGCTTGATTCTCAGCTTACAGCTCAGGAGTTGCAGCTAAAAAATCAGCTTGAGATTCAACTTGAAACTGTTAAGCATGAGTTTAGAAAAGAAATTGAGACTATAAAAGCTCAAGCCACTCTTGGATTTAAGGAGGATGATCAAGAGTTTAGACAAAAGCTGGAAGTCCTTAAAGAAGAAGGGAAGGATCGTAGAATAGACAAGCAATCTGACAATCAGCAAGAAATGATGGAAAAGAAAGAGGGATCGGAAACAGAAAACATTATGGAATATGGCGAATAAAATAAACCTTGACGTATCAGAAAGGCTTGATATTACTTGCCGAAAAGGTGACACCTTTAGGTTTCAGATAACTATATCTAACTCAGAAAATACATCAAAAGAGGATTTGACTTTAGATAAGTTCTCTATGCAGGTCAGAGGAAAGGCTAATCAAGAAGGTCTAACTGGTCTGCTTCTTTCTACTAATCCAGAGCAAGTTTCTGTAGATAGCGGACCTGATAATCCAGCTCTTCCTCTTAAAGGTATTACTTTGACGCCTGGCGTAATCCCGATAAGCCTTGATAGAGGTTCTAATGTTGTAAGCTCGGCAACTTACGGTGTACTTTCCATATCAGTTGACGCTAACCTAATGTCAGATGTTGTATCTGGAAGATACGTGTATGACATTCAAAGAAGCAGTAATCTATCTGGAGAACAGAAGACTATACTTCAAGGAAACTTTACTGTAAACGACGATATATCTGAGGTTGGTAACTGATAATTATTGCGATGTCTTCTATAAACGTTACCTCTCCATCTACATTAAATGTAAATATAACTTCTTCTGGATCAAACAGAGTTAATGTTTCTTCATCTAGTCCTGAAAACGACTTAGAGATAATTTCCAGTGGGTTTTCTGGTCAAAGAGGATCCACAGGAGTCACTGGTCCTACTGGTGCCACAGGTGCCACAGGTGTTGGTGCGACTGGTGCTACTGGTCCGACGGGCCCCACTGGACCCACGGGGGCTACTGGAGCTGATTCTACGGTTGCAGGCCCCACGGGTCCCACGGGTCCCACGGGCTCCACAGGCCCTACAGGCGCTACGGGTGCAGCAGGCACGAACGGTACGGATGGAGCTACTGGTCCCACTGGCCAAACAGGTCCGACGGGCCCCACGGGAGCCGCAGGCACAAACGGGACCAATGGCGAGGACGGAGTCACAGGCCCAACTGGCCCCACTGGACCCACTGGACCGACAGGTGCTGCAGGCACGAACGGTACCGACGGAGCCACTGGACCGACAGGCCCTACAGGCCCCACAGGCGCTACAGGTGCGGCTGGAGCTGATTCTACGGTTGCAGGTCCAACAGGCCCTACTGGCGCTACAGGCGCTACGGGCGCGGCTGGCACTAATGGAACAAACGGTGTTGACGGAGCTGATGGAGTGACTGGCCCCACAGGTCCTACTGGTGCATCTGGCACAAACGGCACTAATGGTGTTACAGGCGCTACGGGACCAACTGGTCCAACGGGGGCTGCTGGAACAAACGGAACAAACGGCACTGACGGAGCCACGGGAGCCACGGGTCCGACTGGTCCGACAGGTGCCGCAGGCACGAATGGCACTAATGGAGTAGACGGAGCTACAGGCCCAACAGGCCCGACTGGACCTACTGGGGCTGCGGGATCCAATGGAACAAACGGTACTGATGGAGCTACAGGCCCTACGGGTGCTACAGGTCCGACTGGTGCTGCAGGTACGAACGGCACCAATGGTACCGACGGAGCCACGGGAGCCACGGGACCCACGGGTCCGACGGGTGCTGCAGGTACAAATGGCACCAATGGTGTCGATGGATCCACAGGGGCTACTGGCCCTACGGGCCCTACGGGTGCCGCTGGTGCAGACTCTACTGTAGCAGGTCCGACTGGTCCGACTGGTCCGACTGGTCCGACAGGTGCTGGGGTTACTGGTCCGACGGGACCTACTGGCCCATCAGGAACAATACTAAACTACGCCCGTCTTAGGATGAGTAGCACCGTCCTTAATGGAGGCGCTAGTGCTCAGGACTTTAACAGCACGACTTATGTGGTGGCTAAGTTTGACGTGGAAGAAGACAACGAGGGTACAGAGCTAACAAGCGACACGGTAACAGACAATAAGATTACTGTAGCAAGCGCTGGTCACTATAGGATGTCAGCAGCTATAACATTTACGTCGTCATCTGCGCGTGTTACCCCCTCAGTTTCATTTAACATTAATCAAGTTAGGATTATTGGTGAGGCGTATGGATACATTCGTGCGACAAACGGGCAGAACGAAAATGCTTGTAACATTACTAGAGTTATAGCCCTTAGTGCTGGCGATGAGATACAGGTATGTGCTCACGATACATCTACTGTAAATGGATCTTGCTTTGCTGTTGAGGCAATCTTTGAGGTTGAAAAACTAGCCCCTGGAATAGTGGGGGCTACAGGAGCGACAGGGCCAACGGGTCCAGCAGCGGGCTTAGCAGGGGAAGTTCTTGAAATAGAGCTATCAGATGTAGCCTTAACAAACGGAGTTTATGAGGGTCTCATAATGAAGTATGGGTCTTCTACTTTGTCTAGTACTGTTGGAAAAGTTTATGTCTACACATCTAGCGGATGGTCTGCAGCCGATGCATCAGCGGCGTCCACTACAAAAGGAACTCTCGGGTTGAATCTAGGAACTAACTCAGGAACGGATGGGTTGATTACCCAGGGGTTTATAACAACAAGCGCTTACAACACTGCTGGCTGGACAGCTGGAGATGTTTTATACTTAGACGTTAACGCTGAGCAAATGACAAATGATGTTTCTTCATTTGTCCAGAACGATTGCGTTAGGGTGTTAGGGCAATACATTGGTTCAGGATTGGTGCACTTTAATCCATCAGCTGACTACATTGAACTTGCGTAATGCCAGATATAAACGGATACAACGGAATCGACATGGCAAACATTGCATCTATAAATGGACAAACTGTAGAAACAGGAGGAGGCGGTTATGCTACATCAACAACAGGTCTTCTTGTTTGGGGCTATGATGGCGCTCCGAGTGAACCAATTTCCGCTGACTTGTTTGTAGGGGGTGCACCCCCTCCATCTAGCTATCAAGTATGGACTGGAAGTAGTTACCCTGTAAAGAAAATGGATTTTACAAGGTATGGTAGCTACATCCTTGATACAAACGGAGACTTATATAGTGCTTCTCCAAGCACTAGTTATAACTACATTGGCAGGAATTCTAGCACTGGCAGTGCTACAAGTTTTCAATTAGCAAGAACAGGTGTAGATGATATGGCTGCAACTATTCAAGGGTGCATAACGATTGAATCTGGTGAATTGCACTACACTGGTGCTAACATGAGGTACTACCTCGGTACCACAGTGAACTCATATCAAACCTGGACTCAGCTTGGAACCGACACAGACTGGATCTCTATTGATACTCAGACTGCTTTTCCTTACGGAGTAGCTGCAGTTAAAGGACCAACTGCTACTACAGGAAAGCTATACGTTAGTGGGTACCATAATAATGGTAGGCTTGGAAACGGCCTTACAAGTGGAACTACAGAAACACCCGCCTTAAGCAAAACAGATGCTACAACAAATTTTGAAGAGTTTGTAGCTCGAGTTTCTTTTGGTCAGCACAACCTAGGTGTTGTTACGCAAAGTGGCGAATTCTATACCACTGGGTGGGGAAACTATGGAAATACAGGAAGCGGAGTTTCAACTAATAATATATACATGACGCAAATTGGCACTGACACAAACTGGGAGTCGTGTTGGATGGGAAACTTTGGGGGAATCGCTATTAAAGGTGGCCAGCTCTATGGCTCATCATCTAGTACATCCTATCTAAGAATTTATACTGGAATGACCGCAAATAGAACATTTCAACTTATTAATAGTGACACTGATTGGGAAGAGATACAGGGCTTCAGATTTACATATACTTACGATGGCGACTTCCAAGGTTGCTTATTTAAAAAGAACGGTGTCTGGGGAATTCAAGCTAGGAACGATGGGTGGAATGGAGATAAAGTAGATAACGATACGATGAATTCATTTACCTCATTTCAAGATGCAACAAAAATCACAAATGCAATTGGTTCAGGATTGACTGTAGATCATGCAGGTATAATATACAATCAACAAAGTCCTAACTCACAAAAGGTAGGCATTGTACTTCACGTAAGATAATGGCAAGCTATACAATAACAATATCCTCAGAGGAAGATCTGCAAGAGTTTTGGTACGATGCCAGCGCTCCGAATTTTTCTTTTTCTTATAATGAGCAGTCTTTAGAAGAGTGTTCTCAACAAGGAGATGGGACTTGGACAGCAACGTATGAAACAATAGAGCTAACTGAGATAAGCACGTTCACTTATCTTGTTGATGGCTCTTCAGACACAACGATTACTTTATATCCAGGAGAGTATGGCGTAAAGCCTTGACATTAGTCTCACTAAAACTCTTATTGTTTTGTTTTTATATTTGCATTTATGAAATGTAAAAAATCTTACAAATCTGGGGGGAAAACTCCTGCATGGACTAGGAAAGAGGGGAAGAACCCTTCTGGAGGCCTGAATAAAAAAGGTGTTGCTTCATATCGACGAGCAAATCCTGGTAGCAAACTTAAAACAGCGGTTACTACAAAGCCTTCTAAACTTAAAAAGGGAAGCAAAGCTGCATCTAGAAGAAAGTCTTTTTGTGCAAGAATGACAGGCATGAAGAAAAGAAGAACTAGCGCTAAAACCGCCCGCGACCCAAACTCACGAATAAATAAATCACTTAAAAAGTGGAACTGCTAATGATAAACCCTGACGCCCTTACACAGTTTGAGCTGCTTACTATGGTTGGCGCCTTAATAGGAATGTGGTTAAAATTTCAAAACGATTTTACGACCTTGAAGTCTAGAGTCAAGGTTTTGGAGATGGATCACGGCGATCTCAAGGCAAACATTGAAACCCTGCTTAAAGAGCTTCAAGAGATTAAGCTTTTGCTTGCAAAAAACCAAGTGCAGTGAATGCCGTCAAGAAAAATAAAGGTGGCAAGCTTGATGTAAGCAACAAAAAAGTATCTGTACCTCCTCCAAGCGGTTATCACTGGATGGAGGATAGAGGTAGGTATTTCCTGATGAAAGGGGACTACAAACCTCATCCTGGGGCAGTAGAGAGTGCTCACTTTAAGATAGTAAATCACTCATGAGGGTAAAGAAGTACAAGAAGGGAGGTACCGTCAAGGACGCTTGCTACCACAAGGTAAAGGCTGGCGAAAAGGTTTTCCCGTCAGCATACGCCAGCGGTAGGATTGCTAAGTGCAGGAAGATGGGCGCTTCAAACTATGGTAAGGGCAAAAAGAAAAAGTAATGGCAGTACGCAAGACTGAGAAGGGTGCAGCCCTGAGAAGGTGGTTTAAGGAGGAGTGGAAGACCCCGAAAGGCAAGGAAGGGTACAGCGGATCTGACAGGACGTTTCGCCCTACAAAGCGCATCAGCAAAGAAACTCCTACAACTTGGTCAGAGCTAACCCCAGGTGAAAAGAGAGCGGCAGCCAAGGAGAAACGAGAAAAGGGTAGGGTCTCTAGATACAAGAAAAAAAATAAGACTGCGCCAAAAGCCAAGTCGGGTATGAGAGTTATCAAAAAATAACAACATATATTTGCAAAAATAAATAACTAAAAATGGCTACCACAACCGCAACTCTTACGCTTAGCAGTGCTGACCTCACTGGAGATGCACTGTCGCTCTCAACGACCGCTACTCTGACTCAAGCGGGCAACACCACTGGCTTGGATCAGACAACAGGTGTGGCTCGTAAAACTTATGCAACGGCTCAAACGGCTGCAAACCTCTTGGCTGCAGCTGACTACAGTGACGATCTTGCCCATAAGGTTTATATTAAAAACATCAGCACCAATGCGGCTGAGTTCATTACCATTGAATTCGATGGAGCAACTGATGTACTTAACATGGGTCGTCTTTATGCTGGAGACTGGGCTTTCTTCCCTTGGGACGCAACTACTGATATTGATATTGACACCTCAGCAACGAACATGACTGTTGAGTACGCAGTAATTTACCAATCGTAATGAATAACGTCTTTAAGCTTGATTCAGCAAACGAAGCAGGCGGGTCGTTTCATCTGTTTATGTAAAATCAATTAATTAAATACAATGGAAGATAATAACAATACTGCTCCAGAGCAGACCGTGGATCAGGCATCTCCAGAGCAAGAGACCCAACCGATTCAGTTCTTTGACAATGTTCAAGATCTGGCTGAATCAATGAGTGAAGCTCCTAAGACGTCAATTTCTGATGCGTTATCAGATGAGGTGGCTCCACCAGCAGAAGCTCCTACGCCCGAAGAAATAGAGGCCTCTCCATACACAGAGGAACAAGTCTTGGGTCCGTCAGAGCAGAAACCTGAATCAGAATATACACAAGAAGACGTAGAAAATGCGGTACTGAATTATATGAGCGAAAGGCTCGGAGTTCAGGTCACCAGTTTTGACGACTTTATAGATGACGGAGAGGACCAGGGTGTCTACGAAATGGACGAACGAATTCAAGCTATTGCTAATTTCGTTGAAGAAACAGGTAGAACTCCTCAGGACTGGTTTGCATATCAATCGTTAAACCCATCCGAAATGGATGATTTTACGGCTGTTCGTGTAAACATGGCTTCTGAATACCCAGGACTCAATGTTGATGAGCTTAATACGCTCATATCAAGTAAGTACAATATGGATCCTGACTCTACTTCTGAAGAGCAGGTCCGTCTTGCACAGATCCAACTTAAAGCTGACGCAACTAGAGCCCGACAGGCGATTGAAGATATCCGAAACGGATACGCCGCCCCAGAGGTTCAACAGCAAAGCGTTGATGAAGATCGATATGTAATTGACGATAACTGGGTAAGTCAAATGTCTCAGGAAGTCGGTTCTCTTACTGGGTTAGAGTTTGACTTGCCAAATGGTAAAACTTTTACTTATGGTATTGATGACAATTACCGAAGCCAACTCGTTGATCGGAACGCCCGTATTGACGAGTTTTTTGATTCGTATGTTGACGATAGCGGCCAATGGGACTACGATAGCCTGGCCTCTCATATTACTGTAATAGATAAAATCGACGAAATTGTCGGGTCAGTCTATAGACAGGGTTTGAGTGATGGCCAGCAAGGCGTAGTACAGAACGCGGCTAATGTTAAATCGAATCAATCTCCGAAACAATCGGAGAAACAAGAAAACCCACTCTCAGCACAACTTAGACAAATCGTTGGGGGAGGGGATAACAGTCTTATGACATTTAACATCTAAAAACTAAAACAATGGCAACTATTGGATTGGGGAGCGGCGCATCGACTGCGCAACCTGGTTTTACAACCACTCCCGACAAATACACAACTATAGACCAGCTTCTGGAATATAACAAGCCCGACAATCGGGATCTTTTGATTAAAACCTACGGTGATCAGGGTATCACGGGGTTTCTTAAACTGACTGGAGCTATCAAGAATGGCGGCCAAGCTGACAACATCCAATATTGGGAGGAGCAGCGCCGTCACAGATTGGTTGACATCGGAGCCAATACCTTCTCAGCAAACTCTTCTACTGCAGGAGTGGTTACTTTGGGTACACCACTCACTGGTGCTGATTTGATTGAGCTTCAGACAGTTGTAATGAATGCCACTACTGGAGAGGTGTATATCTGCACCACAGCAGGAACAACGTTTGCTACTCTTAGTGGGGCAACTGGAACAGACTGGGTGGCCTCCGATAAACTGATCATCCTTGGAAACATGTATGACCAGGGTACAGATCAGCCAAGTCAGTTCATGAAAACGGACCCAACTAAGCGTACTAACCAGTACATGATCATCAAGGATCGTTACGAGGTGAATGGTTCTCAGGCTACAAACATCGGATGGGTAAACGTTGGTGGTGACTACCGCTGGTACGTCCACGGTGAGCAGGAGACCCGCAAGCGTTTTGAAGATCGCCGTGAGCTGATGATGCTCTTTGCTGAGAAGACTGGAGCGGCAAACGCTACGATTTCTGGTCTTTCTGGTGCTGTTGGCGGTTCTGAAGGCTACTTCTCTGCTGTTAACGATCGCGGTATTGTTGTGAGCAATGCATCTACTAACCCTCTGGATAGCTTTACTGAGTTCGACTCCATCATTTTGGAATTGGACCGCCAGGGAGCTCCTAGTGAGTACGCCATGTATGTCAACAGAAATCAATCTCTGGCTATTGACGACATGCTTGCTTCGGGTATCGCTACCAACGTAACGGCTGGTCTGGCTGGTCAGTTCGGTGCGTTTAACAACGATGCTGACATGGCTGTACAGCTTGGATTTAAGAGCTTCACCCGTGGTGGATACACTTTCCACAAGCACGACTGGAAGTTGATGAACGACCCAACTCTCTTGGGTGCTTCTACCAAGTATATTGGCGCTATGGTACCAATGACACGGGTCACCGATCCAGTTAGTGGTGCTAAGGCTCCAGCTTTGGAGATGAACTACAAGGAGTCTAACGGCTACAGCCGTGAGATGGAGCACTGGGTGCGCGGTGGCGGTGTTCTCGGACACAATGAGCTGACCGAAGACATCTTGGAAATGAACTATCGTTCTGAGATCGCTTTGGTTACTCGCGCTGCTAACCAGCACGTTATCATCAAGGGCTAATAACTAGGTTTGCGAGGGGAGGCGCTTGGTCTCCCCTCAAAAACCATAAAAAAATAAATCATGGGATACAACTCAATTCTTATTCCTGACGGGGCTAACGAAGCCATTACTACGAGCACCAGCACGGCACCTCTGAATCCTGACGGGGCTCTCGTAATTGAGCTTACTGGAAGTGGCGGTGTGGATGTCGCCTCTTTGCCAGCTCCCAATAAGTACACCACCAAGGCTACTGAAACACCTGCTGACACGACTCCTTACACGGAGCTTAAGACGTATGTCTACCCAGATGTTATTATTGGTCAGCTGTTGTTGGTTACGGCTGCGGCTATTTCAGGTGGGTCTATTACCATTTCAGCTACTAATGAAACTGGAACGGCTGTTACCTACGAATACAATGCTACTGGAGATACTCTCCTTTTGGAAGCTCAGGCTTCTGGATACAAGGTGCTTTTTAATAACTCTGTAACTGTAACGTAATGAAGAAGTTTATTTTTGGAAATAACGTTTTTACTCCACTAGACACTGTCCTTGGCATTGACTGTGGAACAACCGATCAAATACACGTAACCTGTCTTAATCACAATAAAGAAGCTGGAGGAGCGACTGGTGGTCTAAACAACAGCGAATATGTGATTACCGTTACAGCGGGATCAAATATCGAGGTAGCCACTGCTTTGATTGAAACTATGAATTTTGGAAAGCTTGAGATCATTGATCTATCGGCTTTTAATAGTAAGGTTTCTTCAGTCACGTTCGCCGCGACCCCATCATAATGAAGAAGTTTTTTCTGTTTAGGAGGGAGCAAATTACACTGCTGTCAACAAAATCATCTGATGATGGTGTAGGCCTAAGTGTGATTGCCCTTCCTGCAGATAAACTTTCATTTATGACCTCAACACTGGGGAAGGTTCATTTTAACTTTGACGACGCTAGTATATACGACTATGCGACACTTTCTGAAGGAAAAGTAATTGACAAAACAAACATTTCTGTATCCTGCAAAGAAGGAAAAGAGATGAATCTTATGGAGTCTGTCATGAACTTTATGTCTGCTAATGACAAAAGAAACGTACTTAAGTTTGACTCCGTAAAAAAAGAAGCAACTCTAAAAGACGCTAAAATAGAGGGCTTCGAAGATGTGTCCACTATCATCAATGCAACTCCTGTAGACATAGTAACTCAAAAGTCAACGGGGTCTGGAGATAGACAAGTTGGAATTCCAACTGTTATAGCGGACATAGATTTTCTGTCAGAACAAAATGTCCCAGAGTTAGATTTCAACGAAGTCAACCTGCCCTCAAGTGCTGGTCAACACATAGCAAGCTGGGAAAACTCTGGACTATTAGGGGCAACCCATAGAGCGTCTGATGAAGGTGTAAGTAATACTTTGACCGTCGCATCGAATTCGGTATCGACCCTGTCAGCAGACATAGTGCCAGGAAACTACTTTAGCCTAGCTAATACATATACATCTGGAGCAGATTATACTATTTACATTGCATTTGGACTAGAAAGCTACGTAAACATATATGAGTTTTTTGGTGGGAGTGAGTGCAAGGGCTTTGCTAATGGCGTTAGCGACATTTTCTCTATTAGGCATAAAGACAGGTTCGGAGCTCCAGCATTCGTAAACACAAACAACAATAATGAAAACACCCTTGAGTATAGGTTCCCAAGCCCTACCCTTGAAACATCTAATACAAGAGAGAAGCAAACAATGTATGTCTTTGTAATAAGAAGAGACAGAGACAACAACATTTTCATGCATAACTTTAGGGGAGATGTAGTAGGTGTTATACCCGCAAAAACAGGAGGATCTAATACAACTAGCGGAAGAACAGACGGTGCCCTAGAAATAGCTTATTTTGCAGGAATTTCTGGAGAATATTCTTTTCAAGGAAAATTGGCTAGATTTGGTGTAATAGCTAGGGATATAGGGGCTAATTCCGCCCGAACACTGTCTCAAAGTCTATACAAAAAATACGCAAACAATTATTCAAGTTTTAATTAAATAAATAATGACACAAACAAAGAGGGCTCCTGGTAGGCCTAAAGCTACCAGCCAAACAGCTTCAAATAAGACTGAAGTAAAAAAACAATTCAAGCGCAGAGTTGATGCTCCTACTCACAAGGTGTACCAGCTTGTTAACGGTGGAGGCATTGTTTATATGCTTCAGACTAAAGGAATCTCCATGTACGATGAGGAGACTGAAACTATGCGAGAGCTTAGGTACTGCCCTTCAGAACACGCCATTTGGGCTGATGAGCAGACGGACAACGCAGTAAGAAAACCGATTCTTTTTAGAGATGGAAATCTTCTTGTGAAGAAGGAGGAGCCAAATCTTATGGCCTATCTTGATAAGCATCCTCAGAACGTAGCCAACGGTGGCAGTACGTTTAAAGTCCTTGACAAGAAACTTGATGCAGAGAAAGAGATGCAAACAGAGTTTAAGCTTCTTGACGCCATATCAATGGTCAGAGACAAAGACATCAATGATCTTCTTCCTGTTGCCGTTTTCTTTAATGTAAACGCGAATGCGGGAAGTTCTGAGATCAGACACAACTTGCTTCGCATAGCAAAAAAGTCACCAGATAAGTTTATATCTGCATTTGACGATCCTTCAGTTAAGGCAAAGTCTCTAATTTATCAGGCAAAAGAATACAACATACTGAAGATTAATGAAGAGGGAGCTTACTGGTTTGACAGTGACAAAATGATTATTGCCAATCCGTCTGGGGCAAACTGTATAGACACTTTAACCAAGTATTGTCTTACTGAAAGAGGATCTACTGTTCTTTCTGCTTTGGAAGAGCACATAGATAAACTTTGATCTATTACTAAATAGTGCAAAGAGAGAGGGGCCAATAGCCCCTCTTTCTTTTTGTATATTTGCTTTATGATTAGTGTTATAGAGATATTTAATGTAGTCAGAGACATTGCAAACAAAGAGCAAAAAGGCTTTGTTACGCCTGAGGTATTTAATACTTTTGCTGACATAGCTCAAAAGAATATCTTTAACGAGATGTTTAAAGAGCTTCTGTTGGGTCAACAGGTTAGGAGGCAGGGAATAGATCCAGGTCGATACAAAGGGGCTAAAAAAAATGTGCTTGAAGATCTATCTAGATATATTCAAGAGCAAGTACTGATCGGAGGCGGCGGCAACGTACTCGCTAATGAAGACGTCACCCCTTTTGATAAGCCGCAAGATTTCGCTAGATTGATATCTCTTAGGACAGAAGCGAACGTGACGGTTGAAGTAATGCAGGACACAGAGAAGGTGTCTAGAATCTTAAACAGCAGGCTGTCATACCCTACAGAAGAATTTCCTGTGGCATCAATACAGGATGATATTAGGGTTTACCCAGGCGGTCTAGACGTTATAATAAGGTATTACAGGCAGCCAACCTCTTTGAATAACGGTGTCTTAGACGTAAATTCATTGCCCACTTACTCTGTTAGTACGTCTGCTTTTGATCCAGGGACTTATATAGTCAACCCTTTAGACATTAGAGATTTTGACCTTCCAAACCACTACAAGAGTGAAGTAACAACAGAGATTCTAAAGCTGATTGGGGTTAGGCTTAGAGATTCTGACATATTTAGCTACACCAACTCTGAAGACGCTGCAGAATGAATTATACTCCATTAAGAAATATTATAGACGACTACATTATTACTCTTGACACTGACGACTTTGCCAGCGGGGGCTCTGATGTAGCAATTAGAAATTTCGCTCTTAGAGGAATAAGAGAGATAGGTTTTGATGTGACCCCTAGAATAAAGTCACTAAAATTACCTGTTACTACTCAAGACGAGGTTGTCCTGCCAGAAGACTTTGTAGACATTGTCAAGATTGGTGTAGTAAGTAGTGACAACATACTTTATGTATTTGGAAACAACAAGAACATAAACAAGTCTAGAAGCATACCTAACCCAGCCGCTGAGGCGGTGTCTGCGGCGGGGCCGTTAGACATTGCTGAAAACATTGTGGCAGACAAGATTGATGACAAGGGTGCAACTCTTGGATTTGACACCTCAACAAACAACAGTTGGGACTCATATCTATTTAGAAATTACATATACGAGGGGCAAGTAGGAATGATGTATGGCGTGGGTGGTGGACACCTGTACGGAGAATACAGAGTGAATCTTGATCAAAATAGGATTGAATTGTCTACAAACAATTCTTTTTCTGAAGTGGTATTGGAGTATATAGCAGACGAAGCAAGAAACACAGACCCCATGGTCCACGTGTACGCCGAAGAAGCCCTTAGGTGCTACATCTATTACAAAATGTGTGAAAGAAAATCTAATGTCCCTGCAAACGAAAAGGCCAGGGCTAGATCTGAGTTTTACAACGAAAGAAGAAAGGCTAAGGCTAGGCTGAACAACTTTACCAAAGAGGAGGCCATGAAGGTTATTAGAAAGAACTATAAGCAATCTCCTAAGTACTAATGATAGACAAGAGGCTTCCTAGATATCTAAATAACTCTTTGGACTCTAGAATAAGAGGTGTCGATGAAATGATCGACGCTTTAAACGTCCTTATAACTGGAGATTCTGGTTTTTCTGCTGACGGAAACACTACTGGAGACGCAGGAGTTTTAAAGCCAATAAAAGGAAACGGAGTTGTTCCTAATATAAATAACTACTTCGAACCTCTATATCAAAAGGTTGTTATAGGAGCGGTAGAAGACGTTAAGTATGGATACATATACTTCTTTTTGTATTCCCAGCTGGCATCAGAAATGGGTGTCTACAGAATTCCAATTATAGGAGATGATGCTGGGGCAATGCAAAGGGTTTTTTCTAGCGCTCAATTTAATTTTGACGCTGACGGCTTTGTAAAGGCCGATATTGTACATATAAATCCTCAGAATGCAAGCGAAGAGGAGAGGACGATATTATATTTTACAGACAATAAGAACGAGCCAAGAAGACTCGATGTAAACAGAGTGTTAGCAGATCAATGGGGTGTTGATTATGATCAATTTGACATAGAAGATGCAATATGCGCCTGCCCCAAGTCTCCAGTTTATCCTCCAACATGGAACTTTACTCTTGATCCAGATAGGGATAAAAGTTTGTTTGAGGGGGCGGCTCCTTTCCAATACGCTTATCAAAATATATATTATAGTGGAGAAGAAAGCGCCATAAGCACGTACAGTACTTATGCTGTTCCTCCGTCTGAGTTGAATCAAGGGAATTCAACAGACATAGTTGTAGAGAATACTTGCACTATAAGAGTTCCAAGAGAGGGATATTCGAGGGAGGTAGAGTACATTAGGCTGCTTGCTAAAAACTTTGAAACAAAAACTTTTTACATAATAGATGAAGTAAGGGCCGACGTTACTGACGGAGCTAACTTCACTGAATTCACGTTTTTTAACGACAGAATACTTACGGGAGTACCAGAGTTTGAGGTGACTAAGCAGTTTGACAACCTGCCTAGAAGAGCTCTCGCACAAACAACTAGCGAGAACCGACTATTCTACGGAAACTACGTTGAAGGGTTTGATCAAATCGAGGTGGACGCAAAATTAGCAGTTGGTTATAGAGAGCGTGGTCAAGACTTTCAGAACTCTACAATAAAGTTAGAGCCCAAAGTTTTTAATGTATCTGACCCTAGCTTTTTAAATCAGGGGGAGATAACAAATGTCGCTTCAGGATTTCGTATTAGTCAGCTGAACTTCCCCGCTACAGTACCAGCAGGAACTATTATAAACCTGAATGTTGTAATATATCCGAAAAAAAACTTTGCGATATACGATGGAAGAACTAGCTTTCATCCTATTCCATTAGAAGGAAATACAGAAAGTATTCCAGGTAGTAATGCAGTTATTGGTGACCCGAATGTTTCAGTGTCTTCTATATATCTAGATGCTCCTAATGGGGCGTCTGATCTTGACGGAATGCCGTCTGTTTTGTATGCTGGATGTTTTAACAATGAACCAACAAGAAATCTTTCTAGCTTTGGAGGCTCATCATCGGCGACATGGCACGTTGAGGCTGGAGACTTAGCAGGGACAGCTGTAGCAGCAGCTTACGGGACGTCTTCAGAAAATGCACTTATGATAAAGGGGACATCCCTTAACTTTTCTCTTTCAGTAGAGGTTAATACCCCCATCACTTCTGCTAATGCAAACCTTCCAGGAATGCTTATAAATGCGTTAACTGGAAATCAAGTTCCGCAGTTTAACGTAATAGAAAACAGCACTACATACTCTTACTCTTACGACCTAAATATACCTAACAAGGCGGTAATAGACTATACAGATAGCGAGTATTCTTTAATATCAGGGGTTGTTCGTGGAGGGTCAAATCTTAACGGAACCAGCACCCCAATAAAGCAGCCCCCACTGGGCTCTATTATTGTAAACTCTGCTGACGTAAACTTTAGAATAGTCAAGAGTGTTAGTGATCCAGTTGCTTTTGTTCTGGACGTAGTAAGCATTGACAATGTAACTACAAAGACCTGTATTCCAGACCTTCTAATAGATAAAAGCAGCTCACAGGGGGAATTAGCAAACTGGGTTGCGCCTAAGGGTGTGCACTCAAGGTATCTTGTTTTGGATCCTGATCTCATACTACAGACTACTCAAGAGCCAAATTTTATCTCGGAAAACTTTTCAGGATCACAATTTATTAATGGGGGTCAACTTTTTGACTTCTCACCAAATCAAATAGACTTATATCCGCACATAGCTGGGTTGTCATTAGGTCAGGTTTCAACTACCGACCTTCCTGCAGGTACTATTGTAACCAACAGTGTAAAAAGAATCTTTGGTAGACTTTCACTTACAAATCCAGAAAACTCTATAGTAACAAAATATGAGGATAGGGGATTTACCTATGAGTCCTCTGCAATATCCATTTTAGACGGTGCTGTGGGTCCAGGCGGAAATGGCGCTGGAATTTTTAGCCAGCAAATGTCACAGTTCGTTTCAGGTACGGGTGGGATTTTTCAAACAATATCCCCTGCACTACATACAACTGGAGTACATTCCTTATCCGTTCTTCCCTATTTGGTGGTAAATACTGGGTCGCTGGGCACGGGCAGCATTGACCAATTTGAATTCTCATCCATTGAGGCCCAGCCATATTCCGTTAGCTGGTTGGCTGATTCTGAAGAAGATCAGTTAGGTCTTGGTTCTTTGGAGTCTGCGTATTTTAACGTATTTACTACTGGTCTAGACGGAGATTCAGATCCACAAAGAAGTTTTAAGGCTAACGCAAACCATGCATTTGGAATTGTATACTACGACCAAAGAGGAAGGAGTAGTAACGTGATGCCTTTAGGTAGTGTTTTTGTTAGAGGTCTTGGAGAAAGGTTTGGTCAAAACCTTGGAGCCTCGTTTGTTTCAGTAGAGATCTTTAGCGATCCTCCTCCTTGGGCTTATAATTATCAAGTAGTATATACTGGAAATACAAGCGTTTCAAAATTCGTTCAGTACACTGCTGGTGGTGCTTATTCAGACGGAGATAAGATATATGTTTCTTTGAATTACTTGCAAGGCAGCAAAAACTCTTACGTAAATGCATTTGGCGCAAAATCCCCCATAGGGGATAATAGGCTGTACCAATATCAACCTGGAGATAGACTTAGGATTATTTCATACAATCCTGTTAACGAGAATGGTACGTCTCGTCCTCCTAATTACGACTTTGAGGTTATTGAATTTGTTACTCTAACTGATGACCCTTCTTCAAATCCAATATATGAAGAGGGCGACAACCTTACGGATGGAAATCAACCAAAAGTAGGTGATTTTGTAGTGCTGAAGAACAGGCCCGATTTAGTTGACTTTTCTGTTATAGCTATAGAGGGGGGGTCCGACAAATGGAATAATAGATGCCTTGTAGAGCTTTACTCTCCTTCTAAATTTTCAGATCTAGAAGACAAGCCTTATTATGAGATTAGCGATGTAAGACGTACTGTAATTAATGATTTTGGGGTTCTAGAACATGAAGACACTTTTTTCCTTTTAACAGAGGGAGATGTTTTTTGGAGGCTTGGTGCTATAAAAATGCCGCCCTATGATATAGGGGTGTTTGAAAATGATTTCCAAGACATGGTTTTTGCTAACAACGACAGTTTTAGCAACTTCTATATAGAGTCTGAGACATACAATGATCTAGTAAGATTTTCTAACGTTGATAACAGAGGAAAAATAAAGGCAATAATTCCAAATTCACAGGAAGCCAGAAGGTCCGCGTCAATAACTTACGGTGAGGCTAACATATACTCGTCAAACCTTATAAAGTTTACTTCGTTTAATCAGACTCTAGGAAACTACAAAGACCTACCTAACTCTTTCGGTTCTATAAATTACATAAATTCGTCTAATGAATTTATGATATGTATACAGGACAGCAAGACAAGCAGGATTCCTGTAAACAGAAACATACTGTCTGACGCTAGTACTCAACAACAACTTATAGCTAGTGTAAAGGTTCTTGGGGAGCAGTCTTTCTTTTCTGGTGACTATGGAGCTAATGGACACCCTGAGTCGGTCCTCATTAAGGATGACGATGTTTACTTTGCAGACACAGGTGCCCAGGAGGTGCTCCGACTTAACCGACTCAGAGGTAGCATATCCCCAATCAGTTCATTGGGCATGAAAGAGTTTTTTGAAAGAGCATTTGATGATGTTTACGGACAAAACCCAAGAATAGTGACAGGATTTGATCCTGTTAACGAGGAGTTCTTAATATCTATTTATGCTCAGGAACCGCTGGAGACGTTTGATGAGTTTGAACTCGTTCAGCCCCCTAGAAATGAAATAGATGAGGAATTTGAGGATACTGGAGGTGATACTGGGGGTGATCCTGGGGGTGACGTTGTCGATGATGGTGGTGGTGGTGCAATCAAGAGCAGGGTGATCAGTCCAGACTCTATAGACTCCATTATATATGGGCCTTCAACCCCAAAAAGGCCTAGGTCTCTTGGTAATGAGGTTAAAATAAACAGCTTAAACGACCTTATTTCTGCCTCTGCTGCATACTCATTTAGACCCACTAAATCTGTTAGGGGAGCAACTGGTCCCGTGGACCCTATGGATCCTCAGCTTATCGTCGATTTCTGGACTCAGATATACACTAGCGGACCTAACAACCCTGTATATATACCTGAGTGGGATTCTTATCTGTCTTACAACGCTCTCGACTACATCGGAGGTTTTTACAATACTGATTGGAATGCGGCTGGAAGTTCCGCCTATGCCAACCCAATAAACGCTATAGAAAACAAAGGATTTATAGATCTTTTTGGAGCGGGTATAGTAAAAAATAACGATCTCCTAAGGAGGGCTGGCGTTTATACTGACAGGGAATTCTTGAGGGCCGCAAGTAGAGGTTATGTTTACTACAACTCTCTTTCTGAAGAAGAACAAAACTCCAATCCAAACTACAATCCACCAAAATTCTTTTCCCCTCAATTTGTACCGTGCGCTACGGTTACAGAGAGAGTTTGGAAAGAGACTACGGGGGGTCCAAAGGGGGGAATTCACAATCAAAATCTTATACCTCACTATGAAAACGGAACGGTAAACCTCTTTGGGAAATACTCTAGGATAAACTCAAACATTATAGCGGACTCGAACCCGCTGTCTCAATATGACTATGAGTGGTTTGACGCTTCTATACACGGGGGTGTGTTGGCTCAAATAGATTACATGACATGGAGGGAGTACTTCAAGTTTAAACTTAATAGCGTCTCTCCTAAATTCGGTATAAAATCCAACCCAGACGTAAATGACATTGACGAAAATGATGCGTTATTCTTTACTGAAATGGGTGGGGCAATGGGAAAGGGTCAGTCTCCCCATCCGTCTTGGGCACCGTGCGCATGTGGGTCTTATCAGGAGTGGACAGAAAACATTGTAATTCCGTTTTTTGAGCAGTATATGAATCAGCCTGTAGCACAGGTTATGAATGAGATATACGAAAGTGGCGGGCTTGACGGGGAGTACAATAACAGTCAAGGAGGACACTACTCTTTCTTTCAGAACATAATAGATTCTACTTCTGAGCAGTATGTGTTTAATCCGCTATTTGGAGACTTTGTCCTTGATCCTGGAGGAGATTCAATACCTCAGATTCTTACTGGAGGTATATTTAACAATCAGCCAACTTGGGGGCCTCTTGTCTATGATTTTGATATGGACGGAGTGTGGACTGAAAATGACCTAAACATATGGTTGTCTATGACACAAGTATGGACCTCATTAGGTGACGGAGTAGATAACCCCTACAAGCCTGCAAGCTACTATTCTCCTGTAGTCGATGCATATACTTCTGCATATAATTTGTGGACATTCAGCGGACTTGGTGCAGCAATTGGAGCCATCGAGGAGGTGTTCAATGAAACTGGAGAAATAAGTGTGTTAGGGTATGATGCTCAACCTCCAGGATTCTATAATTATATGGTGGGCCTAGACAACCTAACAGATTCCATTGAAAATGGTCCTTTCGATGAAGAAGACCTTCCCTTTGACTGGTTGAAAACTAGAAAATTATGGAACTGGCATGAGTCTCTTACTCAAATACCGCCCAGCTACAGCGGCCCCACTCAGGGCGTTTCTATTGTAGGGCAAAATGCCCCTTACTTTAACAATGTAGAACCAGAATCTTTGCCATTATGGAGATCTGAGTTTTATCAGCTTGGCATCGGATCAGCCTCAGAATCTCCTTATTACGAAGAAGGAAAATACGGATGGAGAGATATATACACAGGTTCAGGGAGTCAGAACTACTTCACCACTGTCAATGCAATACAAAGGCTTTTAGAATCAATACAGAGACCTTCTGATGGGTTCTTCCCGTTAACAAAATACTGGCAATGACGATATCATTTGACCCACAAAGCGAGAAATGGAAATCCAGGTACAGCTACGACACGAGCTGCTTTATTTCTTCGGATTCATTTTTATTTACTTTTAATACGTCTTCTGACGGAGAAGACATTGCGTATCTGCATTGGCAGTATAGCCCAATAAATACTTTTTATGGAATACGAACCGACTCGCAGATATCACTTTCTTTTAACGCAAACCCATCTAATAATAAAGTCTATAAGGCATTAAGTCTAGAGGGGTCTAATTTAAGATTTGCTCAAAGCCAGCTTACAACAAACTTGTCTCCTGACGTTGATCAACCGAATCAAGCTCGTGTTTACGAGGGGTTCGTAGAAAAAGGAGGCATATTTTATGGGGGTATAACAAAGGTTAGATCAACAGACAACGAAAATGGATTAAAACTTGTTGGGGAGATAACTAGAGCAGCTGTTCTCACTCAAGAGGGCTTCACCGACCAGGTGCCAAGCATAAATAATGGCGCTTTCCCGTTCAACGAGGTCCAAATAACCGACTCGTGGTGGGAGTACATTTATTTTAGTTTGAATCCATACCCTCATTATAGGGCCCTTGATTCCGCTACTTCTGACGACGTTATATCTAAATACTACATGGGCGTCCAAGTCGGAGGAGATGTGATTGTAAGACCATTTAGGGCTTCTGCATTTATTGGTGTAGTTGGAACGGATTTGTTACCTACTGGAGAATTAAATACAAACAGTGGAACACCAATAACAAGATCAACGACTCAGTTTTTTACAGAGTTAAGCCAGGAGGTTTATAACACCAACACCCCTCCAAAATTAGGAAACATACTTGCCGCCAGAGTAAGTGAATCGGTGTTGATCCAAAATTCAACTGGTATACCAGATGATCAGGCTGCCTCTGTGGCGCTTGCTATAGGAATAAACAACTATCTTGCCAACGGTGGAGACAGACTTTTCTTATTTAAAATAACAGACGATAGAATAGACGGGTCTGATCCTATTGGTCAGTACGCCGATCTTTCTTTAACATTAGGGAGTGAAGACTTTGAGCTGTTTGCGGTTAACGCTGAGTTTAGTCCTACCGCTCTTGATCACTCTAAGTAATTATTTATTAATTTCGCAACTATGCCAGTACCTATATCAGCAATCGCAGGAGGCCTTCAGGCCGTATCAGGAGCAATAAACTATTTCTCTGGAAAGAAACAACAGAAAGCAGGAGAAGAACTTTACGATGACCAGTTAGGCCTTCTTCGGTCAGGAAAGAAAAATTTAAAGCTGGCGAAAGGTCAAACTGACGCAGCTAATCTTGCTCGTCAATATGGTGAGACAATCGCAAGGAGTGCTCAGGATCGCGCTCAATCACTGGCGACATCAAATATAATGGCAGCAAGAGGCGGAGACCCAAGAATGGCTGCAGCCCTTAACCCTACTATGGCTGCTTCGGATCAAGCCATACAGGACGCCCAAATGAAGGGATTCGGCATGAGCATTACCGCTGATCAAAATCTTGCTGACGTAGAACAGTCTCTGCTTACTGAAAACGATCAATTTCAAAGAGCTTTGGAAGCTGAAGAGATGGCGCGAGGTGGTGCTGCGGCAGAAGCTGGAAGACAGCAGAAATATACTGGTATATCTCAAGCATTTCAGTCTCCAATAACGGGCGCCGCTGTAGAACAGCAAATGCCTGGATCTACATTTGGATTTGGACAGGGATTTAATGTTCCTAGTGGAGAAGACGGAATGAAGACCCCTGGTCCATTTGATCACGACTCCAATCCAATACACATGGTTGATGATAATGGGAGAAAGGTTGGTGAAGCTACTGGCGGAGAGCTTATTTTCAATCCAGATCAAACGGAAACAATAGAGTCACTTATTGAAGGCGGCAAGGCGCACATGCTTATGAGGTTTCTAAAAGACCTTCTTAATGAGCCTCAGTTCCAGGAGTCTAGAACAAATAAGGGGGGCGGGTTTGTTCACGCTGGCCAAGCGGGAGTAGAGTTTAATATCTTGGACCTTTTGAAGGATCTTGGTAAAAAAGATGAGGAAGAGGATGATAGTGATGTAGAAGGCATCAATAAAATGTCTAAGCCTTCTATCAGAAGAGGTATGAAGAAGCCTAGAAGGAAAGTTAGAAGAAGAAATAGGGATAATTCAGTAGACCTGATTGCACAAAATCGCGATATTCTTGGGTCACTAAATTCAGGCGAATATGTCTAACGGGTTTGTGCCAACTAGTGCTGCCGCCGTTCAAGGGCCTGACATAAGACCCCTTTTGGGTGGGCAGGCTCAGCAAAGGGCTCAAGAGCAGCAGCAAAAGGGCATGCTATCTCAACTTGTTGGGGTGGACATGACTGGAATGTCAGAACAAGGCATTAAATACGCTTCATCCTTAAGAAATAATATGATACAATATTTGGATGAAAATGAAGGTGTTGAATTTGCAGATTTTATAAAAGACATAAATCTTCTTAATGACTTCATTGTACAAGACAAAAATAATTACGCGAAAAACTTAGCCGCTGCGAAACCGATTCTGGATGCTGCAAGGAATGATGCCTCATACTACGACTTTAGAACAGCCCTTGAGAAAGCTGGAAAGTATATGTCTCAAGAAGAGGTTTTAGAATACTTCGCTAGTTTTGATCAAACGCTTGAAAACCCTTATGGGCAAGGAAATTACTTCGAACCAACCACAGGTATGGTTTATCCAAATGATCCTGGGGTCAACGATAGAAACATGCAGCCGCGGCCTCAAGGTGTTCATATATTGGGATACGATGCGGCTAACGAAAGTTCGTTTCAATACAAACTGCATGACATTCCTACTGGGGACGTCATGGCGTATATGCAGTCAGGACCAGAAGCAAACCTACTTAGTAAGTTGGGCGCTGTAGACAACTCGATTGACGCCAAGCAGAAGATTAGAAATCATTTCGAGACTTATATACTCGGTTCTGGGGCTGGCAGGAAGTCGCTCCAGGAAAGTATGGCTGGGCAATTGGGGTACGAAATACCAGACCTTGCTGGCAAAATAGCGGATTTAGCGGTAACTACTGAAGATGGAATTCAGGGGGCCCTTCAGGAGAGGGGCGTACAGTACGCCTCATCTTTTTCTGATAATGCTGAAGTTATTTACAAGAATTTTGAGGAGTACTATATGGACATGTTTAATGCTAATCAAAGACAAAAGGCATTAGATAATAAAGATGATGTAAAGGCTCCTAAATACAACTTCTCTGACGTAACCATAGGGTCGTTAAGTTCACCCCCAGACGTTAACCTAATATCTAGCTCCTTAGAAGGATCAACGCTTGAGTCGGATATCGAGTCGTCAATTGAGTCGTTGTCTGTTACTGGGATTCCTGAGGCTGCACAGGCCGCAGAAGAAAAAATAAAAATATACGAAAGCATAAAGGAAAATGGGTTTCTTGAGATAAGAAACACAGACCCTATTGAAATTCAGCCAATGGCGGGTTCAGATGAACCTATTTACAAAGTCAATTCGTTTTCTGCAACAAAAGGCTCCACGGGCATTTATTTGATAATGAATGGATATCAAAACGAATCTGACACATACACTACATACATTAACCCAGGCGAAGGTGTAATAAGCCAGAGAGAAGTCGTTGTAGACGGTATCCCAGAGACGGAATACACTATAGCTATGGATCCTGTAAAAAAGAACAAGATGAAACCCTACAGGATAAACAGTAGAGAGGCAGACAGCTTCTTTTCTTCTTTGGGCAATTCATACTTGAGAAACGTGGATTTATCAACCGTTAATTTCGGTGACTCTGACAGAGAAGAATTCAATCAGAGATTGGGGTTCGCTATATTTGTAAAGAAGCTTTCAGAAAGAAACTCGGTCGATTCAGAAGGAAATCTTATATACCCTCCAGGAAGTATGGAGCAATCCCTAGCAACAGACATTATCAATAGAGCCAGATTAAATATCAACTGATGGACGAATTTGAACAACTTTACAGCTCTTTGTCATCAAATGGCAAGTCTGACGACGAGATATACTCCTCTTTAGTTCTTTCTGGATATAACTCCTCTCAGGTTAGGCAGTATATGGAGTACGCTAAAAAAAAAAGCGAAGCTCCAACAAAGGAGTACGGTCAAAAGCCGTCAAACTTTCAGCAGAAAATATACTCTCAGGTGGCTGCAGACGGTACGGTCTCAGCATCAGAATCGGGCTTTACGAAGCCTTTATCGGAGTCCAGCTACAGCGCAGCAACAAAGGTTGATTTTGAACCCGTAGGCGACCCTGTAGATGGGATGCAAAGCTACAAGCCTACGAGCATAATTGAGGTTGGGCAGCCTAGGTTTGGTGCTGAAGGTGCCGCTCTAGGTGAGATTGAGAAGAATCAGAATTTTCCTGGGTTTTCAGACCCCATGTCCCTTAGGGACCTTATGGCTGTAGATGAGTCAGACAAGAAGGCATTTATGAGTCTTGTTAATTTAACAGTGCCTGAAGAGGAGAGAGCTGGCATCATGAGTGAGTATGAATTTGCTTTTGATCCTGAGCCTTCAGATGCTATTAACAGAAAAACATTTAAGGAGTCTCTCGTTAATAAAATGGGGGCTTACAAAAAAAAGTTCTTTAACTCTAGGATTAGGGAGGCTATATCTGGAGAGTTTCAGGACGGGCAAGATCCTGTCGGCGTAGAGAAATACATTCTTGACAACTATGGATTTAACACTCAGTTGGACGACAATCCATTTGTTGGGACAGATGAAGGGGTTTATGGTCAAGTAGCTAATCTATTTGTCCCTAACGCAAAAGGAGCTTCTGACTCATTTATTGCTGCTGGGTTAAAGATGATGGCGGCGGCCAGCCCTTCTATTCCTAGGCCGCTCAAAGATGAATACTTCGACACAATGTATAACTACTTTGGTTTCGAAGAAAGGAGAAAGCAGAGGGAAAATGAAATGGCGGAAGGAAGAGCCGTAAGGTTCATGGCTGACGAGGAGATGGAAAGCATTGGCATGCATGTGGACAAAATGCTTATTACGCCTCTTTCATGGCTTGGACTAAGGGAAGGTATGTCCGACACAGAGAGAATAGAAATGTTTGGAAACTCTCCAAGCACTCTGTCTTCTCAATTGGCTGGCGGAATTGCGGCGGCGGGTGCTCTCGCGTCTACGAAAAGCATGTCAGCCGCAGGATGGGCGTACACTATAGCTCAATCTACTTTTATGGGGCTTCAAGTTATGGGTCAAGAGTACGGATCTACATACTCAGACCCAAGGTTTTACAACTACTTTACGTCGGATGGAGATCCCGTTGACATAAAGGAAGCTACAACTATAAATGAATATGGAGACCTAGTCATTAAGGACGGGTATTCCAGGAAGCACGATCACTTTAGAGCTGCTGGCCACGCTGAAGTCGCAGCTGGTAGTGAGTTTGCTGGTGAGTTCATGGGCAACGTAATCATGGTGAAGGGTGGTGGAATGCTTATGCGAGGCGCAGGAATTGGAGGCGTTAACGCAAAGATTGGACAGGAAGTATATAAGGCTACTGGTAAAGCTGGATTAGGTAGGGCCGCGCAGTATCTAGCTGGAGGTGCTCAGGCTGCAACTCTTGGATCATGGATAGAGGGACAAGAAGAGGTTGTGACTGAGATTCTTCAAGACGCATCTAAAAAGCAATATTCTCAGCAATCTGGTGCGTCTGCCTATGGTCTATACAGACAGGCATACGAAAATTTCATTAACCCAGATTTAGATCTTCAAAAAGCTAAAAAAACAGCTAGGTCTTCTGGAGAATTTTTTGGCGCCCTTTTCGGTGGAGCTATAGCCACTGCAAATGTCGTTCAGAACGAAGTAGCTAGGGGCAAGGCTATTCAGGGCACAAAGTCTAATAAAAGATATCGAGATAAAGTATTAAATAAAAACTTCATTTCCGATGGAAAGACTCCAGTTGTTCATGACGCCCAATTTGTGCACCCAGATAACTTCCCCACATATGAAGCTTGGGAAAACTATGAGGCAAACAGACAGAACTACTTACAATATATAGCCAACCCCCTTAACACTGAACGGGCACTCATCGCAATGGGTATGTCCAGGAAAGAAAGAAAGGCTCATCTGGCCCTCATGAAAGAGCTAAATGAGGTTTCTAGAACTTTAAATGATGATGGAGACGTAGATGTAGAGGCAATTCTGTCTGCTCAGAAAAGAATAGCAGCAAAGCTTGATAAGGTTCGTGGAAATATTTTTATAAGTGATTCAATACTAGACGATCTTATAAGCACAGCAAAGCAAGGGGATTTTCAATCAGCAGACCTTCTGTTGAAGATCGCTAAGGTTCAAATGGACCTCGGAGCGCTGACTAATTCTCTCAACAACCCCAACTTGGGTAAGGAACTTACTGAAGGAATCAAGGCTGACATACGTGCTTTAGAAGACACAAACAATAAATTAGTTGAGGAGGCATATAAGCAAGCCGAAGGAAAGGGTTTTAGATACACAATAGTAACCGACCCTCAGTCAGCAAGTGAAGGAACCGTAATACAACAGTGGGAAGCAGATGATATAGATCGAAACTCGTACACACTTAGGTATACGAACGTATCTAATATATCTGGGGGTGTTTTGGAGAATACAGCAAGCGGTGAGTTCGCATTCTCAGAAATAGGCAACGCTGCTACTGAAGTGACCGACGAGGTAGACGAGTTGAACTTAAACAAGCAACAGACCTCTGACCTTAACCGACTAAGAAAAGCAAGTCCTAACGCTAGGGTTATAATACACGACACTCAAGATTCTCTGGATAAAGTCGGTTCTAGGGCTAACCTTATTGGTAAGAACGCCTTTACTCTTCAAGACTCTGATGGAAGGGTTTTTGAAATTCACCTTAAGAAAGATTACACTACAGATGTAATTGAAGAGGAGTTTTTGCACTATCAATTTAACGATCAGATATACAAGGATGAGTTTAGGTCTCCCATCATCTCTGCTATAAATAAAGCAATAGAAAAAGACCCTACTGGCAGTCTGGCTGAATTTGTAAGGATACATAATGCCCGTGTAGCTGGCAGCAATCAAAAGTACATAGAGGTAGAGCTTATAACTAACCTAGCAAAAGCCATAGCTAAAGGAGAACATACATATAGTGGGGCTACTATAAAAAAGTCTGACGTAGAAAGCGCCCTAAGCTTAAACAAAAGTGAGTTTAGAGGCCTTGTAAATAAGTTCGACAAGTATTTGAAGGGTAAGGGAGAGGTAAAAGAGATGGCTTATCTCCCGTCTCAGGTAGACAATGAAGTAGAAGTAGAGGGGACAGCAGCCTCATACAAGCCGACATTTCTTGACGGAAAGAGGGTGTCTGGACATATACCTACTAGCGCATATGACGCCAGTAGATCAACTGAAGTATCAACCATTATAAAAGACTATAATCACTACAGGAATTGGTACGCCAAGATGACTGGCAACAACAAGAGGCCACTTCAGAATATGTCTTTTGTAGACGACAACGGGAAAATAATCCCAATATCTGATATGCCAGGACATGATGTTACTGACGGAAGGCCTTTGGATTGGAGAGGAAAGGAGTTGTTTTACAAGCGTGACTACAAGACTAAGGAGATAATACCTATGGATATTGTGCCTTTAACTTATTCTGAGAAACAAAGGGTTAAGTATAGGGCTGAAAACGAACAAATAGCGTCTAGAAAAGAAAGCGAGAGATTGAGGTTCCTAAACCTTAACCGTATCTCCATGGACGCTCTTGGCATTAATTTAAACACTTTTGCCCAGAGGTTTCCAAACTTGGAGAGAGAGACCGATGACATGGGGAATGACATCGGTTTTACTCAAGGTTCTTTAGAGATTCTTGAGGTGGCGTTAGCAGAAGAGGCAGGCGTTATGCCATTGGCTCCAAGGAGGGCAACTGTCCCCGTGCCAAGGGTACCAAAAAACATGTCGGGTGACATAGTTGAGGGGACCGCTAGTGCTGCTAAACTAGCTAAAATTAGTTATTCTGCATCAGAAGAATCAGACCTTTTAAAGAGGTTTGAGGTAGACAATATTACAGACATAGACATATCTCAACTTCAGGGAGAATTCTTGCACCCAGGATTAGCTCTGGCTATTCTTGGTCACAATGGTGCCACTATACAGTTCGACAAGTATGCTGGAATGAGGCAGAAACTATCCGTACTTAGGATAACTCCTGACGGCAACCCTTCCATAGCAAAAGCGGACATGACTAGCGGATCTACCTACCTGATGAACGAGAAATCAGATCGGGATGGAATGGTTACAATAGCCGCTAATACAGATCCATCAGCAGCGGGAGTTATAAGGTCAGCAGTGGAAATGGCGAAAAAAAATAACGAGCCCCTGATTTTAGGATACCTTAGCCTTGGAGAAGAGAACGTGTTCTCTGATCCTGGTGGATTTAACTTCATAATGGAGGAGGTTGTAGCCTGGCATCTTGATAAATATGGTGACACGCCTCTAATCTCAGGGAAAAATGAGACCACCATGGTTGAAGCTATAGCTGAGGGTATAAATAGCGCTATATCAAAGCCTGGAATGAAGAACTTATTTCTTCCTCAAGCAACTGAAGATGCACAAAAGGCGGCAGGAGTTAGGTATCCATTTAGTGCCACCTCATCTGTAGTAGAAAAAGAAGGGTTTAAAGGAGAAAAGGTGTACATGCCAGAGCCAAACCTACCTCAATTGGTTAAGAATGAGTTTGGTTCCTACGACAAAAAAACAGTGATGGAAGCCATAAAGCTGATCATTAAAATGTCTGATCAGTACGAAAGTATAATGGTGTCTAGGGCTGGATTTGGCGGTAGAAAAACTATTGCTACGTCGATACTGTCTAACCTTAAAAAGATAGAAAACCCAAATCAAAAGACAAAAGGAAAAAATACGTCAAGAAAATTCTTGTTTTCTGAAGGAGTAAAGAATCCAAATTCCATAAAGCATTACACGGGTTTAATGAATGACCCAGACTACAAGAAGAGTGAGACTCACGTTTATGCTTTGGTGAAGCCCGATCTTGTTTCTTCAGCAGATTATGTAGACTCTACAAAAACCTACAGGTTTGGAATAAAGGCAAAAGAAAATGGTGTCTACTTCTTTAGATCTAAGCCCGAATATAACTTGAACGAAAAGTCACTTTTTGGACAAACCCTTGGGGCAAACGTAAAGAAGGGTGCTGAACAAACACTATTTTCTGTAGACGGTACGGCTAACACTAGGCGACTCGGAAGAATAAGCTACACCAATGGACCAGGATGGCAGGCTTCAGAGGCAACTGGATTTGGTAAGGCTTTGGATGCAGTTGCTCTAAAGTTGCAGGATAAGTATCATGATGTGATGCTTTTGCAAAAGGACATAGAGGAGTTTAGAGGGCGTAGGATGGCTGTGGGCAACGACTTTAATCTCGCTGTTGATTTGATGTATGGAAAGACAAGAAATGACCTTGATGGCCTTGATCAGTCTTTGCAAGAGATAAAAGACATGATGGCTGCAGAGGGAATAAAGTCTGACGAGCTTTCTGATTTTATGTACGCACTTCATGCAAGGGAGAGAAATGCCAAAATAATGGCAGAAAGAGCAGACATGGAGAGTGGCTCTGGAATGACAAATGATGAGGCGGAAGAGATAATAGACCGACTAGGGACTAACGCCATGCGTAGATTGTCAAGTATGGTGCTTTCTATTTCTCAAGATACACGAGATACAATGCGGAAATTCGGCCTAGAAACCGATGAAACCATTGACGCATATGAGGACATGTATGAATACTACGTGCCTTTGTCTGGTCTTTCTATAGATGAAATGGATGACGCAACAAGCTCATACCCAACTGGCGGAATGGGTATGGCAGTTTATGGTCCTACGACCAGAAAGGCAAAGGGTAGAAAATCTAAGACAGATGTAAACATAGTGGCCCAAGTGGTGATGCAAAACGCTAGAGTTAAGCAGCTTGCTAGAAAAAATGAAGCCCTTCTTAGCCTTCATTCCATGTTTTCTGGGAACCCTAACGAAAATGTCTTTAGCCTTTGGAGTCCCAAAAGAAGAATGGAGACTATAGAGAAGGGAGGTAAGGTTAGGAAAATGAGTGATAGTGAGATGCGGGCGCGACCTGATATGGTGGCGTTAAGAATTAACGGGGAACAACACTTCATTCAATTTAAGAATGAGCACTTTGCCAAGACAATAAATGGTCTTAGCGTTGACCCAACCAACATCATCACTAACGCCATGAGAAAGCCAGCTCAATGGCTTCGTAATGTATTTACTGTGTATGATCCTAACTTCTTTGTTACGAACTTCTCAAGAGACATACAGTCCGCGATGTATAATGCATTGGCCGAAGCCGAAAGGAGTGATGGAACTGTATCAGGAGTTAGAGTCTCAGATCTAACAAAAGAACTCATAAAAAACACCTCCATGTCTCTGAGGGGTTTGCTTAACGAGAATGCATTTGGAAAGGAGATGAGCCCAGAGCTGGTTAAATTCTATGAAGAATGGAAGGAGAGCGGAGGGCAGACTGGTTGGGGATACACCAATGATATCGACTCAATAATAAAAGAGCTTGAGAACGACGCCAAGAAAGGACTGCCAGGAAAAGTATGGAAGACCGCAACAAATGTAGCTGACTATATCGAGGGGGTAAACGAAGCCTTTGAGAACAGCATAAGATTGTCAGCTTACATTTCAGCCAGAAACCTTGGGGTAACTAAAGACAGAGCTGCTCAGCTCTCAAAGAACATTACAGTAAACTTTAACAGAAGCGGTGAGTGGGGGTCTACATTGAACAGTGTGTACCTCTTCTTTAATGCAGCAATGCAGGGTAATGCTCGAATACTTAGGTCTATGTTCTATATGAAGGACACCAAAAAGCCTAACGGAGAACTTGAATCTTGGCACAAGAGAACTACAAATCCTCAAAAGTTAGCCTTTGGTATGGCAACTCTTAGTGCTTTGACAACAATGATAAACCTAGCTAGTAGCGACAAAGATGAGGATGGTGAGCTTTTTTACAATAAAATACCAGACTACGAGAAAGAAAGAAACCTAATTATTATGACTAATGGAAAGGGTTATATAAAGGTGCCTCTTCCTTATGGTTTTAACCTGTTTAATAATTTGGGAATGACAATGGTTGAAACAATGAGCGGCAATAGAGACGCTGATGACGCCATGATGTTCCTAGCTACATCAGCTATTAGCTCATTCTCTCCTATTAGCTTTGGTCAATCAGAAAATCTTATGGACTACTTCGTGAAGGCAACAGCCTTTACGCCTATCAAGCCTCTCGTTGAGGTAGCGATGAACGAGACATATTTTGGAGAAAAAGTATATATGGAACAGCTTCCGTTTGGAACAAAGCGTCCAGAATCAGAAATGGCATTTAGATCTCCAGAGGTCATTCAAGACTTCTTCAAGTGGTTAAATGAGGCTACTGGAGGAAGCAAGTATAAGAGCGGGGATGTTGATCTAAACTTTGACCCATACTGGTACTTGTTTGAGTATTTGGGTGGAGGTTCTGGAAGATTTATAGGCCAGTCTGGACAGGCCATATATGACATTGGTCAAACTATGTACTCTGTAGCGTCTGAAGCAAGCAAGGCTAATGACCTACCTAGCTTCTTGAAAAAAGTTAAAGAGGCTCCTGTGGCTGATATTAAGCTGTCTCGTGTTCCTATCGCTCGTAAAGTTTACGGTGAGGCTTCTAAGTACTATGACTATGATCTTTTTGAAGAAAACTCAGAGCAGGTGATGCAACTCCGAAGAGAACTAAAAGAGGGTCTGTCTAAAAACTACAGTCCATCCAGGTACAAAGGAATTAATCCCTTGTACAACTCTTTAAGGGAGACAGAAAAAAGAATGAAGGAGCTAAGAGAGAAGCGTAAAAGGGCCAAAGACATAAAGGACTACATTAAAAGATCAGAAAGGATTACAGCAATTATGGAGGCGGAACGCCTTGCCATGGTTAGGTTTAATAAAGAGTATGAAAGACAAAGAGGGGAAAAGAATTAAGGACACCAAGGTTGGTAAATGGCTATCTGATAAACTACCTCAAGTAGCAGATCAGGTGGGTAATTACCTGCCAGATAGCGGCGTACTAGGTATTGTAAAAAGAATAGTAGACACCGAACCAAACCTTACTCCAGAACAAAAGATAGAATTTCAAAAAATTCTAATTGAAGAAAGAGAGAACGAGCAAGAGCAGGTTACTAGAAGATGGGAGGCGGATGCCAAGTCTGATGTAAAGATCGCAAAGTATATAAGACCGATTACACTAGTCTCCTTGACTGTTTTCTACATGATCCTAACCGTATGGGATGGATTGGATGTCCATTTTATGCCCCCAGAAAATTACATAAATTTGCTAGAAGTTTTAATGCTTACAGTATTTGGGGCATATTTTGCTGGTAGGACAATAGAAAAAGTAAAGAAGTGAGAAAAAAGAATATTATATCTCGCAGTTTTGAAAGCTCGCCTTCACAAAAGGCGCCCAAAATGTCTGTGCCTAATATTATTGGCTGGGATTGGTCCTCAAAATATTATTGCTCAGATACCTCAGCTTATAATATTACTCCGCCTTCAAGCAGTCTTGACAACTACATCTTTCAATTTGGGTGGTACTTCACAGGCTCTGTTCCAACTAGTCCAGAAGCCGCTTTAAGCGAACCGAGGTCGTCTATAGTTGTATATGACTTAAGCACATCTGCCTCTAGTCCTAGCAGTTTCGAATGGACGCCGCCAGAATTGGATGTTCCTGGCTATGTGTCCGCGAAACCAGGATTGGTGCATGAAGATGATTTATATGTTGTAATTCAAAACTATCCTTATTATACGACCAGAGCACCAGAGGATAGTGGGTATAATCTTCCATTACCTAAGCTGGTTAAGTTCAGCGGAGTTACAGTTGATTTTGCTGGATCTAGTATAAGTTATACGTCTGTAGAATTTGCTGACCTTACTCATGCTGGTGTATTTAGGATGACCATAGATGGTCTTGGTAATGGTCTTATAAGTTATGCGCATGATTCTTTTGGATATGCGGCCAACACCCCAACGGACCCTCCAATAGACTCCTTTACACTTAGCGGTCCTCTTGTCGTAACGAGAAATGTGATTAGTGATGGAGGCTTAAACGTGGACGGGGTGTTTATGGAATGGTATGGGTCTGACTGGAGCAGTGAAACTGGATTCCAATTTTATGATGGCATAGAGTATATAGGTCAATACCACAGATCTACTGTACATGGAGACTATTATTATTTTCCTGCGCAAGGCCTTTCTACAGAATCCAACAAAATCAATCCAAACATAGACGCCTCCAGAGTAGACCTTGTTTGCAGGGTACCTAAAGATAATATATCTAGTAGAGATGATATTTGTGTTATATACTACTTGAATAAAGACGATCACCCAAAACTTTTTTACACAGCTAATCAGTTCACTGGATCTACTGGGCACTTCTTAGGTGACGGACAGAGTTTCTTTATTCTTTCTACAAGAGGAAGCGCCAGTCAATTTCTTGCTAAACTTGACCTTGGTGACCCTGAGGGTACACTTTTATATTCTCAAGATTATTTTGATTGGATAGCTTCTAGGACGGACCCACCCGACTATGATGAAGGAAAACCGAATTGGATTGGACATTGGGGAGATAAGATCGTGGTAAATCACTGGTCCAAGCCTGCAATCTGGATTGGAAACAAATCTGATTTATCCGAAGCGGGAAGCTTTGACTTTTTGGATGTCGCTGCATTGACCCCTCCTGTAGGGGGTGAGACAGCGGTTATGGTCTTTGAACCTCAACACATTACAATTATAGGAGACTACCTGTATGTAAGCCTCAACATCTTCCAAGGCAACGACGACGTGTCGGAGACCGATGAAATTTTTGCTTCTCTTGACCTAAACAACCTTACTACTTCAGGGTTCACCATTATCAGAGACCACTTAACGGGAGTTGAAGCAGGCACTAACTATGTATACAACTCAATAGCACACCCATCAATAACAGTAGGATGAGAAAAAACACGTTTTTAAGAAAAAATGAGGGTCCCACACCTTCAAAAAAAGGAGGGCTTAACATTAAAAAAAATAGGTTTCAATATCTTGACTACCCTCCTCCGTATGGAAGAAACGTGGATCCCGCACCATATAAAGACCCTATTCCATCAACGGATCTTGATTATGTTTTTGCATTGGAAAACTCAACTAGCCCCCCTGACTTCTTATATCAACAAGGTCCTGACTCTAAGCTTTGGGTTTTTGATTACAATTCAAATCCTGCGGTACCACCTTCATTCAGCTGGACCCCACCCGCTTCAGACGTACCCGAATTCAAGAATGCGAATGAAATCTTAGTTAATGGAAACGATATTTTTATCTTCTATTACTTTCGGAATCCTAATGCGGCTGCGGGTAGCTTCTTGGAGCGCCCATGGGATCACTCAAACCCATCAAGGCTCGTTAAGTTTTCTGACGTAGTCATTGATTTCCCTGGGTCAAGCATTACATATTCTTCTGCAGAGGTTGTAGAGCTGACTAAAGGGGTGGGTATCCACGGGATTACTAAAAACAGCACTCATATCTATGCTTCTCAAAGAAGCTACCCAGTCGGAGGCTCTTATACGGAAGACACGGGCATATTTAAAATCCCCCTGAGCGGTGCGCTGACGTTTGAACGTTTTATACCTAGTGATGGAGGCTTTACTGAAGAGGGGGTATTTGAGGACTGGTATGGAGCCCCTTTTGAACAGCCAGAGGCTCTTCAACCAAGCCCATTTACTGAATACTTCGGTGTGGATTATCGAGGGGCTGACGAGATTCATGTCCATGGAGACTACCTGTATCTTGATATTGGCGTACACTTGATTACAAGTTCTGGTAAAGAGTTTTTTTCTTCAGGGAACCATGGCTGGTCAGTTTGGAGAAAAGCGATTGGTAGGCTCCCTTTATCAGATTTGACTGCTCCTGTAGAGGTTGTTTATGTAGGCGATGGTAGAGGTATGACGGGAGATTTTCAAAACAGCCAATTTATTGCAAGAGGAAATTATCTTTATGCTCACATGGGGCTGAGGATCTTCGGGAGCGTATTCGCTGAAATTGATCTAAGAGACCCTAGTAAGATAAGAAGTCAGGACCAGGAAAGTACAAATAGAGGTGTGTTTTTCGACCGTAGTGCCGAAAACCCTCTGCGCGTCGGAGATGTCATAACTGACCCTCACGGGCTTGCTTTTTGGGGAGACAAATTAGTTTTCACTACATCATCAAATAGTCTGAGTCCTGTGTTGGGTATTGTAGATATTAATGAGAAGGTGGCTGTTGAGGCTTATCTTGACATTATGTGGCCCATCATTGATCTAGGCCTTACCCGTCTACCACCTTTTGATTACGACCGTACTGATATTCAGGACTTTAAGGCAAGCGTTAGCGTTACTGATGACATCGCTGTTGTTGGTGATTACGCATATGTGGGTTTAGAGTACCGTGGTTCTAGTTATAGTACAGGATATACAATGGCTGTTCTTTCAGTAGACTTAAATAACCCAACGCCATCAGGTGTCTCTATTTGTTCAACTATGACCAATGGTTGTTACTCAGTTTATCATCCAAATCAAATAATATAATCATGAGGCCCATATCTGATCCTACCAAAGAGCAGGTAAGAAAAAGAATGTTGTCTTCTGGGAAATGGAAGGAAGGCCCCGACGGTTCTTTGTTGCGTGTTGAACAACCTCTGACAATGCCGTCCAGAGAAAGAGTAATGGATTTGGAGCGACTCAATCGGCCTATGACTGAAAAGGAGGCCAGAGAGTATTCCCTTTATGCGTTTGACCCTACGGCCCCTCCAAATGTGTTGTTCAGCCTTATTTCTGGGGCGCACCCAGTAGCTGCCGCCGCTGACGGGGTGGAACTCGCCCTTATGGGAGCATCTAAAGCAGCGAAGCCTTTGGCTAACCTAGCGAAAGAGGCGATGCCTCCTGAGATGTGGAAGCCCATTGTAGATAGAGCTAATGAGATCCTGGAGAAGGGTCTGGGAATCAAGAAGGGAGACGCCAAAATAGAGCTATTTTCGGATGAAATAGACTTAGATAACAGTGGGTATCCAAGTTTTGACTTAGGTGTAAAAATAGACGGAAAGCACACGGGCTTCATGACGTTTGAACCTCTCGGTAATAGGGATGCTCAAAGAATTCAGACTCAAAGAATTCTAGACTCAGGAGAAGATGTTCCAATCGAGTTCGGTGTATCAAGACAGGATGACTATCCGTTTGGGGAAGGGGGTGGGCCTGAAATCGGGAAGGGCTATTCTGCAGAGATGAGCGCGGCCTTGAATGAAGCTCTAAAAGAGAAAGGTTACAGGTTATTTTCTAGCACCAGCCACACCGATGACGGGTTAGCCAGATACATGTCAAATGTAGAGAGACGTGTGGTCGATCCTATATTCTCAGAGAGAGGCGTTCCTGTGCCTAGAGATGAAAGAACCATTCAGATGCTTCTGGATAGATACGAAGGGGCTTACGTTAGGGGAGATGAGATCCGAATACCTGAAACTAGGTTTAGGTATAACAAAGAGGGAGGTCGAGTAGGAGACTCTTGGCCACCCGACAACGATATATACGATCGTGATCAGAAGATATCATACGCCAACATGCTACAGCAGCTGGCTTCAGAGTATGACGCCGCGCAAGCTAGGCTCGATCAAGGAGAGATAAAACCGACTCCGACATACCCCAACGTCTCCCCATACCCTACGATTCAGGCTACAGAGCTCAGCCCTGAGCTCAGAGAGGAGAGAGGAAGAGCCAACCCAGGATTTCAACTGCTGGATTTGCTGACGCCCGTGGGAGACGTGACTACTATAGCTCAAGGCGTCGGAGACATCATTGCGGGAAACCCTGCTATGGGCGGGGTAAACATTGGTGCTGGCCTTCTTTCCCTGGGGATTCCTGGAAGCATACGCACAGGTAAAGCGAGTAAGAAGTTGGCAGATCAAGCTGGAAAGAAAGGCGTGTCTGTAAAGGCAATCAAGCAGGCGGCGGGCGGAAAGGATGTATCTGCATCGGAGGCATCTCTACTCAATATGCTCGCTGAAAGAGCGGAGAAGGCTGGTATGACTCACCTCGACCCTGGCAACATGCAGATGGGCGGGATGGAAAGACTCCCTCGATTCAGGGTTCAAAGAGCCGATCCTGAGTGGGATGAGTTCTTTGGTACGGACAGGCTTATGGGGTTGGATTATTATAATACTTCAGGCATGGATGCAGCCGCCAGAGAAGCAAGGAGCGAAATCGTCAGGGACGCTGACGTAATACTGCTAAGGGGAGATGAAGGCGTTTATGGAAAGGGCAGCTCAAAGCACTTTCACGGGGATCGTGGGGAGGGATATGTACCCACCGCCGAAGATCTAGAAAGTCCAAAAACATCAAGTTCACTTAGAGGTGTAGGAGTTCACGCTCACGTTAGGGCTCTCCCTGATCCATGGGAAGCGACGAAAGCTAAGAGGGGGGAGCCGAGCAGGAATGTCAGGACTATGCTTGAGATCCAGAGTGACGCATTTCAAGCAAATAAAAAAGGACGTTGGACTGATACTTATGATTTCGGGGACGAACCCATACACGGAAGCATGGAGATGAACAGAATGGTTGCGGAAGCACCAGAGAGAATTGACGAGATCTTTGATAACATAGAACACGTAGGACAGCAGGTCATCGGATACCTTCGTGACAAAGGGTTTAAAAAAGGAGAGTCGCTTCAAGATGCCCTTGGTCTGGAGAAGGTGGTAGAAGGGACTGGTAGACAGCAGCACAGAAATGTAGGGTTGCTAGAGGACTTCGGTGGTACCGCTATTTCCGCTCCAGAAGGCGAGGTGGCAGGGTTTAGTAAGCTTCTGGAAGATCTTATTGACGGTGGTGACATAACGAGACAAGAAGCGGATGACTTTCTCGTCGGATACAGCAGGTTTGGTGGTGAGGGGCACTACGACTTCAACTTCTCTGAAAATATAACGGAAGCGGAGGCCAATGGCAGGAGAACGGGCATGGCGGACGACCTTGATATGGAAGTAGAGAAACCAAACGTAACCAGAGAGCATCCATGGTTAAGAACGACTAGTGAGCTCGTAGACGTAGGTGTTAAGCAGATGAGGCGTGAAGTCAAAGACCCAGACTTCTTGGAACACGTAGAAAAAGTAAAGGCGATGCCTGACCCTAAAAACAACCCCATGGGCAAAACCTGGGAGAGGGAGGCATTAGCCGCATTCTTTGAGGACGGCGCCTCTAAAGGGGCTGAGGCATACCGAATCCCCACTCCTGAGACGGTTCGCACTATCCAGGGCTGGGGTGAGGAAAAGGGATTCGACATGATCCTCGGACGATACAAGGGACTCCCCGATCAGATGAAGAAGATGGGGGTTGATGTAAGCAAGCTCACACCAGTTACGGACGGATTTGGCAACACTTGGCTTGAGGTGCCAAGGTCTGCCGTCCCTGCTTCTGTCAAGGTGTTCAGGAATGGAGGCCGATTTAAAGTAAAGAAGTCCTCAAGTCGCAGAGTGAGAGCTAAAAAATCTATATGATAAAGAGGGGTAATAGAAAAGGTTAGAAAATGAATCTAGACGACAATACTAACTTCGGGATTAATGTCAAGTGGCTGATTCAAATCGTAATCGGCGTAGGGGGCGCAGTAACCTTGTACTTTACAATTATGTCGGCCCTCAACAAGCTGGAGATACAAACGATGAGGCACAATCAAGAGATAGAGCTCAACTCAGAGTTTAGAATCAAGTGGCCCAGAGGGGAAATGGGTAGTCTTCCTGATGATGCTGAACAAAACCTCCGCCTACAGCATATAGAAAAGCGGATAGATCATCTTGAAACGCTAGTAGACGAGCTACGCCAAAAGAATTGCGAGTAAATAAAGAGAGGCCCCGAAGGGCCCCTCTAAGGTTAGCGAAATTACACTGCACTGGTCGGTGTAACGTTACGAAGATAATACATCTGCATTACCCAGCACTTATCTATTCGTTTCATCTTACTGGGCAGGCTCCAGTGTCACAGTCGTCGATGTCAACTTCACTCAGCTCAACGCTATTAAGGCTGGTGATGGGGGTCACTTTTGACCTCTCCGAATTGTACTCGTCTTCCGTGATTTCCTCAAGCGGAGCTTGATCAAACCCATGCCCAGAATGAAGCAAAAAAGAAACCGACTTGGTGTCATAGTAGTTTTCTTCCAACCATTCCTTTATATTGTCCAACTCCTCTTTTCTGTAGTAGATAGTTACAGACACTGAGTTGTCAGACCATTCTTTCTGTAGTCTTTTTATAACCTCCAGCTGATCTACAGCCGTCATGTCCTCGGCGAACGCAGTCCCTTCTGGAAAGCTGCAAGGAAAGCTTACTACAACTGTTGAGTGATCTTCAGTCCCATCAAAGTTTCGTACATACTCTACGTGGTGCCCATTAGACCTAGCCACTCGTGTAAGCTCGCTATCTGCAGACATTCTGATTCTTCTAATGTAATATCTGGAGAATCCAGGGTGAGCCCCTGGTGTAACACCAGCAAGTAGAGACAGCGTTCCAGAGGGCTTAACTGTAGTAATTTTGATGGAATTAGGAAAGCCATTTATTTTGGAGTATTCTTTGTCGTATTCACGAATATAATAATAAGCTCTGCTAAGCCAAGACTTCTGTTCTTCGGAAGCCTGAAGGTACCCAGTAACTCCAATGCCCATTCGCATGTTCCTGTGTACAATGTCTTCTGTCTCTTTTAGCGAGCAAGGTATAGAAAGGCTGTGCTTGTTAACCCTGTAAAGATAACGAAGAACATTGGTTAGATCGTCGTAGCTATCAATATTTGGAAGATATACTTCAGCCAAACAACATGTCTCGAAGTTTGCTAACGACTGCTCCGCACAAGGATTGAATCCCATTACGTCAGGGTCAGGATATTCATACTCTCCTGTCCTCCCCATTCTACGAGAGGCCTCTAGATTAATAAGACCGTATGGCTCACCGTTACCCTTGTACCCGTCCCAGAACTCCTCAGGGAGGTCTTTGATGTCGCTACAGATAACAGAGTTGTTAGACATAGCTCTCCAGTTCGGGATGTTACCGAGGTCCCAACGCTTTGCACGTAGGAAATCGATGTCGTCGTGATCGCCGAGTGCAATCTGAGCCGAGCGTCTTACGTTACCAGCCACCACAATCTTTCCGATTATGTTCATGATATCGAGGCAATCCACACTAGACAGCCTCTTCCCAGAACGGGAGTTCAATATCTTATTGATCTCAAGCATTCCCCATACGAGGTCCTCACTACCGCTTGCGGTTCCTCCAAACCCTTTGATGGGCGCTCCCTTTGGTCGGATGAGGTGAGTAGCGAAAGTAAATCCTTCTCCAGTTTCAAAGCTCGCCCTTAGCACCCGATCGAGAAGCTCTACCCATCCCTCACGAGAATCAGGAACAATGAAGTCAGCATCGTTTCGGTCTGCGCGAGTGACGTCCACCTTCGCCTTAACCTTTGGGAGCTGATACACATGCTCACGCTGTATGTTGAATCCCACTCCGCTACCAAGCATAAGCATCTCAAATGCCCATGTGAATGGCCTGATGGGGTTGTCTACCACTACAAACGAACAGTTCTGCAACGAGGGGAGCCCAAGGCGATCCACTGTCTCAGTACCAAGTTGCCACAGGAATCTTCCAGCAACTGTTCCTTTAAGGTCGAGCATAATATTACTGAGCTCTTCCTTCTCGTGGTCGTTAAAGTTGCAACCAAGCTGGTTGTTACACGCCTCAACAACGCGATTTACGGTGTCTGGCCACTCTTCTGTGCCGCCACCTTCTAGGGGTCTAGAGTACGTTCTTTTGAAAGTGGGGTATCCCACCTCACCCCAGGGAGTAAGTTTTTGTTTTGTCATTATTTTTTTTATTGGAAAAGGTGTGCAAGATACTCAATAATCCAAAAAGTATTTCCATACTCTATAGGATTCTAAAGATCTTATATCCTCAAGGATAACCTTTGTTATAATGTCGAGTCTATCTTTTCTTTGATAGAGTTTCCTGTATGCGTCTCTTTTATTTGAGACCATCTCAGTGCCGACATTTTTATTAACCCACTCTTTTAGTTCAAGTCGGTTTACTACTGAGAACCCGCTTTCTTCAGGCATATCAAACGCGATGATCGTTGCATCGCCTTGTATCCATCCTTTGTTCCCTCGTACATTCTTTAGTTCAACCCAAATTTCATCAGGAAGGTTATTTCCTTTAACATCGACACCCCAGCGGCCCGTATCATTAAAGGCCATCCAGTAGTCTACATGTTTTTCTATGTCATCTTTCCTTGATGACTTGGTTACAGAGAGTCCGAGAGCTTCAGCGGCTCTAACAAACCTAACCTCAGCTACTCTCCCTGTGGCCTGAGAATAAATTGCTCTAGAGCGATTCACTCTCCGTGGTATTCCTTTACCGCCTCAACACAAAGATCCATCTCGTGTTTGATTGACCTAAAGGATTCCAGTGTCAGCCTCTCTACAGCCTCCACCTCCGTAATCGGTTCCCCTCTATCAGAGTGTAGGGATTCGTAAAACTCAGACATCCTCTTCATTACTCTGTCTGTTGCGATAGCGTAGTATTCGCTAAGCTTATATGGTTCCATCTTCTATGCTTTTTTTAATTTCTTCTATAGCTTGATCGACTTGCTGTCGATTCTTTGCCAAAAATACAGCATAAGGAAGCTCATTGTCCATTAAGTGCTTTAAAAAAAGCTTCCATCTCATAGGAAAGTCATGGTGACTGGGCAGGTACCCTTTGGTCTCAATGATAAAATTATAATCGGTTCCAACAAAATCTGGAGTGTATCTTATTGGAAGCTGTTTTGTACCCGACCTGTCACTCATGATCTTTCCCTTTGCTGTCATCTTAAAGTATTTGTTCTTAAACAAAAAACCTTCAAGAAGCTTAAACTCTAACTCTTCATAGTCAAATTTTAGCCCGTATTCACATAATCTGTCTGCACAGTACTTCTCCAGATTGGATTTGTACCTTCCCAGGATTTGTTTTTTGCGTGAACGCGAGTGAGACGTTTTTCTTTTTCCTTTCACAAGGCGAAGTTACACGTCCTAACTGAGAAAACTATTGTTCGGACTCAACTTTATTTTAGATTGAGTGTCAATCGCGCCTGAAACTGGCGCGTACAAAGGCTTTTGAGTTGTCCACTCTTTGAACCCAGTATGGCTCAAATCGAAGACAAACTTAATCGGCTCCTCAATTGGAGTGGGCTCACCACCTGTTTCGACCTCCCTTACCTTTCGGACATGAAGCTCACTCATCTTTCGTGTGTGCGGATCGGGGGCTTGAACTTTGCGATGTATTGTCAAGAAGCAGTCAGCCCTATTTACAAATTTGCCGCCACCCTCTGTGTCCTCTGCGTAAGGAGCTATAGGGAGACCATCATCACCCTTACGTCTCTGAGCTTCTGTTACAGCATGCATGTTCAACCACACAGCCACATTGTGAGACTTGGAGAACGTAAGAAACTCAGAAGCAGCTTCGTAGTGATAGTCGTGAGAACCAAGCCCACTGGTTCCGAGCTCTAGTTTAAGGCTGTTGTAAGGGTCAATGAATATGCCATCTAAGTCTTGCTGCTTCATTGTTTTTTCCATGAATAGAATGATGTCGCTGTAGCTATACACATCGTGGTTGTTGATGATAGTGAAGTGTTGCTGAACCCACTTGTACGCATCTTTTCTATCAGAGTAAGACATGTCTCCAACCTTTTTACCCTTTGCAAACTGCATGAGGGTCATCTTAACAGACGCCGTTCTATTCTCAGAGCTATATATTAGCCACTTCCAGTCGTGCCTGACCGCCGAGTTAGCGACTAAGTACAGCATCATGGTCGTCTTACCTACGTTAGAGTGCCCATTGACGATGACAAACTCCTTCTTGTATCTAAAGTGCTTGTCGATTAAATCATTACCAGTATCAAGACCGACTTCGATCTTTCCGTTAGCGTAGTCATCTATCCATCTAAAGTCCTCGTCATCAGAGGAGATAAACGACATATCCCCATCGTTAAGTAGGAGCTCACGCCTTACATCCTTTTCGCTTGCAACCAACTCTTTGATTGGCATGTTTTTGCCCGTCTCAATACCATCCCTTATGGTGTTGATAGCTGTTTGCTCAGAGTCAATGTCACGCTTTGCTATCTCACGTATGAGGACTCTTACGACCTCATCTTCTTCCATACGCCCAGCAGAGATAAATCCCCCACAAAGCCTGGACGCTGAGTGTAATGCCTTGTGCTTTTCGCCATCCTCAGCCATGCGAATCATACGAGCCGCAAGGTTTAACTTCATGTAGTCAGTAACTACACCTTCGCGTTCAATGGTCTGTCCTGCCTCCGCCTTCTCAGATGTAAACATTCCGAACTTGTCGGAATCTTTAATAATTATGTCAGGGTCGTATGACTCGAAGCAAGCCCGCGACTCATTTATACCAGATGGATCAACCTCAAGGGCATACTTCCTTTCGAAGTAGTTGGATATAGCTCTGAAGTGATCTCTGTGTCGTTCTGGATTTGTTATACGAACAAGCGCCTTGACCCCATCACCCGAAGGGCTAGTCCAGCAAGAAAACACATAGTCATCAGTACCCAGAGCCTTCTTGGTTTCAGTAACGTCAACGTGATCAAAATCGAGCACAATGATGCCCGAATGCTCGAACAGCGCCTCGTCTTTTCTAGACGAAAACTCCCCGCTGAAACAAACAACGGGGAGCTTTTTCTTTGAAGACTTGTCTCCATCTCTAATCTGTGAAATGAGTTCTTTGCTCCTCCCTTCCTTTATTCGATGCAGAGCTTGCTGCACCGTAATATGATTGGGAGCCTCGATTTCCCTTATGTCCTTGAATATTGTTATTTTGTTGGTCATCTCTTGCAATCATAAGCAGAATTAAGTATCCTGCCAAATCAATTAATGTGTCTTCTGTACTGTCGTTAAGACCTACGGTTTGTATGCGCTTGAGCTTATCGTCTATTCGTTGTCTCAATCCGTATTCTGAATTAGCGGAAGAGAAAATATTTAAAGGAGTAAGTGCAGCGTCTCCGTAGGCCTTGTTCTTAAGAAAAAGAAGGTCACGTAGCTCTGTGCACTTAGATTGTATTTTGTCTTTTGTGTTCATCTATTGATAGTTGAGAATTCGAAATGAATTTCTTTGATACGATGTCCCTTATTATAATATGCTTATCCGACTTAGAGTTTTTGCCGTACAGCTCTGTGCCGAGGCGTGTCATTGTTTTCTTGTCGTATCGCATAATGTCTGAAGGGGTGTCGAACACAGATATTATCCACTTAACGCGCTCGTGCGCCTCCTTTCTTTTCTTGAAGGCAACACGAGCGGTCATTAAGTAGATTGGAGCCGTATCAGAAGGGGAGGTCATCCTGTACGACCTGGTCGTCCTTCTTGTTTCGGCGCTCTTTTGCTCCCTCGCTATTCGGATCGAACACACGGGAACAGGCCTTTCCATTCTTACTCATAAAGAGCGTCAAGTACACGTTACCTCCACCCTTTTCGTTCTTGGTGGTTGTGTACTTGTCAATCATGTCTTGGAGTTCGTGGTCTTTGAGCTTGACAGTCCATGCAACGACATTGCCGTTATCATCACGCTTTGGCTCTTCTGTCCATCCCACGAGGACGGAATCATACTTCTGGTTATCCATATTGAAAAAAATTTATAATGAAATAAAGGGTTACGAAAATAAAAAAAATTGTCTTTGTTGTCTTGTATGTCTTATACGCTAAACTCTGCATAGTCTTTACTGTAATCATAGTCTATACCTTGTCCTAGGAATGTAGCTATACGACCGATAGCTTCGTTAAATTTCATCTCTCCTGAAAAAAGGGTTTCTTCTGTGCACCTCACAATGCCAGGGTAGTACGGATAGTTCTTCTCTTGAACAAGCCAATAAAATTTATTTGTATCCATTACTCTGCAGTAAATGTACGCCTGTATGTCGTAAGAGAATGATCTGACGTCATATCTAAACTTGTCCATTGAACGGGATGACTTTGAGTCTACAACCATGTCACCATTTACGCAGTCAAAGAACCCACGAACTTTAATGCCGTCAATGTATTCGTTGAACTCTACCTGAAAATCAGCACCATCAAGATATGAACCATATAGACCTGATGCATGCAGTCTGTCTATCATGTCTTGAGATTTAGTCCAGTCGTCTACGGAAGCAATCTCTTGTCCGTTCTCATGTACCTGAAACTCGTACTCAGCAAAAAGATTCTTCCACTCATTCGTAGCCTTTGGGTTTTTGCCTGACCTAGCTTTCTCTGACATTTGGTCAAGGATAGCGTTGTCGTTGAGTATCACGTAGTGAGACTTGGCTCTGTCAGGCTCAAACAACATCATGTCGTATAGAGACCCAAACGTCAGTGCGTCTGATTTTTTCTTGGTCTCCTTCTTCATGTACATATCGAACATACGCATGTCACCAAGCGCGTTCTTCAATGAAGAGTAAGACAGATAATCCTTGTTATACCTCTCTTTGATGAGACGCATAAACTCACTTGTTGTCATGTCTAAGTTCATTCTTCTTCAGGTTCTACGTTTTCAAGGAATTTGGAGAAGACCATCATCATGATGGCCTCCTCACTATATCCTCTTCTTCTCAATTTGTCTTCAAAGCTATCTTCCACTGGTACTTTCATCGAACGAATTTCTTGAGTCCATTCTTCTGCGCCTGAGTTAAATCTGAGCCGTACTTCGACATCACGAGTTCGTATGCCTTCGATCGGTCGGAAGAGCTCTTCAAATAACTCACAGCCTTGTCCATGATGTTGCTCTCTTCCTTCGATTCGTTTCCCGAAGGCTTGGTGCCCGCCTTGGGCTTCTTGGTCAGGTCAATGTTTGATTCTTGCTTAGCAATCGCCTCCGACACTTCATTCGCCGAAGCGATAGATGTATCAATGCCGATACCAAGCATAGCCAAAGCACGACCTACGGCTGACGTCTCGCAGTTCTCGATGTGGCTCGTCTTGTTGATGTTCGAGCTACCCTTGACCTCTTGTGCATGGCCCGTGGAGACTACGTTGCCATTGGTATCGAAGATTCTGGTACACATAACAACATCGTCGTCACTCATGTGCTCGATGTTGGTGGTGATGCTCCAGCCTTTGTACTGCTCCTCCTGACGGAAGAACTTGATACGTTCGTTTACTTCAACGTACTGCTTGCCACGGATGTTCGTGGTCTTGAATTTGTAGTTGCTCATTTGAGAATGAATTGAATTGTAAATTTAAACGGTGGTGTTTGATTTTGCAAGCCTTTTGGATGATTTTAACAATTCATCACGTCTAGCCGATAGGTGCTCCAACTGTCTATCGATGAACCGAATCCTAAGGTCTCTAGATTTCAGGTAACCCTCGGTGTTGTACCTAGTGCCTAGGTATTTAAGGTTATCGTAAAGCTGACGAAAATCAGTAGACTTACGCATAAGTACGTTGCCTTGATCCCTCCAGTGATTGGGTGTAGACCTATCCCTGTTAAACCACTGACCGATGGCTCCCATCTTACTGCGCTCTAGTCGGTGGTATTTGTCTACAATCCAAAGGGTGAACAGGTAATGACCCGTTTGGTCTTTGTACCTCTGCTTGTTGTCTCCTGTATCTCTCATGTTATGAGGTTCTCCATAGAAGTCAGTAAGCATTGCATTTATTTCTCTTTCCAGCTCTTGGAAGTCTGCTTCCGTGCGTGAATCAATGTAGTCCATAGTATTTAAATCTGATTATTTCTTGAATTTCGAAGTATGCTTTCATGGATTTAAGTCCGTCCAACATAGACGACCTCATTGCTTCCATGGTTTTTATGTAATCTACTCTCTCTTGGTCTTCTTCTTCTGTGGTTACATAACCCTCTAAGATTAACTCATCTATTAGATCTTCTCCAACGGCGTATGATTTAAGCAGGTTCATTGAATCCTGAGAAGAATCGGACATTATGTCCGTAAATATGTCCATAACAAATGGAGGACTCCATTCTACCCATTCCTCAACTCCGTACTCCTGAACGTCTGATGCCGCCATATGACAAGCTATTGCTTCTTTTATAGGTAATTTTGATGCGTGTTCAATTATGATTTCTATTGCGTCTTCTTTACTCATGCTTGAATATACCTCTTCCGAGTGTTGTAAGCTGTTCGATTTCACAGTTGTCAACATTTTTTTCGTCTTGTGTGTGCCAGTGTGGGTTGGCTCTAGGGTTAAATCGGTACTGCTTTCCGACCCTTGTCTCAGGTCCTGGGAGAGCCCATACTTGCTTGCACCACACCCACGCACATACGGTTTTGTTTTCTCCTTCGAAAATCTTCTGCGATATTGATGGTTTATTACCAAGCTTGCAATCAACCATGAGCAACCTTGTATCATCAGGGTCGTAATAAGATGGCTTTCCATCAGGGTCATTCATGTCGCGTACTTGCCATTTCTTGTAGTTATCTCCTTTAGCTAAGTGGAAACGAACTTTGTAATTGTATTTAGAATTCTTGCTCATCTTGATTTTTGATATTGAGTTTTGCGTTATAGTTACGTAGACTTCCGTCAAGCATTATTTTCCACATACTTACGTTTGGTTGCTCATCTACTCTCCTACTCAGGAATTCAATGTATGCCCATAGGTCTTGCATATATTTATCGGTTATCATGCTTCAATGCTTTCGATCGTGAATACACCCCACAGGAACGTGCGGCGTGTGGTCTTGACCTTTGTCGTGGAGACTACAGGCTTCGGCATCAACTTGGCTTTCGGCTTAGGCACAGGCTTGAAGGTGGGCTTGGTCTTCGGCTTAGGAAGTGTTTCCTGAAGGCGGTTAGTCGCCGCGCCAGCACCCTTACATCTAACCCCATACTCCTTGTACAGGTAGGACTTGAGCGCCCACAAAGAGCGATTCTCAGGGATTTCAGAGCGTTGGATTTGACTGATGTCAATCATGTCATCTTTGACTTTGTACTTCTCGTAGATGGCAAACACTTGCTCTACTTCTTCAGGGGACCAGAATTTACGTTTCATGTCTTTGTTTTTATCGGTTATCATGTGCGGCTAATAGTTGGCGTTCAAGTGACGCGATGGTTGCTTTGAGGATGTCAATCTCGGCGCGGGCTTGGACGTACCTGTCATGCAGGGAGTTGTGTGCGCTGGAGATTGCCGCCATCTCGTCCTCCACGGAGTCGAGGAAGACCCCGATGTATTCGAGGTCAGGGTTTGTCTCGCACGGGTCGCCGATAAATTTGCATCGGTCAGCGTAATCTTCGATGGCCTTGACGATGCGCTTCTGTGCGCCTTCGATCGTGGTATTCATAACGGGGATTGTCTTCGACAAAAAGGCGGGCGCAGGAATGTTTGGGAGTACGCCCACTAGGAACGCCTTTATCACCATTGCCTCGGCATGGTCGTCGTCTTCTACGTCATTAGACCAGAGCAAGCGGTTGACCGCTCGGATAGCCTGTGACGCCGTGAACGTTTCGTTTGGTAGCGGGTTGCCGATGCAGTTCAATTGTTCTTCAGTCATTGTGTGAGGTTATTGAGTAGTTGTGCGAATCCATATGCTATGACCCATGCCGCCGTAACGAGTAACGTATACACCGCAATGGACAATAATGTGTGTTGATTGTTGCTCATGATGATAGTGATTTTGTTAGTTGTTGTGTTTCTAACCAGTCGTTTATGTCGGCATTGCTCGTCAACCCCCAAGATGGGGAGCTATGAGATTCGAGGTGCACATCATTGCGCCAACACTCGATCGAGCACTCGCCCGCCTCCATCATGTCGTGTATGTCATCCATGATGTTCTCATCTGTTCTGTGGTAGATGTCCCCATTTGGGTGGTGTATAAGGTATACTTTCATTGGTTCATGTATCGTTTGATGAGTTCTTTCTTTGGGTTTCCGTAGAGCTCTTGCATCAACTCCGACTCGTTAAAGCTGTCTCCATCGCGCAGGGCATCGGCGAGGGCGTCCAGCCATTCGGCTTCGTATAGCGAAATCTTCTTCTCGAAGCGTTCGCTCAGTATAATAAACGCAATGTCTTGCAGGCTCTTGCGCTCAATCTCGCGGACTACGCCGTCGATGCGCTCTTGTTTAAATGTGCTCATGTTTGTTTTTGTTTACTTGTCCTTGAGGTTATGATGCGCTATTTTTGCCTCGATGCCCATCATCTTCACGCCCATGACCCACCCAAAGCAGAAATCTGCAAGGTCACCCTTGAAGTTCTCCATCTCAGTGCCGTACTCGGCGACGGTGTCGGTGACCTTGTGGTCAAGGCAGTCCCATAGGCGGCTCACGAAGTCGCTGTCGTGGCAGACATCGATGATGTCATTAAACTGCTTCCTTTGCTCAGGAGTGAGCAGGTCTGTTGTGGTTGTTACGTAGTAGTTCATGTTTGTGAGTGTTTGAATGTTTGTACCCACGGCAGGAATCGAACCTGCGACCGACTGCTTAGAAGGCAGTTGCTCTATCCCCTGAGCTACGTGGGCGAGTACCGCACCACCACCCTATGCTGTTTCGGGTGGGAGCACTTGATAGGCAGGGCAGCAACTCCATCCTATCCATTTTGGTGCGCCTGGTAGGACTTGAACCTACGACCTGCCGATTATGAGTCGGATGCTCTAACCACTGAGCTACAGGCGCATGGCGGGGAGGAGAACACAAAACCTCCCCTTACATACTTTCACAGGACCCCTCCTGATGCGGGTATGTCAGCCGCCTCTAAACTCACACCCATTCTTCTAACTCATCCCCTTCCTTCAAGCCGAGGTCTTGGAACAGCTTCAGTGCATCCTCTGTCACTTCGCGGTTGTACCCCGCTTCCGCTTCAGCACGTCCCGCCTCATCCTGTGGGTATGTGGATCGACCCTCGCTGTCGAGTGTGATACGCTCGATCTCTTCGTTACGACAGAAGCCGTAGATGACGGACGGGCACTGAACGCTGTCGTTCTCTGCCATGTCCAAGGCGCGTTCCTTCATGTACTCGACACGGACAAGATTCATGTAGATACATGAACGTCCATAGTTGAAGGTCATTAGCACCCCGTATGTAGCGGGGTCTTGGTCGTATTTCTCCGCAAGAGCCTGTGCTTCTCGCAGGTAGTCTGCCCAGTATGAGTACGCCCCCTTAGGGTCGGTAGGGGAGACCACGATAGCATCTCCGTCTGTGGCGTGGTAGTAGAACCCGTAGGACTGATGGTTGAGGAGTGCGTCACAGGTTACGATGCTCCGACCAAAAGCGATGGTATGACCCATAGATTCGGCGAAGGCGCGGGTGTTGGTGTTATTGTTTAGCATTTGTTAATAGCGTTGAATTGAATTGGACTGCAAATTTACTGTGATAATTCTGTTTATGCAAATTTATTTTGCTACCCCTTTAAGGGTATTGTAGGCGGCCTCCTCATTGGCGGCACTGACCCATATGTTGATGTCCTCTACGTTATCCTTTGCGTCACGCAGGTGCTCAAACATAGAGGCGAGGTTGCGGTAGACACGCGCTTCGAGCGGGTCACACTCTTGGTCGTGCCACTTGCTGATGCAGGTGTCAATCATGTCTTCGACGATGCCTTGGTGCATCCGCTTGTAGTCTGCTTGTGTGTATGTTTTCATTGTTGTGCAAGTATTAGCGTGTCGTGATTCGGCTGTCTTTGTAGTATTCCATCTGCTTCATGGCTTGGATGGGGAAGTAGTGGGTGCAGGTGTCGTCGATGTCGACCATTACATCCTGTGGGTACTCAAGGTCACGCACCACCTCAGCCAGTGTGTCGTAAGCGAAGAAGAGGTTGTTCATGATGTACTTGAGGTCGTACCCTCGTTGCTGGTCATGGTGCATACCGTACTTCATGCGCTCCACACCGATGGAGATGGTCTCCTCTGCGATACGCATGGCGGTGTGCTTGTGTGTGATGGTGGTCACCATATCATCCATTTGGTCGTACACAACCACGCCGTCACCGAGCATGATGCCGTCATACACTTGGATGAAGAGGGTGTGGAAGCCCCAATCGTCGATGTCTTCGGGGTCGAGGCTGTCGCTGAACTCAGGGGTAAGCTTGACCCACCCACCATGCGGACACTCCTCGATGTCGTAGCGAACGAGGTCAACCTCTGTACGCAGGGAGTAGTTTTCGATTCGCTCAGCGTAATACTCCAAGCGTTCGTGTGTCCACTGGTCGATGTACTCCTCGACCATGGCCTTGGCGTGTTCGGATGCAATCACATCCTCGATGCGGCGGCAGGTGGTGTCTGAGTAGCCCTCGTTCATACCTCCGATGGAGTCGATGACGAAGTAGTGGGGGGCGAGGCGAAGTTTAGTGTTCATGGGTATGGGTGTTAGAGTTTGTCGATGTTCTTGATGACGTAGCGTATGGCTTCGTATTCATACTTGGCGTCAGGAAACTCTGACGGCTTACGGGATTTGTCGGCGAGGTCAGAACCGATAGCCCTCAGCTCCCGAAGGAGTTTATCTCTCTTCATTTGTTGGGGTTGAGACGACGATCTTCGTCGTGGTTCAAGTCTATGATTCGGTGCGCCGCCTCCTCGATGTTGTCGAAGAGAGTACCGAAGGATACCTCGTCATACAAGATGGCAGATTTGATTTCGGGGAGCATCTCGTTGATGATGATGTTGATGTCCTCAATGATGGCATGAGCGGCTTGTAGTTCGCTCATGTCTTGGATTGTGTGAGCCTCTTCACGTAGTACAGGTACTTTTGCAACCGACTCGGTCAGCAGTTCGTGAATCTTACGGAATGCTTGTGTGTCGTCTTCCATGCATCCCGTGGTCATGTTGGTGTCAGGGACTCGGATGGTGGTGAAGCCGTAGCCTCGTTCGACCTCCACCTCGAAAGGGATGCCGTCTACCACGATGGTGTCTGTGTTCATAGCGTTGAGTTGAATTGGAGTGCAAATTTACGATGATGGTTTGGATTCTGCAAATTTATTTTGCTACCCCTTTAGGGGTAAGTTTCGTCAGTCTGTGTATTCGAGTGTGATGTTTATTGCATCCCGCAGCACCTTGCCGAGCGGGTTACCCATCTTCTCGATGGTGGCGATGGGGGTGGCGATGAAGAACATATCCGCCAACATGAGTGCCTGTTGCACCTTTTGGATTTCGTCATGCGTCATCTGCGGCTCCTTGTGGTGGTCGTAGATGTTGATGTGTGCGAGTTCGACGATGGTGTCGTCTTCGCCGTCCGTGAAGACATCCACTTCAAGGTTGTTGTAGATGCGGTGGTCGCGCCACACGCTGATGTGGGCGTCATTGGGGAGGCTGTCGAGAGCCTTGATGAGTTCTGCTTTCGTCATGTCTGTGTGTATTCGATTGGGATGAAGTAGGCTTGACCTTCTCCGATGGATTCAGCGTCAGCAAGGATGGCGTGGTCGTCGAACCACGGCTCATCCATGTATGTCTGTGACTCAGGCCACAGGACCAACTTGTATGTGTCGTTCATGTCTGTGTCAGTTGAAGGTGTATCCGCACTCGTTGCAGAATTCGTAGACATCGCTGTACTCGACGTCTTTCTTGCCGCAGTTGGGGCATTCGTCGACCTTGTACACACACGCCAGATCGATGAGGTCTGTGTGTCCACGATTGACGCTGTCGTCCTTTGGGAGTGCCTCGTCGAGAGCTTCCATGACGAGGCCGATGCGGGTGATGAGGTCTGTCTGTCCGTCAATCTTGCGGAGGAGGCGGACCGCGAGGTCACGCTTGAAGTCTTCGTAGCTGTTCATGTGTGTTAGAGGTTTGCGTTGATGATGTTGTGCAAGAGGAGTTGGTTCTCAATGCGTGGGTTGCCCTTGTCTGCCTTGAGCAGGTCCACCACTGCGGGGACCTCGACCACGAGGTTGGGGTCAACTTCGCATTCCCAACAGATACCGAGGAAATCGTTCTTCGTCATGAGTGTGTGTGTCAGAGGTTTTGGAGGATGGTGTCGTAGTCGAGGTGTGGGTTCCATATCTTCATGTCCTCCACAATCTCTTGTGCTTTCATGCGGGCATAGGCTTGTTTCTGTGTCTCCGTCCCTGCCGTCTGTGGGGAGGGGAGCGGGATGAATCGATTGAAGGGTCCTTCGTCGTCCTCCATGGCGATGACGTAGTTTACCTCGTTGTTAAGGATGGCACGGGTGATGGAGTTGGTGTAGCCCTCGACGGCATCGAGGTATGCGGTTAGCTTTCTGTTCATGGCTGTGTGTATTAGTATGTGAGTGAGTGGATGAGTTCGGTGTCGCTCATGACCCCTGCCTCCTTGAGGAATCCGATGCAGTGGTTCACGGGGATACCACGCTTGCTCATGGTGTGGATGAACTTGTTTGCCTCGTTCATGCGGTCAATCTCGTCGAGACCTTGGAACTTCTTGCGGCAGTTATTGAGAGCCTGCTCGTGTCGTGTGTTTGTATTCATAGCGTTGAAGTTTGAATTCGTCGGCAAAGATACGCCGTTGGTTTGGATTCTGCAAATTTTTCTTTCTACCCTAAAGGGTAACAGTCTTGTATTGTGGGTTGGCGATTTCTTTGCCGTTCGTGATGTCGTAGATGGCTTTCTCATTGCGATCCTGTGCAATGCGCATGGCAGTGGATTCGTCTTGCATGATTTGGGAGACGTCGAACACGATGTCCTCCCCATCAACCCATGTGCCTACGCACGTCTTCATGAAGGTGGAGACACGGAAGGCACTGTTCCACGTCTGCTCGAAAGCCTTGCGGAATTCCTTGAACAAGACCTGTGGGTGCTTGGCGTACTCAAGGGGACCAACCACACCTGCGGGATGGACCATGGATATACGAACCTCAGGAGCCAAACCACCAACCGCATACCCCCATACGGGGCGGAATGGGTCAGTTGGCAGTTGGTTGTAGTTCAACGTACCTGATTTGTAGGTGATTCCTTTCGCGCCTGGTTGTGTGAGGATGCTGTCGCCGCCATCGGCAAGGGTCCTGCCGAAGGATTCAGCGGCAAGCATGAAGTGTGGGTATTCGATTGTGTTCATGGGTGTGGGGATTAGCGGGTTTGCAGTTCTGCTTTGACTTGAGCAATGCCGTCTTCGAGGGAGGCGATGTGCTCAGCGAATGCGGTGCGTTGTTCGGGGTCAGGCTCGTGCTTGATGGCCTCCTTGTGGGTCTCAAGCATAGCGGTGGAGAAGTCCAAGATTCGCTCAAGGTCAGCGTTGGTGTGCTCCGTGAAGTCGTGCTTCGTGTGGGTCATAGCGTTGAAGGTTGTTGGCTGAATTGCCGACCGCAAAGATACGACGACGATTCCCATATTTCCAAATCTTTTTTCTAACTTGCTGTCTCTCAGTCTGTTAGCTTGATGACCTTGATGTCATCGTAGTGCCAATACCAGAAGGACGCGCACCTTGCTGCGTGTCGCTCGTTGTAGCACAGGCCCAATTCGACCGTGCGTCCACGCCACCCGCTATGCCCAGGGGCTACGCCGATGACGCGATGTGTTGGTTTTGCTTCAGGTCTCACACTCATGCGGCGAGGTGTTGGATTTTCTCTGTGTCTCATTTTCAGGCAATTACGTTAGGTGTGACAACGCGGAACTCAGGTACACGGCGCATCCACTGACGGATGAGCGGTGCGCAGTTGTAGTCGTGGTCGGCGCACCACAGGCGAAGCTCTTCGTCCGTGAATACGAAGTCGTTGGCTTTAACGAAATTGACGAAGCTCGTGAGTACGTCAGCCGTGAAGCGGAACCGCTCCAATTCAGCGTTGGTGTATTGGCAAAATGCCGTGATGGTTGCGCTCCAGCGGTTGCGCAGGTCATATGTGCGTTCCATGGGTTTTCAGTTGTTGAAGGTGTCGATGATGAGGGAGACCAAGGCAAGAGCGGGTGAGGCGATCATGCACCCAGCCCCACACCATGTGAGAAGGTCCGCTTGGACCATGGCCCCCATCATGAGGAGCGTGAAGCCAATGACCATGGCGAACATGGACGCAATGGCAATGTTTTCTTGGTAGGTGGACAGGCGGTCGCGCCGCTCGTTGATGCGGCGGATTTCCGCCAAGGATGGTCGTGTGTTGCGCATAGTTGCGTATGAATTGAAATTTAAACGATTGAAAAACAGAGACACAGGGGGGAATCGAACCCCCCCAAGCACCATGTGTGTCTACACGGGATTGCTTAGAGGCAATCCTCGTATGAGATGTGCATGTCAGTGGACTCCAAGGCCTCTGCCTTCAAGGCTTCAATCTCAGCATGGCTGAGAACCTGCGCCTTACGCTTGGTAGGCTTGGACACAGGTGCTGTGGTGTTCAACCGCTTGAGAGCGTCAATGACAGCGGCGTTGACGAGCTTTTCCATGTGCTCGTCATCACGCTTGTATGAGGCGGCATCAGCCTTGTCCAACTCCTGCTGAGCTTTGCTCCGTGCGGGCCGTGCCTTGCGTTGGAGCTTCTGACCTGTCTTGGTGTTGCCACCCTTCGTGCCCGCCGCCTTCGGCTTCTTGGGTGCAGGCTCAGGCACCTCGGTGAGCGCCTCGATGGCGGAGATGACGGAGTTGAGCAAAGCCACAGCCTCAGCCTTACGGCTCTTCGTGGGTGTGTACTTGGCGCGGTTGACGGCGGACTTGGTGTCCTTGAGCAGAGCGGTGATGGCCTCAGGGGAGGCGGGGGTGTTCTTGTGTGCCATGTGGCGTTGTGTGTTTGTCACTGAGCTGAGTTGCTAAGCGACCACAAAGATACGTTCATCGATTCGAGATTACCAAATTTTCTTGGTCAGAATCTTCCTGCGTCTACCCCGTGCATAATGCACACGGTAGTCCTGCGCCGAAGATTGGCGTCATGTGCGCATCATGGCGTCCACGCACACAGGGCAGCGCATACGCACGAGGCGACGCAGATTGTGTTGATAATTACGTAGTTTAATTAATACTAAAATACCTTTTAGTATTAAAATAGATTGACGTTTGTGTTGCAATTAATGGCGAAATACAAACACAAAACTGCCTCGTGTGATGCGCAAGCCATGCGCCTCATTACGTGTGTAGTGCACCCACCATGCAGGGGTCATATGCATGCGGACGCAAGGAGGGTAGGGTGTTTGTCCCTGATTCCCAAGGTGTTACGTCAATCCATCGGTGCGAAACACAGCGACTAAATCGGAGCTAACCTGCTGTAACTCAGGGAGATAGATGCTCAAATGTTTTCGGCAAACGGCGCATGCGTTAGGGGGGCGGGGTTTGCGGATGCGTTTCGGGTACGCGGGCGCGGCGGCGCATAACATATATAATCCCCACCCTATATATTTCTCACATATATTTGCAAAAAAGAAACATAATGAAACCAAAAAAGCGGATAAATAGGCGCAGAGCCAAAAGTGTCGATGAAAGAGGCAATAAGATCAAAGTTAAGGTTTACAGGCAGGGAGATTTTAAACGTGCTAAGACCCTTAGTGACGAGTCTATAGACAAGGTCATAGACAAGACTGGTAGACTTCACCAGGAAGTCCAGAAGAGACGAGAACAGGTGGATTCAAAGAAGAGGTTGCGCAAGATGAAGCGTAAAGACAAGAAGTAAGGGGTTTTCTCACCGCACTTGACTATGTCAAAAAAAACCACTACCTTTGCTTCGCCGAATCAGGCAAACAGGTTGTGTAACCTTCCCGCGATAGGGGGGTATATGTACAAGAGATTCGGTATTTAACCACAATAAGGGAAGCTTATGCGCACAACCAAGCAGCCAGACCCACCATTCGATATAAACTCTCTGATCGCAGGTATTATGCGTGTAGAGAGTAATGACGGTAAGTACATGATCAACCCAACCAGTTCAGCTACTGGTAGGTATGGTCAGCTATTCAAAGAGATAAAGAAGTTGCCTCACTTGAAAGGTGTGAGCAGAAAGGATTTTGCCGATGACGTATCTCTTCAGGACCAGATCTTTATGATGCGGGTTGACGGTGCGATCCCTGGTGTGCCTGGTTTGTCAGATAACGCACGAGATTTGGCTAGAGATTACCCAGAGGTAGTGGACAGGTTGTCTTACAGGCCTGACGAGATAGCTGCCTTGACTAACTTCTTGGGTAGGCAGGGGACCAGAAACTACTTTCAGAGCATACTTGACGAAACTGGGTTTGAGGTTCCTGGGGTTAATAAGACTCCAGAGGAATATCTGCAGCTGTACAACGAGGGTGTTAGAGAGCACCTGCAAAGGGAAAACGCCCCCCGACCGACTACGAATGCTAATGGTGGTAGATTGGTAAAGTATCAGCATGGCGGTAAGCATGAAGAAGATCCACCAGAGAACTTCGGGGTTGCAGACAACCTGCTTCAACTTTTGGGTACGTATGGCAAGACCAGAGAAGAGGCTGAGCAAGATCCGAACTACGAAGACCGCCTAGACCTGACTAAGGAGGAGGTATTTGATAACTTTATGGATCGGTATGGCCCTAACCTGACTTCAAAGTTGAAGCGACCTCAAAACCCCAATAGTGTGTTTTACAATCCAGATAGAAACCCTAGAAGAGGTGGTCGTCCAGAGCTTCAAGAGCAGATGGATAAAGTCAGGGTAATAAAAGAAGACCCCGTTAGAGATGGAGAGGGAGCTTATTTTAATACGAAGACAGACGAGGTTTACTTTAGCCCTGAAGTTTTAAGATCAAGCGTAGACAGGGGGTCTGTAGCGGGAGAGGAGTTTACTCATTCTATACAGGACCCATTCAGAGAAGGGAGAGGAAAGTACGGGAATAGAAGACCGTTTGACGCCGCTATACAGGGTCTTCTTGATTCGTCTAGAGAAGACGAGGTTGACTACAGGACAGGAGAACAATTTAAACTCCTTCCAGACACTGGAGTACTTGCGCCTGATCTTGGCCTAGATGACAGTAGATATTCTGATCTCGCGGAGTCTCTTTATTACGGAGGCAATACCGCGAATCCGATTAGCAAGGGAAATGCCGAGCATGAGCTAGAAGCAATGATGAACACTGGTCTTCTTCAAGGAATTAAGACTGGTGTAATCCCAGAAGGGAAAATTACACAAGGAGATCTCCCTGGAATAGTCGATAGATATAATCAAGGCGTGGCAGAGAGAGAAAACGTAGAAATGCGTAATGAAAACTTTCAGAACTCCCCTGTAATGACAAGGGATTTGCATCCGAAAAAAGAGAAGTTTTGGAAGTACGATGAGTCTGGAAAGCCATCTATGAGCAAGAAAGGAAAGAAATATTACGAAGACAATCCTTATCAGCTAAGAAAAGACCTTGGAATGGAGGACTACGTGTCAAGAGAAACCTTTCAGACAAACCCAAGACACGTCAGAAACTTGGTGGCTCTTATAAATAAAGACGTTGCTGGACACGACCCAATGGGTAGGGAAGAGAAGAGAAACCTCATGAACTATCTTAATCAAGAAGGGTATGTGAGACCAAACGTTAAGTATGGTAACAACTATCTTGAGACTGGTGAAGAGAGATACGTTAACGATCGGCATCAATCCAGGAGGGCTGGATATGCCCCTAGAGGAGGTAGGGACAATCCTTATCTAAAAGATTAATATATTTGCACTATGCCGACACTAACAGTAACAATAAAAGAGGAAGTAGTTCTTGATGGATCAGATCATGGATCTGAGACTATTGTAGATATTAATGCAGTAGAGAATTTTTATGAAAGATCTCTTGGCTGCAGTCAGACCGAAGTAAGCATCTTCTCTTTTTCAGCAACTCAATCTGGATCAACTTTTGAGAGTGGATCCCTTGAATATCTAAGGATAACAAATCAAGACAGTTCTGAATTTGCTATTATTAGAGTTTTAGGAAACAACGAGGAGTACTTTGTAAAACTCCCTCCGAAAGACTCATTTATCTTGTTTTCTGACGAGATGGATTCAAACGCTACTGGATCTGCATCTCCATCCCTGGCTAACATAGAAGACATTAAAATACAGGTAGATCCAGCAGCGCTTGGAAATCCTGAAATAAAAATAGCAATATTCGCAGCATCATGAAAACAACAAGTTATAAAAAAGGCGGTAAGATGTGTTCTTGCGGCAAAATGGCCGCAGGCAAGTGTAACTGCGGCAAAGACAAGTCTTACGATCAAGGAGGAAGGGTTAACAGGAAAATTAGAAAGGCCCTTAAAAAGTATGGGAAAGGACTTGACGCAATGGAAAAAGGCAACCAGAAAAAAGCAGACCGAATGCAGTCAAAGGGCGTTAAAAAAGCGGGCAAGGCAGGAATGTCTATGCGAAGGCTTGAAGACTACAAGAAAAGCGGGTATACATCAACGGGATTGAAAAAAAGAAACCGTTGATGAAGCCCAAAAAGCATCCTTTAGCCCGTGATGCGGGTAAGATGAAAGATAAAAGGTTCAATAAACTTTTTACAAAGGCTTTTAGGGAGGCTCCAGAAGAGGTCAAGCAGGAAATAACCTCTGTCATGAAGGAGCCAAGCATAATGCAGGGCGAAATGAACGCCAATAAAATGAACGCTCTTACAGATCTCGTTCAAGGATATTTAAACAACAGAGCAAAAAGTAGAACAGGAAAAGCTGCTAAAGCTATTATACCAGGTTTAGCGGGCTCTGCTGTTTCTGCTACAAGTCGTCAGCCAAGATATGTACCTGGAGTATCTGGGGCGCCTGGACCACATAGACTAACAAACATAGAGCGTTTTGCAAGAATGCTCGGATTAGGACCGTATTAATGAGGATTACAAAAAAACCTATAACACGCGGTAAGCGTAAAAATGTAGCCCCCCAGAGCCCAAGGTTTCTTCCACCTGCTAAAATGCAGGGTGAGGGCACGATGAAGACCCCTAAAAAAGAAAAGACTAAAAAGCCAAAAACCGCAAGTGGTCAAAGCGGAAAGGGTTTTGGTAAAACAAAATCAGGGGGTATAAACTTTGCAAGAGGTGGTGGCCGTGGAAGTAGGACCTCGTCTTCCTGCAGGTCTTAATGGGCAGTAAAGGATATTTTAATCCAAGAAAAAAAAGATTTCATGAATCTGTCAAAAAATTTATCACTGAAAGAGGCAACAAAAAGCATTACGGCAATCCGACACGGTATAGAAAACCTACCAGGAGAGTACGAGATTTCAAATCTGGAAGCGATAGCTGAGTGTGTGTTTCAACCACTAAGAGACCACTTTGGTGTACCTATAGCCGTAACTTCTGGATTTAGATCAAAAGAATTAAACCGAAAGATTGGAGGTAGTTCAACGTCTCAGCATATGGTTGGGGAGGCCCTAGACCTCGATGCGCATGTATATGGTAATATATCAAATGCAGATATATTCAAGTTCATATACACTCACTTGAACTACGATCAATTAATCTGGGAGTTTGGAGACAATAAAGAGCCAGATTGGATTCACGTATCGTATAAGAGATCTGGAGAAAACAGAAATAGAACTCTTAAGGCTGTTAAGGAGGATGGTGTGACTACATACATCCTTATGCAGTAAAAAATATATATATTCGCAAAAATATACATCATGATCGATACACTTGACACCGTAGTAGCGGTTGCTGAAACTGCAGTTAATGTAGTTGAGCCTGTAGTAGAAAACGGAAACTTTTGGCTTAACAATTGGGGTGAAATTTTAATCGGCCTTCTTGCTTTTGCAAAAGTTTTGGTGAACCTAACTCCTACCGAAAAAGACAATCAGGTTTTCGGATGGTTTGACACGCTTATAAATGTCATAGTTTCCGATCGTCGGAAGGAATAAGATTCCTGTAAAATCTTTGTATCATAAGCCTGGCCTTTTGAGTTAAGGCGTATCTAACCCTGTAGTTATACTTGGTCTCATCTCTAAAGAGATGGTCCTCGTATGACTGCGAGGGCGTTAGCTTGTCAAAATATTTATGTATGTACCCTTCTTTCATTAGAGGGTAAATCACTCTGTCTCCTAGGTGATTCTTATTTACGCCGTATTCGCTTGAGGCGTAGTCTAGCGTAAAGAATTCTAGGTCGTATGCCCAGAGCATGAAATACATTTCTTTTTGGAAGATTTCATATTTATCCTGAAACTCTAATAGAGTGGATCTTACGTTCTTAAGATAGTTCTTAGATATGTCTTTTTTGCGTAGTTTTGATACATCACGAAACATTTTTGATTTTTTATCCATGACAGAATCTGAATTTTTAAGCGAAATGTCTGCTATAGCCACTAAGATCGATGATCTGTTTGAAAGATATGGTAAAAGAGAAGAAATTATATCCGTTATGTTGACGGGGTTGGTTGATGTTTCTGAAGAAGGCGAAAAACACATAAAGGCTGTATATGGATACAACATATACAGTGAAGACGAGCTAGAAGAAATACTAGACTTTATTAAGGAGTCTTATATTAACCCAGGTTCCATTGATGACGGTCTAGGAGATTTTGACATATTTTTAAACTAATGGAAGGTCTAATTAGAAAAATTATTATTGGGCAAAACCCTAAGGATGCAATGGCATACTACCTAGGGATGAGAGCTGGAATGGGGGAAGTTAGTGCGATAGTTTTTGATGACGAGTCGCTTCATAGGCACGGTATAAATAGATATCTTATATATATCCAGACAGATGATGGTCAAATGCTCTGGAAAAGTATAAATGGCATGCCAACTATATTGGAATTTGATTTAAATTTTTAATGAAACCTTTTGATTTATTTGTCGTTGAGCTGGAGAAGACCACAAACGACACCATAACTACAGACTCTGGAATTGAGCTGTTTATTGATACCAAGTTTAATGAGTTTGAGCATAGGGTTACAGAAGGCCCTGTTGTTTCTGCGGTAGCCAACCATAATACTGGCGTTAATCCTGGAGACACCCTGTATTTTCACCATCTGGTTGTAATGAACGAGGGTCAGACGCTTACTGGATATGAGAACCACTACTTGGTTAGGTATAACCCTGAACATGCGGTAAATAATCAGGCTATTGCGTATAAAAACTCAAAAGGAGAGATTAACCTCCTGGGTAGTTGGACATTGTTGACTCCAATAGAAGAGAGTGAAGATGTAGCAGAGGCGATAATTGAGATAATAACTACCGAAGAGTCTGATAAGTTAAAAGGAAGGCTGGCTTTCGAGAGCAGCTACACTAAGGAATTAGGAATATCGGCGGGGGATGTAGTGGGTTTTAAAAAAAACATGGACTACAGGATTACTATTGATGGCCAAGAGTATTACAGAGTTAGATCAGAAGACCTTCTTTATGTCGAAATATAAGTTTACAACCCTAGAGGCTGCTATTAGGCTCATGTCTAGCATGGAGACCGCTATAAACAACATGATAGAGGAGGTTAAAAAGCCTGTAGATAAAGACTTAAATGGCGCAGGCCGAAAAGCAGAGCTATCCTCCATAAAACAGACCGCATTAGACTGCAAAGAATTGATTATAGAGAGGCAGAGGCTTGAGCAAATGACAAGAGATCTAAGGAGTGATGGCGAGATTAAAAATCAAAAAGACTACTCTGGTGGGTTTGCAGAAAGGTTCTCAAAATAAGAGCGATATTTGCCGTCATGAGAGTAAAAAGAAATTATAGAAAAGAATACGATAAGTTCCAGTCTTCTGATGAGCAGAAAAAACTCCGCGCTAAGAGGAATAGAGACCGTAGGTCCGCTGAAAAAGAAGGAAAAGTAAAAAAGGGAGACGGCAAGGACATTCATCACGCCTCTAATGGAGCAAGAGTAATTATGCCTGCATCTAAAAATAGAGGCATAGCAGAAAAAAGTCGAATAAAGGGCTCAAAGAGAAAATAAACACTCGGCGAGTATCTCCTCAAGCTTATACCTTGTAGAAAGAGTAATCGGTTGCATGCGGGTTCAATCCCCGCCTCGCCGACAAATTAAATAAAATGGCAAAAGTAGAATCTACTTACGAAAAGAAAAATAAGGTTTCAAGGCCTGGTGTTCATAGTAAGACTAAGACATCAAATAAAAAAAGATCTAAGAACTACAAGAAACCATATAGGGGTCAGGGAAGATGACTAGAGACTATATTTTAAGCAAGCTCTTTATCATGATCTTGCTTTTCATACTAAGCGTTATCCTGAAAGGATTTCCTATGCACGCTCAATGCGATCTTGAGTTGTTGGATTTCGATCCTGTAGAAGGATCTGTCACTGTAGCATTCCTTAACACAGAAAATTGCGGTGGTGCAGGTGCGCCCGACGGCGTTTCCGAACTGCAGTTTGGATTTCAGGCAATAGACGAGGACTGCAATGCGATGAATACAGGGTGGGACTTCCCGTCTTTTGACTTCCCTCTCAGCGCTACCAGTAACCATCCTGGATGGATCTACAGCGCTACTACTACAGAGTCGCCAACTAACTGGACGAACCTATATGATGAGTCGCTTGTACCCCCGTACTATTCTGGGGACACCGTTACATTCCCTATATTCAACTCATACCAGTCGGATTGCGTAAACGGTCCTTTCGCGGGGCAGATGTACTGCAACCTAGAGAACGTCATAACATACTGGTATACAGAGGGTTATAGCATCCAGGCTGTAATATGGCAGATCAGTTACGGGCAGACTATGTACGCTTCTGACGGGGGCTGGGCCGAGGTTGGAGTTAATGGAGATGGAACCCCTTGGGGGACTGGGCTGTACGAAGACAATAGCTTTCAGGACAACTGGGTTGTGGTTGGCGATTGCGGCGAACCCATACCAGAGGTAGTGATTGACACTATTTATGTAGAGCTCCCGCCTGATACAGTAACGCTTATAGAATATGATACAACGGTAGTTTATGTAGAGCTCCCCCCAGACACCGTGTACCAGCCTTTGATCCTATACGACACTATCATCAACTACGTTGAACTACCCCCTGATACTATTACTGTCCCTATAAACTGGTATTTTTACGACACAACCTACGTATACACAACAGACACTTTAATTGAATACTCTTACGAGTACGATATGGTAGAAGTTGATTGCGAAACAGGAAGCCCTTGTATAAGCCCATACGAAGGATGTGATATATACATACCTAATTCTTTTACACCAGATAATGATGGTGTCAATGACTACTGGGGTGCATATACTGATGACAGCTGTTGGATATCTTGGATATTAAAAGTTTTTTCTAGAAGTGGTGAGGTTGTTTGGGAGGGCTTTCATCCTGATGACATATGGATCGGAGGGGATGAATATTATTTACCTTCTGACGTTTATGTATATAGACTTCAGTGTGAGGGCTATGGAGAGTCCTATGTTATAAACGGTCATGTCTCTTTGATCCGATGAAGAGTGTTTGTTTTTTTATGGTCTATCACAAAAGGTTTTCTTTGACAAGAATGTCAATATCGCACATGAGCGATGTCATAGAAGACTTTAAAAAAGATGGATTTGAAGCTACTGGAATTGTAATTGGTGACGACAAAAGACAAGAGGAGTTTTGTTCTGACAGAGGAATAAAGCACTACATGTACCCTAACGATCCTCTTTCTTATAAGTTTCAGTTTTCATGGTTGACTTCTATTCACGCTCAAAAAGACTATATCTGTTGGATGGGCAGCAACAACCTTCATAGCCAGGAATATTGGGACAAGTGTAAAGAGAAGTTGTCTGGAAAAAAGACAGCTACGTTTGGGTCAAATAAGTTTGTTGTAATGAGTACTGACCCCAACAAAGATGAGACTTGCGTTTTCAATACAAGAGGAAAATATCTGGTTAGTTCTGGACAATTCTTCCTTACGTATTCTCTAGAAAATTCAGTAGACTTATTTAAGGTCTACAACAAGGATCAAACATTTGATTTTGACGGAAAAATTTTAGAGGAGATGACCAATAAGTGGGGGTGGGATATAATCGATTTGATATCAGAAGATCCAGAAGATTGTCTTGACATAAAAGACGATCTTAATATACATAGCTACGAATCTTATATTAGTAAAACTATTTACCCTAGGTATCTAAAAAGATCAGAGTTAATTAAAAAATACGTTCGCTTGCAAGAGTTGATTCAAGGTAAGTACGATGAATGAAGATGTTATTAAAATTGATCCCAACGGTACGGAAGGAGAAATCATTGATGTCGGTGGACTACAGATTATGCTTCCCAAGAAGCCGCCGAAAAAAGAGATCCTCTTTAGCGAAAAAACCAAAGATCTGCAAATGTGGGAAAGGATACCTATGCCAAACGAGCTGCGTAGGATTAAGTCTATGGATGAGTGGGGGGAGATGCCAAGGGAATTCCGTGAACGTTTCAGTCCATACATCGAAAAAGAGTTTAGGCGTAGACGTGATGGCGTTTGGTTTTACAACAACGGTGTGCCTACGTACATTACAGGTAGACACTACATGGCCCTACAATGGACCAAGTTCGACATAGGTTACCCTAATTTTCTTGACTTTCAAAGAAAAATATTTATACACCTGGCGGCATGTGAAGCGGACCAAAGATGTCTAGGACAGCTATATACTAAGTGCCGTAGAAGCGGATACACCAACATATGTTCTTCAGTAATTGTAGATGAGGCTTCTCAGGTTAAAGAAAAACTTCTTGGAATACAAAGCAAGACGGGTAAAGACGCACAGGAAAATATATTTATGAAGAAGGTTGTTTCTATGTTTAGAAATTATCCATTCTTTTTTAAACCTATTCAAGATGGAACCACAAACCCTAGAATGGAGCTGGCTTTTAGAGAGCCTTCAAAAAAGATTACAAAGAAAAACAAAACAGCTCAGGTCGGGGATGCTCTTAACACAGTAATTAATTGGAAAAACACCACTAACAATGCGTATGACGGTGAAAAACTTCACATGTTATACTTAGACGAAGCAGGAAAATGGGAAAAACCTACAGACATAAGAGACGCCTGGAGGATTCAGAGGACATGTTTGATAGTCGGGCGAAAAGTAATCGGAAAGGCGCTCGTAGGAAGCACCGTAAATCCAATGAACAAAGGTGGAAAGGAGTACAAGGACCTATGGGAGGACTCGAATCCTATGGAGAGGAATTCGAATGGGAGGACTAGATCTGGGCTGTATAGGCTTTTTATTCCAGCTCAAGAATCATTAGAGGGCTTCTTTGATAAATATGGAAATCCAGTGTCAGAAGACCCACCTGATATTGTAGAGGGGTTAGACGGTGAGGGGATATCTATTGGGGCTAAGACGTATTTAAAGAATGAAAGAGAAGCTTTTAAGCAACAGCCATCTGAACTCAATGAGATTATAAGGCAATTTCCTTTTACCACAGACGAGGCGTTTAGAGACAGCATAGAAGGAAGTCTGTTTAATATCGGTCAGATATATGAACAGATAGATCACAACGACAACTTATTCCCTAACCCAGTTGTACAAGGAAATTTTGTATGGAAAGAAGGTCAAAAGGACACAGAGGTGCTTTTTAGGTCAGACCCTACTGGGAGATTTTACGTCTCTTGGCTACCCCCTAAGCATCTAAGAAACATTAAAAAGGAGTCATATGGAAAATTAATAGCTCCGAACGACATTATCGGATGTGGTGGAGTTGACAGCTACGATATAGACGCTACGGTAGACGGGAGAGGATCTAAAGGTGCACTCCATATGTACAACAAATTTCACATGGAGCATCCTTCAAACATGTTTGTTGTGGAGTATGCGTCTCGACCTCCGTTAGCTAAAATATTTTATGAAGACGTATTGATGTGTGCTTTTTTCTATGGATACCCTCTTCTTATTGAGAATAATAAATACGGAATAGCTAGGTACTTTGAAGAAAGGGGCTATGACGGATATCTTTTAGATAGGCCTAATCACCTTAAAGTTCCTGGGTCTACATCAAATGTTCGGACAAAAGGAGTTCCTTCTAACTCTAATGACGTTATTCATTCCCATGCTCAATCTATTGAAGCTTATATACACAACCACGTAGGTATAAACAGAGAAACAGGAGATACAGGAAAAATGTATTTCAATAGAACCCTAGAGGACTGGATAGGATTTAAAATAACAGATAGAACTAAATACGACCTCACTATTTCTTCTGGTCTTGCTCTTTTAGCGGCTCAAAAAGAAAAAACAAAAGAGGCTGCAAACTTTTCAGAAAAGAAGTTTTTTAGAAGACATAAGCCTATACGCAGAGTTTAATATATTTGCATTTCATAGGAAATAGTATGGCAAATAAATATTCTTCTAATTTTCCTGATCCACTTCTCCCAAAAGAAAAAAAAGAGATGAAGGAGTACGGCCTTAAATATGCTAAGGCTATACAATCTCAGTGGGGCAATGGGAGCGACTATAATTCTTTATTTAGAAAGAGAAGAAAGGTTTTTGACAGAAATAGAGATTATGCTAATGGAACACAAGACACAACCATTTACAAGCAAATTCTTACATCTCTTGATCCTAACAACGGTGACGGCAGCCTTATTAATCTTGATTTTACCCCTGTCCCTATTTTATCGAAGTTTGCTAGGATTGTTGTCAATAAAATCTTATCTAGAGACCCATATCCAAACCTTGAGGCGGTAGACCCTCTTTCTTCTTCTGAAAAGAATAGAAAAAAGAAGAAAATTAACCTTCAAGTTCAAGCTAGAGAGCAGTTAAAAAAGCTTAAGGAGCAGACTGGAATGGTCATAGATATGGACCCAGATAAAGTTCCAGAAACCCTAGAGGAGGCAGAAATACTATTTGACACTAACATCAAGACGGACGCAGAAGTAGCGGCTCAGATTGGAACAAACATGACGTTGGAGTGGAGTGATTTTAACGACTCTACGTATAGAAGGTGTGTTAATGATCTTGTCGCTCTTGGAATGGCTGTGACAAAAAGAAGCAACGACCCTACATACGGCATTTCAGTAGAGTACGTAGACCCAGCCAACTTTATACATAGCTATACGGAAGACCCTTCTTTTTCAGATCTTATATATGCAGGTCATGTAAAAAGAATAAGTATTGCAGAACTAAAAAGACTTGCAGGAGATCAGTTTTCTGAAGATGAATACAAGAAGATACAGACCCTGGCAACAAGGAACAATACAAGCGGAGGACCATACGACTCCACCTATGATAGGCTCTCAGAGAGATACAACATGGGGTATGACGAGTATATGGTAGAGATACTAGAGTTTGAGTTTACGTCTACGGACACCAACTACTACGAAGAAAAAAGAAACCGATTCGGTAACACAAACTTCTACGACAAAGGAAGTAGCTATAAAGAAAAGACAAACAGTGTGTTTTCTAGGACTCCACACAAAATGGAGATAATGAATGTGTATAGCGGGACCTATATCATGGGGTCTGACTACA